>Ga0137373_10000892_pt1 | contig 31577 bp, 34 predicted proteins | sample SagtaG_5_FD_104912 | JGI IMG/M metagenome (GOLD analysis project Ga0137373, IMG submission 104912) | Vadose zone soil microbial communities from Sagehorn Ranch, Mendocino, California, USA - Sage1_R_80_16 metaG | ecosystem: Environmental > Terrestrial > Soil > Vadose zone | place: USA... | reverse complement strand
TCCAGATACCGTTCGCTCACGACGTTTGCGCGCACGGGGATCACGTTGCTGCGGTCGCGTTGGGGCGGCTGTCCATCCACGCTCACGAGGACTTCCTCGATCGAGCGATTTGGCTGCTGTTGGCTCTGGAAGCCCCGTTTTGGCGGCTGACAGGGACAATTTCAGGGACAGCGCATCGCTCGGATCGTTTCCTCGCCGGCACTGTATAATCATCATATTCGATGCAAATTTGATGAGGAAACCATGCTCGATCTCGCCAACGACATTCGCTCACTCAGCGACTTCAAGCGCAACACGGTCGAGTTGCTCGATCGTCTTCGGAAGACCCGACATCCCTTGGTCTTGACCATCAACGGGAAGGCGGAGCTGGTCGTGCAGGACGCGGAGGCTTACCAGGCACTGCTCGACCGCGTTGAGGCTATCGAGGGGATTCAACGTGGGCTGGCCGATGTGTACGCTGGTCGCACGAAGCCGGCGCGGCAGGTGTTCGCTCGGCTGCGCCGCAAGCATGGCATACCGCGTTGACCTCTCGAATAACGCGGAGGCCGAGCTCGAAGAGCTGTACCTGTGGGTGGCGGCCCAGGCGCCTCAGCAGGGCTCCAAGTGGTTCAACGGTCTCGAGCGCGCAGTCCTCTCTCTCGATCAACATCCGAAGCGTTGTCCTGTCGCGCCGGAGAGCATCGACCCCGATCATCCCGTCCGGGTCCTGAGCTATGGACGGACGCCTCACGTATATCGCGTCTTCTTCACGGTTGATGACGAGAGGAATGTTGTCCGCGTCGTGCACGTGCGGCACGGTGCGAGGCGACGAGCCCTGGCCGAAGAGTTGACGGGCGAATAGCCTACACCTTGCGGAGTGAGGGATCGAATGGACATCGCGCTGTCACCGGCGTTTGAGCGGTTCATTGACGCAAAGGTCGCAAGCGGACAGTACGAAACAGCCAGCGAGGTGGTTCGCGAGGCGCTGCAGCTCCTTGAGATACGCGACCAGGCGCGAGAGCAGCTCCGTGCTGACGTGCAGGAAGGCTTCGACCAATTGGCCCGAGGCGATGGGCACGCCTACGACAAGACCACGGGGCGATCACTCGCCGAGCGGATCAAGTTGCGCGGTCGTTCGGCTCGCGCGAAGACTTCGTCGGGATGACATGCCGACGCGAGATGCTACCCTGATGTGCCCGTACTGCGGACATCAACAGCGTGAGGTCATGCCGACCGATCGCTGCGTGATCATGTACGACTGTCCCAAGTGCGGTCGGACATTGCGCCCGAAGGCGGGCGACTGCTGCGTGTTCTGCTCCTACGCGGATCGTCCATGCCCTCCGATGCAGGCGCAGAATCCTTGAAGTCGCCCAGGCTACACCTTGGCGGCACTTACTTCTTCATCATCATGCCGCGCCCGCCCATCATCATCTGTTGCTGCATCTGGCCCATTCGATCGTGCATCGACTTCTGCTGGCGCACGAGTTCGGTGACGACTGCCGCCACGGCGTTCACCTTGGCGGCACCGGTCGCGGCGTCCATGTCTTTGACGAGTGCATCGAGCCGGCTGTCGGCGGCCTTCATCTCGGCCATCATTTGCTCGTGCATCTTCATCATGTCCTGCATGCTCGGCGGCGCTTGCGCACCTTGTGACGATGGCGTTTGAGCCGCGGCATCGGTCGCCAGATTGAGGGATCGCAGTCCGAACGTGAACCCGAAGACCACCATCACCACAGCGCCGACCGTAAGACGTTTCATCATCGGAACCTCCGCATTGAAAGAGCGACACGCATTCCCCTTGATCATGCCGGTGGGCTGTGTTCCTGCAGATACACTTGTGCGGCCCTCGCCACTGCCGCGAGAATCTGCCTGCGGAACTCATGCCCGCCCGTGTCGAAGCCCGCGTCGATCTGATCGACGCCGTTGCTCACGAGCGCCACCATTCTCACCTGTGCGGTGCGGGCGTGATCGAACGCGAAGAGTGAGGCGGCCTGCATCTCGACCGCCAGCACGCCTCGCTCAGCCCACGTCCGAAGCTGATCTGGCGTTTCACGATACGGGGCATCCGTCGTCCACACCGCCCCTCTGCTCACCGGGACGCGGAATGCGGTCAGCTCCTGCACCAGCGCATCAATCCATCGCGGCGACGGCGTCTTGACTGAAGGGGACGGCGGCACGTAGTGCAGCGACGTCCCCTCATCTCTCACCGCCTCGTCCACGACCACGATGGACGGAAGCGGTAGAGACGGCGAGACGCGGCCCGCAGAGGTCAGCCCGACAATCAACCTCGCACCGGCCGCTCGGAGTTGTTCGGCGACGAGCACGGCATAGGGTCCGCCGATGGTGCGCGGGACGATCCCGCAGATCAGGCCGTCCAGTGTGAGGACACGCATGGATGTGTGGAAGCATGCCCAGGATGTCAGCGGCGTGGAGAGGCCCGCGTCGGCGAGGTGATCCGACAGATCGCCGTCGAAGTCGAGGACACACAGTGGCGGGACGGCTTCGTGCGTCAAGCCACGCTCGGCGCGTACGGCGTCCATCAGGCGCTCGGGCGTGAACACAGACGGCGATTCGAGCGCGTGCTGCAGAAGCGGCCGGGAGTCAGGGCTCATCGGCTTGTGGTGATCGACGATCATCACGCGAGTCTCCGGGTTTCCGAACGAGTGGCCCTACCGGCAGTCACCGTCTGAGATCCTCCAGGCGCCGTTGATACTCCTCCCGCTCGATCTCGCCGTTGGCGTATCGCCGCTTCAGGATTTGCTCAGGCGTCTCATCGCCGCGAGGGGCAGGGCCGCCGAGCGAGCCCGTCACCAGGCGCACCACCAGCACCAGGATCACGATGCCCGCAACCCACCAGAAGACCATCCACCAGCCCATCGATCCCATGTACGGCCACATGCGTCACCTCCGATGACCGGAACGACCGACTACCTGACGGCACATCGGTTGGCACCCGCTTCCAGGTCGGTCGGGTCGCCTGTCGGAAACTCACCGGCCTCGTTCAGTTCCACGATGCGGACGAAATTGGGCGGCGTCGGCGGCAGGTTCGACGTGATCCGTTCCACGAAGGCCGACTCCGACACGACCCATCCCGCCAGCCACGTCGCCACGTCCTCCAGCCGTGCGGCGACGGCGCGCCCATCGAACGCAATCGGTTCGCTGGTATGTGCCGGCAGGACAAGCACGTCGGATGGCAGCTGCTGCAGACGGGTCAGGGACGCGAACAGCATACGGGCGCGCTGACGTGCGGCGTCTAGGTTCGCATGGAGGTCAGGACGGCCCACGCCGTTCGTGAACAACGTGTCGCCGGTGAAGACCGCAGCCTCATTCAGGACGTAGGACGTGCTCTCCTGCGTGTGCCCAGGTGTCGAGAGCGCGCGGAGTGTCGCCTGTCCGAAGCGGATCCGCTCACCGTCTGCGATCGGCGTGAATACGAACTTCACACGATTCTGAGGCGGCAACCGAAGCGCGGCGCCGGCTTGCCGGGCCAACTCGCCGGCGCGAGACAAGTGATCCGCGTGGATGTGGGTATCGATCACATGCTGGATCGACCATCCCTGCCGCTGGGCGATCGCGAGGTAGACGTCGGGCGCCACCGATGAGTCAATCACCGCCGCTTCACTCTCCGATCCGACGATGTACGAGAGACAGCCCTTCCCGGTGCGGCGAACCTGAATGACTTGGACCGAAGGGTCAGCGACGCGGACGTCAGCAGTGTTCCACGCAAGACTCCACGCTTTCATCCCACCCGCCAGTGACCGTGCGTCGAAGCCGCGCGTCGCGAGCACATCCGCCGCGGTCTGACTGACCTTTCCCGCGTTGCAGACCGTGATGACGGGTCGATCACTCGGGAGGGCCAGGTCCGCGAGCGCCCCAGGCTGCCCGTTGCGCAGCGCTTCGTACGCGTTGACACGGAGGCTGCCCGGAATCGCCCACTGTGCGTAGTCGTCGTCGGTTCGGATGTCCACCACGGTGACGGGCTCGTGAGCGTCCAGCCAGTCTCGCAAGGTGAGAGCCTCGATCTGTTTGGACATCATTCCCTCCGCTCCACGCGAATCGTCCGCGACGAGGTGCCGACCATCAGAGGTTCACCGGCACGCCGTAGATCCGGCTTCCGACCGCGAGCGCCGATTTCAGCAGACGGCGCCGCGTGCCCCACGGCGACAACCACCACTTCTCGAACAGCACCTTCCCGAGGTGCCACGCCTTCCCGATGGATTTCACCTGCACGTCAGGCGACGGCTCGTGGAAGAAGTCGCCGAAGGCCACGCCCGCGAGATCGTCACCGGCTTCCAGCATGCAGAACCCGTCGCCACAGAACGTGGTCGTCGACGCGGCGCCACGGATCGCGGCGGCCATTCGGCCGGCGACGACCAGGGCCTGCGCGTGCGCGAAGACGCCGGCCTTTGGCAGCATGAGCGGCACATCCGGCTTCCAGCGACCCGGGATTGGCACCGTCGTCACATCGCCAATCGCGAACACACGATCGTGTCGTGTGGCGAGCGTCTGTCGATCGACGGGAATCCATCCGGCCTCCCCGGCGAGCCCCGCCTCCCGGATGAGCGCTGGCGCACGGTGGGGCGGAATCGCCACGAGCAGGTCGTACGCCACGGGTGGCTTTCCCTCGAAGAGCAGCTCGCGCGCGTCTCCGCGGACGGCCGTCAGCTTGTGCGACGGATGAAAGGCGATGCCTCGTTGCTCCAGCATCTGTCGAACGGCATCGCCGAGGGCCGGGCCGGCCACCGGCATCGGCTGCGGCTCGGGTGTGTAGAGGTGCACGCTCACCTTGTCGGCACGGCCGCGCCGGCGGAAGACGTCCGCGATGAGCATTGCCGCTTCGTGCGGTGCTCCAGGGCATTTGTAGGGCAGCGCACTCACGACTATGGCCACCGTGCCACCGGCCACGGCCTCAAGGGCCGTCTGCAGCCGGGCCGCGCCGTCGAGCGTGTAGAACGTGTGCGCCGCGTCCGCGAGACCCGGAATCGTCTCTGGAGCTAATTCGGCACCCAATGCCACGACGAGGTAGTCGTAGGCGATCGCGTCACGATCGAGCTGCACGCGGCGGTTCGCCAGGTCGATCGCGCGGATGTTGGCTTCAATCACCTCCACGCCTGGACGCACCAGTTCGCGCAGATCTCGCGTGACCTGCTCGGATCGGCGGTCCCCGGTCATGACCCACAGAAACGACGGCGCGAACGCATGCTGGCGGTGCTGCTCAATGACGATGACCCGATGCTCCTTTGGCAACAGGCGCCGGAGCTCGTTGGCGACGACCTGTCCGCCAACGCCGCCACCAAGAACCACGATGCTGTGTGTGTCTGCCATGGCGTTCGGCTCTCTTTCCGCTAGAAGACCAGGGTCCGGTCCGCCCACTGCACCCAGTTGGTGAGTTCCTCGAGCGAGCTCCGATGCGTGGTGTCCGTCAACTCGGCATCGCTGATGCCTCTCGCGTCCATGCACGTGGCGCAAACGCCAATCTCGCCGCGGCGACGTCCCACGTTTCGCAGCATCACTTCGGTGTTGTAGTAGCCCTGCGGCACCTTTTGATCCTTCTTCGCGCAGCTCGCGGCATCGCCGATGAGGAACACTTTCACGTCCTCGCCATCGCGCTTGGAGAGTGATCCGGCCAGGCGAAGCGCGTTGTAGCTTCGTTCGGTGCCGTACGGCGGGTCGTTCAGGATGAAGAGTGTTTTCGCCATGGTCTACTCCGATCTGCGCGACTCAACGGCCAGGTGCGATCGGGTGGACCTCGATCGCTGCGGCTCGAGGTCGCGATCGGGCAGGGCGGGCGTTGGCGCGGACAGCGTCTCCGACATCCGGACCGCCGACACGAGCCCTGACACAAAGGTGAGCGTCGCGATCAGCCACATCGCGGCCGGTAGGCCGAAGGCATCCGCGGTGACACCGGCCAGGAGCGCGCCGATCGCGTACCCGAGATCTCGCCACAGGCGATAGACGCCGACGGCTGACGCCCGCCACGAGGGATGCGCGACGTCGCCAATCGCCGCCAGCAGCGTGGGATACACCATCGCCGTCCCAATCCCGAGCAACACGGCGCCGATCACGAACCCTGCGAATGCCTGTGCGAGCGTCACGACGCCGATGCCAATGGCCTGAATCCACATGCCCCAGACAATGAGCGGCTTTCGTCCCGTGCGATCGGAGAGCGCGCCAGTGGCCAGTTGCGCCACGCCCCATGTCGCCGGATAGACGGCGGCGAGCACCCCGACCTGCGCGAGGTTCATGCCGGCCGCGGCGAACACCAACGGGAACAGGCCCCAGGCCATCCCGTCATTCAGGTTGTTGACGAGTCCCGCCTGACTGACGCTCGACAGGTTTGCGTCGAACAACGTGGTGCGCCAGAAGACCTGGCGGGGCGTGGGGACGCCCTCGGGAGGCAAGGTGCCGACGAGCGCCGATTCGTGCGAGACGTGGTGACGCGTGTCGCGGACGAGAAGTGCCGACAGGGCGAGTCCGATCATGACGAAGCCAACGCCGAGATAGAACGGCTGCGGCCGGACGCCGTACCGCGCCGCGATCCAGCCGGTGGCGAGGGCGCTTGCGGCCACCGCCACGTAGCCGGCGAACTCGTTCCAGCCCATCGCCAGTCCGCGCTGACGTGGCCCGACGAGGTCGATCTTCATGATCACCGTCGTCGACCATGTGAGGCCCTGGCTGATGCCGAGCAGCATGTTCGCCACCAGCACCCAGTTCCACGTCGGCGCCCACATCAAGAGGAACGGCACAGGAACCGCGACGAGCCACCCCGCGACGAGCACATGCTTGCGCCCCAGGCGGTCGCAGAGCCGGCCGGCGCTGTAATTGGTGAGCGCCTTGGCGATACCGAACACGACGATGAACGACAGCACGGCCGTGCGCGCGGCGAGCTGGAACTCCTGCTCCGCGATGGCTGGGAGGATGCTGCGCTCCAGGCCGACCATGGCACCCACGAATGCGTTGACGACTACCAGCAGCGCGAACTGTCCGAGGTTCTCGCGGAGACCCAGGCGCACGGATGCAGCGGCGGCACGCGTGGGGGGAGCCGTCATGCCCGTCTTCCGGCGTGGTCGTCTCCCGTGTCCACGCGCCATCCCTGCGCCCGCCATTCCGCCACGCCGTGCTCCAAGCGCTGCGCGCGGAATCCCTTTCGACGCAGGAGATCCACCGCGTCGAGCGCCATGACGCAGTACGGCCCGCGGCAATACGCGACGATGTCGCGGCCCTTGCGCAGATCGCGGAGACGTTTCGGAAGATCCGCGAGCGGCACCGAGATCGCGCCAGGGATGTGACCGGCGACGTACTCCTCGCGCGGTCGCACGTCAATCACCGTGATCTCTCCAGCACGCACACGGCGGACGAGTTCCTCGTTGTCGACGGGTTCGAGCGCACCGCGCTGTTCGAGGTACTGCCGCGTGATCTGCTGCACTTCAGCAAGGCGCGATTCCGCCAGGCGCCGCAATTCCAGAAAGAATTCCCCGACCTGGGGGCCTGCGAGCCGGTAGGTCACGTACAGCCCGGCCTTCTCGGCGTCGACCAGACGCGCGCGACGGAGCACCTGCAAATGATGCGAGGTCGTCGCGACACTCTGACCGATCTGCCGGGCGAGCGCTTCGACCGTGCGCGGCCCTTGCGACAAGAGGTCGAGCAACTCGAGACGGCTCGGGCTGGCGGCCGCCTGGCCGATGCGGGCGATCTGGTCGTAGATCGCGGTCTTCAGTGATAGCGGGCGAGGTTTCTGCGGCATAAGTCAAATAGTCAAAAGTATCGCCGGCGCGCGCTTCGTCGAAGGCCGGATCGAACGCCTGCCGTTTCCCGACCGCACCTTCGACGTGGTCACCGCCGTGACCGTCCTCTGCCTGGTTTCTGATCGGTCGGCCGCCGTCCGAGAGGCCGCCCGCGTCCTGCGACCCGGATGGCGGCTCATCATCGGGGACCTGGGACGGTGGAGTGCGTGGGCCGCGCGACGCCGCATCAAAGGGTGGTTCGGGTCGCGGCTGTGGCGCTCGGCGCACTTCTGGACGGCCGCCGATCTCTCCAGGCTCATCGAACAGGCGGGCTTCAGTGTGGAGGTGATTCGCGGCTCGGTGTACTACCCGCCGATTGGAATCCTCGCGCACACGTGGGCGCCACTCGGATCGATGGTGGCTCGGTCACGACGATCGGCGCCGCGTTCATTGCGGTGGATGCGACGAAGCGTGGCCCATCGCCTGAGCGAGCAGAATGAACACCGGTTCAGAGAACCGGTGCCTGCGGTGCGCCGTCCGCGCGCGAGGTCCGCATGAGCCTCGCGTCCTCAACGCGCGACAGACCAGAGAAGTGGACGCCAGCTCCTGCGAGTAAAGCGCCGTGCGCCAATCACTTGCCGGCATGGTTGTCGATGAAAAGAACCGCTGCATTCTGGTGACCGGTTCGAACAGCGCAATCGCTCGATTCTGAACCGCCTCCGCGCGCCAGCAGGGACAATTTCAGGGACAACGATGGGGACAATGGGCTCCGCGTAAATCGATGGCTGTCGTATACTTAACGTTCTCGCGCGGTGAGGTGGCCGAGAGGCTGAAGGCGGCGGTTTGCTAAGGCTGCCGGGCATCACAGAACGGGCCTGAAATTGATGATTTCAGGCCCGTTTTTTATTGGGTTCTTGGTTGGCGTTGGCTGGCGGATGATGGTCGTCGGACCTCGTTTGGGCACACTCTCGGGCACACTCCGGCCGATGCCAACGTGTGCCTTTAGGGCACACGTTGTGCTACGCTGATGGCGGTGAAGTACTTCGCCTGGGACGACGCGAAGAACGCGAAGCTCAGGGCGGACCGCGGCATCGGGTTCGAGGACATCGTCTTTCATATCGAACGTGGCGACCTGCTCGACATCTTGGAGCACCCGAACCCCGACCGTTACGCTGGCCAGCGCATCTTCGTCGTCCGACGCGAGGACTATGTGTACCTGGTGCCATTTGTCGAGGACGAAAACGCGGTCTTCCTGAAGACGATCATCCCGAGTCGGAAAGCCACGAAGGAGTATCTCGGTGAGGAGTCCGACGACAATGAAGATGGACGCTGAAGAAAAGGACCTGCTCGAGTCCGTCGACCGGGGCGAGTGGAAATCCGCTGCCGGTGGCAAACGCGAGCGAACTCGCTACGCGCGCTACGCCAAGGCCACGTTCCGCAAGGATCGTCGGTTGAATATTCGTCTCTCGAGCAAGGATTTGGAGGCGATTCAGAAGCGGGCTCTAGCCGAGGGTTTGCCCTATCAGACGCTGATCGCCAGCCTGCTGCACAAGTACGCAGCCGGGCGCCTCAAAGAGATCTGAGGGGCGGCCTTCGCGGTTTGCTAAACGGAGTCCGCCTCTCGAATAGATTCCTCTCGTCGCACCACCGGCTCGCCGGCGCAGAGCACCGGAAGAACACAGCTCGGTATCGAGCACGCTCATCCTTGACGGAAACGCAATGCATCGGACACGCAGGGGTCGTCACGACGAGACGAACGCAGAGAGCTGACGTGGAAACATTCTCGGCGGAATTTCGCAAGCGTTTCGGCGAGACCGAAGTGCTCGACCGCGTCGAGGCGGCGCACGCGAAGCTGATTGCCCTGCGGCGCGAGTCAATTTTCATCCCGGACCTCGTGCCGGAGGCCGAGAACGGGATGCCTTTCGTGCCGGTGAAGGTGCTGTTTCTTATGCAGATCGCGCTGCGCCGCGCCTCGGAGCTGGCCGATGCGATGGTGCGCGACGCGAACGCTTTCGCGTACACGCCAGTCTGGACCAATGCGCGCAGCATCTTCGAGCTCGCGGCGCTCCTCTATGACGCGAAGGAACGCATCAGCGTCATCCTGCAGAAATGGGAAGACAAGACCTACTACGATTTCTGCGACCATCTCGACGCCGTGCTGCTTGGCTTCAAGTCGATGGAGTGGCACCCGAAGTCGCCCGAGCACCCTGACCTCGTTGTTATCACGCGGAACATCCTGACGCTCATCGACCGCATCACGGCGAAGCACATTCCGGAGTTTCGGTCGATGTACGACCTACTTTCAGAGGTCGCGCATCCGAACTACATGGGCATGATGGAGCAATACATGGTCGCGCGCGACGAACTCAACATCGAGTTCGTCGATCGCCCGGTGGAGCGCAATTCGCTCGCCATCAAAATCCCGCTCGAGGCTGCCCACTCGGCGCTGGAGATGCTCGTGCTGTCGGTTTCGCAGTACGACGGCTGGTTCCGCGATTTTGTGACGCTCTGTCAGAAGCATGTGCCGCCGGCAGAGCCGAAGGCGTAACGGACTGAAGGCAACGACGGCGCGCGTCACTGCCCTCAGCCTTTGGGCGGTGCGGCAGGAGCCGCGGCATCCTGGAGCGGTTCGAAGAGCCCGGCGAAGTTCTTCTGCGTTGCGCCAACCGCCGTCCAGGTCTTTTCGTGAACCGGAAGCACCAGCAGACGCTTCGCACGCGTCGCGGCGACGAACGCGACTTCCCGTTCTTCGGAGGCGACGGGAGGCGCCCACCACGTTTCCGAGGGGCACGTCGAAACGCCGCCAGGTTTGTCGGTTGCGGGCAATAGAACAGGACCCCGTCGAATTCGCGGCCTTGGCCTCATGAACGGTCAGGACTTCGACACGAAGGTCCGCAGGCCAGACGAAGTCGAGCGGTGCATCGGCGCCGCGAATCTCGTCCGGCTTGTCATCCTTGTTCGCCTTGAAGGCCCCCCCGAGGCGCGGTTTGTAGCCGGCGATCCCGCAGGCTGTCGCGATGTCGTCGCAGAGGTTCTTGGTCCTCAGGGCCCACTGGCCCCAGGTCTCTCCGGGTGTCGCGTCAATTACCATCGTATCCTGAGAGTCCTCACCAACGATCATCGGGGGCGAGTCACGGTCGGCGACCTGCGAAAGAAACCCTCCATGCCACATGGACAGGTCACGCGTGGTCGTACGCCAACATTCAGCAAATTCACACCGAAGTGAACGCTCTAAAGCATGACAGCGGGGGTGTGGGCGGCGGACGCAAGGCGAAGTACGCGCACGCTCTCGACGCTGTCGAAGAACTCCTCGATCTTCTGGAAGCTTGCCCCACCATCCGCTGACTACGCAGTCGCTTTGGGCGTGCAGAATTCCACTGCTGGGCTCTCGGCGGCCGCGGTCATGAAGCGCGTCGCCAACGTGACACGGGATGCGGAAGCTGGATCGGGCCGTTGGTGGTGGCTCGACCTACGGCCGCGGTTCGCTCGCCGCTTCGATTGTGATGCCGTGATTTCCGAATGCGGTCAGTAGTGCGTCGATGGTTTCCTGAGTGCTCGCACCCCACTGATTCGTGACTGCATAAGTTCGGCCGGCGACATGCATCAGTTCCTCGGTGCCGCAGAAGTAGCGGTCAGGATCGAACGCGCGATCTTGCGCCGTCATCTGTTCCGTCACTCGAAGGACGAAGGCTGAGCCATCCAGGTCCCCGTCTGCGGAGCGAAACAGACGATCGCTTCGACGCGGAATCGCAGCGGCGATCTTCTCCGGAGGCACACCTTCCTCGACCAGACGACGGATCAGAACAAACATCACTTTCCTCTTCGGCAATCGCTCCTGCCGCACGCCGTTGATAGTGACGTCGAACTTCGTGTAATCGCGCTGCGCGTCCCGAGCGGCTTTCTGCTGCTGATCTTTCTTCGCCACGCGCACGGTGTATTCAGTGGCTTCGGGAAGTGGAATGATCTGCTGAACATCGACTAGCACTCGGCCGTCGAGGTTATAAGGCTTCATCCTCACGCACCGGATGTCTAGAGAGCACTCGTTCAGCCAGAGGACGGTCGTCGTCAACTCCTTCGAGAACTCGGCGGAGACAAGCACGAGCCGAACCTCCTGTCCAAACACTTCCTCATTTGCATCGGCCCAGCCGAGGAAGTCGAGGATCGTGGCCCGAGCGTCCTCCGCGCGTCCCAGCGCGGTCAAGTATCCGCTGTGGGCCGCCACCGCTTGGTCGAACGTCATCGTGGAGACCATTGCCGCATAGCGGATGGCCTGAAGATCCATGTGGCCGCCATCCTCGGATCGCTTTAGTTCGACGATCACGAGATTTGCGTTCTTGTCGAGCGCGAGCAGATCGATTCGCCGCCGGCTCTCGTCCCAGTCGCAAAACTCTTCCGCCAGGACCATCGTGTCCGGGCAGACGACTTTGATGTTCGTTCGCAACAGTCGCTGCAGGTCGCCGCGTTCGAGGACGTGTTCCAGGCCGAATGAGGTTGGTGTGACGGAGACGATCCCGTCGCTCTTGATTTCATACAGGGCCATATGGTTGGGCTATCGGGTGCTCCGCCGGGACGCTGCACAAACCGGAACGACCAAGGACAGGGTCTACGCTGCAGGCCCCCGTCCTTCGTCCGTTGATGAGGGAGCTGGTGATCGAACGGATTGTGTCCAGAAACGCCACAGAGCATTCGGCTCGCTCAACTTCGGGAATTCAGGTCCAATGGGACACTTGTACGAACCGTCGTAGCTCTCCGTACCGCTGGTCTCATGCAGCACGAGCTGCGCAATCGGCAATCCCGGGTACAGAATCAGCGGTATTTCTCCTTCATTGATGATCTCTAACGTGATGCAGCCCCGAAAACCAGGGTCCACTTTCGTTGCCGTGGCGATGACCAGTCCCATGCGACCCCAACCTGATTTTCCAACCACGTAGCACATCAGGCCAGGTGGGATTTGCACGTATTCGAGAGTACTGCCGATTACTAATTGGCGCGGATGCAACACGAAACGCTTTCTGAGGGGCTGAACGATTCGACGCTGGAATCGGCGCATGTCAATCGGTCGGTCCTGCCCGGCACCGACGTCCAGTAGCTCAAACACTTCGCGCTTGAACACCAAAAACTGATTGCCCAGTCTGACGTCGAGTGAAGCAGGGCCAAATGTTTCTTCCGCGTTCAGGAGTGGCGTCACTACGAGCCGGTCGGCCAATGCTGGCCTTCGCATCCACGCCTTGATGGCCTCACGGTTGAGGACTCCCTGATTGTGATCGGGCAATTGCTGATCTACGGTTTCCACTCTGCGTACTCCGTCGCGAGGTGAGCAAACTCAATGGCTTTTAGGGTCAGATTGTTCATGAGGTTCCGCGTCTCAACCCCCACAGGATCGAATTGACCAGTGACGGGATCAAAGCTAGGCAGCGACAACTTCTTAAACCACGCAGCGTTGAGAATCTCGGCGAAGGTCGCTATTTGTTCTGGGTCGATCGCGTCCTCAATGGCGTTGGGAGGGATATTGTAATCCAGTCGCTCAATGAGACTGGGCAGACGTGGATAGAGCTCTACGGCCGTCGCTTGCTGGTGACCAAGACCTTTCGTGTTCGTTAGAAACAGGTTGCCCGCGGAAACCATCGCCGCGACCTCTCGATAGACCAAGTGCGCAAGTCGAGACTTGCTGATCTCAAATCGATCCGATTGTTTAGCCGCGAGATCGCGAATAAGCGAAACGCGATCATTAACGCGTCGGGCCCGTTCAGTATCACCCTTGAACAGATCGTCCGGGATTGGGAACCAGCCACCTTGATGGTCGAGCAACTCGAGACCGTGCCGCAGGCGCATGCGCCAGGGCGGGTAGTAATCGGTATCGGCTGAAGGCACGACATCAAGCGAAGTCTGCATCGCAAGGTCGAGCGTCGAAAACAATGCAGCCGGGCCAAATAGAAGGACGCCCGCTGAATCGGAGAGCAGCTCTTCCAACGCGCGACGCCAGAAAAACAACGCCTCTTCAAGCTTGCGCCCTATCAACGCCTCCTTCACCGCCCTCCGCGCTTCTTCCTCGAGTGAGTCAGGTAATTGCTGCAAATCCTCGTCGGCCAGCTTACTGATCTCGGACTTGAGGGCATCGATCAGCGCCGCCTCGCGTTCTTTGGTTAAGAACTCGGTGACGAGCAAATGGCCAATTTCGTGGCCCAGCAAGCAGTGCAACAGGATGTGCTTCTGTTCGAGGGATGGAAACGAGATGATGTGAAAAGGCCGATTCATTTCCTGGAACACGTCCCGTTCCAGTTCCATGTCGGGCACATATGCGTGATACCCGGCCAGATAGCGTCGGAACACCTGCCCCTGGTCCAGCATGTGAAAGGCGTAGTTGTACTGCCACATTGCGCGGAGCATGATCTGGATGTTCGGCAGAAACGCCGCGACCAGTTTTTCAAATGATGCGACGATGCTCCACGGCAAACGCTCGGTACGAGCCGCTTCGACGTACCGCAGCTGTTGGTTCAGGATCTTGATGATCTGATCGGTATTCTGAAGAATCCGCAGATCGTCATCGATGTCTTCCGCGGGCAAAGACCAGTCGATATCGTCGTAGATCGCGAGAGTGGCCTTAGAGAGATACGCACACATGCGCTGAATGGTGCGCGCGAAGATCGGAGGAGCGGTTGAAAAGAATTCTTCGTCGAGAAGCCTAGTACATCGATTCTGAACGGTTGTGGCTCGTGCTGCAATCTCAAGCACGTAGTGCTGTGCGAGCTCCTTTTGCAGCACGACGCGCTCTATGGCTCTGGCGGAAGACGATCACCTCGGTGTTCGGATACCGGGCGCGTGAGATCTGAATAGAAATATGAGCTCAGCTCGCTGAAGAAACGGCGCAAACGCTGAAGATCGTCTCCTGGAACCTGTTGTCCTTTTGCCAAGTCCAACAACTGTACGCGGTACGATGAAAACACTTCTGCTACAGTCGCGTTTTGCGAAAGTAAATTCAGCGATTGAAGAGCAGACAGTGCTCGGACGAATTCCCGAAGATTCTCGTGCGAGGCTGACACTCCAACGAACTGCGTATTCTCAACGAGTACAGAACCCTGAACGACGCCCTTGAGGAATTCCGCCGCCCGCTCGACGACCTGTTGATTGCGCGGATCCAAGGCGTTGCCGCGAAGAACGGCGGAGATCGCCTTCGAAGTTCTAGCCGTCAGCATCGCATTAGCGGACGCCTGGCTCAGATCCACTAGAGCGGGACTGGGCATTTGTCTCCTCGCCTGAAGACTGCGTTAAATGTCGCCGCCAGAACCGGCCTTCGATGCGGCCGGAACCACCCGTCTGATCAGACGGGGAGTTGATTCAACGTTGAGCGCCCTCTTGATGACAGGATTCGCTTCGGACTGACCGGCTAGGAACCCGTCGATCGCATCCCGAATCAATGAAGAAACGTCAGGCTTCCCCAGTGAGACGCCACCGATGACCCGAAGTTTTCGAAGCTGCTCAGCGGTCAGGTAGACATTGAACTTGATCACCATACACCTCGAACGTCTACCCACGGATGGATATATCTGGCTACCGAGGTATATACACCCCCATGGGGTTCGATGTCAACAGGACACCATATGCAGGTGGCCTGCCCAGGCTGCAGAAAATGCCGGCGTTGACCCGGAGCGTGTTCGCACTGTATGCTGACAGTATGATCAAGACGTTCGGTGACTTTGTCCGTGAGCGCCGTGATTCACTCGACCTCTCGGTAAGAGAGTTCGCAAGGAAGCTCGATGATGTGTCGCCAGCTCACATTTCGGACATCGAAAACGGCCGGAGGCACCCCTCCGACGAACTGCTTAAAAAGATGGCCCATGTCCTGGGCGTCTCCGTGGACGAACTCCAAAAGCACGATCTCCGTCCGCCCGTCGACGAACTGCGGCGGATGATTCAGCGTGATCCGGCGTACGGCGTGGCGCTACGAAAACTAACGCAGACACCTATGAGCTCCGATGAATTGCTGAAGTTCATAGAAAAAAAGTCGAAACAACGGAAGTAAATCAGATGAAGGTGTTCAAATCTACCAAGGGGCCGTTTTCGGAACAGCCTTTCTATAGCTCCAAGGAGATCGAGACGCTATGCATCGACGAATTGCGCGCGGCTGGACTTCTACCTGACACACCCGCGCCGATTCGGATTGACCGATTTATCGAAAAGCGATTTGGACGTGCGCACAGTTACGCCGATCTTGAAGAAGGAGTATTGGGTCTTACAGTGTTTGGTCGACATGGTGTCCAGGAAATCGCTGTTGCGGAATCACTTGAAGATGAAGGAACAAAGTCTGCCGAACGTCTGCTGAGAACAACCTTGGCCCACGAAGCAGGGCATGGCTTGCTACATACGCATCTCTTCGTGATGGAGAACTCTCAGCCACTGTTCGGCGATTGGTCTAATCGGCAGCGCCCTACCGTGTTGTGCCGCGACACCATCAGTCGTGCTGTCTATAAAGGAAACTGGTGGGAATACCAGGCCAACATGGTCATGGGAGCCATCCTGATGCCCAAACATCTTGTAGAACAGGCGGTCCAGCCCTTCTTAGCGTCCAGCGGCGCATTGGGGCTGGCGGTTCTCAACGAAGGGTCCACTGAGCCGGCCGCTCGGACGCTAGCAGAACTGTTTGACGTGAATCCGCGGGCAGTTCGAATACGTTTGTCGCTTTTATTTCCGTCGAATCGCGGAGGCCAACTGTCCCTCTAAAAAAATTTCCTTGCACTGTACGCTCAGACAGCGTACAGTGCGTATAGTAGTTTGGTTCGCGCCCGGATAAGGGCGTAACGAAGGTGAAGAACATGAAAGACGACCTTACAGCGGATGTCGAAGACATCTCGACCGAAGCGATCGACGAAGACATCAAAGCGGGGCCAGAGCGAAAGCATCCAAAGCTGGTCGTGGTCACGGTCGACGGCAAGACGCATCGGGTTCGGCCAGGACGATATATCGTCCAGCACTTCAAGCGGCTTGTGGGGGTCGATCCTGCCTATCAACTTGACCAGGTCGTCGCCGGTGAATTCAAGCCGCTCGATGACCACGACAAACTCGTCATCCACGGCGACGAGGTATTCGTCAGCCACGTTCGCGGCGGAGCCGCGTCGTAGGCCGATGTCTACCGTAACCGTATTGGACGAAATCGCCGAACTGGCGCTCATGTGCGGGAAAGTCACTGAGTTCCGCGAGGGAGGACGTCGATACCTACATCTCGAGCGGGTCAGCCTCCCTGCGGGCTGCAATCCTGCCGTGGCGGAGGGTCTGCTGTGTCTGAACGATCACGATGGCTACCAGACACGACTATTCCTCTCGGTACGGCTCGCGCGTGGCCCGAATTGGAGCGTTCATCGGATCCTCGACCGGCAGTGGCATACGTGGTCATGGAAGGGAGTTCTGCCCAACCAACGTGCGAGTCAGATTCTCGCCGAGCACCTTCGGAGCCTCCGATGAAGGTCCATCTCAAACTGACCAGCTCACTGCTCCGGGAGATTCAGAGCGATCTTCGAAGGCCACATCCGGTCGCCTTCGAACGGGTCGGATTCCTGGCGTGCCGCGGCGGATGGACTGACGACGGCGGCGTGGTCCTCATCGCTCGACAGTTTCTGCCCGTCGACGATGTTGAATATGCGGAAGATGAACACGTCGGTGCCCGCATCACCGCACAAGCAGTTCGCTTCGCCCTCCAGCACGCATATCACGAGCCTGACTGCATGCTCTTTGTCCATGAACATGCTCACACAGGAGAACCGCGCCCCAGTCGTGTGGATTCTGACTGCTGGCGCGAGTTAGTGCCGAACTTCTGGCATGTTCGGCCAAGCCTGCCACACGGTGCGCTGATTCTTAGTGAAGATTCTGCTTTTGGCATACTGTGGGTTCCTGCAGTACGGCAGCCGGCGCTGATAACCGACTTCACGATCGTGAGCTGGCCTCTGCAACGATGGACATCGGAAGCATCGCGATGACGCAGAAGTCTGACAGCCGACAATCGTTTCTCGGCAGAAACAGCGAGCAAACCCTCGCTTCGGCACGAGCCGCCGTTGTCGGGCTCGGTGGAGGCGGTTCACATGTCTGCCAACAACTCGCTCATCTCGGCGCCGGCAACTTCTTACTGTTCGATCCACAACGGATTGAGGACACGAACCTGAACCGGCTGGTGGGCGCTACTGATGACGACGTTCGCGAACATCGCACGAAGACAGACATCGGTCGCCGGATGATTAAAGCGATCAGACCCTGTGCGAACGTAGAAACGTACCCGTCACATTGGCAGGAACGAGCGGAAGTGCTGAGACGCGCGGACGCGATCTTTGGCTGCGTCGATTCGTTCAACGAGCGGTCACAGCTTGAGCGAGTAGCGCGCCGATACTTGATTCCGTACATCGATATCGGTATGGACGTGCATCGACACGAGGACGAATACCACGTGTCCGGCCAAATCGCGGTCTCCATGCCCGGTGGCCCGTGCCTTTGGTGCATGGGGATTCTGCGAGAAGACCTGCTGACACAGGAAGCTAATAACTACGGCGCGGCTGGCGCGCGACAGCAAGTCGTTTGGACGAACGGCGTGCTGGCCTCCACCGCGGTCGGTGCGTTCGTTCAATTGTTAACTCCCTGGGCCAAAGCGAAGCCCCCCGCCTTGCTCGAGTACGACGCTAACCGAGGCACCGTCGTCGCTAGCAACAAGCTCGCGGTTATGCGCGAAACGTGTCTGCATTTCTCCAGCCCAGTCGATTTCGGCGATCCGTTCTGGTCGATCAATCAGCTGGACCGTATCGTTAAGTAAGCAGAAGGAGACACCACAATGCCAAATAGGCGCATAGTTCAACAGAGGCGGGACGGCGATTGGGAAGTCAAGGCGCCGAAAGCGGACCGCGCGAGTTCGACACACGGCACTCAGGCCGACGCGATCGATAGAGCGCGAGAGATACTCCAGCGAATCGGCGGAGGCGAACTCACCATAAAGGGGGAAGACGGCAGGATTCGGGATTCCGACACGGTGTCACCCGCTCGCGATCCAAACCCTCCGCGCGACACAAGATAGTAACGTTGCCTCGTCGGGCCGCTCACCTGACTCAGGCGTCCGCTGCCACAGGAAGCCGGCGATTATACTCTTCATCGGCTACGCCGATGTGGGAGTGCTTATCTCCGCGGTGCTTGTTGACCGGCCGACTTCCGCTGTTTCTTGATCCGCTGCAGGTCGTCAGGCGAGCGCCTTCGGTGCTTTCGGGCCTGATCGACGACTACTGCCGAGCAGCCCTTCGCCGGATCGAATTCGCTGACCCTGAAGCCATCGAGCCAGGCTTCGTGGCCGCATGTCAGACAGTGAATTTGGGAGCGCCTGACGTTCCAGGAGCTTAATGTCCACGCGGTCAGAGCCGCATTGGGCGGCGAGTTTCGGCGCGCCGGCGAAGAAAGGGCAAATCACCCGATGAGTTGTGGGTAAAATTGGCCGACGCTCGTCCGGGGCAGGGTTCCCTCCGGTGCTTTTGGTGGGTTAGCCCTCATGTTCGAGTTTTCTGTGTGGCTTCGCCCGCACAATCGCAAATGATAAGTGACCCCCTATGCGTCTTGAAGAGCTAGCACCGGGCAGCGCCGCGGTCGGTCTCGAGCCGTCAGCCGTCTCCACGGTTGTTGCGGTTGTGCCGATCGCGGCGGACGCGCTGCAGGTCATCTATAAAACGCCCGACGGAGTCATCAAGGATCGTCTTCTCGGCCGGGCCGACGAGTCCAGCATTGACCTTGCCACTGAAGAACGGCCTTGGGCGTTCGACGGCGATGGCGCGGACTTCAAACTGGCGGTCGAAGCCAAACGTAGACGCCCTACATGTTCGTGCTGAGACCAGTCCACTCACGCAGGCAGTTGCCACCGCTGCTCCCGGAGATTGTCTTTCGCCTTGGGCGCAGGGTGAACAGACAAAGGCCGCTTGATCGGACATGTGTCGGCGTTCGGAGCCGCAACCTGCTCGCGCAGCTGCTCTTCGCACAATGTTCGAACGATGTGCTCCATAACTGGCGGGCACACGGCGTTTCCGAGAAGCTTGATCCTGTCCCGCCTGGTGCCTCGCTCAAGCCGATATCCAGATCCAAAGCCCATTGCCCGAGCGAGTTCCGGGACCTGAAGCATCCGCAGCGTGGGTGCCCCGTCGTTCCATTCGACGAGCCCAAATCGATCCAGAGTGGTCATCGTGCGCAGCGGACGGTCAAGGCTTTGCCAGCCTCCCGCACCGTCGCTGCCATAGTAGACGATAAGAAAGGGAACACCTTCGCCCAGGTCGGCGATCGCTCGACGCGCCCGCTCGAGAGTCGGCTTCGCTCGTTTCTTGCGGAAGAGAGGTTTAGTGTTCCACGTTCCCGGAGGATCGATGAAATCACGGACGGACAGCTGATTCCCATTCCGGATCCCCGTGACTGGTGCAGGATCGCGTTCCAAGTCGCACGTTATGAACAGCCGCCGACGACGCTGTGGAACACCAAAGTCTGCGGCATCCAGCACCTGAACGCGCACCTTGTACGACTTCTTGATCTCCGACAGCAAGGCGGGATACCCCGACCAGCCCCGCATCTGACGAACATTCTCGATGACGATCCACCGTGGCGAGAAAGCCCGTGCGAAGTTCAGAACAAACCGAGCCGTTCTCTTGCTGTCCTCATCGTGTTCCCGGCTGCCGCGGGCGCACGTGTGATTGGTGCACTCGGGCGAAGCGAGAAGAAGATCGATCGATCTGAGGTTACCGAACACTTTGCGATTCGATCGTGGATGCAGCGTGGATGTGACGACATGAGCGTCTGGAAAATTGTCCCCGAACGTGAGGCCCGCGATGTCCCAGGCATCTACGGCACCTACGATATCGGCTCCCGCAAGGCGGGCACCCCAGCTGCTTCCTCCGCCTCCGCAGAACAGGTCGAGTGTACGCACAGACATCCAGAGAGAGTTTTACCAGGTTCCGCGGCCCTACGCCAGGCGTTTTGAGGATGGCTCAATGAAAGCGGCCCCATTTCAGGAGCGCGGTGTCGATAGTTGATCGGAGGCGCGTGCACGCGCCTCCGCCCGCCAGCGCCACGATAGAGGCGCTGCGCGGCCTTGGCTATTCCCTTGGGGCCGCCATTGCGGACCTTATCGACAACAGCATCGCCGCCGGCGCGGGAAACGTGTGGATCACGGCCCACTGGTCAGGAAAGGACTCGTTCATAGCGATCCTCGACGACGGGCGAGGGATGTCGTCAGCCGAACTGATCGACGTCCTTCGGCTCGGGCGACCGGGTCCCGGTGTTGAGCGTTCACCGAGTGACCTTGGTCGCTTCGGACTGGGCCTCAAGACAGCATCATTCTCGCAAGCCCGGCGCGTCACAGTCGCTTCGCGACGCAACAGCGCAGAGGGCGACGCGTTTTGCTGGGATCTTGACCACGTTGCGCAGAGGGACGAGTGGGAACTGCTCCAGGGTGCGGCCGAAGGCTCGGCAAGGCACCTCACGGCCCTGGAGGACATGGAATCCGGAACGATCGTGTTGCTCGAACTGCTCGATCGAGTGGTCCCGACAGTCGAAGCGTCGGATCCGATGGCGCACAGTCACTTCCTGCGTCAGCTCGCCGGCGTGGAGGAGCATCTCGCCATGGTCTTCCACCGATTCCTGGACGGCACAACTCCAGACCTTCGCTTGTTCGTGAATGGTCGTGACGATTCGCATCGAGTGCGAGCCTGGGACCCGTTCCTCTCGCGGCATCCTGCGACGATCGCTACGCCAATCGAGCGCATGAACGCCCATCGCGGGTCAGTTGAGGTCCAGGGGTTCGTCTTGCCGCACCGCCGCCGACTCGACGAAGCAGCCTTCGCGAAGGCTGGGGGGCCCCACGGCTGGACGGCGCAGCAGGGCTTTTATGTCTATCGGAACCGGCGTCTCTTGCTGCCGGGCAGCTGGTTGGCTCTAGGTGGGACCCGCGCCTGGACGAAGGAAGAACCGTACAAGCTCGCCCGTCTGCGGTTGGACATTCCCAACACGGCGGACTCTGACTGGAGGATTGATGTTCGCAAGTCCTTGGCCGATCCTCCGGATCAGATTCGGCCTCGACTTCGCGACTTGGCATCGTACGTTCGCGACACGGCGCGGAGGGTCTTTGCTTTCCGCGGGTCAGCGGCTCCCACGGAGGATTCTGCGGTCACTTACGTCTGGCTGCCAGCTCCGATCGGCAGAACCAATCAGGTTCACTACAAGATTAACCGCGAGCATCCGGCTGTCCAGTTGGTCACGGAACAGCACCGCGATCTGAAGGACGCGGTGGAAGGCATGCTGCGGACAATCGAGCAGAATGTTCCAGTGCAACGCATCTGGGTGGACGCCATTGAGCGAGGTGAAATTGGCGATCGCGCCGATCCGGCCGCGGTGAAGTCAGCGTTGGACATCATCTTCGCGGAGATGATTCGCGACGGCCGTATGAGCGCTCGAGACGCCAAGCACCAGCTTCTAATGATCGAACCGTTTCATAAATATCCTGAGTTGATCGCGGAACTTGACGAGTCCACTGAGGGCGGAGCGCTCGATGCCTGATGATTTCACGGATGCATTGTTCATTGCGCAGACTCTCGTCCAGCGGAGGCTGTCCGATGGTCCGCTGACGCGAGAGGTTATCGCCGATGGAGTTGATCGCACGCTGGCCATCGAGCCCCGCTGGCGCGCAACAGTCGATCCAGAAGCGCTCTGCCGTGAGCTGGAGACTCGCTTCAATATTTGGATTGGCCAAGAGCAGACCCTTATAGGAAAGGACGATCATGTCGCCTGGCTTGACGCCGGACGCAAGCAGGGGTGGAGATACTGGGGACGCTACCGTCAGCACTTGGCGAGCGAGCTCGCACCGGCGAGTCTTGACGCCATTGACCGAGTAACGGACCACGTCCTGGGATTGCTGGAGGATCCACTGCGAGAGGGCGGGTGGGATCGCCGCGGTTTGGTCGTGGGACACGTGCAGTCCGGCAAGACGGCCAGCTACATCGGCCTGATCTGCAAAGCAGCAGACGCTGGCTACAAACTGATCGTGGTACTGGCGGGACTTCACAAGAATCTTAGAAGCCAGACGCAGATGCGCCTTGATGAGGGCTTCTTGGGATATGAAACGATGCCCCCGGGCGAGGTGGAACGAAGGGCGCCACAGCCAGCCGGAGTTGGGCTACTTGATCCGACACTCCGCCCTAATTACGTCACCAACCGCAGCGATAACGGTGATTTCAGCCGGGCTGTGGCGAACAACATGGGGATCAACCCTGGCGCGGACCCCCTGCTCTTCGTCGTGAAGAAAAACGCTCGGGTACTGCGAAATCTTCTTGATTGGGTCCACTGGGCCGCGAATGCGCGTGAGCCGGAGACAGGCAGACCTCTTGTACGGGATGTGCCTTTGCTCGTGATCGATGATGAAGCAGACCACGCGTCGGTGGACACACGGGAACAAGCGTTCGACGAGAACGGCAATCCCGATCCAGATCACGACCCGACTGCCATCAACGGCTGTATTCGGCGCCTGCTGCGCGCATTTGAAAAGACCGCCTACGTCGGGTACACGGCGACGCCGTTCGCGAATATCTTCATTCACGAACGCGGTGAGACTACGGACGAAGGGGAGGATCTCTTTCCGCGCAGCTTCATCGTGAACTTGTCCGCGCCCTCGAACTATGTTGGCCCTGCGCGTGTCTTCGGCCTCGAGCCGCAGAATGAGGGCGAGGGACTCCCATCGCTGCCACTCATAAGGCACGTATCAGACCATGCCGATTCCCTGAACTTGGACGAGCGAAACGGGTGGATGCCGCCAAGTCACCGGAACGGGCATGTGCCGCTCTTTAGCGGCGTTGCCGAATTGCCGTTGTCCCTCCGGGAAGCAATCAACGCATTTGTGCTCAGTTGCGCCGCTCGACGCGCGCGAGGACAGGAGCGCGAGCACAACACGATGCTGGTGCACGTGACCCGCTTTACTTCGGTGCAGCAGCTCGTTCGAGATCAGATAGACGCGTACCTCGCGACGCTGCGCCTTCGCCTGCGGCATGGCGATGGCTCTCGACCTGACGCTCTCATAAGTGAACTGCGGGAATTGTGGGAACGTGATTTTGAACCCACAACTCGGGCCGTGGCCAGAGTGGCTGACGGTCGCGACGTCGTTGCCGTTTCGTGGGACACCGTCAAAACCCACTTGGCCAACGTTGCCGATGACATTCACATCCGGCAGATCAACGGTACCGCCGGAGACATCTTGGAGTACGAGCGGCATCAAGAAACGGGACTAAATGTAATTGCCGTTGGAGGCGACAAACTCTCGCGCGGCTTGACGCTCGCTGGTCTGAGCGTCAGTTACTTCCTCAGGGCGAGTCGCATGTACGACACGCTAATGCAGATGGGACGATGGTTCGGGTACCGGCCCGGATACCTGGATTTGTGTCGCCTGTACACGACTGCCGACTTGGAACAGTGGTTCCAACATATAGCCGAGGCCAGTGAGGAATTGCGACGCGAGTTCGACCACATGGCCGCCGTTGGTGGCACACCGAGGGACTATGGGCTGAAGGTCAAGTCGCACCCTGTTTTGATGGTGACATCGCAGGTGAAGATGCGTCATGGGACGACTTTGCACTTGTCGTTCGAGAGCGACACGCCCGAGACGGTTGTGTTCCATCGCGACTTGGATGTGATTACGCGGAATGTTCGCACAGCCACATTATTGATCTCGAGGCTTGGCGTCCCATCTGCCAGCCCGGTAACGGCGCCCCGATCACAAGGATCGCATCAGTGGGACAGCACGCATTTGTGGATGAGTGTTCCCGCCGCGCATGTCCTTGCTTTTCTCTCTGGATACACAACCCATCCATCAGCAATCAGGGTGAACACTCGGCTGCTGACGGAATACATCGAGCGACAGAACCAGCGGGGTGAACTCGTTGAATGGACCGTAGTGCTGCTGGGAAATGGTGACGGAACTCCAACGGAGATCGAAGGTCTGAGCGTTCGTCTGACGAAACGCGCACCCAACCAGCGCAGTCGGTCTGTCGAGGAGCAGCGTCGCGAGGGTTTGATGATCATTCGTCGGCTGCTATCTCCTCGCGATGTTGCCGTCGATTTGGACGCAGCTCAGTATGCAGAGGCATTGCGACTGACCCACCACGCTTGGCAGGCGGATCCGGGACGGTCTTCCGCACAGACACCACCCGACTATCCATCGACGCGAGCGGTTGCCTCGCAACGAGATCCCGCGACCGGACTGATCCTGATCTACCCCGTGGATCCCGAACCGGCAGGCCTCGACACGAGAATGCCTGTAGTTGGATTCGGAATCAGCTTTCCTCACAGCACGGGCGCGCCGCAAGTTGCCTATGAGGTCAATAACGTCTACTGGACGCAGGAGGTTGCGGGCGCATGAGCGCAGCGAGCGTCTGGGCGGAGATCCGGGCAACGGCAGCCCACGATGCCGGTTGGCATGGGCGCCGTGTTGACAATCTGCCTGGTGTTCCTTTGCTGTATGCGATTCGGCAGCCGGGCGGAGTTCCGGCGCTCCTCGTCGAAATGTCAGCCGCAGCTGTGCCTCCGATTTCGGAGTATCCGGCGGCAGAGGGCTTCCGAGTTGCGCCGGAGGCGATCACTCTGGGGCCCCGAGGCCGAATCCGCCTGTGCTTGATGCTGACCGATGACCGATATCAAGACGTGTTCGCCGTTCTCGTTGATGACGTGGTTTCGGCGATCCATGAGAGGACATCGGAGGACAACGTCATCCGAGCACTCCTCGCACGCCTGCATGTGTGGCAGGTCTTCATGCGTCGCCACGGTCCGAATGAGCTTGGCCCTGAGCAGCAGACGGGTCTGGTGGCGGAACTGATGTTCCTGCGCGATTGGCCCATGCGCCTCCTGACGTCACAGACTGCTGTTGAGGCTTGGAACGGTCCGGATGGAGCGCCTCAAGACTTTTCGTTTCCCAATGTGGCCGTCGAGGTCAAAGCAACCCTGGCCACTACTCCCACGGAACTCTCGATCTCATCGATTGAGCAGCTCGATTCCCGCGCCTGCTCCGTTCCCATCGTGCTGTGCTGCACCAAGGTGACTCTCTTGCTGACTGGCGGTATTACATTGCCGGAACTCGTGGACGAAATTCTGGCGCGGCTTTCTCAAGAGGACCCTGCTGCACATAGTCTGTTTGAGGACCGCCTTCTCGCAGCCGGATACGTCGAGGCCCATGCTGAACGGTACAGCGCGCGACATTACTCGCAGCCGTCGATGGAGTTCTACCGTGTCGAGGGCGAGTTTCCCCGCATCGAGCGAGTCGACGTTCGATCTGGCGTCGCCTCCTGCTCCTACACCATCCGGCTGCCGGAGGCCGCGCCTTTCCGACTTGCCGATACGGAACTCGAAAATGCCCTCAGGACAGTGCCGCAATGACCGAGGCCCGAGAGCTTGAGGACTTTGCAGGTCGTCTGAACGCAGACGTTCGTGAACGAGCGGCAGGACTCGACCAGGACAGCTCTCCAGACTTCCGGGAGAACGCGTTTACAGAACTGGTGTGCGAATACCTCGCAGAGATCGGCGTCTTGGACGACGCAACATCGGCGTTCTGCGAATTTCGGTTTGGCCGTGGCACAGCGCGCATCAATGGATTCAGCGTAGGCGACGAGGGCGACACTCTCGACTTGTTCGCTTCTGTCTTCACAGACGCGCCTGAACCCTCGAACATTGGAAAGGAGGACATCGATCGCGCGTTGGCACGCGCAGAACGGTATTTTGAGGCGGCGCTCGGCGGGGTGCATGAGCAGATGGAGGCGGCTTCGGATGCGTTCGCAATGACGATGCGCATTCACAGCCTGAAGGACCGTCTGTCTCGAGTGCGGCTGTTTGTTCTGACGGACGGCCGAGCCGCGACCAAATCGCTCGACGATGGTTCGGTGGGCGGGTTCTCGGTGAAGCGTGAAGTCTGGGACGTGGAGCGGCTTTTTCGAGGAATGCACGCGGGATTGCCGAGAGATGAAATCAACATCGACTTCGCGAGGGATTTTGGAGGCGCCATCCCCTGTCTCCCGATGCCATCGAACGCTGCACACTACGAGGCATACCTCGCAATCATTCCTGGCGAGATACTGTATCGCCTCTATGAGGACTACGGACAGCGGTTGCTGGAGCTCAACGTTCGGTCGTTCCTCTCCGCACGTGGCAAGGTAAATGCCGGCATTCGTCGAACGCTGCGAGAAGAAGCCGATCGCTTCATGGCCTACAACAATGGAATTGTTGTGACGGTGGATGCTGTCGACATTGTTCCTCTGCCGGACGGGCGTCCCGCGATTCAAACGGTGCGCGGTCTTCAGATCGTCAATGGCGGTCAGACAACTGCGTCAATCCACCGCGCCCGCAAGATCGACCGCGCGGATCTGTCAAACGTGTTCGTGCCTGCGAAGATCACGCTGATCGATCCAGAGCGACGAGACGAAATCGTTGCACGTGTGTCACGCTGCGCCAACACTCAGAACGTGGTGCAGATGGCCGACTTTTCGGCGAATGAACCGTTTCATGTCGAGTTGGAACGGCTGGCTCAGCGGATATGGTGTCCTGGAGAACAGGAGCGATGGTTCTACGAGCGGGCTCGTGGCCAGTATCAGGTGGTCAAGGCGCGGCACAGTGTAACCGCCCCCCAAGCACGCCGGTTCAATCTGCAGACGCCGCCAAGCCGTAGGTTCACTAAGACGGACCTCGCCCGTTACCAGCATGCATGGTCGATGCGGCCAGACCTGATAAGCCTTGGAGCGCAGAAGAACTTCGATCATTTCATGCAGAACCTTCGGGCTCGCGTCGGCAACGACTGGCTGCCAAACGACGAGTACTACCGTGACTTGGTCGCCAAGGCTATCGTCTATCGGGCGACTGAGCGCGTAGTTCGGCTCGAGAAATTCCCCGCGTACCGGGCCAACATCGTCGCCTACTTGGTGGCGTACGTGTACTACCGATCTGGAGGAGCGCTCGACTTGAAGGCTGTTTGGCAGGAGCAGGATGTCTCCGCAGAACTCCGTGAGCTGCTTCGTGCTTGGTCCCAGTCCGTCAACGCCGCGATTCTCGAAAGCGCCGGCGGCCGAAATGTGACCGAGTGGTGCAAGAAAGAAAGATGTTGGAATGACGTGCGCGAGCTGTCGTTTTCGCTCCCGACGACCTTACCGCCCGAGCTGCGTCAGGTCCGGGCCTCCGGAGACTCAGGCGCAGGCAAGGGCGCGGACGCGATGTCGCGCGAAGACTTGGAGGACATGGAGCGCTGTCGACGAGTGGACGGCCCAACATGGCTTCACGTTCATGCGTGGGGAAAACGGGCAGGCGTACTCCAGAGCTGGCAGGCTGGCATCGCCCACACTCTGGCCGGATATGCGGCGGCCGACTGGGAGCGGCCCCCTTCACCCAAGCAGGCGCGGCACGGTGCGCGAATTCTTGCGCTGGCGGTTGAACACGGAGTCTTGGATTCGGATTACAAGGCGATCGCTCAAGAATGATCGCCTCAAGCCGGTCGTCTGCATCTAGACCATGGAGGTAGTGGGATTCTCGGATCTGGCCGTCGCCAATCTTCAGGTTGACGCTGTCTATCAGGGTAGGCGGAACGGAAACGCGGGAGACGATCCATTCCCGAAGCTGCTGAACGTCAGCAACATGGGAGGCTTTCGGTATCGCGGCCGTTTGAATGCACTTGAGCTCGTCGTTCTCACGTCGTCTCTGGCGGACCCGGACTGGCCTGATTCCCTCGACAGGGAAACTGGCACGTTCACCTATTATGGCGACAACAAGAAACCCGGCCGTGCACTTCACGCTACTCCGCGAAACGGAAACGAACTCCTGAGGCGAGTATTCGAGTTCTCGCATCAGGGCCGCCAGGGTCGAACGCAGGTTCCCCCCATCTTGGTCTTTTCAAACACAGGAACGTGGCGAGACGTTGTCTTCCTCGGGCTGGCAGTTCCCGGCACTACCGACCTGCGTGCATCAGAGGACCTTGTTGCAATCTGGCGCACTGCTGGCGGCAAGCGCTTTCAGAATTACAGAGCGCGATTCACGGTGCTGAACGCTCCAGTCGTTCCGCGAACTTGGCTCGATGACATCCGACGGCGACAGCCGCATTCTGCAAATGCTCCGGATGCGTGGATCAATTGGGTGGAAACAGGCCAGTTCAGCCCTCTGGCCGCCCCGCGATCTCTGGAGCATAGAACCAAACGAGAGCAGCTGCCCGATGCAGAGGGAAGAAGTCTTGTAGCGGCGATTCACACGTTCTTCGCCGAACGACCGCATGGATTCGAGGCTTGTGCCGGTGCGCTGGCTCGAATGCTTCTGCCTGATATCTCGTCTTTGGATCTCACCCGCCCTTCGAGAGATGGGGGTCGTGACGCAATCGGTCAGTTCAAGATCGGCCGTGGTGGGATGTCCGTCCTGGTGGACTTCGCACTGGAGGCCAAGTGCTACGGCCTGGGCAATCCCGTCGGTGTTCGCGAGATGTCACGCCTGATCTCGCGACTTCGTCACAGGCAATTCGGCATCCTGGTAACCACCAGTTACGTAGACTCGCAGACTTACCGGGAGATCAAGGAAGACGCCCACCCGATAGTAGTCATCTCCGCAGCGGACATCGTGGACTTGCTGCGCTTCAACGGCCTGGGAGACGTCGGGAGCCTCCGCGCTTGGCTTGAACGGGCGTTTCCGATTTCCGCTTAGATGGCGGCTTGCGCACCTTCGTTTTCAGTTGTCGCGATCGTCCTGGCGGACCAAGGAGCGCGACCAGCCGCTCGACAGCATCGGAGCCGATCTCCAGGTCGCATTCCCACACAACGATCACGCGCCACCCGGCGCGCCGCAGCTCTGCTTGCGCAGCTGCGTCTCGTTCCTTGTTTCGACGGAATTTTGTCTGCCAGAAGACCGTTCTCGTTTTTGGAACGTAAGCCTTGCCGCAAGTGTGCCGATGCCAAAAGCACCCATGAACGAAGATGACAGTTCGTCTGCCGGCAAGCACAAGATCGGGCTTTCCAGGTAACCGCGCGCCGTGGAGACGGAAGCGATAACCGAGAGCATGCAGCGCTCGGCGGACGAACAATTCCGGTCGCGTGTCCTTGCCGCGTATCAGGGCCATGTTGGCGGATCGGCGCTCGGGAGTAATAGTGTCGGCCATTGCGCAACTGACCTCGGCGGGCGAGTGCCGCAAGGCTGCTGAGATTACGTTAACAGATAGACAGTACCTCGTTGTCGTCGTAACACTGACAGCTCGCACGAATCGAACTCCAACCTCCGGACGCGAATGGGCTCCTCAGGTTGAATTCGAAGCGGCCCCCCGCGGTTAGCAGCCTAATGCAGGTGGTTGACTCGTGTGTTTGCAACGACCTCAAGACTTGATCGAGCACTTCCACACGGCAAACTCCGCGCGAGATGCAACCGCCATCAACGCAATGAAGACCGTCGAACAATTGCTGCCGAGCGATGAACGGCTCCGCAGCGCCCGCCGAGAATCAGTTTGCAATCGAAGACGATGGGATTCGGCGCAACGCGCGACTTGTGTTAGCATCTCGACTTGCCTTGGGTGCCCACGAGGGGCATAACGGGGAAGTCCGGTGCAAATCCGGCGCGGTCCCGCCACTGTGAGTGAAGGCGCGTCGCTTCGAACAGCCACTCGGCCCATCAGCCGGGGAAGGTGAAGCGGCCAGCGAATCGGCAAGCGCACGATTCGCCCTTCCGAGCCAGGAGACCTACCCAGGGGTTCTGCGGTCGACTTTCTGCGACGACAGAGAGTATGCACTGGAACCTTCGGCCTCCTCGCCGTCTTTCCACGCGCAGCCCTGTCACCAACGTTAGTCTGCCGCTTCGCTCGCGGAGGCAACGTCCATGGCTTGTCTTGTCGGTCGTCGTTCGTATTCTCGGCTCGCCTCGACTCTCTTCTTTCTTCTCTCCTGGCTGCTCACGTCGCCCGCCTCGGCTCAAACCAGAAATCCCGTCTCCGTGTCCGGCATCGTCGTCGATGAAGTCGGCGGCGCTATCGTCGGCGCGCGCGTGACGGCGAGCGACGCTAACGGGGCGACCGTCCAGACGACGGCGTCGGATGGTGCCGGCGCCTTCTCGCTTCGCGGTCTGGCGCCGGGGACGTACTCGGTCCTGGTCGAACTGAATCTGTTCGCGCCGATCGTGCAGAGCGTGACGGTGCCCGCATCGGGGTCCACCAGCCCCCTTCGTGCCGTGCTGAAGGCCGGCGGATTTGCCGAGAATGTCGTGGTCACCGCCCGGCGCGTGGAAGCGCGCGTCGGGGAGACGCCGCAGAAGATCGAAGTCATCGACTCTACCGACATCGAGCGAACGGTTGCAGCGGACCTAACGGACGTGCTGAAGAAAAATGCCGGCGTCGACGTCGTGCAGTACAGCGGCGCGCTCTCCGGCATCGGCATCCGTGGATTCCGGCCGCAGACCTCGGGCATCAACAAACGCTCACTGCTGCTCATCGACGGACGGCCATCGGGTGTGACCAATCTGGCGACGCTTCTGCTCGACAACGTTATGCGGATCGAAGTCCTCAAGGGGGCCGCGTCGGCCGTGTACGGGTCGTCGGCCATGGGCGGCGTGGTGAACGTGATCACGAGGCAATCACGCGGCAAAATCAGCGGCAACGCCCGGATTGGGGCCGGCAGCTTCGGCGCAACGGAGTTCGCCGGCCGCGTTGGCGGCAGCGTCTCCTCGCGCGTCGATCTCGACGCCACCGGCAGCGCCTTCGATCAACGCGACGACTACCGGATGGGTAATGGGGAGATCCGCCCAGCCACGAGATACAAGACGTACGACGGCACGGTGCGCCTGGCCTCCGATCTCTGGCGTGCCGCCCCGATCGACGGCCGCGTCGACGTCTATCGGGGTCGC
>Ga0137373_10000879_pt1 | contig 31725 bp, 17 predicted proteins | sample SagtaG_5_FD_104912 | JGI IMG/M metagenome (GOLD analysis project Ga0137373, IMG submission 104912) | Vadose zone soil microbial communities from Sagehorn Ranch, Mendocino, California, USA - Sage1_R_80_16 metaG | ecosystem: Environmental > Terrestrial > Soil > Vadose zone | place: USA... | reverse complement strand
TGGCCGACCATCCGCGCGACGCCCATGCCGGCGTCCGGCTTGCGCTCCGTCCCATAGTAGTGCCCACCCTGCCAGGCCGGGTCGGCGGTGATTGCATTGCGGGCGATGGCGTTCCACGCGACGCCCTGCGGCTGCAGGGCGTGCGTGCTTGCGATCGCGACGATCGCGTCGACCTGATCGGGATAGAGGATCGCCCACTCGAACGCCTGCATGCCGCCGAGCGAGCCGCCGGCAACCGCCGCGAGCCGCTCGATTCCGAGCTCATTGAGAAACGCGCGCTCCGTCCGCACCATGTCGGCGACCGTGATGACCGGAAACTCCGATCCATACGGCCTACCCGTCGCCGGATTGATCGACGACGGGCCCGTGGTCCCACGGCATCCGCCGAGCAGGTTCGTGGAGACGACGAAGTACCGATCGGTATCGAACGCCTTGCCCGGGCCGATCATGCCATCCCACCAGCCGAGCCCCTTGCCGGTGGTACCATCGCGATCCGCCGCGCCAAACCCGTCCCTCGTGGCCTCGGCGGGCGGCGTCCTCGCGAACCCGGCGGCGTGGGCGTCGCCGCTCAGCGCATGGCACACGAGCACGACGTTGTCGCGTGCAGCCGACAGCGTTCCGTATGTTTCGTACGCGATACGAATCGGATGCAGCTCACGCCCGCAGTCGAGCGAAAGCGCCTTCGGGAGGTCGAGGTACCGCGTTTCGACCGTTCCAACGGAACCGGCCGCGGTCCGTGTGGCAGACGTCGCCATGGGCGTCATCATATCGCCTGCCTGCACGAAATGGTGGCGCCGGTATATGATTTGGGGCTTCCGCAGACAATCTCCTCCTGCGATGAAAGGGGTTCTACGATGACAATGGCGATCGTCAACAACGGGGTCAACGTCCAGGCGCTGCTGGATGCGCGCGAGGTGTTGAAGGGCGCACCCGAGGCTGCGAAGTTCACGTGGCGGGCGTCGTGCAAGTGGCAGAACGGGACGCACAGCACGACGAACGTGCAGAGCTTCTTCGGCCTGGGCCAGGAGCAGCAGCACAAGACGAAGACGTCGCTCGACGCGGATCACCCGGAGATCTTCGCTTCAGAGGATCACGCGATTACGCCGATCGAATACGTCCTCGTCGGCCTGGCGAGCTGCCTCACCGCGGGCGTCGCCGCTGTCGCGCAGAATCGCGGTATTCAGCTGCGCTCGGTCGAGTCGCAACTCGAAGGGACGATGGACATCCGGGGCATTCTCGGCATCGACAGCGACGTGCGCAACGGCTACGACGACATCAAGGTGACGTTCAAGATCGACGCGGACGCCTCCAAGCCGGAGATCGAGGCGATCGTCGCGCAGTCGCAGAAGCGCTCCGCGGTATACGACGTGATCACGAACCCCGTGAACGTCACCGTCGAAGTCGTCTGATCGCGCACACGCGAGCGGAGAGCGGACCCATCGAGCGCGTCACGACCGTCGTCATCGGGGCGGGCCATGCCGGTCTCGCCGCAAGCCGGTTTCTGACGGACCGGTCGATCGACCACGTCGTCCTCGAGCGTGGAGAGATCGCGAACTCGTGGCGTCGTGAGCGCTGGGACTCGCTGCGTCTCCTCACGCCGAACTGGCAGAGCCGCCTTCCGGGCCATCGCTACAACGGCCCGGAACCCGACGGCTACATGACCATGAGCGAGGTGGTCGCGTTCCTCTCGGGGTTCGCAGCCATCTCGCAGGCGCCGGTCCGCACGAACACCAGCGTCACATCCGTGACGCGCGCGGATGGCGGCTATCACGTGGCAACGACCAGCGGCGATGTCAGTTGCCGCGCGGTCGTCGTCGCCAGCGGCGCCTGCAATCTTCCGAGCGTGCCGCCGCTCCGAGCCGCGGTACCCGTGTCAATCGAGCAGATCACCCCATTCGAATACGGGAATCCGTCGCGGCTGCCGCCGGGCGGCGTTCTCGTGGTCGGCGCGTCGGCGACTGGTGTGCAGCTGGCGGACGAAATTCACCGATCGGGTCGGCCCGTCACGCTCTCGGTCGGCGAGCACGTGCGCCTGCCGCGCACGTATCGCGGCCGCGACGTGCTCTGGTGGATGGACGCATCGGGCGTGTGGAACCAGCGCTACGACGAGATCGACGACCTGACGCGCGCGCGCCGGCTGCCGTCGCCGCAGCTCGTCGGCAGCCGGGAACGCACGACGCTCGATCTCAATGCGCTGAGCGCCCTCGGCGTGTCGCTCGTGGGCCGTTTGTCCGCGGTGCGCGATGGCCGCGCGCTGTTTTCCGGCGGCCTCCGGCACCTGTTTTCGCTCGCCGATCTGAAGATGGATCGTCTGCTCGACGCGTTCGATGACTGGGCGCGCGTGAATCCCGTCGATGCGCACGTCGGCGAGCGGGAGCGGTTCGAGCCGACACGCCCGCCGCAAGCGTCGCGCCTCCAGATCGATCTGCAACGCGGCGAGATTAGATCGATCGTGTGGGCGACCGGGTTCCGGCCTGACTACAGCTGGCTGCACGTGCCGGTCCTCGACGACAAGGGGTTCCTCCGCCATGACGGCGGGGTCGTCGACAGTCCGGGCATGTACGCGCTGGGCCTGCCGGTGCTGCGGCGCCGCAAATCGAGCTTCATCCACGGCGCTGAAGATGACGCACGGGAAGTGATCGAGCACCTCGCGCAGCATCTTGAAGATCTCTTTTGAAGAATGCACTCCGTGGTCCCCGTGGCCTCTTAGTGCCCACTCGCGAGAGGATGGCCATGAATCGACGAAGTTTCCTGACGATCGCTGGAACCGTGGTAGCCGCAGCGACGGTGTCGCACGCGCGTAGTCGGCAGGCCCAGGCGCCTGCGCCTGCCGGTAAGGCGCGATTCCGAACGGGACTGGTCGCCTACTCGTATCGCCGGGCGCTCGAGGCGAAAACGATGACGTATGAAGATCTGATCCGTACTGCCATCGAGACCGGCACGGACGGGATCGACATGACCGTGTACTGGTTGCCCAGCACGTCCGACGATTACTTGTTCGGGCTGCGGCGCTTCGCGTACAGAAATCGCGTCGAGATCTACAGCATTGGAACGAGGGTCCGCCTCGCGCAGCCGACCCCGGAGCTCCGGCAGCAACAGCTCGACGAGTTGAAGAAATGGCTGGACGTCGCTCAACGAGTGGGCGCGACGCACGTCCGCGTGTTCGGCGGCGACAAGCCCGCCGGCGCGACGCTCGATCAGGCGATCGGGTTCGCCGCCGAGACATTGAAGCGCGGCGCCGAGCTCGCGGGCGCGCGCGGCGTGATCCTCGGCGTCGAGGACGACGGCGGCATCACCGATTTTGCGAAGGACACGATCGAGATCGTGAAGCGCGCGGACTCGCCGTGGGCCGGCATGAATCTCGACATCGGCAACTTCCGTCCGCCTGCCGTCTACGACCAGATTGAGATGTCGATCCCGTACGCCGTCAGCACGCACATCAAGACAACGATCGCGCTCGACGACGGGAAGACACGCGGTCCCATGGATCTGGATCGCGTGTTCAAGATGTTCGCCGCGCACGGGTACCGCGGCTACATGGGACTGGAGTACGAGGCGTCCGGCGATCCAGCCACGGAAGTGCCCTCATATCTCCGGCGGCTGAAGGAACTGGCAGTGAAGTACTCGAACTGACGTGACGTCGACGTCTCACTCAGCAACAGGCCGCTCCGCCCTCACATGGGTCTGTCTGATCGCGCTCGCTGGGGTCGGCATCCTCTCTCGCCTTCCGCAACTTCTCAGCCGCAACCTGCTCCTCGAAGGGGACGAATGCATTCTCGGGTTGATGGGCATGCACCTCGCGCAGGGGCGGGAATTCCCGGTCTTCTTTTACGGACAGAAGTACGGCCTCGCGATCGTGGAGGCTCCCGCGGCAGCGCTGAGTTTTCTGATTGCCGGAGCCGGACCGGTGTCGCTCAAGGTGGCGATACTCGCCGTCTGGATCGTGGGGATGGCTTTTTACTTCCTCGCGTTTTCACACGTGCTGGGCACCGCGCGCAGCTTCTGGGTCACGATGCTCCTCGTCCTGATGCCGGCGTGGGCCGCGGCATCGATGAAAGCCTGGAGCGGCTATGTCACCGCGTTCACCGCCACGGCCGTCGTCCTTTATCTGATCACGCGGAACAGCAGGCGGAGATCGCTGTCATGGCTGATCGCCGGCGCCATGACCGGCATCATCTACTTCTCACAGCCGTTGTGGCTTCCGGGGCTGGTGCCGATCGTCCTGTATTTTCTCGTGACGAGCGGCAGGCGCTCAGTCTGGCTGGCGTATGCGTCGGGAATCGCTGGCGTGGCGTCCGCGATCGGTGCCCTCAAAGTCCTCTGGCTCGCGGACGCCGTTCAGACGTGGATCGGCCCGACGGCAGGCAATCCGCACCTGCTGGCTTCGTTGCCGCGGCTCCTCAACCAGCTGCGCGTGAATCTCACGGGATCGTATTACTTCGGCGACGCGGTGCACACCGGAGCTGTGACGGAAACGGTCGCGTACGTGTGGCTCGCGATTCTCGGCGTTGCGGCGCTCCTGCAGATCTACCGCGTCATCGCACGGAAGCCCGTTCTCTGGTCGCACCTGCTGTTCCTGTCCGTGGTCGCGACGCTCCTTGCGGACTGGCTCCTCCTCGACTGGCGCGACGCGAGGTATGTGCTGGCGGTGAATGCCCCGCTGGTGTTCCTCGCGGGGATTGAGTTCTTCGACCTGGCGGATCGATACCACGTGCCATTCCGGCGATGCATTGCAGCCATCTGTCTCGCGCTCGCGCTTGAAGCGGTGTCGATGAACGAGTTCGCGCATTACACGTACATGTGGTGGACGAATTCCAGGAACAGTCCCAGTGAGAGCAGGACACTGCGGAAGGTCATCGACCACTTGCGATCGCGTGGCGTGACCCATGCCTTTGCGATGAACGCATTGTTGCAGTGGCCGATTACGTTCTACAGCCGTGAGGCGGTCATCGCGAGGTGGAAGGCGGATCGCGATCGATATCCTCCGTACATCATGGAGATCGATCGTGCGCTCGACAACGGGGAGCCCGTCGCGATCGTCGGTTATGTCGGTTACACATACGGGCTCGAGCACAAGGTGCGCAATCCCGAGACGATCGTCAACATCGACGGCAAGTATTTCGTCTACGTCGGGGCTGACAAAGACCTCCTGTGGAAGGCAGGTTTTGCCTTCCCCAGGTGACACGCGCTGCATCGTTTGCAGCGGCTTCTCGTATAAAGTTGGACATCGGACACACGTTTTCACATGAGCTCGGGCCGCGGCCCACGTGCCCGCCGTGAACCAGCACCGATCGTGGAGAGGAGACTTATGCGTCGTTTGACTCTGTCGCGGCTGAAGGTGCTCGTGCTGGTGCTGGCGCTGACCTCCGTCGTACCCGGACATGCGTTCGGGCCCGCCTCCATGCGCCCCGGTCAGGCTCAGGCTCCGGCTCCGCCCGCGGCCCAGGCTCCGGCTGCGGCTCCCCCTGCGCCGGCGTGGATTCCCCTCGACCTGTTTCACGTGCCCGACGGGTTTGAAGTCACGGTGTGGGCCACGTCGCCGCTCCTTCACAATCCGACCAACATCGACATCGATCGCGACGGCCGCATCTGGGTGGCGGAAGGCGTTCGGTACCGATCGCATTACAACCGCCAGCCCGAAGGCGATCGCATCGTCGTGCTGCAGGACACCGATGGCGACGGCAAGGCGGACAGCACGCATACGTTCGTGCAGGAACCCGGGCTGATCGCGCCGCTCGGTGTCGCGGTGATCGACAACAAGGTGATCGTCTCGCAGCCGCCCGATCTCATCGTTTATACGGACGTCGATCGAAACCTGCGCTTCGACCCCGCGGTGGACAAGCGGGAGGTGCTCCTGACCGGCTTCATGGGCATCAATCACGATCACTCGCTTCACTCGGTGACGTTCGGACCGGACGGCAAGTGGATCTTCAACGCAGGCAACACGGGCGCGATGTTCACGGACAAGTCAGGCAAGACGTTCCGCATCTTCGGGTCTTACCGTCCGGCCCCGGTGGGCCCATTCAAGTTCCCGCACGATCCCGCGCAGTATGCCGGCAAGCCGAGCGACGACGGACACGTGTACGTGGGCGGATTTACCGTGCGGATGAATCCCGACGGCACGAACGCCGAGGTCATCGGATACAACTACCGCAACAGCTACGAGCAGTCCGTCACGTCGCTGGGTGACGTCTTCCAGAACGACAACGACGACCCTCCGGCATGCCGCGTGAGCTGGGTGATGGAGTACGCGAACTTCGGCTTCTCGTCGAGGGACGGTCAGCGGACCTGGCAGGCGGATCGCCGGCCCGGCCAGTCGGTTCCCGTCGCGGAGTGGCGCCAGGACGATCCCGGCACGGCGCCCGCAGGTGACGTGTACGGCGGCGGCTCACCAACCGGAAATGTGTTCTATGAGAACGGCGCGCTCGGTCCGTCGTGGGAGGGGACGTTCTTCGCGGCGGACGCCGGGCGGAACGAGGTGTTTTCTTACCAGCCGAAGCGCCAGGGCGCGGGATTTGCGCTCGACAGGAAGATCTTCGTCACATCGAATCCGACGCAGCAATACGCGGGGTCTGACTTCGTCATGGGCACCGCCGGTGTCAGCCGCGCTGTCGCGACACTGTTCCGGCCATCGGATGTCGCGGTCGGTCCCGACGGCGCGCTCTACATCAGCGACTGGATCGACGCGCGGGTCGGCGGACACCAGGATCTGGACGACAACGTGGTGGGAGCGATTTACCGGATCGCGCCGAAAGGTTTCGTTTCGAAAGTCCCGAAGTTCGATGAGAAGACGATTGACGGCCTGATCACCGCGCTGCGTTCGCCGGCGGTGAACGTCCGCGCGATCGGCTTCGAAGGACTCAAGGCGCGCGGCGCGGCTGCCGTGAACGCCGTCGCGGCGCTGCTGAACGATCCCAATCCGTACATCCGCGGGCGAGCGATCTTCCTTCTGTATCAGCTTGGCCCCGAGGGCCGTCAGCGGGCGGCGGCGCCCGAGTCGTACACCGATCCGGCGCTGCGCATCACCGCCTACAGAGCCATGCGGCGCGCGAATCTCGACATTCTGCCGATCGCCGCACGTCTCGCCCGCGACACGGACGCGGGTGTCCGTCGCGAAGTGGCGCTGTCGCTGCGCGATCAGCCCGAGGACAAAGCGCTGCCGATCCTGCTCGACATCGCTCGCGGCTACGATGGGCGGGATCGCAGCTACCTCGAAGCGCTCGGAACAGGCGCGTCGGGCAAGGAAGCGGCGCTGTACGAGCGGCTGAGGCCTGCGCTTGGCGTCACGAATGATCCCACCGCCTGGTCCCCCGCGTTCGTGCGGATTGGGTGGCGGCTGCACGTTCCGGCGGCGGTCTCGGACCTGTCCGCGCGTGTGCAGTCATCGAAGCTGCCGATCGCCGATCGCCGGCTTGCGCTGGATACGCTTGCCTTCATCAAGGATCCCGCGGCATCGAAGGCCATGCTCAATCTCGCGCAGGCGGACGGGCCGTTCCGCGAACCGGCCACGTTATGGTTGTTGAACCGTTTCTCCAACGACTGGGCGGACTACGGGCTGCGGCCGGCATTGAAGGCCGCAGGCATCTACGATCCCGACTCGATCACCTTGAAAGAGGTCGTCGTCCCGCCCGCGCCAGCGGATCTCCCGCAGCTCTCGATCGAGGAGATCGTGCGCCTGAACGGCGACGCGGCGCGCGGGAAGAACACCGTCACGCGCTGCCTGATGTGTCATTCGATCGGAGGCACGGGCGCCGAAGTGGGGCCCGCGCTCGATGGCTGGGGCCGCGGGAAGGCGGCCGACGTAATCGCGAAGGCCATCGTCCAGCCGAGCGCCGAAATTGCGCAGGGCTACGAGGGGACCGAGATCAAGACCAAGGATGGCCTGACGATTCAAGGTCTGCTGATTAAGGACAACGATCCGCTGATGATGCGCAGCATGGGAGGCGTCACCCAGATCATTCCCACTGACCGCGTCGCATCGCGGCGGCGGATGATGACCTCCCTGATGATGAGCGGCGCGCAATTGGGCCTCACGCCGCAGGACGTGGCTGACGTGATCGCGTTCCTGCGCAGCAACTGAGGGAGAACTGCACCCCGAATGGGCCCCATGCGGGATGACGTCAAAGCTGCGTTTCGCTCGCTCCGCGATGCGAAAAGCTTTTCTGTCGCCGCACTGATCGTCCTCGCGCTTGGTGTCGGCGCCAGCACCGCCATCTTCTCGGTCGTCGACGCCGTGGCGCTTCGCGGCCTGCCGTTCGACGAGCACGATCGGCTCGTCGCCGTGGGCGAACGGCAGCCCCGGAAGCGGGTCCAGGAAGATACACGCGATCCCGATGCCCTGACGGCGGTGGCGCCGCAGAACTATCTGGATTGGGCCGCGCAGCAACGCGTCTTCGAGTCCATGGCGGCGATCGCGAGCGGCTGGCTCACCCTCCGTCAATCTGGCGGCGAACCTGAATCACTGGTGCCGGAGTACGTGACCGCGGAATTCTTCGACGTGCTCCGCGTACGGCCCTCAATCGGACGCGCATTCACCAACGACAACGACATTCCAGGGCACGATCGCGTTGTCCTCCTGAGCGACGCGTTGTGGCGGCGCGACTTCGGCGCGGATCCGCAGGTGGTCGGCCGGACAATCACGCTCGACGATATCGAGCGCGGGCAGGGGACGTACGAGGTGCTCGGAGTGATGCCGCCCGGGTTCACGTACCCGGTGGGAGTCGCGCGTCCGACTGACATCTGGCTTCCATACGTCGTGCCCGCGGATCAACGCATCCGCGCCGCCGGTTCCCGGTTCAACTACCTGCAGGTCATCGCGCGCCTCGAACGAGGCGTTTCTCTCCGCGAGGCGCAAGCGCAGATGGACCAGATGGCCGCGGCGCTCGAACGAACACATCCGCACTGGAACAAGGACAACCTGATCGGCGTGCGGCCGCTGGTCGACCACATCGTCGGCGCTCGCACCAGGTCGTGGATGTTGATGCTGCTCGGCGCTGTCGCGATCGTCCTGCTGATCGCCTGCGCGAATGTCGCGAGCCTGCTTCTGGCGCGTTCGACCTCGCGCGAGCGGGAGGTTGCCATTCGCGCCGCACTCGGCGCGACTCGAGGGCGCCTGATTCGGCAGTTCCTGATTGAGAGCGCCCTGCTGTCCGCCGCAGGAACGGCATGCGCGGTGATGATGGCCTGGTGGACTGTAGGGATCCTCAAAGCCTCCATGCCCGAGAGCGTGCCTCGTGTGACGACGATCGCCGTCGACGTGCGGGTGCTCGCCGCGGCCGCCGGCCTGTGCCTCTTGACGACGATCCTGGTCGGGATCGTGCCGGCGCTCCAGTCGTCGAAGCCGGACCTGTCGAACGCGCTGAAGGACGACGCGCGGACGAGCGGCGGCGCGCGACGCGGACGGGTTCGAAGCGCGCTCGTCGTCGCCGAAGTAGCGCTGGCCGTCGTGCTGCTCGTCGGTGCCGCGCTCTTCATCGGCAGCTTCATCAAGGTGATGCGGATCGATCCCGGATTCATTCCTGAACACGTGTTGACCGCGCAGATATCACCACGCATCGAATCGCGTGCGCAGCCGCGGGATTCGGGCGCGGCGTTCGCTGAGCTCGTGGATCGCATCGCTCACATTCCAGGTGTGCTCCATGCCTCGATGATCGGCGGGAGCGTACCGCTCCAGGGTGGGTACAGCGCCACGTCCCTGAGGATTCCGGTCAAGAACATCGATCTCACAGCCGGAGAGATGATCTCGGTCGGCAACGTGACGCCGGAGTACCACGCGGCAATGAGGATTCCGCTTCGACGCGGACGGCTGTTCGATTCCACAGACCGCAGCGATTCCGCTCGAGTGGTGATCATCAACGACGCCGCAGCCAGGAAATATTTCCCCGGTGAGGACCCGATCGGTCAGACCGTCGGCATCGATGGAAATCGCACGATCGTCGGGGTCGTCGGGGATGTCCACCAGACAAGTCTCGAGATGGAGCCGAGGACCGAGGCGTACATTCCGATCGCGCAGACGCGAGTGCCTGGCGGCGAGCTGGTCATCCTGACCAGCGGAAATCCGTACGATCTCCTGCCTGCGGTGAAATCCGCGGTGTTCGCGGTGCTGCCGGACGTGCCTCTTCGGAACGTGATGACGATGGAGGAACTGATCGCGAAGCGCGTGGCGCAGCGCAAGCTCAACATGCTGCTGCTGGGCCTGTTCGGTGTTCTTGGTCTCGTCATTTCAGTCGCCGGGATTTACGGTCTGATGGCCTACGTGGTCTCGCAACGGACGCGAGAGATCGGCGTGAGAATCGCGCTTGGCGCGACGCGCGCGAACGTCGTCCGAGTGGTCCTAGTCAACGCCGCCGCTCTCGTCGGGTCAGGCTTGATCATCGGCGGCATGGCCGCCTGGTATCTGAGCGCAGCGGTCAAGGCGTTCTTATTCGGGATCGACGCGACGGATGCACGCGCATTTTCGGCAGCGCTCGTGCTGCTCGCGGGCGCGGCGCTCGTCGCGAGCGCCATTCCCGCACGACGCGCCGCGAGCGTCGATCCGATGATTGCGCTGCGAGCCGAATAGCCCGTCAGCACTCCCTCTATCGCGAGTGATGCCCTCGGTCAATGCAAGGAGCGGGGATATGCGTATCGTTCGAATTCCTGAATGGCTGTGCGTCTCGGGAGCGGTGCTCCTGATTCTTTCAACGAACGCGGGCGGACAGGTGCCCGGCCCGCACTTCTACAACACTGTCAAGCAGAAGCTCGCCGAGGGAAAGCCGGTCGTCGGCGGGACCGTCCTGCTGCCCGATCCGGACCTTTACTGTGCGATGGCCAATTCCGGCTTTGACTTCACCTGGATCGAGATGCAGCACAGCCCGCTGACGTACCAGGATGTCGCGCGGATGATCATGGCCTGCAAGGGGGCGGCGGCGATACCTTTCGTTCGTGTTCCCGACGCGACGGAAGGAGACATCCAGAAAGCGACGGACATCGGCGCGCTCGGAATCATCCTGCCTATGGTGGACACGATCGAGAAGGTGACCGCGGCCGTGAAGTTCGCCCGTTACCCACCCGCGGGGCGCCGCAGCCAGGGATCAGGCCAGTACGGTGCGCTCTGGGGCAGCGATTACCGGCAGACGGCGAACGACAACATCATGATCGTCGCGATGATCGAGAATCCTGCAGGCGTGGACATCATCGATCGCATCGCCGCCGTGCCCGGCGTGGAGGTCGTCTTCGTCGCGAGCACGGATCTCTCCAGCTTCTCGGGATTCAAGCAGAACGATCCGCAGTACGAGGCGCTCGTCACGAGAGTCGTTCAGGCCACAACCAAGGCGGGACTGAAGCTGGGAGGCCCGCTCGCCTGGAAGAACGGTCGGAAGGGTTACAGTTTCTTCCAGGGTCCCACGGAAGCGGCGCTGATTAAGTGCGGCGCGCGCGTCACGCTCGGGCTCCAGCCGAGCGGCTGTCCCCCGGGGGGCGTTGCCGCAATCGAGGGAACCGAGCGATAGGGCTCCCCGCGAGCGACCGTGCCCGGAAGTCCGGGGTAAAGCCCCGCGGGGACCGGCGTCACACGTCGCTCGAGATGTCGCTTTCGAGAATCGCGTGCAGGCGATCGAGGTCGATGGGTTTCACAAGGTGATGCTCGAATCCCGCTTCGCGCGCCCGCCGGCGGTCTTCTTCCTGTCCGTACCCTGTGAGCGCCAGCAGGCGCACCGAATCCCGGCCTGTGTAGGAGGTTTTCAACCGCCGGGCGACTTCATACCCATCCATGACGGGCAGGCCGATGTCGAGCAACACGAGTGACGGTCGAAACGTTTCCGCGCGGGCGAGTGCCGACGGCCCGTCGAACGCGACCTCCACGATGTGGCCGAGTTGCTCGAGCGACGTCCGCAGCATCTCGGCGGTATCGCGATTGTCGTCAACGATGAGGATGCGCTTCTGTCGCCCGCTCCCATCCGGCTGCGCCGGCTCAATGCGCTCCTCTTGCTGCGACGGTACATCGATGGCCGGCAGCTCGATGATGAACCGGGCACCCTGGCCAAGACCGCCGCTCTCGGCGCGCACGGTGCCGCCATGCGCCGTCACGATGTTGCGGACGATGGCCAGCCCGAGACCCAGACCACCGGCCGCGCGTTCGAGCGACTGCGATTGCTGGACGAAAGGCTCGAACACGGTCTCGAGCATGTCCGCCGGGAGGCCGATCCCCTCGTCTGTCACGCTGATGCGGACGACGTCGCGATCGCGTTGTCCACGAACCGCGATCCGCGAGCCAATCTCGCTGTACTTGGCGGCATTGGTCAGCAGGTTCGCCACGACCTGCGCCATCCGTCCGCGGTCCGCGTGAATGCCGGCGCCTCGCTGAGGGACCTGCACGTCAACCAGGTCCTGACGCTGCTCGAGCAGGGGCCCGGCAAGCTCCATCGCACTGAGCACGATGTCACGGATCTCGGTCGGTTGCCGTTTCAGTTCGATCTTGCCGCGAGTGATCCGCGACACATCGAGCAGGTCGTCGACCATCCGTGCCAGGTGCTTCACCTGCCGCTCGAGTACGTCCTGTTCGCTCGAGTGCTGGCCTCGAAGGCGCATCAGCTGGAGCGCCGTGAGCATCGGTGCGAGCGGATTTCGCAGCTCGTGGCCGAGCATGGCGAGGAATTCATCCTTCGCGCGACTGGCTCTCTCCGCCTCGCCGCGCGCCACCTGAAGGCCCAGCTCCGCCCGCTTTCTCGCGGTGATGTCGCTGAACAGAATCGCCACGCGGTGGAGCCCGGGTTCCCCCACTCGGAACGCGTACACGTCGTACCACCGGCCGAGCGCTGCAGCTTCCTGCTCGAACCTCACGGCCTTCCCGCTGACCGCCACCCCGCCGTAGATCCGGAACCAGTGCTCTTCATGCGCCGGTGCGAGGTCGCGCATGCGGCGCCCGACCGCGTCGTGCAAGCCGGTCTGCTGCTCGAACGCGGCGTTGAGCTCGAGGAATCGATAGTCGATCGCCTTCGCGTTCTCGTCGAACAGCACTTCGATGGTGCAGAAGCCCTGGTCGAACGCGTGGAACAGCTCGCGGCAGTATTCCTCGGTGTAGAGCGTCTGCACTTGTGTGTTCACGGGAGCGCTTCCTTCACTATACGTCCCACCGCATCCATGATTACAAGGTACCAATGTATTGCCGCGGCGCCTTCGTGTGTGATACGAGTGCGGCACACGCGGCGAACAACTGATTCGCCGTGTGCCACAGACTCAGATTGATCGAGCAGACGGAGTTCGCGAGCGACATGCTTCCCTATCAGTGCATAAGTCGTCTCAGCCGCCACTCACGCAGACAGTCCACACCAGATTCAGATCTTCGGGTCGCGCACGTCTGAGGTGCACATGGTTACGCGGAGTTTACGCCGTGCGGTCGTCGTCACGCTCGCGATTGCGTTCGGCGTGATGAGGCCGGACGTCTCCATTCCGGCCGATCACAACGATCCCAACGCGATTAACTCGATCTTCTGGGACGTGCCGGCGAACGCAGCCGATTTGTACGATTTGTTCGGCTTCCCGAGCGACAACGCGAGCGGAGGCGAACGCGTCGTCGTCGCGCTGACGTTCGCGTCGATGCCGAGCACCGGCGTCTTCGATCCGGATCTTCTCTACCGCATTCTCTTCGCGCCGAACCCTCGCGTCGCCCCTCCGGCGCAGAACGATCACAGCCTGAGCGCGATGCTCGATTACTTCAGCGCGATCAGAGACAAGTACCTGCGACTGAAGCCGTACGAAGTGCGCGTGCGCGTGGATCAGAGCAACCGCACCAGGATTGACTTCATCGATTTTCCAGGCGGGGCGCTCTCACAGGTCATCGACACGAACAAGAACGTCAGCCTCAAAGCTCCCGACGGCAACTCGATCGACGTGTTCGTCGGCGGCCGCGACGATGCGTTCTTCAATGACCTGCCGGGCTTCTTCAGATCGATCAACTACGCGCCGCAGTTCTACAAAGTACCGCAGGCCAGGAGCGACATGCGGGAGCTGCCGATTCCGAAAACGCTGCTCGAGCTCGAGGACAACACGCTTTTCAATTTCGATCCGCAGAATCCGCTCCATGGGCAAGGGATGAAGACGGATTTGCCGCAGGGGCCGTTCACCTGGACAGGCGATCGATATAAGAAGGATGCGAACGGCAATTACCGGTTCGTCTACAGCGGAAAGGATGCGCAGGCCGGCCGGAACATCAACGCGATCATCCTCGAGCTGCCGCTGACGTACATCACCCGGTCTCCGCACACCGACCGCATCGTCAATACCTGGGGAGAGAGCTGGGTCCTCAAAGCTTCCGGCAAGGTCAAGCAGATCCCGGATGATGGGGCAATGCTGCCAGGAGGCAGTTTCCTCGAACATGCGTGGCTGTACGGCGGCCTGCTGATCGCGGGCGGCATCGTGTGGATTCTCTCTGCGATCAGGCGGCGGTCGGCGCCGGGCGCATCGGGCAGCTGGATGACGCGTCCGGCGGCGAGCATCGCTGCGGGCGCCACGCTCATCGTGCTCGGCACCGTGGTTGGTCTCCTGCATGAAACGAGACCCGGACAGCAGGCGGAACTGGCGCGCGCCTCGATGGTCGACGAGCTGCGCACCTACAAGCTGGTGGACACGGACGGCCAGCCGTTCGCGGATGCGGGTCTCAACGAGCGCGCCGATGCGCGTCAGGTCGGCGCGAACAACGTCATTCTGGGACCGCATTTCATCATGCGCCTCGCGCATCTCGGCTGGGGATTCGCGCCGTCGGTGACCGCACTCGGTTTGAAAACATCCTTCAATCACGACAACTCGCCGATCTCGGTGCACCGCACGTACAACTCGCTGGCCGACGCGTTTCCACGCGTGCAGAAGATGTTGTTTCAGCCGATGACGATGCCGGACAATTCGTGGAACAAACGCGGGCTGAACATTCCGGTCAGGCGGGCATTCGAGGTGTTCGTGCCGAACGTCTGCGCGATCGACATGGACACGAGCGGCACGTGGCCGTTCGGCCGGCGGCTCGAAGATCAGGTCGCGACGCGGTTCCTGTCGATTTTCCTCGACATGGACGCCGAGTTCAACGGACAGAAGTACAACATCGAGACGCTGCAGAATCAGTCCGTGCTCAATGCGCTGCCGATGGAACCGAAGGTCCCGCCGAATCCGCTGAAGAACGACAAAGACTTTCTGCCGCGATTCCCGTATCTGGCAGAGCCATGGCCCGCGTCGTACACCCCCGCCTCGCGCTGACGGCCGCGCTCGTCGCGACGGTCGGCGTCGTGTGGCTGGCGCCGCGCGCCGGCGAGCGGCTGCGCCCGACGGACTTCAATCGCGACGTACGGCAGATGGATGCCGACATCGCGGCCCTCGCGGGCGATCGCACGGGATCGTCGGTCGCGCTTGCATACAGGCTGTATCAACGCGCGGCGCTGACCGAGCGGCCGGATGATTATCGCGACGTCCGCGGTGCGCTGGCCGCCGCGCGCGCGCGCGACGGGCGCGCACCGGACCTTTGTCTGCTGGAGGCGATGCTGTCGCTGCGCTTCCACGAGCTGGACGCGGCGCGGAACGCGCTCGACGACGCACCGGAGCTTGCGGGTTCGGCCGAAGCGCAGGCGCTGGCAGCGGACCTCGATCTGCAGCGCGGACACTATGACGCGGCACAGCAGGGATACGAAGCGGCCATCCGGGAGGAGCCCGCGTGGCCTGCCTTCGCGCGGCTGGCCTTTCTGACCGCGCGCCGTGGAGACGTGATTGCCGCGGACGCTCTCTACGTTCGCGCCGAAGACGAGCTGACCGCCAAAGAGATGCGCGCGTACGCGTGGCTCGAGCTGCAGCGCGGCCAGCTGCAATTCGGCCGCGGCCGCTACGACGAGGCGATGGCGCATTACCGACTCGCCGCCCGCGCCTACACGGGCTATTGGCTCGTCGACGAATACACGGCGGAACTCCTCGGCGCCGAACGGCGGTTCGACGAGGCGATCGCGACGTACGAACGCGCGATCGCACGTGCGCCGCGTCCCGACCTGCTGCAGCAGCTCGGCGATCTTTACGCGTTCATGGGTAGACCCCACGACGCGCAGCAGTGGCATAAGCAGGCGCTCGACGGCTATCTCGAATCGCAGAAGCGCGGCGAGGTGCAGTTCCTCCATCATCTCGCGGGCTTCTACGCCGACGTCATGCAGGACGGCGACGCCGCGGTCAAGTGGGCGCGCGCGGACGCGGCGCTGCGGCCGGGATACGCGACCGATGACGCGCTCGCGTGGGCACTCTATCGGCGCGGCGATCTCAGCAACGCCGTCGCCGCGCTCGATCGCGCCCTGTCATCCGGCATCGTCGACGCACACATGTACTCGCACGCCGCGGCGATCAAGACGGACGCGGGCGATCGAGAGGGTGGACGTCGATGGACGCGAGCGGCCACCGCAATCAATCCGCGGTACGCGGACTTCCATGCGCATCGATGAAGGGCCCGGGCCAGGAACGACACGATGGCCAACGAACACTTCGGCATCGAGCACAGGACTGACGAGGATCGGGCGTATGCCGATGTGGCGAGACGACAGGAACGATCCCGCGACAGGGACACGCGCGCACGAACGAAAGGTGCGACGATGACGATGTAACAACAAAAAAGAGGACCAGCGCGCTTGACAAAGCCAGTCCTGTATCACACCATCCGCCCGACTACAACGCGCCCGGGCTGAACGGAGTCATGCGCGACTTCGCCGTCGTCTGGCACAGGCAGGAGGCACACCGATGTCAGACAACAAACTGGTGGCGATTGCTCTCGCGTCGCTCACCGTAACGATCGTGTTCGCCTGCACGCGCACACCCCCCGATATGCAGGACGAAGCCATGCGCGCCGGACGTACGGTCGCGACGATGCCTGCCGCCGATGATGATTACTTCCATGCGATGGACGGCGGCGTGGCGCTGACCTCCGCCGAAGTGCGCGGCCGCAACACCTGGAACGTCTGGACGGCCGGCAACGACCGGTTCTGGGATCTGATCTCCGTCCGGAGCGCCGGGACCCTGGACTTCCTCAAGACCGTGTCCTCGCACCAGTCGCTGAAGTTCCGCCGGGGGAATCGGTGGCACTATCTCGGTCTGGTCAACGAGCCCTGCTTCGAGCAGGCCACCCGCCCGGACCCGGAACGCTTCGGCCTGTGGCTCGACAAACGCCGCACGGGCCCGGATTGCCCGCCGGATCCTTTCGAGAACGAACAGAAATATCCCGGGGTCCGCATCGGTTCTCGCGGACATGACCTGGGGCTCCCCGCCGACTCGAAGTGGCCAGGAACGATGCCGGTCGGGTCGCTGTACGGGTATGCCACTGGTGTTCTGGGGTTGCGGTTATTTCCGAATCCGGACTTCGATGCGGCGGCAGCCAAGGCCTGGGATCCAGAGAAGTACTACACGGATCCGAGCTACTTCGATTCCGCGAAGCTCGTGAAGCCGTATCGCGTTGGCATGTCGTGCGGCTTCTGTCACATCGGTGCCGACCCCGTGCGTCCGCCGGCGGATCCCGAGAACCCGAAGCTCGAGAACCTGAGCTCGTATGTGGGCGCGCAGTATTTCTGGGTCGACCGGATCTTCGCGTGGCGCGCGGACGAGTCGAGCTTCATGTTCCAGTTGTTCCATACGTCGCGCCCAGGCTCACTCGATACATCGCTCGTCTCCACCGACAACATCAATAATCCGCGGACGATGAACGCGGTGTACAACCTGGGTGCGCGTCTGGCCATCGCAAAGCAGTTGCACCAGGAGAAGCTCGGCGGCGCCAGCCTGAAGAACAAACAGTTCAACGACTACGTCTCGAGCGGTCCGCTCACACAGTTCTTTCAGGCGCCCGACGTCGTCTGGACTCCGCGCGTCCTCAAGGACGGCGCCGACTCGGTCGGCGCGCTCGGCGCCCTCAATCGCGTCTTCGTCAACATCGGGGAATTCAGCGAAGAATGGCTGCGGCACTTCAATCCGCTCGTGGGGGGCATACGTCCTTCGCCTATCCCGATCGAGAAGGCGCGCGCGAACTCGGCCTACTGGCAGGCGACGGAATCGCAGACACCTGATCTCGCCCTCTTTTTTCTGAAGGCCGCGCGACCGCATCTGCTCAGAGATGCACCAGGGGGGGCGAAGTACCAAACGGCGAGCGCAGCGGAACTGCAGCGGGGCAAGATCGTATTCGCCGAGACGTGCGCGCGGTGCCATTCGAGCAAGCTGCCACCACTTCCGCCGGAAGTAGAAGGCATCCGGTCGTGCGCCGGACCAGGATACCTGGACTGCTTCAACAGGTACTGGCGCTGGACGAAGACCGACGCGTTCAAGGCGCAGATGCGCACCATCGTGCAGGCCGCCGATTTTCTTGCGGACAACTTCTTGTCCACGGATCTTCGTGTGCCGGTGACGCTTCTCGACACCAACGCGTGCAGCCCGTTCGCCAGCAACGCCATCCGCGGGAACATCTGGGACAACTTCTCGTCCGAGTCCTACAAGTCGCTTCCGTCGGTTGGTTCGATCACGTGGTATGACCCGCGCGATGGTCACAGCACGACGTCTCCCGCGCCGGCTGGCGGTCGCGGCTTCACACGGCCTGCCTCGCTCGTCAGCCTCTGGTCGACGGCTCCATTCCTTCTGAACAATACGGTAGGGCGATTCGAGTGGGAGCCGTCGGTCGACGCGCGCATGCGGTCCTTCCAGGACTCAATCGAGAAGATGCTCTGGCCGGAGAAGCGTGAGCACGATCCGATCATCGGCGACAAGGTCCGGCATTCCGGCGATTCATCGCTCGTGCTGCCGAGCCTCATCGACCGAACGACCGCGACGAGCTACATCCGCGTGCCGATGGGCTATCTGCCAGGCCCCCTGCGGAGCATCGCGGGCTTCACCCGCAACTGGTTCCCCTGGGCGTTCAACGAGAACGAAGACGTGGAGATCGGGCCGATTCCGAAAGGGACGCCCGTGAACCTTCTTGCGAATCTCCGGCTGCTGAGTGAGAGCACTGCGGTCGGCGAACGCGCCCAGCAGACGCGGCGCGCGCTCGATCTGCTCCATGAGACGAAAGCGGCATTCCGAGGGCTGCCGCGCAACGCCACCGATGAGCAGGCGCGAGCCGCCTTCCTGCCGCTGGTCGACAAGTTCCTCGCCAACAGCGCGTGCCCCGACTTCATCGTCAACCGCGGCCACTACTTCGGCACGAACTACCAGATGGTGGAACCGGCGTTAGCCGACGCCGACAAGCGCGCGCTGATCGAGTTCCTGAAAACCTTCTGACGCGAGGAAATGCTACGTGGCGAACAACTCTGCAGCGGCCGACGCTGACTACATCGTGATCGGCTCTGGCGCCGGTGGAGGGCCGCTGGCCGCGAACCTCGCGCGCACCGGCCACTCGGTGCTCCTGCTCGAGGCCGGCGGCGATCCGTGCGCATCGAGTGACCTCGGGCGGTACATGTACGAAGTGCCGGTTTTTCACGGGCTGGCAACCGAGTTTCCGGAATGCCAGTGGGACTACTTCGTCCGTCATTACACGAGCGAAACCGTGGAGCGGCAGGACTCGAAGTTCGTCGACAAGGAACAATTCACCGGATATCCCGTCGACGGCGTGTGGTATCCGCGCGCCGGCACGCTGGGTGGCTGCACCGCGCACAACGCAATGATCACGATTACGCCCCAGGATCGTGACTGGGACGCGATCGCCGAGTTCACGCGCGACGATTCATGGCGCGCCGACCGGATGCACCAGTACTATGCCCGCCTCGAGAACTGCGAGTACCGACCACGGCCAGGCAGCGTGAGATACATGCTGGCCGGCCTCGCCTGGTCGGTGATTGCCCGGGTGCGCGGGCTGAAAGACGCCAACGACTGGGCGCACGGCCACGGATTCAACGGATGGCTGACGACGAGCTCGGCGGATCCGCGGCTGCTGCTGACCGACAAGGCGGTCACGCGACTCCTGCTCGGGAGTGTCAAGGATGCGTTGGGCGCCGGTCTCGGCGACCCGGCGCTCACATTCCTGACGCAGCTGGATCCCAACGACCTCCGCAACTCATATGACAGTAAGGAAGGTCTGGCGACCACTCCGCTCGCCGTCGTCAACGGCAAGCGCAATGGTCCTCGCGAGTTCCTCCTTCGGACGCAGAAGGAGCACCCTTCGAAGCTCACCATCCAATTGCACGCGCTCGCTCGCAGGATCCTCTTCGACGGCACACGGGCGGTCGGCGTGGAGTACTACGATGGTCCGCACGTCTACGAAGCCGACCCCGCAGTTCGCAAGCGTGGCGGGCCGTCGAGCGGCGGCGACGGTCCCCCAGTGCGGCAGGCTTTCGCGCGCCGGGAAGTCATCGTGTCTGGGGGCGCGTTCAACAGCCCGCAGCTCTTGAAGCTCTCAGGAATCGGTCCGAAAGACGAACTGAAGCGCCACGCGATCGATGTGCTGGTCGATCTGCCCGGGGTCGGCGAGAACCTGCAGGACCGATACGAAGTGGGAGTCGTGAGCGAGTTCAAGCGTCCGTTCGTGCTTCTCGAGGGGGGCACGTTCGCGCCGCCGAAGGAAGGCACGCCCGACAAGTACTGGGACTCGTGGCTCAAGGGAAAAGGCGTGTACGCGAGCAATGGCGCGCTGATCGGGATCCTGAAGCGATCCCGGCCCAAGCTGCCTGAGCCGGATCTGTTCATCTTCGGCCTCCCTGGACTTTTCCGCGGGTACCATCCCGGCTACTCGGCGCTGTTCGAGCGGCAGCGAAACCGCTTCACGTGGGCTATCCTCAAGGCATACACCGAGAACACGGCTGGGCGCGTCACGCTTCGGTCGGCGGACGCGCGCGCGTGGCCGAAGATCGAATTCCGGTATTTCTCCGAAGGCAACGATCCGAGGCAGGTGGATCTGGATGCGGTCGTCGACGGCGTGCAGTTCGCACGGACGATGAACGAACGGCTGAGCGGGGGCGCGCACACCGAGATGGCGCCCGGCAAAGATGTGGATACGCCCGCGAAGCTGCGGGAGTTTATCGCCAACGAGGCGTGGGGCCACCATGCATCGTGCACGAACAGGATGGGCCCCGACGGCGATCAGATGGCCGTGCTCGACAGTCGATTCCGTGTCCGCCGCACCACAGGGCTGCGGGTCGTCGATGCGTCCGTCTTTCCGCGGATCCCCGGGTACTTCATCGTGACGCCGATCTACATGATCAGTGAGAAGGCGTCCGACGTGATCGCCGGCGACAGCTAAGCCCTCCGGCCGGTGACCCCTATGTAGCACTTCTTCGAGATCGCGCCCGCCGCACACCGATTTGCTCCCGGCGAGAGGACGTTGACATGGCCCGACAGTCGCAGCCCTCCAGCGGTTACGAAGCGCAACCGTTTCTCGATGGTGTCCTTCCCGAGGAGCTGCGGCTCATCGAAGCGCGCCGCGCGGCACTGAGTGGGAATGTTCCCGGCGATGGGCATCGGCCGGAAGCGGACCGTCAGCGCCCCGGTGATCTCAGCGGAAGGGTCCAGCAAGCGAGCACGTTTGGGCTTGCCTTCTCCGGCGGGGGCATCAGGAGCGCGACGTTCAACCTCGGGGTCGTGCAGGGGCTCGCGGAGAACGGGCTCCTGCCGCACATTGATTACCTATCGACCGTCTCAGGCGGCGGATATATCGGTGCGTGGCTCCACGGCGTGATCCGCAGGCGGCAAGGGGACCCGCGACAGGCGGCGAGCACCGTGCTGGCGGGCATCAACCGTCCGCCCGACCCGCCCGACGGCGACCCCATCGCGTTTCTTCGCAAGTACAGCAATTATCTGGCGCCGCGGCCGGGGCTCTTTTCGGCCGACACGTGGGTGGCTGCATTCATCTGGATTCGCAACGTCCTGCTGAACCAGTTGATTCTCGTTCCCGCAATAGCCAGCGTCGCAGCAACGGCCTTCCTGCTCGTACTGGTGCGCCAGGTTCCCTTCGTCGATCACCGAGGCATCGGATTCAATCCGGTCTCGGCGATCGTGGGGTTCATCGGGCTGCTGGTCGCGGTGATCGGGCTGGTAGCGAACCTGAGGCCGATCGCACGGCAGTCGTTCGCCGCCGGCCCCGTCAAGAAGAACGAGCTCCAGGTGTTCGCGGAACGGCACGCAATGCTCATCGTCATGGGCCTCTTTCTTGCCGCCGCTTCTCTGGCGTACGGAGACTTCGAGGCCGGCAACATCCTTGTGGTGGCCGACACGACTGCGGCGTTCGTGCTGCTGATGATGCTGATCCAGTGGGGGGGCGGCTTCGTCGACTGCTTCGCCGATCGCCACAAGTCGCTCGGGCGGCTGAGAGCTCCGCTGCACGTCGTCTGGATGTCGACGCTCAGCGGCATTGTCACGACCGCGCTCGGCTGGTCCGTGTGGACGCTGCTCGCGGGTTTCGGTCCATGGACGATTGTCGCCTTCGGTCCGCCGCTCACCGCCTTGTCGCTGATCGGCGGCGTGATGCTCCTCGTGGGCCTCATGGGCGCCGACTATCCGGACGCCGCGCGCGAGTGGACCGCGCGGATCGGTTCGCAATTCGGCATCGGGGTCGCCGCGTGGGCGGCCCTCATGACGTTAACGGTGTTCGGACCCTGGGCCGTGGCATCGCTCCTGGGCAGTTACGCGCGTACCGGGCTTGGCGCGATGGCCGCCTGGCTGCTCACGACTGTCGGCGGCGTGCTCGCCGGCAGGAGCCCGCGTACGAGTTCAGGAGGAGGAACAGGTACGAAAGGACTCCTCGAACTGCTGGTGAATCTGGCGCCGACGGTGTTCCTGATCGGCTACGTCATCCTCATTTCAGCCGGCGTCCATCTGGTGCTATCGGCGCTGACGCCGCCGTCCGCCGTCGCTCAGCACATCGCGTCCCCACAGCCCGCGGTGCGCTATGACGTTGACGTCAGGACGACGACCGGCGCCGGAGTCGAGGTCACAGTGGACCCGTCGCACGATGGCGTTCTCGAGCGATGGATGAGGCCGGCATCGGTGTATGCCCAAAAGTATTTCGAGCCGCTTACGGTGGACTACAGAGCCGACGGGTGGACCCAGACGATTACTGTCGCTCTGCTCCTTACGGGATTCATCGTTATCGCGCTCGTCGCGTCCAGCCGGATCAACATCAATGAGTTCTCGCTTCATCACTTTTACAAGAACCGCCTCGTGCGCTGTTACCTTGGCGCCAGCAACAGCGCCGGTGGCCATCGCGAACCGAACACGCTCACCGGATTCGATCCGCTCGACGATTTTCCGCTTCGGGTGCTGAAGGCAGATCCGGCGTCGGCCCTGCACACGGCCGAACCGCTCTACATGGGGCCATACCCCATCGTCAACGCGACGCTGAACCTGAACACCGGCTCCGAGCTCGCGCAGCAGGAGCGCAAGGCGACGTCGTTCGTGTTCACGCCGGCATTCTGCGGGTTCGACCCACCCACGTCGAGGGAGAGTGCACGCGAAGTTCGATACGCGGTTCGCGGCATGGACGTACATGGCTATCGCCCGACTCGCGGATATGCTCTGCCCGCTGGTCCGGACATCGGCACGGCCACCGCGATTTCGGGCGCGGCGGCGAACCCGAACTGGGGCTATCACACGTCGGGACCGATGGCGTTTCTGCTGACGGTCTTCAACGCGCGATTGGGGTGGTGGCTCGGCAATCCACGGTGGATCGACGCGAGCCGGAGTCCAGGACCGAAATTCGCGCTCAAGTATCTGCTGGCGGAACTACTCGGGCAGACAACGGGCCGAACGAAGTTCGTCAACCTCTCGGACGGAGGGCATTTCGAGAATCTCGGTCTCTACGAGCTCGTGCGGCGGCGCTGCCGGTTCATTATCGTGGCGGACGCTGAGGAGGATGCCGGCCTGACGTTCGGGTCTCTTGGCGGCGCGATCCGCAAATGCCGGGCGGATTTCGGCGTGGAGATCGACATCGATCCCGAACCGATTCAGAAGGGGACGAACGGGTTCAGCCGTACGCACTGCGTGGTCGGACGGATTCGCTACCCGGAGAAGGAGCAGGCATTCGTCGCGCGCATGACGGACGGCCTGGAGCCGGTCGGGAGTCAATCGGACACACGCTCTGAGGGCTGGTTGCTCTACCTGAAGTCGAGCTTGACCGGCGACGAGCCCGCCGACGTTCTCGAATACCGCTCCCGATTCGCCGGGTTCCCGCATCAGAGCACCGCCGACCAGTTCTTCTCGGAGTCCCAGTTCGAAAGTTACCGGCGGCTCGGGTATCACGTCCTTCGCTCGGCGTTCGAGCAGGTCCGAGTACCCGGCCGCATGCACGGCGCCGACGCCGTGGAGCAGAGCTCGCGCCCCTACGATCCGGCGCTGCTCAAGCGGTATCCATTCGTGCGAACGTTCCAGGATCTGACGCGGAAGTGGTATGCGGCGACGCCGATCACCGCCGAGGCCGCCTCACGGCTCGCCGACGCGTACGTCGGCATCATGGGACGTCTTGCCGCGCGCGACTCTCTCAAGGGTCTCTACGAGGAACTGCTGCATGGCGGGCCGGCGGCGCCGAGAGCCGCCAGTGGCGCTCCGCCCGATCCTGAGCTCATCTCGTTCGGCATCGAGCTGATGCAGCTGATCGAGAACGTCTACACGGAGTTCCGCTTCGAGTCGCCCTTCAACGAGCAGAACCCGAGAAACGCGGGCTGGATGAACCTGTTCCGCACGTGGATGCGGAGCGACGTTCTATACAATGATATCTGGCCGCACATCGCGGGCACATATCACCCGTTCTTCCAGGCGTTCGTCAATCGTCTGCGCAAGGGGACCGACGTGGATCCGACGCGCCTGTAAGCTCGCCTGATGATGGTCTCATCCGCAGCACGCAGCCGTCGAACGTGCCTTCGTTCGACCGCGAGCGGCCCTGGCGACTCCGACGCTTGGGTGCCATAGGGGATGACCTAGCCGCGCTGCAGCGCCACCACGGGGTCGACTCGCGAAGCGCGGCGAGCTGGAACGAAGCACGCGAAGGCCGCCACTGCCAGGAGCACGAGCGATACCACGGCAACAACCGGGAAGTAATCGGGCCGGACGCCGAAGAACAGCGCGGTCATCAGCCGGGCGGCGATCGCCGCCAGGACGACACCGATGACGAGTCCCGCGAACGTCAGCGCCAGTCCCTGGCGGCCGAACGTCCGCAGGATATTGCCGCTCGTCGCGCCCAACGCCATGCGCACGCCGATTTCGCCGGTGCGTTCGGTCACGGCGTAGGAAAGTACGCCGTACAAGCCAATCGATGCGAGCAGCAACGCGAGCAGCGCGAACGCGTCCACGAGCGCCGTATTCTGCGACGGCACGGACAGCTGCTTCGCGACGATGTCGTCGACGGTCTGGATCTTCGTGATCGGCTGATTCCTATCGAGCGACCAGATGGCCTGACGGACCGCCGGCACGATCGACACCGGTTCGACCGCGGTGCGAACGACGATGCCGCTCGGTTCATCCCCGCTCTGGTCCGCCTGTTCGTGCAGGCGATAGACGGCCGGCTTCAGGTCCTCGGCGACGCCGCGATCGCGGATCTCCTTCACGACGCCGACGATCGTGTACCAGTAGCCTCTTTCGGCGAGATAGCCGAACTTGAAGCGCGCACCGAGCGGCTTGCCGCCGGGAAAGTTGCGATTGGCGAACGACTCGTTGATGACCGCCGCCGGCGATGGCGAACGCCTGTCGGACGCGTCGAAGAACCGGCCTTCCCGGAGGCGCGCGCCGACGGTCGCGAAGTAATCGCGTGTCACCACCCGCGACAGCGCGACCTGCACGCGGGCATCGTCGTTCGATTGGCCCGCGAGGCGATAGAACGTCGCCTGGTCGGTGACCGCCAGCGGGATGCGCGAGATCGCCGCAGCCTGGATCACGCCGGGGATCGCCCGGATCTTCTCCAGCTCCGCGTTGACGAACGCCACGCGTCTGTCGATGTCGCGATAGCGGAAGAGCGGCGTGACGAAGGTGAGGACACTCTCACGGCGGATGCCGAGATCGACCCGCCGCAGCTGCTGAAACGTCTGCAGCAGCAGGCCGCCGATCGTCAGCAGCACGACGGCGAGCGCCGTCTCGACCACAATCAGCGAATGCTGGAACCGGTAGCTGCGCGCCGAGGCACTGCCGCGGCCGGCGTCGCGCAGTTCTTCCTGTAACGCCACGCGCGAGCCGCGGAGGGCGGGTGTCAGTCCGAACATGATGCCGGCGGCGACCGCGATCGCCGCGGAGACCAGCAGGACCCGCCCGTCGAGGGTCAGGTGCACGGCTGCCATCGTCTGCGGGATGAGCGTCTCGAGAAACCGCATGACCGGGATGGCCAGCGCGACGCCGGCGACGGCACCGAGTCCCGCGAGGATCAGGCTCTCGACGAGGAACTGCGCGATCAACCGAGTGCGTCCGGCGCCGAGCGCTGCGCGCACCGCCACCTCGCGTCGGCGCGCCGCCCCGCGCGCCATCTGCAGGTTGGCCAGGTTGACGCACGCGATGAGGAGCACGGCCGCCGACGCGCAGAGCAGCGCGATCAGCGACGCGGCGGTTTTCCCGGCCAGCTCGTCGCGCAACGGTGTCACTACCGCCGAGCGCGCCGGCTTGATGTTTACCGCGGCCGACACGCGCAGATTCAGCGCCGACATGGCGTCCTGTGCCTGGCGCAGCGTGACACCGGGCTTGAGCCGGGCGACGGTGTGCACGTCGTGCCAGCCGAAGTGCCGCAACATGGCAGGCGTGAAGCTGGTCGGCATCCAGACGTCGATGTCGCGCGCGGGCATGAAGTAGAACTCGCGCGGCATCACGCCGACGACTTCGTACGCCATGTCGTTGAGCGTGATCGTGCGGCCGACAACATCCGGCGACCCGCCGAACCGCCGCTGCCACAGTCCGTGGCTGATGAGGACGACCCGCGCGCCCGTGACGTCTTCGTGTTCGGTGAAGACGCGGCCGACGAGCGGCTTGACGTCGAGGACGGACCAGAAGTTCGCGCTGACCTTGCGGGCCGGAACTTCTTCGGGCTCGCGGCCGCCCGATAGCGCGGCGTCGCCGGGTTGCGATGCCGCGATATCGGTGAACACCGTGTTCTGCCGCCGCCACTCGGACCATTCAGCGGGCGTGGTGAAGAAGTGTTTCGAGTCTGTCTGCCTCGCGTCGTCCCAGACCATCACCAGCCGGCCGGCGTCGGTATAGGGCAGCGGACGAATAAGAACGGCATCGGCCGCGCTGAACATCGCCGTGTTGGCGCCGATGCCGAGCGCCAGAGTCGCGACAGCGACGGCCGAGAACGCGGGTTTCCGTCGCACCTGTCGCAATCCGTCGCGGACGTCGCGCCCGAGCTGATGCAGGAGTATGCGGATGCGCAAGGGTGTACCTCGCGACTTAGACGCGTGAATCGGCGCGAAAGGTTGGGGCCGGATTCGACTTTCCCGCCAGAGGCTTGTTCAACGGCTTGACGGTGCTGGTGCGGGGGCCGATGTGGTTGAACGCCTGAGCTGTGGCCCGACGACGTATGTTCCGAGCGCGGTGAACTGGTACCCGTCGAAGCGGCTCAGACCGGCGGCGGTGCAAAACCAGAGAAATCCACGCGGCCGGGGGGGCACCCCCCGGCTCGTTCTCTTTAAGTGCTCGAACGGCGAAGGTGGTGAACCCGAGTGGCGCGCCGGGCATGACGTTGGAATGGCACACGCTTCGCCGCGCGTCGGCGCGGTGTCGCGCGCTTCACAATCGGCCGCGCCGCGCGAGTTTTGCTTCGCTCGGATGGCGCTCCCTTTGCGCGTGCCGCGAGAACATCGGCTCCGGCCTGGTTCTGCTTCTCGAGGTCGGCGATCACGCCTTCCAAGAACATGATCATGCGCTTGCGCTGCGTCTTCGGCGTCGCGCTCCACTTCTCGCTGCCCGCGCGCTTGTGCGCGATCTTGAACTTGAGTCCGGCCAGCGATGTTGTGTAGTCGTTCGCGCTTCGTTTGGTGGTGTTTTGATGCGCAAGGATGTACCAGTGGTACTCCGTACCAACCGGAACGCCGGATCCTTCCGGAGCGCGTCCGGCACGTCGCTTGGTCACCGCATAGCCGATCTGCCACAAGTCGGGAGTGATTTTCTTCTCCTTCCATTCGCCCCTGTCGTAATGCCACTTGTGGCTTCGGCCGATCTTCATGCCGGTGTATCGCTGTCCCTCGGACTCCTTGAAGTCGTTGTACGAAACGGCAGGATCGCTCTTCGGCTCCTTCATCGATCGCTTTGCCGAGCTGGACTGTGCTGCCATGGTGACACTCGTGTGTTGCCTGTACCGATGCAAACGCGAGGCCGCCGCATGCCAGTAATCACGAAGCTGCGGACCCCTTGTCGCGATGTGCAGTGACGCGACCTCGAGCAGTCCTTGAAGATTAGACGGAATTTACTCGCGAATGTACCCAGCCTCGCCAGTTGACTGCCAACAGTTCTGAGGTGTAGGCTCCCAACACATGACGCCCGACAAGAGTGACGTCCTCTACGGCACCCTCGGCTTGATGGTCATCAAGACCTTGGAGGCTTTAGGGCCGTTGCACGGGTACCGGATCGCTCGGCGAATCGAACAGATCAGCGGCAATCAGCTCGCGCTGAACCAGGGCACCCTGTACCCGGCGCTCCTCAAGCTCGAGCAAATAGGATGGATTTCGTCCAAGTGGGGCACATCCGAGACCGGACGGCGCGTGAGGATCTACGTACTGACACGCACCGGACGGAAGCAGCTCCACAAGGAAGAAGCGCAATGGCAGCGTGCGGCGAGGATCGTTGAACGCTTCCTGAAGATCTCGGAAAGCCGCTCATGACGCGCCTGCGGATCTCACTGCGTCGGCTGTGGGCCCTCGTTCGTTCTCGGCAGATGGATCGCGAGATCGACGACGAGATCACCAGCCATCTGGCCGAAGCGACAGAGGAGTACGTCAAACGAGGTCTTTCCCCGGACGAGGCGCGCTGGGCCGCCCAGCGTAGTTTCGGTGGCGTACCGCAGACGAAAGAGGTGTATCGGCAGGTGCGGTCGTTCATGTGGCTGGAGGAACTGTCGCATGACGTGCGGTATGCGCTTCGCACGCTCCGCAAGAGTCCGACTTTTGCGACGACTGCGACAGCCACACTGGCGCTGGCGATTGGCACCAACACCGCCATGTTCAGCGTCCTGAATGCCGTTCTGCTGCGGCCCCTCCCGTATCGGTCTCCCGAACAGCTGGTGATGTTGTGGACCGAGGATCCGACGCAGAACCTTCGCGAGGGCAGATCGGCACTGTGGGATGTCGAACAGTGGCGGGCTCAAAGTCAGAGCTTCGCGGACATGGCCACCTTCGATTCCGTGTCCACGGTACTGACAGGCGCTGACGGGGCGGAGCAGATCGTCGGCGCGAGTATCTCCCCCAACCTGCTTCCACTCCTCGGTGTCCGGCCCGTCCTGGGGCGCAGCTTTTCGACCGAAGAAACTGAGCAACGGCAACGGTTCGTCCTGATCAGTCATCGCTTCTGGCAAGCGCGATTCGGAGGCTCGCACGATGCGCTCGGCGCGACCCTCATGCTCAACGGCTTGCCTTCTCAGATCATCGGCATCCTCCCTGCTGATTTCCAGATCGCGACGCTCGATGCAGACGTGTGGGAGCCGCACACGACCCGCCGCAGCGTGCGCGGCCCTCAAACGTGGTTCGTCGTTGGAAGGCTTCGACCGACCGTGAGGTTCGATCAGGCCCAGGCGGAGATGAGCGCTATCGCCCGCCGGCTCAACGATCAGTTGCCGGCGGCTGAAAGGCGCCAGGGCATCAGCGTCGTCCCATTGAATCTTTACATGGTCGGACCCCAATCGCGATTGGCATTGTGGGTGCTCGGCGCCGCCGTGTTTTGCGTGTTCCTCATCGCCGCTGCCAACGTGACAAGCCTCTCGCTGGCGCGCAGCACCGCTCGCGCGCGCGAGATGGCCGTTCGCGCTGCGCTTGGAGCGAGTGCTGGAAGGATCGTGCGACAGCTGCTCACCGAAAGCGTCGTGCTTGGAGCCGTCTCAGGGCTGGCTGGCACACTGCTCGCCGTGGTAGGCATTGACCTCATCCGTGCCTTCGGGCCTGCCAACTTGCCACGCCTGAACGAAGTGAGCCTCGATCTCCGCGTCCTCGGGTTGGCCTTGGCCATGTCTCTTCTGGCGGGAATCCTGGTGGGACTGACGCCCGCGATTACGGCGATGCGCCGCGATCTGCGTCCATCCGGCGAGGAGGGTGGCAGAAGTGTCTCAGGCGGAACATCCAGCCGTCGGATTCGCCGCGCCCTCGTGGTGGCGGAGTTTGCGCTTGCGATCGTTCTGCTCGTCGGCGCCGGTCTGCTCGTCCGAAGCTGGTGGTACGTGAGCAACATTGATCCGGGATTCAGGCCTGAGCGGGTCGTTGTGATGGAGGTCTCGAGCCCGACGACCTTCAACATCCCCGCGCAACGGGCCGACCTGTACCACCGCGCCCTTGAACAGATTCAGGCGGTTCCGGGTGTGGAGAGCGCCGGCATCATCGACGATCTCTTCACTGGTAACCCCAGGGAACAGGCGCTGACTATGGAGCGGGACGCCGGAACGGTCTCCGAGCGCCTGCTGTTTACAAGAGACGAGGTCAGCGCGGATTTCTTCAGAACCCTCGGAACGCCGTTGCTCCGCGGCCGCTTCTTTTCGATCGGGGATCGGCTCGAGGCTCCGCGGGTCGCGATCATCAACGATGCGATGGCTCGGCGCGCGTGGCCGGGGCAGGATCCAGTGGGCAGAAGGTTCATGTTGGGCGCGCGGGATGCCGACGGCCCGTGGTACACAGTCGTGGGCGTGGTCGGCGATATGCGGCGGCAGGGGCTGGAGCGCGAAGCGCTCCCGCAGATTTTCGTGTCGCTCGCCCAGAATCCTCCCTCACGGAACGTGGATGTTTTCATACGAACCTCGTCGGACGACCCGCTCGCGATGGCCGGAGCACTACGGGCGGCGGTGCGTCGCGTGGAGAAGAATGCGCCGATCTATGGGGTGACGCCCCTGGAACAGCAACTCGGAACGTACCTCACGCAGCGTCGCTTCCAGACTTCGCTCCTGAGCGGCTTCTCCGTCGTGGCGCTGCTGATGGCCGCTGTCGGGATCTACGGGCTCATCCAGTACTCGATCGCGACGCGCACGCAGGAAATCGGCTTGCGCATGGCCATCGGCGCACAGGCCGGCGACATCTTCCGGATGATTATCAGTGAGGGGCTGACGTTGAGCCTGACCGGTGTCGCAATCGGGCTCGTGGGAGCTTCGTGGCTGGGGCGCGCGGGCTCCAGTCTGCTGCTTGGCGTGAGCGCCAGCGATCCGTTGACGTTCACGGCTGTCTCGCTCTTGCTGACGGCGGTTGCCACTGCTGCCTGCTATTTCCCAGCGCGACGCGCAATGAGAGTGGACCCGATACGGGCATTGCGTATGACGTGATCCTTCTGATTCACATCCCGGCGTCATTCAGCGGCACAACAAGTCTCTGGGATTAGGCAGCCTGCATCGTTGATTCAGAGAATCGGTGTGCCGTCACAGGTATGCGCACAAGGTTCGAAGGCTTCTATTCCTGCAGCTGCGCGTTTCGGAACAGCTGCATCGGTTTGTAGCTAAAATTCCGGTACAGTTCGAACTGGTCACGGACGTGAGGGCCGAACACCGGCCTGTTGTTGGTCGCGTCCAGCGCGATGAAGCCGCTCTCGCCGAGCGAAAGAATGCTCTCGCTGCTTGGCGTTGGATTGCTCAACACCACGATGTACGCGTACGTGGCGCGATTCGAGTCAAGCATCGTT
>Ga0137373_10000874_pt1 | contig 31776 bp, 25 predicted proteins | sample SagtaG_5_FD_104912 | JGI IMG/M metagenome (GOLD analysis project Ga0137373, IMG submission 104912) | Vadose zone soil microbial communities from Sagehorn Ranch, Mendocino, California, USA - Sage1_R_80_16 metaG | ecosystem: Environmental > Terrestrial > Soil > Vadose zone | place: USA... | reverse complement strand
CCGAAGAACGAGCACGGCACCGTTGGAACCGTAGATGTCACCGACGGTGCAATCGCGACGTCAGGCACGTACGTTCGCCATTTCATCTACCGCGGACACAATTACCATCACCTGCTCGATCCATCGACGGCAGCTCCGCGTGAGACGGCCGTGCAGGGATTCACCGTTCAATCGGAGAGCTGCATGCACGCCGACGTCGCATCCACCGCGGCGTTCGGGCTCAGCGACGAAAGGGCAAACGCGCTCTTCGCGCGCTGCGCTCCCGGAACGAGCGTCGTTCGTATCGTCTGAAAGCAATCCACGCAGTTATCGTCGCGCGGTGATCACGCCGCGAAGGATCACGGAGGAGTCGTATGAAAAGCATCAACGCCTACTGTTCGGCTTGCGACCAGGACGTGCGGCTGGTCCTCACGGACTCGCCCGTTCAGGACTATCCTTCGCCGATTCACGACTGCGAGGTCGTCTGCCTCGAGATCGGAGAGCATTGCACCGGCGCGCTCTGTCCGTTGGGCGCGGTGCCACCGGTGGTAATGGCCGCGCGGCTGGTGCGTAACGGCCTTCAGACAGAGATGCAGCCGATAGTGAAGGCGCAGTGTCCGGCGTGCGATAACCTCACGGATCTCGTTATCGTCAGCAAGGAGCACTGCATCTGCGCGCAGTGCGGAACTACGTCGAGGCGCGACGCGATCGTCATCGCCGCGCCGGCATAGCTTATACCGGCCTTGAAGGCCGGCTGCGATTACTTGAAGAAGAGGTGCGCGAAGCGACCCTCGGCGCCGGAGTAGATGATCGCCAGCGCCGTGAGATCGAACGCGGCGTGCATTATCATCGGGAGAAATATCCGCCGCGTCTCGGCGAGGATCGTCCCCAAGACGAGTCCGGTAAAGAATCCCTGCTTCACCCCATCGATGCCCTGGCCCAGGTAGTGCGCGGCCCCGAACAGCGCGGACGATAGAAAGACGATTCCGGCTTTGGCGGCGACGCCGTCCCCGAATAGTCGCGTGAATCGGTTGAAGAAGAATCCGCGCCAAACAGTTTCTTCACCGAAGCCCGCAGCGAATATCATTGTCAGTGCCGCGATCGGAAGAGCCGCGGTGTTGCCGACGAGATGGTGAGCGGAATGGTTCACCGGGTCGGCGCCGAGCAGGGGCATCAGGATCGTCTTCATGAAAAGCTTCAGCAGCGCTCCGGCGACGATTCCGCTGGCAATGGTTACGGGCCAGCTTTTTGGCGGAATGAAGCCGATGTCCGCGAGCGGTGTCGCCGTCCGCCGCGCCCAGGCGATGACGAGCAGGCCGCCGATCGGGACGAAGACGAAATTTCCCGCCAGCAGAATGACGAGGATCGCGATCACACCGACCGCGCCGAAGCCGCGCAGCTCGCGCGCGAAGCGATCGTCCTGGACTGCCGACGAAGGATGAGCGGTCATTGGCCGTATCCTATACTCGCCATTTTACCGTCGTTTCAGCCAGACGGTTTCCGTGCGGAGGCGCGACGCGCCGGCTACGTGAGCCGCTCGTAGATCCAGATCGCCGGCAGCACGCCAAGCAGTCCGTCAACGATGCCGATGCCGATCACTCCCGTGAGCAGCGTGTTTGGGAAGAGACTCATCGGCTGCATTCCAAGAATCGGAATGATCCAGAAGATTATCCATATCGCGATCGCAGTCCGAATCGCCGTTCGCCGGCCGCGACCGTAAATGCTTCCGAGCCAGCGATACGTCCAGACAGCGACGATTCCGACAAGAAAATTGGCCAGGATGAATGTGCTCCAGCCCATCGGCGGCTTTCCGAGCGCGGCGAACGCCTGAGTCCACTCAGCGTCGAGCCACACGCGATGGACCAGCCACTCAACGGCGTTGATCACGAGGCCGCCGAAAAGGCCGGAAGTGGCGATTCTTATCCATCCGGAGCGCGACTTGGGAGTGTCGGGAGCGGGCATCCTGGGAACCTACCGCCCGGTTCGGGCGCTGCAATGCACACCGACGAAACGGTACTGGCCGAACTTCACCCCGGTTCGGGCGAAATCGTCGAACGCGCTGTCTAAACACGTAGTAATTGGCAGCCGTTCCTGACTGGCGCCGGCGCGCCACCCAGCGCGTCCAGCGCTATTCCCCCTGCCGGGAGAGTCCATGCGCTTGTACACGCTCACCTCATCCGTCGGCCTCGTCCTGGTCGTTGCTTCGCGCACCGTTGCGCAGCAGCCAGTACCAGAGTCCTTTGTTCTTCGAGATCTCCATCTGCAGCTGGCGGTTGATTACACGACGCCGCGACTGGCCGGCACCGTAACGATGGAGATGGAGAATTGGACAACAGCTCCGGCGTCGACTGTCTCCTTTCTATTGCACCGTCTGATGGACGCCTCGAAGGTCACCGACCGGGCCGGCGCACCGCTGCAGTACACTCAGAGCGTCCGGCGCTTCGTCGACGATTCGATTCGCCAGGTCACGCACGTTGTCGTTGAGCTTCCGCACCCGATTGCGCCGAGTGAACGCGCTACTGTTCGAATCGAATACGGCGGCTTTCTGACTCCCTATACGGAAGTCGGCTGGCTCTACGTGAAGGACCACATCGACTCGGCCTTCACGATTATCCGGACGGATGCGCTCGCGTTCCCGGAGATTGGCGGACTTTCGGATGCCGCGAATCGCCGCATGCCGCCGCGCGATTTTACGTATGAGGCGGATGTTCGCGTCCCGGCGAAATACGCCGTCGCAACCGGCGGAGACCAAACCAAAACGCTCAACTCCGACGGCACGATCACCTGGCATTACGAATCGGTCAAACGTTCTCCCTTCCTGAATATTTCCATCGCCCCGTTCGATACTCTTTCGGCCGGCGGCATCCGGGTTTTCTATTTTCCGGGCGACAGCGTCGGCGCGCGGACCCTCCTAAAGAGCACGCGTGCTGCGCTCGACACGATGACGGCTTGGTTCGGCCCGCTCCACACTAAAACCAATCTCACGGTTACCGAAATTCCGACTGGATGGGGCTCACAATCGCATCTCGTTGGCGGAATAATTCAGGAAGCCGACGCCTTTCAGGATCCGCGCTACATGGCCGTGTTCTATCACGAGCTCTCGCATCTCTGGAACGCGGATGACACCGACAGTCCTTCCCCAAGGTGGAATGAAGGCCTCGCTATGTTCATGCAGTACCTCTTGCGCGAGAAAATCGACAGCTGGCCGCGCCGCGCCATCGCCGATTCTGGAGTCATCGCCCGTGCGAAACAGAAAGTCGCGACGGATTCGCTATGGGGACAGGTGCCGATGATCGACTACGGGAAGCGGAGAATGACCGATGCTTCCTATGTAGTTGGCAACCTCATGTTCTCTACGCTGTATTACTTGCTCGGACAGTCGGATTTCAATCGCGTCGTAGGCGGCTATTACCAGAAGTTCGCGCCGACGGGCGGCACAACGCGCGACTTCGTGTCCTTCGCGAAGGAAAACTCGTCGCGAGATCTGTCGTCGTTCTTCGACGATTGGATTTTCACCACTCGGTGGACTAAGGTCGTGGCGGCCGCGAACACGATTGCCGAGCTAGCGTCCCATTACGACAAATAGACCTCCCCGGTTCACGAGCTAAAAAAATCGGACGGCCCCGGTCTGCTGAGGCCGCCCGACCCGATCTCGCTACCGCCGCGGCGGCTACTGAATAAAGATCATCCTGAGCTGGAAGGTGTCGTTCTGCCGATGGTAGGTCCCCGGGGCCAGTTGAAAATCCCGACGCTGGTATTCAGCGATGAGCTGGAATCCATTCTGGAAGGGAATGTTCACGTATGGCGTAAATGCCCACTGTTTGTTGTTCACTGACGTATTTGGATGGAACCAGTCATACCTGGCGCCCGCGATGGCGTACTTGGTCACGGCGTATGCGCCCTCGAGGAAGGCACCGCTGCTGGTAAAGGTGCCGCCGTTTGACTTTGTGTCCCTCCCGCGCTGATAGCCCACCGATGGGAAGAAACGCTTCGCAACTGGATAGGATGCGTATACACCGACCCGATCGAAGTCATTGCGGAACGCCGACTCGTCGGTGAAGTCGAAGTCGGTATTGCCAGCCTCGCCGAAAGGCGCTGCGGCCGTAGACCCCGTCACCCCGCAAACTTCGCCTGCGCCATTGACCTGCCCGATCGCGGTTCCATCGGTGCACTTGGTCGGCGTCGCGATATTACCGTGGTAATAGAGCAACGACACGCCGCCTCCCTCCTCATGCAGGAGGTACGTCAGATTCGCCGAAAAATCCGGCCTGTTGTGAGACACGTAGTTAAACGGCTTGCCCAACCCCGGCACGGCCTGGTTGGCGCCTTTCCACGGTCCGGTCTGTGAAGGGAAGGCGATGAAGGCATTCGCCTCCTCTTCCCATCTCATGAAGGTGCCGCCGAGAACCGCAGCGCGCAGCGAAACTTTCTCCCACTCGCCGCCGACTTCAGCGCCTACTTGATCGAGGCCCCATGGCTGGTACACGTAGGGGACGCTCCGGCCACTCGAGGATATACCGGCCGTTTGAAAGAGCGTGCGGCCGTTGGAGTAGGGACGATCGGAAGCTCCGATCCCCTCCCATGGATGAAAAACCCCCACGCGACTGGTGAAGAATCCGTTCTCCTTTCCGGCGACGAACCGGATGTACGCGTTCTCAACCTCAAAAAAGTCCTCCGGGGAGACGGAGAGCTCCGAGAACGAGCCGAAGTTTTTTCCCCATGAGCCCGAGAGCGGATAGAGCGTGGCTTCCATGAAGCTCGGCGCGATAGTCGTCGTGCGCGCCCCAGGTTTACCTGCAACTGAATTCGCAACGGGCGCACCATTCGGCTGGTTGGTGACTTGCACGTCGAAGCGCGACTGGACTCGCGCGCTGAAGTAGTTGCCCAGCTCAAACTTGGCAGTCGACTCGTGGCCAATGTCTTCGGGCGCGCGGAACCCGGCTGCCCGGAACTTGTATCCCGTCCCATTCAGCCGCGGGATGGTGGTGTGGCAGTAGTCGCAGGAGACGTTCAGTTTTCGGGCAAACGCAGGAATCAGCCTCAACTTCGCGACATGGGCCATCACCGCCTCCACGGAGTTCCCCTTGATGGAAGGCGCCGCGGCGGATCCCCGAGCGTATGCGTCCATGTAGTCACGCATCTTCGCCACCATCGCGGCGGTCGGGGCCGTCGTGCGGTGCACGTCGCTGCGCGTGGGAACGGGAACTGACGTGCCGTATCCCGAGCCAAGCACGGAAACGGCCAAAAGAATTGTTGCAAACATATATTCGATCTCCTAGGGCAGAAGTAAGAAGAACCATTCCGACGTCGCTGCAGTCACGATGGAATTCGCACGAAGCAATTCAAGCGACTGCGAACCGAGTCAGTCGATTCATCACACGATAGTTGCGTTCAATCGTGGATCTTGTCTGTCGGAGATTCGTCGCATCCAAAGTCGGGGGCGCCGGACAAGTGAGCGGATTTCCCCTTACACAATGCCGGCTCTTCACCACGCATTGGACCGGCGTGGTGGGGGGCGGGAGCACGATCGGGGATGTAGCGGCGACTACGGCAAGCAGAGCAGCTCGCGTCGCATCCGCTTCGGATCCAGTGCGATCCGAAGCGGTTTTGTTTCTAGACTACAGCGACGGCCTCGGGAAGCGCAGCAGCTCCGGACGCCAGCTCACCGAGAAGGTGAAGTAGCGCGCCGTGTAGTTGTCGAGATTGTTTCCGAGGAAGATTCCATTTCCTTCCGCCGGCAGCAGGCCGAGCGTGCGGAAATCGTTTTGCAGCCACGTCTCCATCTGATAGCGCGCCGTCAGTGCCCATTCCGGACGAACGCGGTAGCTGAGGAAGACGGAGGTCGGACGGAACTTCTGTGTTATCAAGGGAAGATCGCCCGCAGTCGCCGCGAAATTCTGGGCTGCGGTTCCACCTGCCGGGGTGAGAGGATTGTAAGTTGCCATCCGGAATTTGGCATTCGAAAACTCGGTGCGGCCACCACCCTCGAGGACGTCCGGGATCAGAGTGGCGTGGAACCCCGCCGACATCGTCTTCACTTCATCGTAATTGTTGGCAACCCAGTTGTAGGTTGGGTTGTTCAGCTGGCCGGGTGCGCGGTACTGCGACGTTAACCGTGTGAGGAACCGCTCCTTGGAGTAGCTCCCGTCGAGCGAGAGGCGGCTCGTTGGCGACCAGGCGATGTCTCCCTCCTCCATGTTGCTCCGGTCACTCTGCAAGCCGTATGTCGAGTTCGGATATTCGTCGTGACCAACGGTCCAGCTTCCTGAAACGGTCAGCTCGTCCATCGGCGTAATCGTTGCGAGAAAGTTCGTCCGCTCGCGGTCGCGGTCGGCCTGATCGAAGCGCCGGTGGAGCGGCTGGTCGCCCGGCGTGTTCTGTATGTACTCACCGTGAATCCGGCGTCTTCCGGTTGTATAACTCGTCCGCAGCGACATCCATTCGAGCACTCCCACGTCGAGGCTTACGCGCGGCGCTCCCTCTCGGAGATCGGCGACATTGCGCGCCTCGCTCCGTTTCCATGTCTCCCATGCGAATCCGGTCGAGAGCGTGACGGGCAGTGCGGCGGGCAGCGCGGTGAATCGCCACGTGCCCGCCACGTCTGAGTTCTTCCTCGTGAACGGCAACCCCTCGCGCTCGACCCCCGCGGAGAGCGAGCGGTCATTGACAACGAGCACCGGGATGGTGTCGGCATCGACGTGGTCGCGGAAGCTGAACGTGCGGAACTTGGCCGAAAGCGTGAGTGGCGTTACCGGATGGCTGACCAGCGAGATGTAGACCGATGAGGTTCCCGAGTGTCCTCCAAGACTTTTTGGTATCTGCGCGATTCGCGGGTCGGTGATAGCGCTGTTGATCGTGGCGGGAATGAAGGGCTCATCCTGCAGCCAGAGACTGTAGCTCCCGTTTGCATTCAATCTCGTACGCCAGGGCAGCTCGAACGACGTGTTGATCACACCGGTGTGCGCGTGATTCGTTGGAGCGAGGGCGGTCCGGCCACGCGAGGAGCCGGTTGTCGCCGCGTCCACCGCCATCGCCGGATTGTCGGACGCGACGGAGGTGTACTTGTTGCGAAAATAGGAGAGGTCGTACATCGCGCTCACCTGGAAACGTGTCCGCGCATACGACTCGGTCAGCTTTACGTCCGTCATCGTCTGGTCAATCGGCTCGAGAATCTCCCGCAGATTGCTGCCGGGACTTCCGAACGCCATTCCCATTGGCCGGCTGCCCATCTTCCCGATGCTCGTGTACTCCGCTCGTAAATCCCAGGCGGGGGATGGCGTGAACGCGGCCTGGCTTCTGACCGCGTTCCAGAGCATCCGCACCGGCGGGAGAAATGGCGCTCCCGCATTCCAGAGCGATGTATCCGGCCTCGGGTTCGGGAGCACGAACACGTCCGGGCTCGGCTGGCTCCCCAGAGAGCGGGCGTTGGTGCTGAAGGTGTGAGGTATCCGATCCCAGCGAACCTGGAGATCGTAGAGGCCCGGGCTGTTGCCCCTGAAACGCACCGCCTGATCCCGCTGCCCAAAGTTGATTCCGTTCAGCTGAAAAACAGTGATGCTGTCGCCCATTGTGTAGCTCGCGAGTGCGTTGAGCAGCACTCCTCCGCGGGTGACGTTCTTGTACTCCTCAAACTTTGCGCTCGCCCTCAGAGGCGGCTGGTAGAGAAACATCCGGCTGCCGGTTTCGCCTGCGAGCAGAAACGTGTTCGGCCCCCGCGACGGCAGCGAGCCGGCCGCGTACGCGCCGGCAGTGTCCGATTTCGCCGGAGCCGCCGAGGCGGTATCCGATGCAGCCGCCGGCTTGCGCACACTGTCGCGAACGGGGGCGGGAGTTTGTGCCGCAATATTCGAAACGGCTGCCGCGACGAGCGTTATAGCCGCTGCAACCTCGATGATGTAGGTCTTTGCGCGCATGTCAGCTCTCCGTGCAGTTGCTAACGTGTGAACCGTTGTCCCGAAGGATGGTTTGAGCCGTGAATGTTGAAGTGACAATCGACGCACTGGCGTCCGCGAATGAAGCGGGCGTCGACCGCGGTGATGCCGCGCGGCTGCGTCGGGTGGAATGATGGATCGTGGCACTGTTGGCAGAGTCGCGGCTTCGGGACCTTGAGAAGTTTTTCGTGGGCCGTGCCGTGCGGATCATGACAGTTCGAGCAGCTCTCCACCACTGGCGGATGCTGCCAGAGGAACGGGCCGCGCTTCTCGGCGTGACAGGAGAAGCACACCTCGTTGACCGATGAAGCGACGAGCAGCTTCTCGTTCGGTGAGCCGTGAGGATTGTGGCAGTTCGTGCATTCCATCTTGCCTTCGCCAACCGGCATGTGCGAGGCGCGCAGCATCTGCGCCGCCCTCTGCTGGTGGCACCGCGCGCACGTTCCCGCGACCGTTTCCCGGCGCAGGTTTGCGCGGTCCGATTCCGAATGCATGAGCACGTGACAGCTCGTGCAGGCCACGTTTCGCGATTCATGCTGGCTGCCGCTCCACTGCATTCGCGCCGTTTTCGTATGGCACGAGAGGCAGACCGAATCGCGGGCTTTGACGCTCGTCTTGGACCGGGCGCTGAAGGTGATCAGCTGGCCGATCTCCTCGCCTCCGGAGTTGGCGTGTGTCTTCCCCGGTCCGTGACAGCTCTCACAACCGAGTGCATCATGGGTATCGCGGGGGTTATGAATCAGGATTCGCCCCTTCACCGTGGCGGAGAAAGCGGCGCCTTCCTTTGCATGGCAGTCCAGACAGCTCGACGTGCCGGCGTAACCGGCCGGCAGCGACTGGGTTGACGGTGGATGCGGCGCCGCCACCTGGGCGGCCGCCGCGTGAGCCCAAAGCACGAGCAGCGCTAGCCCGGACAACGCTCGTGAAACAATGCGCATCATCTGCCTCCGTTCTGTTCCCGTTGCGGGAATCCTGCTTCCGGCGCCGATCGCGCCGGTCCGTCTACTTCTCCGCTGCGACGAAGGATCTTATGTATTTCGCGACGTCGACCATTTCCTGCTGTGTCATCTTCGTCTTGAACGACTTCATGTTTTCGTTCTTGCCCTTCACCAGCACCTTGACGACCGAATCCTCGGAGTGCTCGTCGAAGAACGCCGCGTTGAATACCGGGATCTTCTCGTACTTCGCTTTCATCGTCTTCGGCGGAACGCCGCGAACGCCGTGACACTTGCGGCAGTTCTCCTCGTACGCTGCCTTGCCGGGGGGGTCCTGCATCGTCGCGGCGGAGGCGAAGCGGATTGCGCTGAAGGCGCCGATACCTGCAAGCGCGACGACTGTGATGAACGGATTTGCTTTCACTTTGGTTATTCCTTGGCTTTGACGGGTTCGGGGAAGGTGTCGCGGAATTCTGGCTGTCTGTTCAATCCGGCCGCTCCGCGGAGCGATCCCAGGTAACGGGCGAGCTCTTCGATTTCCTGGTGACTCAAAGTCGGCGGACCATACGCCGGCATCTTCGAATCGGGATGGAAGCGCGTCGGCTCCTCGATGAAGCTGTGCATCCATGCTGTCGAGTGCTTGAGTCCGACGTCGGTCAGCTCGGGAGCGTCAGGTGCGTCCTCTTTCTTGGGAACGGCGGCCACGCCCGCGACCTTATGACATCCGCCGCACTGCTGGCGCTCGAACTGCGTCCGGCCCGCGCGCTCGGACGAGGAGAGCACCCGTCCGACTTCCGGTGCCGGCTTGTTCTTCGGCTCTTCGTTCATCGATGCGCCGAGCAGTATGGCGGTTGAGATCGCGATTCCGCCGAGCGCGAATGCGGCGCCTGGACGCTTGACGATCGATCTCGCGCTGCGCCTGTCGAAGAATGGCAGGAGCAGGAGCACCAGAACCAGCGCCATCGGCAATCCCATCGCCACGGCGCTCTCCCAGGATCCGGGCACGAGCTTCAGCAGCTGGAAGAACGGCAGGAAATACCACTCCGGCCGCGGTATGTAGGCGGAGTCCGTCGGATCGGCGGGTCCCTCGAGCGGGGCGCCGACGAACGTTTCGAGAATTACCAGTTCCAATATTACCAGCGTCGCGACAATTACGTCCTTCGCGATTACGTCGGGCCAGAACCGCTGGCCGCCGCTCTTCGCCTCGTGAAGCTGGCGTTGATAGTACGCCGGATATTCGGGATCGCTCGTCTTCGGTGGCGCGCCCACTTCCAGCTCCTCCGTACGTGGGGCGACACCCTGTCTCACCACCAGGACGAGGTGCAGTCCGACGATCGTCGAGAGCAGGACCGGCAGAAGCAGCACATGCAGCGAGTAGAATCGCGTGAGCGTCGCCGCCCCCTGCTGAGATCCGCCGCGCAGCAGTGCGACCAGCTTCGCGCCGATGATCGGAGTAGTTCCGGCGATGTTCGTCCCGACCGCCGTCGCCCAGTACGCTTTCTGGTCCCACGGAAGCAGATAACCGGTGAAGCCGAAGCCGAGAACGACGAACAGCAGACCGACTCCAAGCAGCCAGTTCGCCTCCCGCGGATACTTGTACGCTCCCATCGAGAATACGCGGAGCATGTGCGCGACGGTGAGGACGACCATCGCCGACGCGCCCCAGTGGTGTATGCCGCGAACTATCGCCCCGCTGGTGACGGCGCTGTCGAGATATTTGATGCTCTCATACGCGTGATCCGGCGAGGGGGAATAGTACATCCCCAGTACTATGCCGGTCACAATCTGTACCGTGAATACGGCGAGGGTCGCGCTGCCGAGCGTGTGCCACCACGTCAGATTCCGTGAGACAGCCCGGTCAAACAGTGACCGCCGGATCCCGGAGAGATCGAGACGTTCGTCAATTCGCTGCGCGAGGCGGCCCATTTCCGTTATGCCTCGATGTGCTCTGGGATGCCCAGACGGAAATCCTTGTAGTTCACGTACACCACCGCATCGCGCACTTCTACAGGCAGCTCATCGAGTGGCCTCGGCGGCGGACCCGCCAGCACCGCTCCCGTCTTCGGATCGAACTGCCCGCGATGGCAGGGGCAGAGGAACGTCTTTTTTTCGTGATCGTAGATGAAGCTGCAGCCAAGATGTGTGCAGTGGCCGTTATAAGCCTTGAATTTTTCGCCGTCCTCAGTGTAGAGCCAAACGCCGCTCAGCGTGCGGCTCTCGACCCATGCGTCCTGAACGTTTTGTACGAAGTTCACGCGAATTGGAACGCCGATGTCGAGAAGGGCGGTATCATCCGCGACTTTAACCCAGTTGTCCTTGGTCGGTTTCGCGGCGGCGGGCGAGAAGATCGCCCGAAGGACCGGAATTGAGACGATGCCGGCACTGATCAGTGCGCCAATTCCACTCAGCCGTTTGAGGAATCCGCGCCGCCCAACATTCTCGGACCCGTTGGGGGGCGTAACCTGCTCATCGGTAGTCGAAGACAACAATAAGCCTTTGTTGACGTTTGGAGGTCCGTCTTTGCTCACCTGCACGTGTGCCAAAAATAAACCTTACGGGAAAATTCGGTTAGTAGGGGAAACCCCCTGCGCGGTTAGGGGAATGGAGGATATTTCCCTGACGGCATTTCAGGTGCTCGCTTACAGCGGTTCCCGCGCGTCAAGAGCACAGTTCTGCATCCGGATTTCCCTTCCAAAATCCCATCGCAGAGAGATGACACCTAGAAGCTGGGCGGAGCCGTGGCGGATCAAGGTCGTCGAGCCGCTCCGTATGACTACCCGCGCCGAGCGCGAAGCGGCGATCGAGCGCGCCGGCTACAACACCTTCCTGCTCGACGCCGAGGACGTGTACATCGACCTGCTCACCGACTCCGGGACGAGCGCGATGTCGGACCGGCAATGGGCCGGCATAATGGTTGGCGACGAGGCGTATGCCGGCTCGCGCAGCTTTTTCAATCTCGAGCGCGCGGTCCGTCACTACTATGGATTCCCGCACGTGATACCGACGCACCAGGGACGGGGCGCCGAGCACATTCTTTCGCGGCTTCTCATAAGGCGCGGCGATCACATCCCCGGCAACATGTATTTCACGACGACCCGTGCCCACCAGGAGCTGGCTGGCGGCACGTTCCACGACGTCATCATCGATGAAGCGCACGACGCGGAATCAGAGCATCCCTTCAAGGGGAACATCGATCTCGCGAAGCTCGAGGCGCTTGTCGACGCAGTCGGCGCCGGCAGCATTCCGTACATTGCTGTCGCCGCGACGGTGAACATGGCCGGCGGGCAGCCGATAAGTCTCGGAAATCTCCGGCAGGTCAGAGAGTTCTCGCATGCGCACGGCATGCGTGTGATTCTGGACGGAGCGCGTGCTGTCGAGAACGCCTGGTTCATTCAGCAGCGCGAGCCGGGACAGGACCGGCGTCTCGTGCAGGAAATTCTGCGAGACATGTTTTCGCTCGCCGACGGCATGACGATGTCGGCAAAGAAGGACAGTCTGGTGAACATCGGCGGATGGATCGGCCTCCGCGACGACGCGCTCGCCGAGCGCGCGCGGAATCTCGCCGTGCTTTACGAAGGACTTCACACGTACGGCGGACTCGCCGGCCGTGACATGGAAGCGATGGCGATCGGAATCGAGGAGTCGGTGCGGGAGGATCACATCCGCAGCCGTATCGGCCAAGTGATCTATCTGGGCGACAAACTCATCGAGGCAGGAATTCCGGTTGTGCGACCCATTGGCGGGCATGCTGTATTCCTCGATGCCGCGGCGATGCTGCCGCACATTCCGCGCGAGCTGTTTCCGGCGCAGTCGCTCGCCGCGCAGCTCTACGTCGAGAGTGGCGTCAGGTCGATGGAACGCGGCGCGGTTTCGGCGGGGCGCGACGAGCATGGCGCGAACCGCTTTCCTGCGCTCGAGCTCGTTCGGCTGACTATTCCGCGGCGTGTGTATACGCAGGCGCACATGGACGTCGTCGCCGAGAGCGTTATAGAGCTGCACAGGAACAGGGACTGCGTGCAGGGTCTCGAGTTTGTCTACGAGCCCGAGCACCTGCGCTTTTTTCAGGCCCGCTTCCACGCTGTCGTGCCGGCCGCGACGGTGTTCCGCGCGTCGGGGTCCGGGGCGCTCCTGTTCGCGGACAGGTGAGCGATGCAGTTCAAGACGATCATCGAGCCGTTTCGCATAAAAACCGTTGAGCCGATAAGACAAACCACGATCGACGAGCGCCGCGTCGCGCTCGAGGAAGCGCACAACAACGTTTTTCTGCTGCGCTCGCGCGACGTGCTCATCGATTTGCTTACCGACTCGGGCACCGGGGCGATGTCCGTCTTTCAGTGGTCGGGTATTATGCAGGGAGACGAATCCTACGCCGGCGGCCGCTCCTTCGACGCGTTCGAGAAGTCCATCCACGACATTACCGGCTTCGCGCATGTCATTCCGGCGCATCAGGGACGGGCGGCGGAGCACATTCTCTTCCGGGCTCTCGTCCGCCAGGGCGACATCGTTCCCAACAACACCCATTTCGACACCACACGCGCCAACGTTGAGGATGTCGGCGGCGTCGCCCTCGACCTTCCCATCGCCGAGGGAGCGAAAGCGCAATCGAGCGACCCGTTCAAGGGCAACATGGACGTTGCAGCACTCGAGGAAACACTGAAGCGTGACTGCCGCCGGATTCCGCTGGTGATGCTCACGGTCACCAACAACTCCGAAGGCGGTCAGCCGGTGGGCCTCGCGAACATCCGCGAGGTGTCCGCGCTCTGCCGGCGCTATCGCGTGCCGCTTTTCATCGACGCCTGCCGGTTCGCCGAGAACGCGTGGCTCATTAAGACACGCGACCGGGCGGAATCGCATCGGTCGGCGCGCTCGATCGCGCGGGAAATGTTCGACCTTGCGGATGGATGCACGATGAGCGCGAAGAAAGACGGAATGGCGAACATTGGCGGCTTCCTCGCGATGAACGATCCGTCGCTGGCGATGAAATGCCGCACGCGTCTCGTTCTGACCGAGGGGTTTCCGACTTATGGCGGCCTCGCCGGATACGATCTTGAGGCGATCGCCGTCGGTCTCAACGAGGCGCTCGACGAAGATTATCTCCGCTACCGGATTCGCTCCATCGAGTACCTCGGCGAGAAGCTGATCGCGGCCGGCGTTCCGATAGTGACGCCGACCGGCGGACACGCCATTTATCTGGACGCGAAGCGAATGCTGCGACACATCCCGCAGAGTGAATATCCCGCGTGGGCGCTGTCGCTAGTGCTTTACCTGGAAGGCGGAATCCGCGCCGCCGAGATCGGGTCGATGATGTTCGGGCGAGGAGCGGATGGCGTCGAGCGGCCAGCCGATCTCGAGCTGGTTCGTCTCGCGTTCCCGCGCCGGGTTTACACGCAGAGCCATGTCGACTACGTCGCCGAAGTGGTGCAATACGTGAATTCGATCGCGCCACGGATCCGTGGAGTGCGCATCGTGGAGGCTCCGCCGGTTCTTCGCCACTTCAGCGCGCGAATGGCTCCCGCGCACGGAGGGCTGGTCGCGTAGGACTTTAGCGCCGGCGCGCTACTTGCTCCGGCTCAGCGCCAGCCGCTCATTCAGCTCCGCCAGCCAATTCGGCACGACGATGAGTCTGAAATCGTCCCGATCGGCAACGAGGCCGAGGAATCGTCCATCGCGGGCCAGATCGTAGCCCTGTCCGAGATTAGCTCGCTCGAACCTGGTCATGTCCTTGAACAGCGTGTCGCGCGAGAGGACGCGCAAGCTCGGTTTCGTCGCCAGTTTTGCCGACATCAGCGCGCTTGCAGAGCGATAGATGAGCTCGGTGCCGTCGTGCGACCAGATGGGCTCGGAGCCGCCGCCGGCAGACACCTGGAGTCGCGCGTAAGGATCCGGAAAGGAGCGGATGTAAACCTCCGGCCGCCCCGTTTCCGCCGAACCAAGGGCGACCCACTTGCCGTCGGGCGAAAACCGCGGTGAAAACGAGTTCGTCGCGGATGCAACGTACGGCACTCCCACACCGTGATCGCCAATGGTAGCGCGATAGGTCTGCCACGCGTTGTTGCGATACGTCACGTAGATGAGTGAGCGGTTGTCCGGCGAGACGGCGACGCCGACGGTGAGCGTCGGCACGTCGAGAAGCTTTTCCGGAGGCGATCCTCCATCGGCTGCCTGCGACCAGATACCGAAGCGATCCTTGTCACCGACTCCAACGTAGATCACTCTCGATCCGTCCGAGGTCCACACCGGTGTACCTGCGGCGTCGATCTGTGCGAGGCGGGAGAAAGTTCCGGTCGGTAGATCGTATATCCAGATTCCGTTCTGCTGGTTGTCCTGCATTGCGATTGCGATGCGCGTTCCGTCCGGTGAGATCGATGGCTCGAGGAAAGCGCGACTTTCCGGCATCACCGTCTTGATCGTGCCGTCCCGGGAAAGCCAGCTGAGCTGCGCTTTCGTTCCTCCCTCGGCGGTAATGAGAGCGCCGCCGCGAGAGACGAAAATTCCGGTGTTGCCATTGTTGCCGGCAATGACCGGAATCGGGTCGTGGACTGGCGCCGGCTTTCCGGTGATGCCCCGTCCGGAACGATTCAGCCGCACGCCCATGACTGAGCCGTCCGCCTGGACGTAGACTAGAACGTTTCCAATTACGGCGAGTGGGCGGATGCCCTTCAGGTCGAGAGATTTGACATCGCCGCCATCTGTCCGAGCGGTTGCGAGCCGTGCGCCGGGCAGACTTCCATTCCACACGGTAAATACAACGGTCTTTCCATCGGGCTCGGCAATCGGCCAGAGATAATCCGATTCGCCCTTCGACTTGTCCGGTTTCGCGAACTCGACGAAATCTCCCCCCGCTGCGCTGACGATCGATAACCCTCGGTGATCGCCCTCTGATCCCGAAACGATTTCGTCGCTGGTCGTCCAGTCCTCTCCGTTCGCGCTCGCACCGTCGGCGACTGCGATCGGGGCGCTGCCGTCCAGTCGTACCTTGCGCAGCTTCCCGTCCGATTCGAACGCAAGCCAGTCACCATCCGGCGAGAAGAACGGTTGATCTGCGCCCACCGTTCCCGGTATGGGATGCGCTTCGAGCTGGTCGGTTCGCTGCACGTACATGCCTTTTCCGGCGACGGAGTAAACGATCCGGCTGCCGTCAGGCGAGATCGCTGCCGGCCACGGATAATTGTCGAACGGACGCGCGCTGTCCGGCGTCGTCAGCACGTATCTGATCGATCGTGTCGTCGCGACTGCAGGACGCGCGCGGGCAAAAAGGAAAGCTGTCAGAAAAATCAGAGAGAGCGCCGCAAGCGCGAGCGTGAACGGATCTCGCAGACGAGAGCGCCAAGACGTACGCGCGGACGCGCGCGAGACTGTGCGCGTCGCCGTCGCGGCGGACACGGATCTGCCAAGCAGAGCGTCGGCGAACTGCTTCGCGCTGGAAAAGCGATCGGCGGGAAGTTTTTCGAGAGAGCGCTGAATCGCGTCCTCCACATATTCGGGAACCGCCGATCGGGTAGTGCGAATCGGGCGCGGCTTCTCCGTGAGCATCCGTGCGATCACTGCCTGCGACGTGTTTCCCGTATGCGGCGGCTCTCCGGTCAGCATCTCGTACGTCATCGCGCCGAGCGAGTAGATGTCGCTGCGCGCGTCGATCACCCGATCGCCGGTGGCCTGCTCGGGACTCATGTAGTTGGGTGTGCCGAGCGAGAGCCCCGTCTGCGTGATGCGGTTTCCGCCGGCCTTGCTGACCGCCAGCGCGATTCCGAAATCCGCGACGACCGGCTCGCCGGATTGGAGGAGAATGTTCTCCGGCTTGAGGTCGCGATGGATGACGCCGTGGTTGTGTGCGTACTCGAGCGCGTTTGCGATGGCGACGGCGATACGGATCGCCTCTTCGACTGGCAGCTGCTTCTCGCGGTCGAGACGGGCGCGAAGGGTTTCCCCTTCGACGTATGGCATTACATAGAAGAGAAGCCCTTCAGCCTCTCCCGAATCGAATAACGGCAGAAGGTTCGGATGCTGAAGATTGGCAGTGACCTTGATTTCGGAGAGAAACCGTTCGACTCCGAGCACCGCGCCCAGCTCGGGATTAAGAAGTTTGAGCGCGACGAGCCGGTCGTGGCGGATGTCGCGCGCGAGGTAGACCGTCGCCATGCCCCCGGCGCCGATCTCACGCTCGATGGCGTATCTATCCGCGAGCGATGACTTGAGCTGGTTGAGAGGATCCATCTGTTCTCGTCAGGGAAGGGGCAGGGAAACGGGGGACAAATATTGCGCCCGCCCGGGCCCGCGTACAACAGTGAAAATCGGTGCCGCGGCTACGGTCTTCGCATTGCCTGCGCGATCGCCCGCTCGACGAGCGGAGCCATCACGCGGTAGCCTGCCTCGTTCGGGTGAACGCTGTTGAGCCCAAGCTCAACGCGTAAGCCGTCCGCGGAATCGCGCATCGCCGAGTGGAAGTCGACGTAACGGGCGCCGATTTGCGACGCGTAAGAGCGGAGCCACGCATTGAGTGCGACAATCGTCTGCGCGGGCCGCAGGTCCGGTTTCCACTTGTACGACAGGGCGGGGAGCACGGAGCAGAGGACGACGCGGATGTGATTGGCGCGCGCGATCTCGGTCATCGATCTGATGTTGTCCTCGATCATCTCGAGCGTCGATGGCCCGGTGTTGCCGGCGATGTCGTTCGTGCCGGCGAGAATGACGACGACTTTCGGTTTTAGCGCGACGACGTCCTGGCGGAAGCGGACGAGCATCTGCGGCGTCGTCTGACCGTCGATTCCGCGATTCACATAGTTCTTTCCCGGGAACATCGCCGGAAAAAACTTTCCCCAGCTCTCGATTATCGAGTTGCCGAAGAAAACGACGCGGCCTTTCGCCGGCGCCGCAGCCGCGAGTCGCACATTCTCGTCCCGGTACTTTCCGAGATTCGCCCAGTCCGGCGTCGCTTGAGCGAGGCTCGCGGACAATGGAAGGACGAATGCGATTGAAAGGGAAGCGCAAAGAATTCGGTTGATCATCACACGGCGCAGCTTTGGATGGAGTCGCGACCTTTCTCTCTGCGAAAAGCTTACGAAGCGCATCCCCGCTGCGCCAACTTTATTTCACTGCACAAGAGGAGTGGAAGCATGGCCGGACATTCGCATCAATTTGCGGCGCGGCTCATCTGGGACGGAAACAAGGGCGACGGCACTGCCAACTACGCCACGTACGGCCGCCAGTACCGGATCGTCGTCGCCGGAAAGGCGGACATCGCCGGCTCGGCGGATCCTGCGTTTCGCGGCGATGCGGACAGGCACAACCCGGAAGATCTTTTCGTGGCGTCGATCTCGGCGTGTCATCTGCTGACATACCTCGCGCTCTGCGCGAAGAACAAGATCCGCGTGGTCGAGTACGAGGACGACGCGAGCGGAACGATGACGACGACGCCGCACGGCGGCGGGAAGTTCGACGAAGTGACGCTGCGCCCGCGGGTGACGATCGACGCAGGCGACGTCGATCTTGCAAAGCAGCTCCACGAAAAGGCGCATGAGCTCTGTTTCATTGCCAGCTCGGTGAGCTGTCCGATTCACCACGAGCCGACGATCGTCACCCGATGATGCGCGCGCTTATCCGACAAGAATAGTCCACTTTCGCGCGGGGAAGTCAGTCTCCGATTTCGGGGTTTTCCCGATGGACGATACCGTTGCTCGCCATTGATTTCAAAGTGCGGCCGACTGCAGCCGACCGCCGGTTATTCGGTGGAGGTGCTCATTGGAAGGCGCTCTCGTAGTGATCCCGTTGGTAGGACTCGCGCTGCCAATCCTGATGGTCCTTGCAGCCGTCCTTTTCGATGCCGCGGTCGTCGTTTGGGCAGTGTACCGATCCGTGCACCTGCCGCGGTGGAGCCGGCCGCACACGGTCGCGGCTGGGAAAGCTCCACGCACGCTGAGCCACGCGGCGGCTCACACGTAGCTTCGCGTTACCTGCGGCCGCGATAAGAGCACGAGGTGGTGCAGGTCTCTTTCACGTCGACCTGTGCCAGTCCCGGCAGCGCGTCCGAGAGCCTCTCCCATATCCAAACAGCGAGCACTTCGCTCGTGGGATTCTCCAGCCCTTCGATTTCGTTCAGGTGATGGTGGTCGAGTTTCTCGTGCAGCGGCGCGAACGCCTGCGCGATGTCACCGAAATCCACTACCCAGTGCATCGCCGGATCGGGCTCGCCGTCCACATGCACGACGACGCGGAAGGAGTGTCCGTGCAGCCGCCGGCATTTGTGACCGGCCGGCGCCGATGGCAGGCTGTGTGCCGCCTCAAACGTGAATTCCTTGGATACGCGCATTGCAGTCTTCGTGGAATTTAGGGAAGGAGAACGACCCTCGCCGCTTCCCCTGCTTCCTTGCCAGACCGCCTGAGCGGACACATGTTCTTTTCGCCGCCGCCTGGGCGGCATCACGCATTCGGACGGGGGATCGATGCGCGCGATTCGCAAGCAACGCTTGTCTCACGTCGTATCGGCGTCAGCGGCCGTCGCCGGAGCGATCGTGCTCCTCCTTTCCTGTACCGGCGACCGTGGAATTCTCACGCCGGTAGCTCCGTCCCCCGACAGTAAAGTTCCTCTCGCGTCGCGATCCGACGCCGAGATGATGATCAGGACGCCCTCGGCAGTGCGCGGTGAGCGCGGCGGGACCACGCTTCAGCTGGATGCGATCCTCCTCCGGAAAAACGGCAAGCTGCTCGACAAGGACAAGCAGACGAGCTGGTTCTCAACCGACACACTGATTGCGACGGTCGACTCAACGGGCCTCGTCACCGCGCAGGACACCGGCCATGTCACGATAGTCGTCACCTACAAGGAAAAGAGCGCCGATAGCGTGACCATCACCGTAATCCCTGTGCCGGTCGCAGCGGTCACCATCTCGGGCGCGGACTCGATCTCGGTCGACGACACGACTCAGTACTCGGCGACGCCGCTCGATTCCGCGGGCGAGCCGCTCATCGGTCGAACGCTCGCGTGGCAATCGTCCGCTCCCGCCGTCGCCAGCGTGTCAACAACTGGAGAAGCGGTCGCGCTTTCCCCCGGCACTACGGACATCTCCGTCACATGTGAAGGGAAAAGTGCAGCGCACACTCTTCGCGTCTGGCCGCAGCCGGTCGCAACGGTAACCGTAAGCCCGGCGAGCGTTTCAGTGCCGCAATTCCATAAAGTCACCTTTAGCGCAATCGCTCGCGACAAGCGCGGAAAGATTCTCTCCGACAGACCAATCACCTGGAGCTCGTCGGTGCCGGCGATCTTCTACATCAGCGCAAAGGCGGACACGGCGACAGCGAAAGAGGTCGGCGACGCGATTGTGTCCGCGACAGCCGAAGGAAAAACCGGAACATCGGCGGTCACCGTGACGAACCCCGTCGAGGCGCGCGCCCTATGGGTGACGCGCTTCGAGTACACGACGTCGTCTTCGGTTGATTTCACGAAAATCGCGACGATCATGTCGAAAGCGGCGAGCGCGAATTTCAACGTCGTCTATTTCCAGGTGCGCACATCCGGTGACGCACTGTATTTCTCGGATATCGAGCCGTGCTCGCCGCGGATGTGCGGCACACTCGGCGGCCCGCGCCCGGCGCAGGATCCGCTCGACGTCGCGCTGACCGAAGCGGCGAAATACGGGATCCAGGTCCATGCCTGGCTCAACTCCTATACCGGATTCATTTCTGGCAGCACGACGGCGTGCAATCAATTCATCAACAGCACTCCTCCGAACTGGCTGAAGGCGCATCCCGAATGGAGTGTGAGCACGAAGAACTTCACGACCGGCGTCATCACGAGACAGGTCGACAACTGCGCGACGACGTCGGAGTACATGTGGATCTCGCCCGGCGTTCCGCAGGTAAGAAGTCAGCTCGCACGAGTCGCCGCCGATATTGCCCGACGCTACGGACCGAAGGGGCTGAAGGGGATCCATCTCGACCGCATCCGCTTCCCGGCCAACAACGTTTCGTACAACGCGCCGAGTCAGGACGCATACAAGGCGGTGTACGGATCGTTTCCGACGTCGAACGCACAGAGTACATGGCTCGATTTCAGGCGCGGATTCGTGAATCAGGGCGTAAGGGAAGTCTACGACAGTGTTCGCACCGTCAACCCGTCATTTGTCCTCTCGGCAGCGACATTCCCGGGCTACAAGACCGTAAGCGGATGGTCCGCGACCTGGAGCTACTCGGATCTGTTCCAGGATCCTCAGGCATGGGCGCAGGGCTCGTATCTCGACGTTGAAGTTCCGATGGATTATCCGGCGACGTCGGGCTCGACTTCGTGGACGGTCAAGGCGTATTGCTCGAACACCGATTGGACGTGCGTGATGGACGACCACATCAAGCGCATCGAGCAGCAGTCGGGACGGCAGGTATACATCGGCGTCGCGGCGATCAAGGGATGGGACGAAATGAAGAAGCAGATCGATCTCGCGCACGACCGCGCGATTACCGGCATGTCCGTCTACAGCTTCAGTCTCGTCGACGGAATTCCGGGTGCGTGGGCTTCGCTCGCGTCGGGCGCGTTTAAGAACAGGGCGACGATTCCGGCGATGGGGTGGAAGTGACGCTTCCTGGTCAGGCGCCCGCCGCCGCAGCATCAACTGCGCCCCGGGGAATCGTGAACCGGAATTCCGTCCCCTCGCCGACGGTGCTCGATACGCTGATCTGACCACCGTGCGCCTCGACGATCCCTTTCGCGATCGCGAGGCCGAGTCCCGTTCCGAGGTGCGCCGTATTGCGCGCCTGCCAAAAAAGATCGAACACTCGCGGGAGATCGGCTGCGGCTATGCCCGGACCGGTGTCGCTCATGATGAATTCGACGGCGTCAACCGAGTCGCAAACAGCGAGGGTTACGCGACCCCCCTCCGGGGTGAACTTCACCGCGTTGCCACCGAGATTCGAGAAGACTTGCAGCAGCCGGTCGCGGTCGACGGAGATCGTCGGCAGGTCGCCGCACGGGTCTCTCACGATCTCGATGTGCTTCGCAGCGGCCAGTGGTGCGATCATATCGAGTGCATCATCGAGGATTGGACCTACCGCCTGAGGCCGGCGGCGCCCGAGACTGAGCTGTCCCGCCTCGAGAGCCGTGATGTCCAGCAGGTCGTCAATCAATCGGAACATTCGTTCGGCGGCGCGCTGAATCGCGCCCAGCTGCTTGCGCTCGATTGCGCGTGACTCTTCCGCCGGAACGACGTCTTCGAGGAGAAAGCTCGTCGCCATGCTGATCGTGCTCAACGGATTTTTCAGATCATGCGAGACGACTCCCATCATCACCTCGCGCGCACGGGCGGCTTCCTTCGCTTCGCGATAGAGAAGTGCGTGATCCACCGCCAGCGCCGAGCGGGTTGCCACCTCCTGTGCGAGCACGAGGTCCGCCTCTTCGTACCGGCGGCCTGAATCGGTGGTCACGGCAAAAACAAGCACACCGAGAACGCGGTCGCGCGCCGACAGCGGGACCGTGATGAATGAAATGAGTGAGAGCTGGCGGAGGAGGCCGAGGTGCGTGTCGTCGCGCGACATAGCCCTGAGAAGCGCTTCATCAATCGAGGGAAAGAACTGCGGGAGATTTCGCAGCGCGCCGGCGGCGGGATGGCCCGGCATGTTGAACGCCGGCTGGAACTCGCGCAGGTGCGCGGCGACTTCGGCCATCGCATCGTTTCGATGAATAGACGCGCCCCAGGTCATCGATCCGTCGTCCGAAACCAATGCCAGTGCGGCGAAGTCGGCGATCGCCGGTACAGCCAGATGCAGGACGTTCGTCAGTGTGGACTGATAATCGAGCGAGCTGTCGAGGAGTGCCCCCGCGTCAGCGAGAAATTTCCATCTCGAGATCGTGGTCGGATCACGCAAGTCTTCGCTCGGCGGCACCAGCAATTCCTCCTTTCGGTTGAGAAGGTGATCCGAATCCCTCTAGAATCTCGCGCTGACTTGCGAGCAAGTCACGCGCCCGTCGGGCGCGGACCGCGGATTTTTCGTACAGTTTAGCGACTCATCCGGGATGCTATCGTGAACCTCAGTCGCTCCATCCTTCTCGCCGCTGCGCGCAGCAGGACGCTGAATGATTTCGCGCTGCGCAGCGCCGTCGTCAAACGTGCGACGCGGACATTCATGCCGGGCGAGCGTGCCGGGGACGCGCTCACCGCCGGTGAAGTGATCTCGGCCTCAGGGCGTGGTTTGATCTTCACGCAGCTCGGAGAGGCGATCACCGAAGCGGGCGAAGCAATTGCGGTGCGCGACCACTACCTCGGGTTCTTCGAGGAGATTCGTGCGCGGAAGCTTCCGGGACAGGTGAGTGTGAAGCCGACTCAGCTCGGTTTGGATCTGTCTTTCGACCGATGCCTCGAGCATTTGATTGCGCTCGGCCGCAAAGCAGATGCAACGGGTTCGGCGCTTTGGCTCGACATGGAGGATTCAACGTACACGCAGCGGACGATCGAGCTCTACACCGCGCTGAAGGGTGAGCATGCGCGCGCGGGCATCGCCCTGCAAGCCTACCTCTATCGCACGGCGGATGACGTCGAGCGGCTTCTTCCGCTGTCGCCGACGATTCGACTGGTGAAAGGCGCGTATGACGAGCCGGCCGAGGCTGCGTTCCCGAAGAAGAGCGACACGGATCGCAATTACTTAGAGCTCGCGTGCAAAATGCTCGCGGCCGCACGGGCGGGTAAATGTGTGCCCGTCTTCGGCACGCACGACATCGGCCTCATTCGTCGGATCGCAGCGCGCGCGGAAGTTGAAGGCGTCGTGAAGGGAGAGTACGAGATCCACATGCTATACGGGATTCGCGACGCGGAGCAGCGGCGGCTTGTCGCCGAGGGTCACACTGTGAAGACGCTGATCAGCTACGGCTCGGCGTGGTTCAAATGGTACATGCGCCGACTTGCGGAGCGGCCGGCGAACGTCTTGTTTGCGGTCAGATCGATCGTTCGATAGAGCGCCATCCATGCTGATCACGGCCGGATGGTTGCGAAGCGGATATTTCGGGTTATGTTCGGTACTACTGGGTTGCTGCAGGACTGATCCCTTCGGTTCGATGAGGAGCTACTGATGCAATTTGCGGCAACGTTCATCCGCCGGCCCGTACTCGCCGGCATGCTGAGCCTCGGGCTCATCCTGTTCGGCGTGATCGGGTACACCAAGCTTCCGGTCCGCGAGTTCCCCGACGCAGACCCGCCGATCGTCTCGGTCACCGTCGTTCTGCCCGGCGCGAGCCCGCAGGTTATGGAATCAGCGGTCACCGACGTGCTCGAGGAAGAGTTGTCGAGCCTCGAGGGTCTCCGCACGATGACGAGCGCGAGCCAGGAACAGAGCACAACGATCACACTCGAGTTCACGCTCGACCGCAAGATCGAAGACGCCGCTCAGGACGTCCGCGACAAGGTTTCGAGAGCGCGCGGCCGCTTGCCGGAAGACATCGAGGAGCCGGTCGTTGCGAAGCAGCAGGCCGATGCGTTCCCGATCATGTTCCTCGCGCTCACGTCGAAGACATACGGTTTGATGGAGCTTTCCGACATCGCCGACCGGCAGATCAAGCCGCGCCTTCAGACAATTCCGGGTGTGTCGAGCGCTCCGATATACGGCGAGCGCCGGTTCGCGATGCGCGTCTGGCTCTCGCCGAGCGAGCTGGCGGCGCGCGGGCTCACGGCGCAGGACGTGGAGAACGCGATTCGTACCCGGAGCGTCGAGATTCCGGCAGGACGCATCGAGTCCGAGCGACGCGAGTTTTCGGTCCGGTACCTGGGCGAGATGAAAACTCCGTCCGAGTTCGCCGACATCACCGTCGCGAGCTCGCCGGGACAGCTCATCAAGCTTGGCGACGTCGCGCGCGTCGAGCCTGGCCCCGAAGACGAGCGATCCGTCGTGCGCTACTCGCGGACACCGGCGGTTTTCATCGGCGTCGTGCGGCAGTCGAAGGCGAACGTCATCGACGTCGCCAACGGCGTGCACGCGCAGCTGCCGGCGATCCAGGCTGCACTGCCGCCCGGGGTGAAGCTCGACATGGCGTTCGACGGATCCGTGTTTATTCAGCGCTCCATCCACGAAGCCCAGCAGACGCTTCTCCTGACGGCAGTGCTCGTCATTCTCATCATCTTCGTTTTCCTGGCATCGCTGCGCGCAACCATCATTCCGGCGCTGGCGATTCCGGTGTCGATCGTCGCGACCTTCGCAATTCTGGCCGCGCTGCGCTATTCGGTGAACACGTTCACACTCCTCGGACTGATACTCGCGATCGGCATCGTCGTGGACGACGCCATCATCGTCCTCGAGAACGCGTACCGCCACCAGGAAGAGCTCGGAGAAGATCCTGAGAAGGCGGCGATCGCCGGCACGCGTGAGATCACTATGGCGGTGATCGCGACCACCATTGCGCTGATTGCCGTTTTCTCGCCGCTCCTATTCCTGACAGGCGCGACCGGACGGCTGTTCAACGAGTTCGGCGTGGCGGTGGGCGGAGCTGTTCTCGTATCCGGATTCGTCGCCCTGACACTTACGCCGATGCTTTCGGCAAAAATTCTTCGCGTCTCGGCACGGGAGTCCCGGTTTCATCACATCGTCGGTGAGGCACTGAAGGGAATCACTTCCCGTTACGGGCGCACACTCGAGGTTGCGCTCCGCCGTCCCTTCATCGTCATCGGCGGCGCCGTTGGTCTGACGGCACTCGCGGTGGGGCTCTTTCTCTCGCTCAAGCGCGAGTTCGTTCCGCCGGACGATCGTGGATTCTTCTTCACGTTCATCGTCGCTCCGGAGGGATCGACGGTCGCGTACACCGACGAGTACATGAAGCGAATCGAGGCAATAGTGCACAGCACCAAGGGCGTCCGCGGCTCGTTTGCCGTCGTCGGCTTCGGAGGCCCGCCGAGCTCGGGTGTCGTCGGCGTGATGCTCGACGATTGGGATAAGCGAAAGCAGTCGGCGCAGGACATCATCGGCCAGGTGCAGGGACCCTTCTTCGGCGTGCCCGGAATCTTCGCGTTTGCAGTGAATCCGCCGGCGTTCGGAGGATTCTCGTCGCCCGTTCAGTTCGTCGTGCAGAATCGCGACTTCGACGCGCTCGTGAAGGGAATGGACACGCTGGTGAAGAGAGCGAGAACGATTCCGGGATTGCTCAACGTGGACACCGATCTTCGTGTGACCAAGCCGGAGCTGGTGGTGACGCTCGATCGCGATCGCGCGGAAGATCTCGGCGTTCCCGCTCGCGAAATTGCGACTACGCTCCAGACACTCCTCGGCGGTCAGAAGGTCAGCCGGTTCACTTCCGAGAACAAGCTCTATGACGTGATACTTCGGCTCGACCCGAAGGAGCGCGCTACGCCATCCGATATCAGCGGGCTTCAGGTGCGCGGGAAAGGTGGCACTCTCGTTCCGCTCGACGCGGTGACGCACGTGGACGAGCGGATCGGACCACGGCAGCTCAATCACTACAATCGTGTCCGCTCATTCACACTTTCGGCGAGCATGGCCCCCGGATTTACGCTCGGCCAGGCGCTCGACTCGCTGAATGCGGTAGCCGCGCAGGTCCTTCCGCCGGGAAGCACGGTCGAGCTGGCCGGCGAATCGCGTGAGTTCAGCGAGAGCGGAAGCGCGCTGTACTTCGCGTTCGCACTTGCGCTCGTATTCGTCTTCATGGTGCTCGCGGCGCAATTCGAATCACTGCTGCATCCATTCACGGTTCTGCTGGCGGTGCCGCTCGCGGTCACCGGCGCGCTGGCGGCTCTCTGGGTCGCGAGATCGACTCTCAATGTCTACAGCCAGGTCGGAATGATCCTGCTGATCGGACTCGTCTCGAAGAACTCGATTCTGCTCGTCACGTACGCGAACAGTCTGCGCGAGCAGGGGCGCGACGCACTGTCCGCGATGCGCGAGGCGGGACGCATCCGTCTCCGTCCGATCCTGATGACTTCTGTCGCGGCAATCTTCGGTGCGCTCCCGATCGCGTTCGGCGTCGGGGCGGGTTCCGGCAGCAGGCGGCCGCTCGGATATGCGATCGTGGGAGGGCTTCTGCTGTCGACGCTGCTCACGCTGTTTCTCGTGCCGGCGGTATTCGTAGTCTTCGAGCGGCTGCGCGCAAAAAAACTTCAACCGGCCGCGAATCCGGCGGTCACGCTCGCGGAGGAGCGGTGAAAAAGATTTTTAGATCCATGGTATTGGTCGCTGCGCTGATGCCGGCGCAGCTTATCGGGCAGTCGTCTCGTGACAGCGTTCCCGTCGTGACGCTCTCGGAAGCGCGCCGCCGAGCGGGCGCCGTTGATCCGGCGATCGTGGCTGCCAGGAATCAGATCGGAACGGCACAGTGGGAGCGACGCGCGGCGTGGTCGGATCTGCTGACGCCCAACATGAATGCCGGACTCGGCTACCTCCGCTTTTCGGACCCGTTCTTCAACTTCGGAACGGGAAGCATCAGCAGAAGTGCGACTAATGCGACGCTCGACGCGAGCTACACCATTCTTGGCGGAAGCAAATTTGCCAGCGTAAGGAGATCCCGCGCTTCGCTCGAGAGCGCCGAGGCAAACGAGACGGTCGTGCGCTTTCGGAGCTCTTTCCAGACCGATGCGGCTTATTACGCCGTCCTTGCGGATCATGAGCTTTCGCGCGTCGCCGCCGGTCAGCTTCAGCGCGCACAGGAACAATTCACATTGGCACGGGCGCGTGTCATGGCCGGCGATGCGATCGCCACCGACTCACTGCAGCTCCTGCTCGAGCTGAATCGTGCGCATGTGGCGGTCAATCGCGCAGATTCTGCCGTCGCCGTGTCCCAGTTCCGATTGGGTCGGCTGATCGGACTCTCCGGACCGGCGCAGGCCGCGCCGGTCGATACGACCGCTCCGCCGCCGTTGCCTCTCGGCGTCGATGCGGCCATCGCCGAGATGACGGCGCGCGGTCCGCAAATCGTAGCCGCGCGTGCGGCGGAACGGCGCGCGGATGCGACAGTCGGTGTCGAGCGCTCGGCGTACTTTCCGAAGATCACTCTCGGCGCTACGACCGGCGCGTACGATGCGAGGTTTTTCCCGTCGGCGACGAAGAGATCGCAGCTTGGTGTGACGGCCTCGCTGCCGATCTGGAACGGCGCACAGCGCGAGCTCTCGATCGCGCGGGCCGTTGCCGAACGCAACTCCGCCGCCGCTATTCGCAAGGATACGGAGCGCTCCGCAGCGGAGTTGATCACCGCGAGCTACGAAGGCTATCGCACGGCGCGGGCTGCGGTGGACCTCGCGCAAGTCGGAGTCGTCGTCGCCGCCGAGAATTATCGGGTGCAGCGCGCGCGATACGCGGAAGGTGCCACGACAATTCTCGATTTGCTCGGCGCGCAGACCGCGTTGACGGAAGCGCAGGCGAATCTCGTGCAGTCGCGTTATGCCGGGCGGCTCGCGCTTGCGGAGATCGAAGGTCTGCTCGGTCGAAAAATATTCCGGAATGACGATCGCTAGGCTCAGCAATAACCGAGGCAAATCAATGAGGAACGAAAAGGTGTTCGAGAATCGGCGTTCGTGGCTCCGGAATCGTCTTGCTGTCACTCGCGCGGTCGTGGCGATTCTGCCGCTGCTCGTCATCGCGACGCTCAATAGCTGCTCGAAGCCGCCGGCGAGTGCGCAGAAGAAAGGCGGTGGCGGCGCTGCTGCGGGCCCACCGGGCGGAGCGATGCCGCCGATGCCGGTTGACGTGGATACGGCGCGTGCGCAAAGCATCGTCGATGCCGTCCGCGCAACGGGCCGTATCGAAGCAGTGAATGCCGTGGATCTCCGGCCGGATGCGGACGGACGCGTCACTCAGCTTCTGTTCTTCGAGGGGCAGAACGTCTCGAAAGGGCAGGCGCTCCTGCGCATTGACGACGCACTGCTCCGCGCACAGGCCGCGCGTGCGAGCGCCGATCGCGATCTCGCCCGGCAGCAGCTCGCGCGCGTGAAGAGGCTGCGCGAGCAGAACGCGTCATCGCCCGCGGATCTCGAGCGCGCTGAGGCGCAGGGGCACAGCGCCGACGCGGCGCTTGCGCTTCTTCAGCTTCAGATAGATCGCGCGACGGTGCGCGCTCCGTTCAGTGGAGTGGTCGGTCAGCGATTCGTGAGCGTCGGCGATTACGTCAACAACGGCATCCGTCTGCTGACGCTGCAGACGGTGGATCCTCAACGTGCTGTGATCGAAGTCCCGGAGCGGCACGCGGTTCAGCTGAGCCGAGGGCAGGAGCTCGAGTTCACTGTTGCGGCACAGCCGGGGCGCGTGTTCAAGGCGCGCGTCGAATTCATCGATCCGGTTGTGAACGGCTCGAACCGAACGATTCTAGTGAAGGCGAACGCTCCCAATCACGACCGTCTGTTGAGACCCGGCATGTTCATCGAGGCCCGTCTCGCGACGACGACGCGTCCGAATGCGGTCGTCGTTCCGGAGGACGCGGTTCAGCCGCTGCGGACGGCGAACGTTGTGTGGGCGATCGTCGGCGGCAAGGCGAGCCGCCGCGAAGTTCAGCTGGGTGCGCGGGCGCAGGGCGTGGTCGAGATCGCGAGCGGCGTTCACGCGGGCGAAGTAGTCGTCGTCGGAGGCTTGGAAAGAATGCAGGAAGGGATGCCGGTAATGGGTGTGCCAAGGGCGAAGGCGACGACTCATTGACATTGAATCAGTCATCGCCGATTCGCCACATCAGCGCTTGAACACCAGAATGACAATTACGGGTAGCGACACAATGGTCATCGTCAGCGTGTCGCCGGCGATCCGAATGTCGGTAAAACTGACAAAGCTCACTGGGCCGCTGGATTTGCCGAGCGTGATGCTCGACCCTTTCACGGAGAACGTATCCGAATAAGTGTCCGTCGTTGTTGTGGCGGTACCGTTGTCGGTCGTCCGTGTCGTTTGTACCCAGGTGTAGGTTCCGTCGCCTTTCAGCGTGATAGCAGATGCCAACACTTCTACCTTGTGCGTTGCTGACTCGCTCGTCGTCCGCGGGAGAGTGGAATCGTTGATCGTTTGCAGGTTATACGTCCCGGCAACGTCGCCGGGGCCGGTGGCATCTGCTCCTCCGCAGGCGGCGAGGGCAAATAGCGCGGGCAGCAGGACGAAAGGCAGAGGGTTACGCATCGGAAACTCCGGGCAGAAGTAAGGGCGATCACCCGCCCATTATCTGCTCGCGCGGATCGTGCTCACATACGTACGATTACGTAGACGGCCGAATGGGTGCGAGACGTCTTTCCTAATCGACGGACGGCTGCCCGATAATCGTTCATTCAGAATCCAACGGAGGTTTTGTACGATGGCAACGTCTTCACGTCCCACCAATTCCAAGTCTCCGCTTCAGCTCCTTTATCCCGATCTCGAGAACGAGCTCGTTTTGACGCGCCGGATTCTGGAGCGTTACCCGGAAGGCAAGGCGGACTGGCGGCCGCACGACAAATCCACGGCGCTCGGCGCGCTCGCGACGCATGTAGCCGAGCTGCCAAGACTCGCCGCCATGGTCCTTAAGACTGATGAGATGGACGTCGCGAACAGGCAGAGAAACGAGCCCGCAAAGAATTCCACTGAGCTTCTGCGGATTTTCGAGGAAAGCGTCGGCATGCTGATGCCGGCGATATCCGCGGCAACATTCGATGATCTCGAGAAAAGCTGGACTCTAAAATTTGGCGGGCGCCCGCTTTTTTCCGACACGAGGCGCTTGTTGATGCGCACGCTGCTGATCAATCATGTGATCCATCATCGCGCGCAGCTCGGCGTCTATTATCGTCTCCTCGGTATTCCGGTCCCCGGGTTGTATGGGCCGAGTGCGGACGAGCCTGTCTAAGCCTGGCTATTACGTCCCGGGCATGAAGGCGCAGCCCTCATTCTGCGCCCGAATGAGAGCGTAAATCCCCGAGGGGACGAGGATCGCACCAGGAACAAGATTCGCTCGCACTTCGGCGGCGACCTGCTCGACGTTGAGGTGCATTGTCTCCGCCGTCCGCCTAGACCAGTTGCCTACGGAGAAGTTGCAGACGAGGCTGATTAGGCCACGCCGGTTCAGCGTCTCGATGGTTGAAGAGGACTCCTGCGGAGAGGCCCCATCCCTGGCCTTCCAAAAGATGTTTCGCTTCGCCGGCGCTCCGGTGGCAGAATCGTTGGTCTTGGTATTCTCGCCGATCGCGTAGCGATCCCAGAGGAGATCGTTGAACGCCATCTGCGTGCCGAGCCGGCGGAAGACGATGACCGGCCGGGTTTGTTCGTCCGACGTTCCGTGGAGCTCGTGAAAATGGTCGAGGAAGGTCGAGGCGTAGTTCATCGCCGCACCATCACTTATGTCGCTGGCATTGAACACGACCTTGAAGCGGGCGGCGGCGAGTTTGTTGATCCACGACGTGTCCCAGGGAGAGTTGTCGGAAACCGAGAGTGCTTTCAGCTCGCTAGCATCCAGTCCAAGAACAGCTGTGATGGCGCCCAGTTGGGCAAGAAAGTCCCGTCGATGAGTCATCAGGTGAACATACTTGCTGAGCTGGCGGATTGTCTAACTAGCGCCAAAGCGGGGATGCGGCGTTCGGCGTGTCCGAAGCACGTTATCGAAGCGCGTCGAACTCCGTGTCCGTCAGCTCGATATTCAGCGCCGCCAGGTTCTCCTTCAAGTGTTCGAGCGACAGCGTTCCCGGGATCGGTAGCATCGTCGGAGAGCGGCGGAGGAGCCACGCGAGCGTGATCTGACTGGTCGTTGAGCGATGCCGGGCGGCGATTTCCTTTAGCGCCTTCCCGCCGCTGCCGTGCAGCGGGTAGAAGGGAACGAAAATAATGTTCTCCTTCGCGCAGTAATCGACTACCGCGTCGTGCTTCCGCTCGGAGAGGTTGTATTCGTTCTGCACGGCGGCGATCGGCACGACCCGGCGCGCGCGCTCGATCTGATCGATCGAAACCTCCGAGATGCCGACGTGCCGGATCTTGCCGCGGTCGCAATACTCCTTAATGGCGCCGAGGCTCTTTAAGGAGTATTG
>Ga0137373_10000871_pt1 | contig 31787 bp, 22 predicted proteins | sample SagtaG_5_FD_104912 | JGI IMG/M metagenome (GOLD analysis project Ga0137373, IMG submission 104912) | Vadose zone soil microbial communities from Sagehorn Ranch, Mendocino, California, USA - Sage1_R_80_16 metaG | ecosystem: Environmental > Terrestrial > Soil > Vadose zone | place: USA... | reverse complement strand
GCAGGCAGATCGTCTCGGGCCGGACGGCGACCCGCGATCCGTCCGAGGCAATGGCCCAGCCGTCCCGGGAGAGGTGCACGGCCTGCTCGGCGGCCTCCTCGGGATCCGTCAGGAGCGCACCCGGGTCCCGGCGCGACACCAGCGTCCCGTCCGAGCGGTACCGGCGGTCGGCGAATCCTTCTCCCGCCACCGGCAGACCCGCCTCGAGTCCGGCTTCGAGCAGCAGAGACCCGGCGGCTCCCACGAGCACGAGCGACGGGTCGAAGCGGCGCACTCCCTCGGCGATCGCGCGCGCCAGATCCGGAAACTCCAAGCCCTGGTGGTAGAGCGCGCCGTGCGGCTTGACGTGCGAGAGCCTGGCACCGCGCGAGCGCACAAACCCGTCCAGGGCCGCGACCTGGTAGAGCACGAGCCGCTCGACCGCCTCGGCCGCCAATTCGACGGCGACGCGCCCGAAGTTCGCCCTGTCGGCGTGACCCGGGTGAGCGCCCACGCGCACGCCGCGCGCCAGCGCCATCTCGACCGTCTGGTCCATCGTGGACGGGTCGCCCGCATGGAAGCCGCAGGCGACGTTGGCGGACGTCACGTACGGGAAGATCTCCTCATCCGCCATCCCCTCCCCGACGTCCGCATTGATGTCGATCGCCACAGGTTGCACCATCCTAGCCGGCTTTATTCACGGAACGTGCCGACGGCGCGAAATCGCAAGGTCGCGCCGGGGCCGGCTTGGGCGACGAGCGGCCAGTCTGGCATCAGGACGGTCGCGATCTTCGCGTAGCCGCCGGTGACTGGGCGGTCCGGCCCAAGCACGATCGGCCGTCCATCCGGCGGAACCTGGATCGCCCCCAACGCCGTGCCTTCCGGCGCGATCTCCGCGCTGCCCGAGTGAGGGACCGGCTCGCCCTCCAGGCGCACGCCCCGCCGGTCGCTCGAGGCCGAGACCCGCCACGTCTGCGACAGAAATGCGGCGATTCCTCGCTCGGCGAAGTGATCTTCCTGAGGTCCGAGGACGACCCGGACGATTCCGTCCGCGGAAGAGAGCCCCGAGGACCTCCCGGCCAGCGGCGGCGCCGGCGCGGCGGCGAGGCAGACGACGTCGTCTTTTGCCAGAGGACGCGTTTGCCACTCGGCCGGAGGAATCGCGAGACCACCCGCCACGCAGAGATAGGCACGCACGCCCGACGTCGCGCGGATCGTTCGCAGCCGGTCGCCGCGGCGCAAGTTGAAGGGCCTTCCGGGCGCCACGGCAAGTCCATTCAGCTCGGCCGCCAGTGACGCTCCCGCGATCGCCGCGCGACCGTCGGCCAGGACCTCGAGCTCCGGACCGGCAAGCGTGAGCTCGAGCGCCGCCGAACCCGCCGCGTTGCCGACGAGCGCGTTGCCGGCCGAGAGGGCGGCCGGATCCATGGCGCCTCCGGCTGGAACCCCAAGGGCGCCGCGGCCATGGCGCGGGGCCCCCTGGAGCGAGGTGTAGAGACCCGGATTGTGGACGCGAAAGATCGGCGATCCCCAATGAGCCGATTCCGCTGTGATCTCGCCGCTGCCTGTCCACCGAAGCCTCGGCGAAGGCGAATCACCCGATGGCGGCGGCTCATTCTCGGTCGGTTCGAAGATGACCGAATCGCCGGGCAGAAAGAGCGTCGACGGATCGGAAGTCGGATCAAAGAGCGGCTGCCCCGTGCGGCCGATGAGGCGCCAGCCCCCGGGCGTCGTGTCGGGATAGATGCCCGTGTACGAACCGCCGATGGCGACAGCTCCGTCCGGAACGCGCGTGCGGGGCGTCGCCAGACGCGGTGCGGCGAGCTCGTCCGGCAGTCCCACGCAATAAGCGAAGCCGGGCGCGAAGCCCAGGAAGGCCACTCGGTAAGCGGCTGCCGCGTGCCGGCGGACGAACTCTCCGGGCGAGATTCCAGCGTTGCGCGCCAGGTCCGGCAGGTCGAGCGCGTCCCGCCCACCGTATCGGACCGGCACGCGCACGGTGCGGCCAGGAGCCGAAGTCGCCGGATCGACCGCTTCGAGATCCTTCCAGAGCACCGCGCCGTCGAGGCCCGCGGAGCAGACCAGAAAGAGCGTGCGCGCGCCCGGGATCGCGTCGAGCAGGTCAGCTCGCCCCGAGAGCCGCCGCGCCGCGGCGACGGCCGCACGATTCGCGCTGTCTTCGGACGCTCCCGGGAACTCGGCGAGCAGCGAGCCCTCGGCCACCTGCCGTAGAGAAACCCTCACCGCGACGATCCCAAATCCAAAATCGAAAATCCAAAATCCAAAATCGTTTCTAAGCCGCCCGCCGTGGACCCTTGCGCCAGAAGAAATAGACCGGCACCCCGGAGAGGCAAAACGCGTAGCCGGGCCAGGTCGTCCGCGGATTGCCTTTGAGGAGAATCGCGATCAGGACGACTCCGGCGATCGCGTAGGTCAGCGGCAGCACCGGGTAGCCCGGCGCGCGGAACGGACGCGGCAAATCCGGCCGCCGGGTCCGCAGGACGATGACCGCCACGACGAGCAGGACGAAGAAGGCAATGTCGACGGAGATCACGTATTTCAGCAGATCGCTGTAGGTGCCCGAGAGCACGAGCAGGCAGGCCCAGAAGCCCTGCGCCCAGAGGGCGTTGCCGGGAACGGAAGCCCGGTTCAACCGAGCGAGGCTCGCGAAGAAATGGCCGTCGCGCGCCATGGCGAACGAGACACGCGCCCCCGAGAGGATCAGGCCGTTCACGCAGCCGAAAGTCGAGATCATGATCGCGGCCGCCGTCGCCGCCGCCGCGCCGGGCCCGAAGAGCGAGGTCGCCACCGCGGTGGCGAGGCGATCCTCGGCGGGATGCTGCACTGAAGAGAAGGGCAGGACGTTCAGATAGGCCACGTTGGCGAGCACGTAAATCCCGGTCACGATGAGGCAGCCGGTCAACAGCGCGAACGGCAGCGTCTTGGCCGGCTCGCGGATCTCTTCGCCGGCGAACGTCACGTTGTTCCAGGCCGATTGCGAGAAAAGCGGCCCCACCATCGCCGTGCCGAGCGCCGAAAGGAGCGCCAGGCCGACGAGAGCCTCGCCCGAGGGCGCTGCAGCCCTCAAGAAGTCGGAGGCCTTCAGCGCCACGCCGGGCCCGCCTCCGAGCGCGAGGCCGAAGATCGTCAGCGCGAGAAGCGCCGCGAATTTCGCGACCGTGAAGATGTTCTGGGTCATCGTCCCGGTCTTCAGTCCCGTCGCGTTCGAGGCCGTCAGCGCGAGGATCACCACGAGCGCCACGGCCTGCACGGCGGACACCTTCACGGATCCGACGGTCGCCAGAACATTCGTGCTCGAGATCGCCGGCACGAGCACGCCCAGGAACCGGGCGAACGCGACGGCGACGGCGGCGATCGTGCCCGTCTGAACGACCAGGAAGAGAGTCCAGCCGAAGAGGAATCCGAAGAGCGGCCCGTACGCTTCCCGGAAAAAGACGTATTGGCCTCCCGCCTTCGGCAGCATCGCCGCGAGCTCCGCGCAGGAGAGCGCCGCAATCATGGTGAGCGTGCCCGCGATGACCCAGGCCGCCAGAACCCAGCCGGGCGAGCCGACCACCCGGGCGCTCTCGGCCGAGACGATGAAGATGCCCGAGCCGATCATGGACCCGACGACGAGGGCCGTCGCGTCGAAGCGGCCGATGCCGCGGACAAGATGTGCCGGTTTCAAGACTCCTTCCGCTCCGACGGCGCTGCGTCGTCCGGGCGAAGCTTGCCTTCGAGTCGCCGGATCACGTGCAACGTCACGAGCGCCAGCAGCGTCGCCCCCGCCGCGAGTCCGTACTGCCGCAACGAAGCGGACGCGCCCACCGTCGCGGCGAAGAGCATCGAGGCGGCCGTGGTGAGACCTTCCACGTGCTCGGCGTCTCTCTGCCGGATGATCGTCCCGGCTCCCAGGAACCCGACGGCCGTCACGACGGCCGTGATCACGGGAACCGGATCGAATCGAACGAGCGGCGAGACGCCGGGAATCACGAACTCGTCGAGAAGGCCGCGCGCCCCCTCGACCAGCATCGCCGCGGAGCCGGCCACGAGCATGTGCGTCCGCAACCCCGCAGCCTTGCGCGACAGCTCCCGCTCGAGGCCAATGAAGGAGCCGAGAGTCATCGCGAGAGCGACGTCCAAGAGCATTCGAAGCGAGGTCACGATCGCCTCTCCCTCCCCGCCCGGCGCCGAGGCCTTGCCGTGCGAACGATGAGCCGCGTCACGGCGACGACGGCGCCGGCGACACCCACGGCCGCGAGCAGCAGAGGCACCGGGGAGGTCGTCGTCGGCCGCGGCGGCGCAGCCACGAGCGCGCGCTCGAGGTCGCTTCCCGCCCGGCGCCTCGTCAGCTCGAGCTTCAGGCTCTCCTCGCCCTGGCGCATCGCCCAGCGGTGATTCGCTGCCAAGGCGGGCCGAGCGATGGGCGAAAGCAGGCGCAGCAGCGGCTTCTGCGCCACGACCTGCCAATCGTATGTCACGTGCACCCACACCCCGCGCTCCGTGAACGTCCACACCCCGCGCCCCAGGAGGTCGCCGTCGGCCTCGAGCGTGAAGCCGTGGGGATAGCGCGACTCGACAATCGAGAAACACCAGGAGAGCGTGTGGGGCAGCCAGCCCTTCGTCAGCACGCGCGCGCGGCGGCCGAGGCCGTGCTCGCCTCCCGCTTCGAGCTCCTCGACGGCGAGATACACGGAAGGCCACCAGCGCGGCAGCTCCAGCGGGTCGGCCAGCACATCGGCGACCTCGCGGGCCGTTCCGACCATCTCCCACTCGGTGACGAAACGATACGCGCGGGCCGTCATCGGCGAGCCTCTTCCTTCCCGGCGAAAGCCTATCAAGCGCCTGCCGGGCCGCGCATAGAATCCGAGCCGAATGGCTCGAAAGGGTGCGCGGCCTTGACCGATACCGTTGCGATTGTCGGCGGCGGCCCGACCGGTATCGCGTGCGCGATCGAGCTCGAGCGCCGCGGCATCACGGCGGTGTGCTACGAGCGCGGCGCCCCGCTCGAATCGATCTACCATTTTCCCGAGGAGATGCGCTGGTACTCGACGCGGGACCGGCTTGACATCGCGGACGTGCCGTTCCTCACGCCCGAGGCGCATCCCACGCGACTCGAGGCCCTCGCGTATTACCGCGGCGTGGCCGAGAAGTTCGACGTGAAGATCGTTCCGGACACGGCGATCGAGTCCATCCGCCCGAATCCCGCGGGCGGTCTGACCGTGTTTCCCGAATCCAGCGCCCGCGCGCCGTTTGCTGCCCCCGCGGCCATCCTCGCCACCGGCTTCTTCCATAACCCCCTCAGGCTCCGCGTCCCCGGCGACGACCTTTCGCACGTCCACACCCGGTTCGTGTCTTCGTATCCCTTCCACGGCAGGGATGTCGCGGTCGTGGGCGGCAGGAACGGGGCGTCGGAGGCCGCGCTCGACCTGTACCGCCACGGCGCGCGCGTGACCCTGATCGTTCGAGCCGCGGCGATCTCGGACCGCGTCAAGTACTGGATCAAACCGGATCTGGAAAACCGCATCCGCGACGGAAAGATCCGCGCGCTCTTCGAGAGTTGTGTTCTCGAAATCACGCCCGAAGCCGTGCGCGTCCAAACGCCGGCGGGCGAAAGGATCGTCAAGGCCTCGGCCGTCTTCTCCCTCATCGGCTACGAGCCCGACTTCGCGCTCTTCCAACGCTGCGGCATCCATCTGACGGGCGAGAAGAAGGTCCCGGAGCACGATCCCCAGACGCTCGAATCGAACGTCCCGAACCTCTACCTCGCGGGCGCGATCTTAGGCGGGCGCGAGGTCGGCCACATCTTCATCGAGAACAGCCGCCATCACGCCGGCCTCGTCGCCTCCGCCATCGCCCGCCGTCTCGAGCCGGCCCTCTCCCCGCCGAAGGAGCGGTCGTGAGCGGCGAGCCGCCGCCGGCCGAGCCGGCCCATCGCGTCGGAGCCTCGGCGGCCCGGCCCAAGCGCGCCCGCCGTCGCCGTCTGGGCACCGGCCCTGGCCTCGAGACCGCCGAGCTCGCCCGTCTGGCCGGCGCACAGACCGAAACGGCGCCGGCCCTCATAACCTGCATCGACTACGCGCCTGACCGAGTCGAGCGCCAGGACGTCCGGGACACCAAGGCCTTCCTCGCCCAACATCGGCCGGAGTGGACGCGCGTGCGCTGGATCAACGTGGACGGCTTGACCGACTTGACGCTGGTCCATGCCTTTGCGGTCAAGTACGGCCTCCACCCTCTCGCCATCGAAGACGTTCTCACACCCAACCAGCGGCCGAAATTCGAGGCGTTCGAGGCGCAGGGCGAGCATCAGGCGCGCGTCTTCGTCATCGCGCGGATGATCGAGCTCGTCAAAGGGAGGCTCCAGAGCGAGCAGATCAGCCTCTTTCTGGGCCGCAACACCGTCCTGACGTTCCAGGAGACCCCCGGCGACATCTGGGACCCGATTCGCCAGAGGCTGGCCAAGGCCGGCTCGCGGCTGCGCGCCAACGACGCGAGCTTCCTCGCCTACTCTCTTCTCGACGCGATCGTGGACCACTGCTTCCCCGTGCTCGAGCAGTTCGGAGACCGCCTCGAGGAGCTCGAGGAGCTCGTTCTCGACCAGCCGGCGCGCGAGACCATCCACGAGATTCACTCGGTCAAGCGGGAGCTGCTCGTCCTGCGGCGCGCCATCTGGCCGATGCGGGAAGTCGTCCTCGGGCTGCAACGCGAGCCGCACGAATGCGTTTCGGACACGACGCGGACGTACCTGCGGGACCTCTACGACCACACGATCCAGATCATCGACATCGTCGAGACCTATCGCGATGTGGCGACGGGCCTGACCGAGACGTACATGAGCTCGATGAGCAACCGCTTGAACGAGGTCATGAAGGTGCTGACGATCATCGGCACGATCTTCATCCCGCTGACCTTCTTAGCCGGCGTCTACGGCATGAACATGCCGATTCCGGAGAACCAGTGGAAGTGGTCCTACCCGGCTTTCTGGGTCTTCTGCCTCGCCCTCGCCGTCGGCATGATCACCTGGTTCAAGCGCCGCCGCTGGCTCTGATACCGGCAAGGAAAAGCCCTGCCCAGAGCTTGGGATCGACGAGCGCGCCTTCCGACTCGCGTTCTCGCGCCCAGGCGGCAAGCTCTGCGATGGCAACGGCGTGGACGCGGATCGGACCGCGATCCTGCGGGGCCTGATCGCCGGTTCGGCGGGCGCCCCGGGCGAGGAAGAAAGTGACCATCTCGGAGCTCTGCCCGGCCGAGCCGGGGCCGCGGGCCAGAAGCTCGAAGGACGCGGCTTCGTAGCCGGTCTCTTCTGCGAGCTCTCGGCGCGCCGCCCCGACGGCCTCCTCGGGGCCCTCGTCGCCCACGAGGCCGGCCGGCGGCGAGATCACGGCCGCATCGACGGAAGGGCGGAATTCCTCGACCAGCACGACCCGGCCGTCCTCGGTCAGGGCGACGATCATGACCGACTCTTTGGCCGTGCGGTGCTCCGCGTACTCCCAGCCGCGCCGGCGCAGAAACAGCATGTGCCGGCCCTCGCACAGGACCTCCGGGTCGTCGGCCATCAGCCCTCCGCCAGACCCATGCGGTCGCGCAGCTTACCTCGCCCCGGGTCAGCCCGAAACCTTCTCTCGGGGACTGCGTAAAGGGAGACAGGCCGCTAAATTTTTAGCATGTGCTAAATTTTTAGCAGTAAGATCCGCCGAGGAGGGCCTCAAGGATGAAATCGAAAAAAGCCCTCGCGAGCCTCTCTCGCCGCGAGCGGGAGATCATGGAGGTCCTCTACCGTAACGGGCCGGCCACGGCGGGCGACGTGCTCGCCGGGCTTCCCGACCCGCCCGGCTACTCCGCCGTCCGCGGGCTGCTTCGGGTGCTCGAGAACAAGGGACATGTGCGGCATGTCGCCGACGGCACTCGCTATATCTACCTGCCGACGCTCCCCCGCGACCGAGCGGGGCGGCCCGCTCTCCAGAACGTGCTCACGACCTTTTTCGACGGCTCGACGGAGAAGGCTGTCGCGGCGCTTCTCGACCTCTCGCGGGCCGACCTTTCCGACGAAGAGCTCGACCGTCTTTCGAATTTGATCGATCAGGCCAGAGCGGAGGGCCGCTGACATGAACACCACCGTCGATTGGGGGATCCGTTTTGCCATCGACGTCGCCGTCAAGGCGACGGTTCTTTTCGCCGTAACCGGATTTACCCTGTGGACCCTGCGGCGGGCTTCCGCGGCCGCCCGGCACCTCGTCGCCACCGCCGGACTCGCTGCGGCGCTCACTCTCCCGCTCCTGACACTTGCCCTGCCGCGGGTCGCGCTGCCGGTGCTGCCGGGCCTTCCGCTCGGCGCGCTCGAATCCGGCCGTCCGGCGCCCGAGTCTCTGCCGGTCGGGCCCGCCGCCGCCGTTGTGGTCGATGCCGACGCCGCAACAGAGCCCGATAGCTCGCCGCAGCTCCGGTTGGAGACTGCGAATGCTGCCGCGCCGGAGCGAGGCAGCGCGCCTCGGGTGGCCTGGTTGCCTCTGGCTCTGGCGGCGTGGGGCGCAGGAGCGCTGCTCGTCGGCGCGCGCCTCGCCGTGGGCTGGCTCCGCGTGCGCCGGATCGCGCGGCAAGCCGAGCCGCTCGCCGACGCCGATTGGAGCCTCGAGCGCGACGCGCTGTGCCGGCGCCTGGGCGTGCGACAGCACGTGAGGATCCTGGAGAGCGCGGCCGTGCCGGTCGCGGTGACGTCCGGGCTGTGGAAGCCGCTGCTGCTTCTCGGGCGCGCGGCCCGCTCCTGGGCGATCGAACGCCGGCGCGTCGTGCTCCTGCATGAGCTCGCGCACGTCAAGCGCGGCGACTGGCTGGCGCTGCTTGTCGCGGAGGCCGCGGTCGCTCTGTACTGGTTCCATCCCGCCGCGTGGCTGCTGGCGAGAGAAGTTCGCCGCGACGGCGAGCTCGCCTGCGACGATCTCGTCCTGGCGGCGGGCACCAAGCCGTCGGTCTACGCGGGCCACTTGCTCGGCATTTTTCGCTCGCTTCCGAAGGTCGCGCATCCCGTGGCTCCGGCTTTAGCGGTCGTCCGGCCCTCGCACTTCGAGGAAAGGCTGCGCGCCATTCTGGACCCGGCGGTTCCGCGCCGCGCCACGCCGCAGGGACGCACGCTTCTGTCGGCTGCGGGCGTCTTGGCCGCAGGGATCTTTGTCGCGGTCGTCGAGCCGTGGGCGCCCGCTCGAGCGGGTGCAGCGATTCTCCGGCCGGACGACGAAGCGGCCGAGTCGATTCTGCCCCGGCTCGCGGCTGGCAAGGACAGGTCCGAGGCCTGCGCGAAAGCCCGCGGGCCCGCAACGACGCCGAAGCTCGTCCGTGACGCGGTTTCGACATCGCGCGCGGCTTCCGCTTCGGTTTCACCCTCCCCTTCGACGGGCGAAACGCTCGACCCGCCTTCCGAGCCGCTGCCCGAGTCCGGCCGGAGCCTGCCGGCCGTCTTGAAGATCTGGCCCGGGGTGGCCCGCGAGGTCATCGGGGGCTTCGTCCGCACGTCCCAGGGCGGCCCCTCGGGCAGCCGCAGCGGCGCCGAATGGTATAGCCGCGCGATGAGCCTGCACCATTCGGAACGCTACCCCGAGGCAATCGAGGCGTTCGAGAAGGCCATCGAAGCGGGTTACCGCGAGGACGCGTCGAGCTACAACATCGCTTGCGGTTACGCGTTGACGGGCGATCGTGACCGGGCGTTTGAATGGCTCCGGCGCGCCATGAACGGTGGCTTCGACGTCGCGTCCTACCTTGGCCATGACGAGGATCTCGAGAACCTGCATTCCGATCCCCGCTGGAAGGAGCTCAAGAAGACCGCAGGCGAGCACAAGTCCTCGCACGAGCAGGACAAGGCCAACACCGTCGTGGCGCGTTTCAAGCGGCTGACCGACAATCCGCCCCAAACCGGCGAGCGGTTCTTCGGGCTCGGCAGGGAGCTCTTGAAGGTCGAGCGGTACGACCTCTCGGCTCAAGCTTTCCAGGCCGCAGCCGATCGGGGCTATCGTGTCGGCACCTCTCTCTACAACGAGGCCTGTGCCCTCTCGCGGGCCGGCCAGACGCGATCGGCGGTCGACCTGCTTGGCAAGGCGCTCGACGCCGGCTTCGATCAGCCGGACCTGTTCCGAAAGGACGACGACCTCGACAACGTTCGAAACGATCCGCGATTTGCCGAGCTCGCCCGGGAGGCGCGCGAGCTGTCCCTGCCGGGCTCCTTCGGGGAGCGCGCGGGCATCTTTCGGAACCGGACGAAGTGGCGCGAGGCCGCCAGGAGATTCGAAGAGTACGCCCGCGCGCATCCGCAGAAAGGCCGCGCCTGGTTCAATATGGGTTACGCCTCTCTGGCGGGAGACCGCCCCGAGGCGGCCGCCGAGGCCTTCCAGAAGGCCCTCGAGCTCAATTACCGCAAGCCGACGAGCCTGTACAACCTGGCGTGCGCTTACGCGCGCCTCGACCAGAAGGACAAGGCTTTTGACTGCCTCTTCCGAGCCCTGGACGCGGGCTTCGACGGGACCGGCATGCTCCGCAGCGACGAGGATCTCGACAACCTCCGGGGCGATCCTCGCTACCGCAAGGCCCTCGAGATCGCCCGGGCCAGGGAGAAGGCCGAGAAGGACTGACCCACCGGCCGGGGCAGGCCTGGAAGTCTCAGGAACCTCTGGGGTTTCGGTGCGTAACAGGAGAAAGAGGCGGAGCCGAACCCTGTCTGGCCTCGCCGCCCGGGAGGCCCGCATGCGCAAGCTTTTCAAGACACTGATCATCCTCGTCGTTCTCGTAGCGATTGCGGGCGCTCTCTATGCCCTCGCCCGGTCTGGCAAGGGTAACAAGGACGGCCTCAAACAGGTCGCCGTCGAGAAAGGGTCGATTACGGAGAAGGCCATCGCCGTCGGCCAGATCCAGCCCCGGCAGAAGTTCTCGGTCAAGTCCAAGATCTCCGGGATCGTCAAGCGGTGCCTCGTCAGCGTCGGCGATTCCGTGCACGCCGGTGACTCCCTGTTCGAGATTGGTCCGGACCCCACACCCCAGGAGCTGACCGACGTCGACCGGCTGGTGGACTCGACAACGGCCTCCTTCGCGCGGGCGAAGGCGGACTACGAACGGGCCCAGGAGCTCTCGAAGAACGGCTTCCTGCCCAAGTCCGACCTCGACAGCAAGCGCGAGGCCTTCGAGCTCGCCCAGATCGCGCTGGCGCGGGCCGAACAGGGGCGCGACCTGACCCGCAAGGGCAAGGTCTCGACGGCCAACATCACGATGGACTCCTTGATCCGTGCGCCCGCCGCCGGCACGATCCTCACTCGCCTCGTCAATCCGGGCGACCCGATCACGCCGCTGACCTCTTACCAGCCCGGAACGGAGCTCGCCACCGTGGCCGACATGAGCGATCTCATCTTCAAGGGGACCGTGGATGAGATCGACGTCGGCAAGCTGCGGATCGGTCTGCCCGCCCGGATCAAGGTCGGGGCCCTGCCGACCGATGTCGTCACCGGCCAAGTTTCGCGCATCGCCCCCCAGGCGCAGCAGAAGGAAGGCGCGACGCTCTTCGACGTCGAGATCGAGCTCGACAAGGGCAAAGCCATCACGCTGCGCGCCGGCTATTCGGCCAATGCCGACCTCATCATCCGCGAGAAGAAGGACGTCCTCATGCTTCCCGAGCGGGTCGTGATCTTCGAAGACGGAGGAAAGAAGACGTCCGTCGAGATCCCGGGGGCCAAACCGAAGGACGAGCCGAAGAAGGTTGCGGTCACGCTCGGCATCTCCGACGGCATGAACGTCGAGATCCTCTCTGGCCTGGATAAAGGATCCAAGGTCGTCGAACGACCGCCCAAGAAGATTTCGTAACGAACGCCGCGGCCGAAAGTCATGCTCAACATCAAGGACGCCATCCGGCAGATGCTGCGGGACACGCGCAGCCAGAAGCTGCGCACGTCGCTGACGGTCTTCGGGATCGTCTGGGGCACGGTCGCCGTCACGCTGCTCGGCGCCTTCGGGCAGGGCCTCCACAAGCAGATCATCACGAACACCGCGGGCCTGGGAGACCGGATCGCGATCGCGTGGCCCGGCTTGACGTCGGTGCCCTGGGAGGGCCTCGGCCGCGGCCGGCGCATCCGGCTGCGCGAGGAGCACATCGAGGCCGTGCGCCGTGAAGTGCCGGGCGTCGTCGCCGTCTCCTCCGAGTACTCCCAGACCCTCAAGCTCCATTACGGCTTGAAGACCATCGCCGTGGACGTCTCGGGCGTCTGGCCCGACTTCGGCTCGATGCGCAACCTGGTTCCGCAGGCCGGCGGCCGCTTCGTCAACCCGATCGACCAGGCCGAGCAGCGCCGCACGCTCTTCCTGGGCGACAAGATCGCCGGCGAGATCTTCGGAAAGGAGCCCGCCGTCGGAAAGACCGTCCTGCTCGGCGGCTCGCCGTTCCTGATCGTCGGCGTCCTGCAGAAGAAGGTCCAGAACTCGAGCTACCAGGGCCGCGACGAGGGACGAGGCTACATGCCCGGCTCCACGTTCCGAGCCCTGACCGGCGTCAAGTACGTCGAGAACTTTATCTACCAGCCGGCCGCGGCGTCTCAGTCCAAAGCCGTGACGGAGAACGTCCGGGCGACCCTCGCGCGGCAGCTGCGCTTCGATCCCAAGGACAAGGAAGCTCTGTCGGTCTGGGACACGGCCGAAGAGTTCCAGTTCCTCGACGTGTTCTTCCTCTCGTTCCGCCTTTTTCTCGCGATCGTCGGCTGCTTCACGCTCGTCGTGGGCGGCATCGGCGTCTCGAACATCATGAACGTCGTCGTCGAGGAGCGCACCAAGGAGATCGGCATCAAGATGGCCCTGGGCGCCCGGCAGAGCTGGGTGCTCCGCCAGTTGCTCCTCGAGACGTTCCTCATCACGGGCATCGGCGGCGCCGTCGGCTTCGGAATCTCCTGGATGGTCTGCGCGATCGTCCCGAGGTTCGGAGCCACGGAGTTCGTCGGGGACCCGGAGATTTCCTTCTCGGTCGCCCTGCTGACGGCGCTCGTCCTCGGCGCGACGGGGCTTTTGGCCGGCTACTTCCCGGCGCGCGACGCCGCGAGGCTCGATCCGGTCGTCGCCATGAAACTGTGACTCGGAAAGACGTCTCCGTCGTCGCCCACCTGTTCCTGGGCTCGGCCCGGCTCCAGAAGAAGCGGGCCACGCTGACGATCGCCTCGATCGCCTGGGGCACGGTCACGATCCTGCTGCTGCTCGCCTTCGGCGAAGGGTTGAAGCGCCAGCTCTCCACCAACGAGCAGGCCATGGGCGAGAACCTGGCCATTCACTGGCCGGGCGAGACCTCGAAGGTCTGGAAGGGCCTGCCCGAAGGCCGCCGGGTCCAGCCCCGGATCGACGACATCGCGATGCTGCGCGAGCGCGTGCCCGAGTGTGACATCTGGGGCGAGATGCGCAGCGGCCGAACGGCCTTCACCTACGGGCGCAAGACGGTCAACGCCTCGCTGGCAGGGGTCAACTGGATCTACGGCGACTTCCGCAAGCACTATCCGCGGCCGGGCGGCCGCTTCTTGAACGCTCTCGACGAGGAGGAGAAGCGGCGCGTGGTGTTTCTCGGCTACGAGCTCGCCGAGGACGTCTTCGGCAAAGAAGACCCCGTGGGCAAGACTCTCCTCATCAACAACTCTCCCTTCACGGTGATCGGCGTCATGCAGAAGAAGACCCAGTCGAGCTCTTACGGCAGCCCGGACAAGCATCACGCCGTCATCCCGATCACGACCTTCAGGGCCCTGATCGGCCGAGACAAGCTGTGGGTCCTCGTTCTCCACACCCGGAAGCCCGGGGACATGGCGGGAGCGCTGGCCCGCGCCAACGAGGTCATGGCAGCCCGATACGGCTACGACCCCAAGGACGAGCACGTCTGGGGGATCTGGAACACCGTCAAGGGCCAGGAGGTCTCCGCGAAGATCTTCCTCGGCATGGAGATCTTCTTCGGCATCATCGGCGCTCTGACGCTCATCATCGGCTGCGTCGGCGTCGCCAACATCATGTACGCCGTCGTGACCGAGCGCACGCGCGAGATCGGCGTCAAGATGGCACTCGGGGCCCGGCGCGGCTGGATCACGGCGCCGTTCCTGCTCGAGGGGCTGATCTACACCTTCCTGGGAGGGCTCTCCGGCGCCGTCATCGCGATCGTCATCGTGACGCTCTTGGGCCTCATTCCTCAGGAGGGTAACCAGGTCCTCGAGTTCCTGGGCAAGCCGACGCTGTCGTGGCCCATCGGGGCGGCGACGGTCGTGATCCTCGGCACGGCCGGCCTGCTCGCCGGCTACTTCCCCGCGCGCCGCGCCGCGGCGATCGATCCCGCGGCCACCTTGAGGTACGAATGAGCGAGATCATCCACATGGAGGGGATCCGCAAGGTCTACGACACCGGCAAGGTGAAGGTGGAGGCGTTGAATGGGATTGACCTCGTCGTGACGCCGGGCGAGTTCGTGGCGATCGTGGGCCCATCGGGCTCCGGCAAGTCCACGCTCATGAACTTGATCGGCTGCCTCGACACACCTTCCGGCGGGCGCTACCGCCTCGCGGGCGAGAACGTCTCGGCGTTCGGCAAGGACGACCTCGCCGACGTGCGCAACCGCCGCGTCGGCTTCGTCTTCCAGGGGTTCAACCTCCTGCCCGCGATCTCCGCCTACGAGAACGTCGAGATGCCTCTCGTCTTCGGCGGCGTGGCCCCGAAGGAACGGCGCCGGCGCGTCGAGGAGCTCATGGAACGCGTGGGCCTCTCCGACCGGATGGAACACAAGCCCACCGAGCTCTCCGGCGGCCAGATGCAGCGCGTTGCGATCGCCCGAGCCCTTGCCATGCAGCCGGACATCGTGCTGGCCGACGAGCCGACGGGCAACCTCGACACGGCCTCGGGCGGCGACATCATGCAACTCTTCACGGACCTCTGGCAGCAGGGACGCACGATGGTCGTCATCACGCACGACAAGAGCCTCGCCCGTCGCGCCTCCCGCATCGTGGGCATCCAGGACGGCCTGATCGTTTCCGACGGCGCGGCCGCGGCTTAAGCCCATTCTCCCGTGGGGAGAGGGGGTCACAGCGTCGGCTTGACCACGATCGTCGCCCCCGCCGAGTACGCCGCGAACTCGGGGGCGTACATGGACTGGACAGTGGCCGGGCCGACCTTGAAGACGCCGGCCATGTTGGCGCGCAGGCGGTACTTGAACGTGTACTCGCCCGCGGGCAGCCACTCGAAGAAGAAGTTGGAGCCCGAGTCCCGAGTCTCCTCGTAGAAAGCCAGACCCAGGTCCCACTTCCAGCGCGAGACCGTGATGCCGGGCTCCAAGCCCGCCGCGCGCGGATCGCGCAGATGCACGTACTCGGCCGCATGCTTCGATCGGATCGAGATCTGCACTTCCACCTCGTCGCCGACCGCAAGCGTCGTGCCTTCCGCCAGGGGCTTCAAGACGAACCCCGACGGCGACGCTTCGCGCCTGAAGTATTTCCGGGACACCGCGAAGAAATCGCCGCGGTCCTCCTCGGGGAGCTTCTCCGTCGAGAAATGCCAGGTCGCCGACGCGAAGGCGAGGCCTTTGCCCTCCTTCTCCACGACGATCGTCGACGCCGTCTTCGAATCGACTTTTTCGCCCGGCACGACGATGTGGTTTGCCTTGCCGGTGTAGCGATCGGGCTCGAACACGAAGGTCGTCTTCTGGCCGCCGACTGTTACCGTCGCATCCTCGCGGATGCCGAGCGCGCCCTCCTTCTTCAGGAAGTAGGCCAGCGAGTAGATGACCTCGGCCGTCGCGCGAGTGGACTTCCACTGGCTCAGCTTCTTGTTCAGCATCAGCCACTGGGCGAGGCCTTCCCGGCGCGCATCGGCGGGCTCGAGCTCCGAGAGCGTCCGCAGGGCGAAGGCCTGCGTCTCGATCGTGTCGTTGTACCAGAGCCAGGAGCGGTCCTCGGGCGTCCAGTACGTGCCGAGGTCCCGGTCGGTCTTGGCCGAGTCCATCACGCTCGCCCACACGAGCTTCGCGTCCGCCGGGCGCCCCATCCGCTTCAAGGTCAGCGCGAGCTGCCCCTTCAAGCACGGCGGATGCAGCTTCCAGAGCGCAAAGGAGTAGTCGAGCAGTCGCCGGCGGTAGACATCGTCGAAGGCCGGCCTGTACCAGCTCTCGTCCGGATAGGAGGAGAGCGTGTAGTTCAGGAACGTCGCGAAGTGACAGAGGCCCGGCGCGTGCATGCAGAGCTCGAGATCCCTGCGGATGTCCGAGCCCGCGTAGGCCCACGCCTTCTGGATCATGTCCTTCGGCACTTCGGCGCCGAACTCGAGCGCGTTGGCGAAGCCGTGCAGGATGTAGAGGGTCATGTAAGTCGAGGGTGGGCCGCCCGGCCACCAGGGAAAGCCCCCCGACTCGGTCTGCGCCTTGCGCAGCTTGGCCAGCGCCGACTCGCGCTCCGCCTTGGCCACGCGCGGGTCGAGCACGCGGGACAGCGGCAGCCCCGTGTCGCGGCCGCCCTTCGCCGATTCGAGCCAGGGCGTCTCCTCCAGCGCCATCTTGCGATTCGGATCGGCCGCGTCCCAGGTTTCCAGCCACGTCTCGCGTTTCGACATCTCCTCGGCCATCTTCGCCACGGCCGGGTAGTCGCGGAAGAGCGAGGAGACGATGCCGGTCGACACGAACCGGTTCAGCGTCTGCTCCGTGCACTCGTACGGGAAATTCACGAGGTAGGGCAGCGCCTGCAGAGCCGAATAGAAGAGCTGCGCGTCCACGGTCACGACCATCTGTTCGTTGATCCGCGTCGGGTCGTCGCTCTTTGCGAGATCGGCGAAGTGAAGCTCGCGCCGGTCGCGGCCGTGCAGCGCCGCGAAGCGCGACTGCATGAGATGCACGCGCCCGGGCAAGAGCGGCACGGGGCGAAGCTCGCCGTCGGAGAACTCGCCCGCGACCGCCGTGACCTTCACGGCGTAGAGGCCGACCTTCTTGGGCGCCTCCAGCCGGAAGGAGACGTTTGACCCCCCGCCCGCGGCGGCGGTGAACGGCACGCTTGCCTTCTCGGGTGTCAGGCCGAAATCCGCAAGGACACTTGCGTCGGCGGGATCGAGGATGTCGAAAGTCACGCGGCCCGACACGGGCTTGGCCGAGGCGTTGTTGACGACGACTTTCAAGTCGGCGACGTCGCTCTCGCGCAGGAAGCGCGGGACATAGGGCCGCACCATCAGGTCCTTGACGCTCTTGGTCTCCCTCTGGATCGACCCCGCCTTCCAGTCGCGAGTCACGGCGTGCACGAAGACGTTCCACGAGGTCACGGAGTCGGGCACCTGGAACTCGATGGCCGCGGTGCCGTCGGGCCCCGTCAGGAGATGCGGCTGCCAGAACGCCGTCTCCGCGAACGCGCTGCGCAGAGGGACGGCCGGGGCCAACACCGCCGAAGAGGCCGGCACCGCGTTCTTCTCCTCCACGGCGTCGGCGGCTCTGGCCTTGCCCGCGGGCGCCGGGGCGGCTAAGGGAGCCTCGCCGGCCACCGTGAGCGCCTGTCGGCTGTCCATCAGTCCGCCGACGAAGCCCCGCCGGCCCGGGCCGCCGATCGCATAGCTGCCGTAGAACTTCAGGACGTCCGGCTTCAGCGCCGGATAAGCCGGCCCCGATGGAAAGGTGTGGCGAACGTGCTGGAAGTACGACTGGCCGAGGCTCGTGCGGCTCCATTCGATCGCCGTGCGGTTCGGGTAGAGCGAGAGGGGACTCGGCGGATAGTGCCCGGCGAAGGCGTCGAGGCTGCGGTCGTACATGTAGGCCAGGAGCTCGGCCGCAGCGTGCTCGCCCCGGGGCCCCTCGACTTTGACCTTCCAGGTCTCGCGCGATCCCGGGGTGAGACGGTCCCGGAACGTCTCGAAGGAGACCTTGAGCTCCTTGTCGTCCCAGGGCACGAAGACGGTCTGGGAGAGCATCAGGTACTGGTGATCCTTCAAGAGCGACAGCGTGACGCCGAATCCGCCGCGATCTTTCTCTCCCACCGGAATCTCGATGACCGAAGGCGATCGATCGGAGGAAAGCTCCCGGCGCTCGACGCGGCGGCCCGACTTGGTGAGGTCGAGGAAGAGCGTCTGGCCGGTCAGGCCCGACGCCACGAGCAGGCGCGCGGTGCCGCCCACGGGGACGGTCGCGTTCTCCGCCACGAGAACGGCCGGCAGGGCGATAGGCGTCGTCTTGCCTGCCACGAAGAACTCCCGCGGCACTTCGAAGGACGCGCCGAACTCGTCGAGGGTTCGGTAGACCAGGCGATAGGCGCCGGGCGCGAGCGCCGCGATCTCCACGATCGCCTCCCCTTTCGCGTCGTGCGTCGCCTCGCCGCGCGCGACCTCGGCGCCGTCCTTCCAGCGGCGCAGGATCCGCTCCGGCACGTAGCTCGTGTCCCAGCGCGGTCTTTGCCAGTCTCCCTCCGTCCGCAGCTCCCGGGCGTCGGCTGGCGGGTCGGCGGACTCGTCGGCGGGAAGGCGAACGGCCTGCGGCTGCTCGAGGCGCATGATGCGCCAGGAGCCTTTGCCCGCGCGAGGCACGCCGTCGAGGCTCGAGCGGACGATGCGCGCCCGGCCTGGCCGCGACTCCCGCTGGAACCCTTCCAGCCACTCGATGCGCGCCTCGACCGAGACGAACCCCAGGCGGAACGATCGGGATGCCGAGCGCGTCTCGCCCCCCTCGTCGGCCACGTCCGCGTCGACGGCGTAGGTGTAGGTCAAGTCCTTCGCATCCCGCCCCAGCCGCTCGTCGGCTGCTGGCGTGAACGCGGTCACGAACGTGCCGTCCGCCGCCAGCGTCGAGGTTCCGGTCGCGATCGTCTGCGCCTGCGTGCCCCGCCGGGCGACGCCCCACCAGGGCGACCACCAGAACCAGTTGGGCGTTCGGGTCACGCGCCAGCGCACCGAGCCGTTGGCGACGGGCAGCCCGAAGTAATAGCGCGCCTCGCCGGTCAGCTTCGCCGGGCGGTTCAAGCGCAGCGGCTCCGCCGGGTCCTTCCAGGTGACCTCGAACGTCGGCCGCTTGTACTCCTCCACGCGGATGCCCGCTGCGCCGTTCAAGGAGCTCGCGACGCGCCAGGCGCCGAGCGCGCGGCCCGCCGGGATCGCGAACTCGCCGGCCGCGGAGCCGAATTCACTCGTCGTCACCAGGCTCTCCGCGACCTTCTGGTTGTTCTGGTCGAAGAGCGTGACGGTCACGGGCGTCGCCGGCAGCGCGGCGAACCGTCCGGCCGAGCTGTCGCCGCGGTAGGCGAGAACCTTCCAGGCGACCTTCTGGAGCGGCCGATAGATGCTGCGGTCCGTGAAGACGAGCGAGGACGTGGTCTTGCTCTCGGGCGACGGCGAGCCGTAGAAGGCGTTCATGTCGAGAGCCAGGTCGGCCCCCCGCCGGGCGAAAACGAAGCGTTGGGGCCACTGCTTCTCCTGCGGTAGGACGAGCGGCGCCATGCCCTTTGCGTCGGTCGTGCCGGAGGCGATGCGTTCCAGGCGCTCCGGATTCCACTGCGCGGGGTAGGCCGTGATCTCGACGCCCGAAAGCGGCCTACCCGATTCGCCCGAGAGCGCCTGGACCCCGAGCGCATCGGCGCCTGCGGCGTTGCGCACGGCCGATTGGGGCATCACCAGAACGAGGTCGCTCACGAGCAGATTCGCGGCCACGAGGGGGAAACCGGGCCCTCCGAAGGGATCCGCGCCGGAAGCGGCGACCACGTAGAGGCCGGGCTCCTTGACGGGCGGCACGACATAGGTTCGGTGCATGCGGAAATCCGGCGTTGAGGGAAGCGTCACGCTCCACCGAGCTACCGGTGACTCGGAGTCGATGATCCGGGCCAGCTCCTCGCTTTGGGGAAGGATCCGATGCGGGCTGGAAGCAGCCTCGAGGCGGCGCACGAGATCCAGGCGGTACGCGTGGAGGAGCAGCTTGCTCACGTTCTTGTGGACGACCTGGATCGAGCGCCGGCCGGGCCCGTCGTTGGCCATGGCGTGCAGCTGGTAGTCGGGCGCCTCGATCTGCTTCACGATGGCCAGGCACCGGCGCCCCCCGATCGACTCGGGATACGCCCGTCGGCCCTCCTCCGCGATGGACCTCGCGCGGATCAGATCGCCCTCGCGGTTGGGCCGCTGGACGAACTCGGCGAGCTGGGCCTTGCCCATCGCGAACCACGGGACGTCGCGGAAGCCGGCGAGCCGCTTCTCGAGATCCCCCTCGATCCTGCTCCGGTCGTCCTCCTCGGAGAACGATGCGAAAAGACGCCGCTCTCTCTCGAGCCGCGCTTCCAGAGCGCCTTCGCGCTCGCCGCGGCCCGCGTGCCAGCCTTCGAGGTCGGCCAGGACGGCGGTTGCCTTCTCGAGCGGGTGCGAGCCGCCGTCGAGCTTGACGGACGCGGCCGCCGCCGGGTCGGCCGCGAGCAGCCGCGGAAGATCGAGACGGAAGACCTCGTTCGACTCCGCCGGGCTCCAGCCGGAAGCGTCGGCAAGGTGCGCGGCAAAGAAATAGGAGAGCGTGTCGCGCAGCGTGCCGCGGATTCCTTTCGGATAGTCGTTCGGATCGAGATACTCCGAGAGGCTCGCGACCTCGCGGGCTCCCAGCGCCTCGCGCTCGCTCCAGAGCGTCAGGTACGCACGCGTCGCCTCGGCATGGATCTGCTCGGCCGTCCAGGCCTTCACGTCCACGACGCCCGAGGAGTCCACGCGCTCGCGCTGGCGGATCTCCCAGGAGTAGACGCGGGCGTAATGGACGAGCGATTGGGCATAGAAGAGCTCGAGCGCCGCGCGCGGCAGCAGGCCTTTGGGCCACGGCTGCTCTTTCAAGAACCGGACGGCGGTCTCGTAGCCGTGCAGGCCCGTCCGGAGCTGCACTTCGCGGATCAGCGCGCGCGTCCACTCCCCTTCGTCGCCCGCCTTCTGGGCGGCCGCCCGCCGCTCGGCGACACGCCTGGCGGCCTCTTCGAACTTCTGCTCCGAGACCAGGCGGTCGATCTCCTTCCAGTCGGAGGCGGGCTGAACGGCCTTCTGCGCGGGACGCGGCGGCGAGCCTGCGAGCGGAACGGTCGAAGCCAGAAGGAAGAGAAGGGCTCCCGAGGGAAGGAGACGACGCACGATCGCACGCATGGCGCCCATTCTGGCAGGAAGGGACCCCGCGAGAGCCGTCGGGTTCCCTAACGGGTGGCAGCGACGCCGAGGGGAGCCAGCGCCAGGGCCGGATGGCGCTTGAGCTCTTTCAGCCCGAAGTCCAACGGCTCGCCCGTGCGCAGAAAGACATAGCTGCCTTGCAGAAAGAAGTGCGGGTCGACGTGCGCTTCCGAGACGGTGAAGCCGAACAGCTCGAGGCCGTAGTGCTCTCGCTCGAACAGCCAGCCGCCCTGCGGAATGCGCGCCTGCGGCGGGACGAAGACGAGCAGGTATGACTCCCCATCAGCCGGCGGCCCGTCGCCCGCGACGGTGAGACGCGCCTTCGGATCGTAAAAGGAGATGATCGACGCGTAGCCGCCCCACATCTCGCGGTCCACCAGGTAGCGGTGCGCCTCGCCGGGAATCTCCGGAGCCGTCCGGCCGAGCCCCGCGAACTCGGAGAAGCCGAGCTTCATCGAGCACACATCCACCGCCGAGACGAATGCGCCCGACGCCGCCACGAGAATGAGCGCGACCGCGCGCAGGGCGCGGAGCGGCAGCCCGCCGATCAGACGGCCCGCCAGCAGCGCGCCCCAGGGCAGCAGCCACAACAGGTGATAGCCGTACCGATGAAGGAAAAGGGAGAAGACAGCGAAAAAGAGGAGCGGCAGCAGAGCAAAGAGCGTCGCTGGCGAAGGCCGCGCCAGTGCCGCCAGAGCGCCCGCCACGAGGAGCACGGCCACGAGCGGCGAGAGCGCCCAGAGCGCTTCGAGTCCGATCGCGCGCAACGCCGTCGCATCCGTCGGCAATACCGCCGCCGCTGCCAAGCCCATCGCGCCGCGGCGCACGGACGCCGAGTCGCGCGACAGGTGGTAGCCGTAGAAGAGCGCGGGAGCGGCCAGAGCGATCGCGGCCGCTGCCCAACGGAACTTGTCGCGCAGGAAGCCGAGGCCGTGGGCCCCCACCTCCCACGCGAAAAGCGCTGCCAGACCCACAGCCGCAAAAAGGCTCGCGGAAAGAGCCGCACCGGCCAGAGCGCCGGCCGCCAGCCGGCTGGCCGCAGATCCCTCTTCGGCTCTTCCCCAGAAGAAATACGCTGCGGCGAGGAAGAACAAAGACAGGACATCCGCCTGGATGTTGCGTCCGGCGAGCACCGAGACAGGTGTCACGGCGACGAGGACGGCCGCCGCCAAACCGGCCGCCGCCGAAAAGAGCCACCGGCCCAGCCAGAACGTCACGAGCACGAGCCCGAGGCTGGCTGCCACCGAGACGAGGCGCCCCGCCACGATCGAGACGCCCGTCAATCGGAAGATGCCGAGCAGGATGTACGGAAGCAGCGGCGGCGTCTCCAGAGACAGGTGGCTCCCGTCGGGCGTGGGCGCGAGCAGGGAGCCGCCTTCGAGGAAGTGCCTCGCGATCAGAGTGTCGTGCGCTTCGTGGAGACCCTGGAAGCCCCCGATCGGTGAGTCGATCTTCCACAAGCGCAGCCCGGCAGCCAAAAGAAGAACCAGGGCGAGCATTACCCCTCCGCCCCCCGGTCGCCCGGCGGCCGGCGGCCCTGGCTTTCTTCTGTTCGGGCTCACTTGGAACCCAGACTACTCCAGGCGATAGGATCGCGGGCAATGAACCGACGGGAGGAAGTCTCATGTTGAAACCCCGCGAAAGGCATTGGACCCTGGCCCTGATGGGGCTGGTCGTCGCTGCCCTGCTCGTAGCCGGCCCGGCTTTCGCCGCCAAGTCGAAGACCCCAAAGGTCGATCTGAACACGGCCGCTCAGAAGGAGCTCGAAGACCTGCCGGGCGTCGGCGAAGCCACGGCGAAGAAGATCATCGCCGGACGGCCCTACTCGAAAGTCGCGGATCTCGAGAAGGCCGGCGTCGCGAAGAGCACGATCGACAAGATCAGCAAGCTCGTCACCGTGAGCAAACCGAGCAAGACCGAGGCGCCCGCAAAGACCGCTTCCTCCAAGTCCGAAGCCAAGCCCGCCACGCAAAAGCCGGAGAAGAAACCCGCGCAAGCCGAAAAGCCGGCACAAGCGGGGCCCATCGACTTGAACAGCGCGTCGCAGAAGGAGCTCGAAGACCTGCCAGGGGTCGGTCCGGCCACGGCGAAGAAGATCATCGCCGGGAGACCCTACTCCTCGGTGGACGACCTCGCGAAGGCGGGTGTCTCGAAGAGCACCATCGGGAAGATCCGCTCGCAGGTCACCGTGGCGGCGGCGACTGCTGCGTCCAAACCCAAGCCGGCTCCCGAGACCTCGTCCAGCCGGGCTCCCGCTCCCGCGTCGGCTTCCGCTCCCGCTCCGAGTTCGGCTCCGTCCTCCAAAGCTCCCGAGAGCAAGCCCGTGGCCGCGACCGCCAAGCCCGCCTCCGCCGAAGCGGCGGCACCCAGCCAGGCGCCGCCCGAGAAGGGAATGGTCTGGGTCAATACGGCCACGAAGGTCTACCACTACGAGGGCGACCGCTGGTACGGCAACACCAAGGAAGGCAAATACATGACCGAAGCGGAGGCCATCCAGGCCGGCTATCGGGCTTCCAAGCAAGGCAAGAAGAAAGAGTAGTCTTCGACTTGAGAAGGAGGAATCCATGAGCAAGATTCGAGTTCTCGCCGCGAGCCTGGCCGTCGCCGCCCTGCTCTTCGCTTCTGCCGCCTTCGCGGCCACGGCGAAGACCTATCAGGTGACCGGCCCCGTCCTGGAAGTCTCCGACACGATGATCACCGTGCAAAAAGGCAAGGACAGATGGGAGGTCGCCCGTGATGCCTCGACCAAGATCACCGGCGATCTCAAGGTCGGCGCCAAGGTCACGATCGAATACCGCATGACAGCGACGACGGTCGAGGTCAAGTCGGAAGCCAAGGCGTCGTCCAAGAGCACGAAAAAGAGCAAGTAGCTGCGATCCGAGCGTTGACGTCTTCACCCGGGGCGGGTCGTCCCCGCGCGGCCCGCCTCGCCTCGCTTCTCTTCCTTGCCCGATTCCTCGTTCTCCTCGTCGTCTTCTATTTCCTCGTCGCCTGGCGGCCGGTCAACGACCACGCCGTCGTGCCGTTCACGGCGGACATCGCCTCGGTCTCGGGCGCCATCCTCCGCTTGCTGGGCGAGCCCGTCTCCGTGACCGGCACGACGATCTCGGGAGGCGGCTTCGGCGTGAACATCGAAAACGGCTGCAACGGCATCGAGACAGCACTCCTCTTCGTCTCGGCCGTTCTGGCATTCCCTTCGCCGTGGCGCGCGCGTCTGGCCGGTGCCGCCGCCGGCCTCTTCGCCATCGAGATCGTCAACCTCGTGCGCGTCGTGTCGCTTTACTGGATCGGCCACCGTCACCCGGCTCTTTTCCAATCGTCGCACACCGTCATCTGGCAATCGCTCGTCGTGCTCTTCGGCGTGGTGCTCTTCTTCGTCTGGGCCGCGCGCCAGTCAGGCCCGGCTCGGGCGGAGGGCTGACATCGACCGCTCGGCGTGGCCGAGACTGCGCGCCCGGAAGCTCATGGCCTTAGGCCTCGGGTTTGCGGCGGGTCTCGCGCTCTGGTTCGGCTTCCGCCAAACGTATGAGGGTCCGCTCGCCGCTGCGGCGGAAATCGTTCTGCGAGCGCTCGAGCGGCCGCCAGTCACGCGACTCTCGGCCAGGGACGGCGAGATCCTGGTGAACCGCAGCGACTTCCCTCCCGACTCGCCGCGGCCGGGTCTTCCCGCCGACGACATCCACTTCAACTTCGTCTTGCTGACGGCTCTCTTCGCGCTGCAGCCGCGCTTCTGGGAGGGCCGCAGTCTCTTGCGCCTGCTCTCGGCAGGAGCGCTCCTCTTTCTGGCCCACGTGGCGGCCCTCGTGTTTCAGGTCGAGTCCGTCTATGCCATGCGCCTCGGCGACTGGAGCGCGGTTCACTACGGTGCTGTCGCCCGCAATCTCTGGGCGGGCGGCTTCCACTTCTATCTCGTCGCCGGCCGCTTTTCTGCCCCCTTCGTCCTGTGGTGGCTTCTCGCGCGAAAGGACGTCAGCGGAAGTCATGGCTCGGGACGGCTTCGAGCGAAGAGAGGGTCCAGAAGCGCTCCGCCTTGACCGAGAGTGTTCCGTCCTGCTTCTGGAGCCTGCCCTCGACGACGAGCGAGCCCGAGCCGACGACGAACGAGCGGTTCTCCCGGTAGAGGTCCGGTCGTACGATCGCCTGGCAGAGACCCGTTTCGTCTTCGAGCGTCAGAAAGACGAAGCCCTTGGCCGTTCCCGGCCGCTGCCGCACGATGACCGCTCCGGCCGTGCGAACGCGCTTGCCGTCCGGCAGGCCCAAGAGCTCCGCGGTCGAAAGGATCCCGCGGCGGCGCAGCCTCTGGCGGAAGTGCGTCATCAGGTGGGGGCCCGCGGTGAGCGAGGCCGTCTCGTAGTCCGCAGAAGTCTCTTCCTCCGACGTCATCTCGGGCAGCGGCGAGGTAGCATCGACGGGGATCTCCGCATAGAGCGGACCCGACGGGCGCGCGACCTTGGCAACCTGCCAGAGCGCGGCTCGGCGCGTCAGGTCAAACGACGCCAGGGCGCCGGCGTGAGCGAGAAGCGTCAGCTCCGAAGGCTTGAGAAGGCAGCGTCGGGCCAGATCGTCCGCATCGGCGAACGGCCCCTTCGCCTGCTCTTCCTCGATCGCGCGGCCCGCCGCCTCGGAGAGACCCTTGACGAAGCGCAGCGGCAGGCGCACGCCCTTCTCCTCCCAGCGGCACTTCCAGCCCGAGCGGGTGACGTCGATCGGCTTGACCGTCACGCCGTGGCGTTCCGCGTCCTTCACGAGCGTGGCCGGATGGTAGAAGCCCATCGGCCAGCAGTTCAAAAGAGCGGCTAAAAACGCCGCCGGATGATGCGCCCTCAGATAGCAGCTCGCGTAGGCGATCAGCGCGAAGCTCGCCGCGTGCGACTCGGGAAAGCCGTAGAGAGCGAACGCCGTGATGGACTTGACGATCTGGTCCTGCGCGGCGCCGGAGATGCCGCGCGCCGTCATCCCGGAGCGCAGGCGCGTCTCGATCGAGGTCATCTTCTCCATCGAGCGCTTGAAGCCCATCGCGCGCCGCAGCTCTTCGGCCTCGCCGCCCGTGAAACCCGCGGCCACCATGGCGATCCGCAGGAGCTGCTCCTGGAAGAGCGGAACGCCGAGCGTGCGCGCGAGGATCGGCTCGAGGCAGGGATGCGCGTACTCGACCGGCGCGCGGCCTTGCCGCCGGTCGAAGAAGGGATGCACCATGCCTCCCACGATCGGCCCGGGCCGGATGATGGCGACCTGAATGACGAGGTCGTAGAACCGGCGCGGGGCGTTGCGCGGCAGCGACGCCATCTGCGCCCGGCTCTCGACCTGGAAGCACCCGACCGTGTCCGCGGCGTTCAACATCGCGTAAACCTTCGGGTCGTCGGCCGGCAGGTGCGCCAGGTCGACTTCGATTTTCTCGTGCTCTCGGATCATCGGGATCGCCTCTTCCATCGCCGCGAGCATCCCGAGGCCCAGCAGGTCCACCTTCACGATTCCGAGATCGGCGCAGTCGTCCTTGTCCCACTGCACGACCACGCGTCCCGGCATGGCCGCCGGCTCGAGCGGGACGACTTCGTCCAGCCGCCCGGCCGCCACGACGATGCCGCCCGAGTGCTGCCCCAGGTGCCGCGGCAGATTCTGGATCGAAAGGAAGAGCCGCAGGAAATGCTTCGCGCGGGGCTCTTCGGGATCGATACCCGCCGAGGCGATCTCGCCGGCGAGGTGCGGGAGCGGATCCTTGAACTCGAAGTTCCAACCGGAAAGCGCCTTCGAGAGGTTGTCCACCTGCTCGGGCGAGTAGCCGAGCGCCTTGCCGACTTCGCGCGCCGAGGAGCGGTCGCGATAAGTGATCACGTTTGCCGTCATGCCGGCGCCGTGCGGGCCGTACTTCTGGTAGACGTGCTGGATGACGCGTTCCCGCTGATCTCCGGACGGCAGATCGAGGTCGATGTCCGGCCACTCGCCCCGTTCCTCCGAGAGGAAGCGCTCGAAGAGAAGCTCCATCTTCACCGGGTCCACCGCCGTGATCGACAGCGCGTAGCAGACGGCGCTGTTGGCCGCCGAGCCGCGGCCCTGCACGAGAATCCTGTTCTCGAGGCAGAAGCGCACGATGTCCCAGACGATCAGGAAGTAGCCGGCCAGATCGAGCTTCTCGATCATCGCGAGCTCCTTCGCGATCTGCGCCTGCGCCTTCGCCGTGAGCGGCTTGAAGCGCGAGCGCGCGCCGTTCCACGTCATCTGGCGCAGGTACGACGAAGGCGTCTCGCCGGGCGGCAGCGGATACTCGGGAAATCGGTAACCCAAATCGGCCAGCGTGAAATCGAGCTTCTGCGCGAGCAGGGCGGCGTGGTCGAGCGCTTCGGGCAGATCGGCGAAGAGCTCGGCCATCTCCGCAGGGCCCTTCAAGTGGCGCTCGCGCTGCGCGGCCAAAAGCCTCCCCGCGGCGTCGAGCGGCGTGTGGTGGCGGATGCACGTCAGGACGTCGTGCAGCTCCTTGTCTTTCGAGCGCGCGTACCGCACGCCGTTGGACGCGACGAGCGGCAGTCGCATCCGACGCGCGAGATCGATGAGCGCGCGGTTGGCGTGCTCCTCCCCTCGCAGGCGATGCCTTTCTAACTCGACATGAACGCGCCCGGGAAAAAACGCGGAGAGCCGCCCGAGCTGCTGCGCGGCCGCGTCGAGTCCGCCCGCATCGAGCGCGCGTCCGACCGGACTCTCGGGTCCGCCCGTCAGAGCGTGCAGCCCCTCGGCGTGCGCCTCGACTTGCTCCCACGACACGCTCGTCTCGCCCTTGGCCTTCCCGAGTGCCCCCGCGGTGATGAGCCGGCAGAGATTCTTGTAGCCGATCCGGTTCTCGACGAGCAGGGTCAATCGAGGTACGGCGTCGCGCTCCTTTGGACTTTGGATGCTACTCTGCGAAGCGGCTCTTCGCTGCGAAGCACGAGCTTTGGACTTTGGACTCGCGGCCGGTTGGCTGAGCACCACCTCTGCGCCAACCAAGGCCTTCAGGCCGGCCGCCAGCGCCGCCTTGTAGAACCGCGGCGCTCCATACACGCCGTTGCGGTCCACGAGCGCCATGGCGGGCAGCTCGAGCGCCGCTGCCCGCTCGACTAGGTCCTCCGGCGGCGAGGAGCCGTCCAGAAACGAGAAAGCCGAAGAGGCGCGCAGCTCCGCGTACGGCCGCGGAGACAGGCGCGAGGACGCCGGCTTCCACGTGCGCTGCCGGACCTTCTCCTTGCGCGCCCCGGCCGAGACGATCTCGGCAACATGCCCGCAGCCTTTGTTGCCCGTGCCCAGGTTGCGGGCGGGAGGAACGTGGGGCGGGTTGGCCGACGGGCGAAAGCGCTTCTCCACGCCTCCAATCTATGGCGTAAAAAGGGCGTAAGTCAAGGGTCGCCCATGATCGCAATGGGATCGCATCGGGATCTTGCGCAATCTCGCTGCGATCAGCTAGATGTCAATTCTCAACAGGTTGTTCCCGTGTTGCCAACCAAGGCGGGCCTTCGGGGTCCTGCCGCCGTCCACCCCCGGCGGTGCTCGGTCCGGCCAAGGTGCACTGATCAATTAAGCCCGTGGACGCCCATGGCCGGACCTGCGCGCCGGCGGTGGGTCCTCGTCCGGCGTCACCCCTGCGGCCCTCGCACCGTGACTCTTGCCACTGCAAGCCCCGGCGACGGGATCGCCTCCCGCTGGCGGCGATGAGCGAGGGAGCATGGCACGTTAGGAATTGAGCCTCAGAATGACTGCGACCGAGCGACCAGCGACGGCCCACGTCGGCCTATCGAGCAGGGGCCGGAGCGTGCCGACGAGGGAGGCGGCCCGGCGCCGGGGCCGATCGCGAGGGAACAACGTGTTGAGAAATCACAGCTAGACCGTTTCCCGATGCCGGTCGAACCATCCGGCCCAGAACGGAAAGAGCCAGACGCCGAGCGAGAAAACCGCGAGCGTGTACGGATCCGGCGGAGGCGGACCGAAGACCGCGCCCGCGTAGAACGCCAGAACAAAGAGCACGAAGCCTGTAAAGACAATCCGCCCGGTGCGGTCTCGCGCGCGCGTCGTCAGAACATAGAGCCACAGGCCGATCGCGAACAGCGAGACCTCGACCGCGACGGTGCCCGGCACCGAGCCCCAGAGACCGAGCCCGACGCGCGTCTTGCTCCACGGAGAAAGCGGCAGATCGGGCCGGTGCGTGATCCAATCGAGCACCCAGTGGCTCACGACGCCCAGGAAGATCACGCCCGCGCCCACCGCGTATTTCGTGATGGCCACGTAGAGCAACGCAAAGAGAGCACCCCAGCCGATCGATGTCACGAGGCTGTGCGAGATCGGATAGGAGTCGAACCCGAGCGGCGTCATCGGCGTGTTGCCGGGGTCGATCCGCACTTTCTCCCACCCGAGCAGCAGGAAGATAGGCCAGATCATGTCGAGCAGCAGCGGCGCCGCGAGCAGCGCGCCAAGCGAGGCCTTCGGCGCCGCGCGCTTGGACGCGAACCCGACCGCGAAATGTCCGATGAACATCCGGCCGGCTCGGCCTCAGATTTTGCAGTGCGCCAGGCCGTGTTTCTCGAGATAGCGCTGGTGATAGTCCTCGGCGCACCAGAAGGTGGAAGCCGGCGCGATCTCCGTGGCGACCGGCCGCTGAAAACGCTCGCTCGCCTCGAGCCTCGTCTTCGAAGCTTCCGCCGCGGCGCGTTGCCCGGGCGTGTGGAAGAAGATTGCCGACCGGTACTGCGTGCCGACGTCCGGCCCCTGCCGGTTCTTCTGCGTCGGATCGTGGTTCTCCCAGAAAACGTCGAGCAGCTGCTCGTACGTCACGCGCGCCGGATCGAACTCGACTTCCACAGCCTCCGCGTGACCGGTCTCGTCCGTGCAGACGTCCTCGTATGTCGGGTTTGGAGTTTCGCCGCCCGTGTATCCCACGGCAGCGTCGACCACGCCCGGCACCTGCCGGAAGGCCGCCTCCACGCCCCAAAAGCATCCCGCCGCAAACGTCGCCTTCTCCGTCATGGTCGCCTCCCCCTCTCCACAACGCGCCCGCCGGAAAAAGGATGCCACGAAAAAAGGCCGCCCTCGCGGGCGGCCCGTTTCCAGCGAAGAGACAGTCTCAGTAATCGATGCCCTTCTGCAGAGGCCTCGCCGCCGGTCGCGGCGCCGAAGGGTTTAATTCGACCACGTCGGGCCGCATCATCTCGTTGTCCTCGTGGTCGATGATGTGGCAGTGCCAGACGTAGCCGCGCTGGAACCCGCCGCTCGGGTCGAAGGGGTAGAAGGCTTGCGCGGCGGGAGTGCTCACCGGCAGATAGATCGGCGCCCAGCGGATGGCTATGCGCGTCACCTGACCGGGACGCATCATCACCGTGTCCTTCCACCCGGTCTCGTTCGCCTCAGGAGGCCTCGCGGGACCCCTCAGGAAAGGACCCACTGCGGGATTGCCGCCCACCGCGCCGTCGGCGTTGGGAACATTGTAATCGCGAGGCGGACCGAAGCCGTTCGCGACCGTGCCGCCGTAGGCCTGAGCATAGGCCCCCATGTACTTCCGGGTGTCGAAGCTCTGGCGGTTGATGAGCTGGAACTGGACGAGGTGCAGGTGGATCGGATGGGCGTCGGCCGTCGTGTTGATGATTTCCCAGACCTCCGTTTCCCCTTCCTTCGGAAGCTCGGAATAGCCGGTGGTGATACCGCCGACGGTGATGGGCGTGAAGTCCGGTCGGATATTGCCGTTCTCGTCTTTGCCCGACCAGAGAGTGTTGTTGATCAGCACCTCCTCCGGACCGCCCTCATAGTCGATTCCGTCCACCGTGGTGGGCTGCTCTTCCACCTCGTTGAGCGTCATCTGGCGCGTCTTCTGGGCCACCACGCCCGCGGCCAAAGTGCCCGCCACCGGGTCGGCCAGTCGGACCATGGGAGAGCGCAGAGCGCCGCCCCCCGCCGGGTTATAGCTCGTGTCGACGCCCCCGCCGGCAATCACTCGGAACTGCATGATCCGCCCGAGGGTCCTCCCGTTGACCGTGTCGCCGGCCGGATAGGGTGTCTTGGCCACATTGCGCATGATCAGGCGGGTCCCCGGCGCCAGGCCGGCGAAATCGATGATCACGTCGGCTCGCTCGCCGGGCATGATCAAGAGCTTCTGCAACCTGACCGGGAAGTCCAGGTAGCCCCCGTCGGTTCCAATCTGCCAGAGGGCCGGCCCGACAGCCTCGGTGATTTGGTCGGTCAGGAAAATCTCGTAGGTCCGCGCATTGGACCCGTTCACGAACAGGAACCGATACCGCTTTGCCTCCACATTGAGATAGGGCCAAATGTGGCCATTCACCGCGACGGTGTCCCCCGTGAACTCGGGGACCCAGTAGGGATGGTCGGGGTTGGGGATGAAAGGCGTCCCCGCGGGAAAATAGAGTTGCCCCTGCTCATCGAACATCCGGTCCTGCATCACGAGGGGAACGAGTCCGGGCAGGTTCGAGGGGATGGAAGTGTCAAGCGGATCGGTTATCAGGTAAGCCCCGGCAAGTCCCGCGTAAACGCCCAGCCGGGTGGCCCCCAGCGTGTGGTCGTGGAACCATATCGGCGCCGGCTCCTGCTGGTTCGGGTAGCGGTAAACCGCCATGTTGGTGCCGGGGCCGCCGGTTCCGGGGAAGCTATAGTAGCCGTGTCCCTGGTGTAGTCCGTCGCTGGTGAACCAGGCGTCGGGACCGCCGTCGATCTCGGGCGGCACGTCACCGCCG
>Ga0137373_10000870_pt1 | contig 31795 bp, 26 predicted proteins | sample SagtaG_5_FD_104912 | JGI IMG/M metagenome (GOLD analysis project Ga0137373, IMG submission 104912) | Vadose zone soil microbial communities from Sagehorn Ranch, Mendocino, California, USA - Sage1_R_80_16 metaG | ecosystem: Environmental > Terrestrial > Soil > Vadose zone | place: USA... | reverse complement strand
CGGCGTGTCGATTGCGCTCTGGAACTACATAGGGTGGGACAATCCTTCGACGGTGGAAGGCGAAGTGGTGAACGCATCGCGCAGCTACCCGCGCGCACTCGCGATCACGCTGCCACTCGTGGTGGCGGGGTACCTGATCCCGCTGCTCGCGTCCGCGGGCGCGAGTGACTGGACGCAATGGCGGGAAGGCGGGTGGCCCGATATCGCACGAATGAGCGCTGGAGCGCTGGGTCAGCCGCTCGCGATTTTGATCGCCATCGCGGGAATGGCGAGTGCCCTCGCTCTTTTCAACGCACTGCTCCTGTCATACTCCCGGATTCCGCTGGTGATGGCACAGGACGGATTTCTGCCGACTCGATTCGCCCGCACCGACCAGCGGGGAACTCCGCGTAACGCAATCCTGTTCTCGGCGATTTTTTATTCCGTGTTCGCGCTGATTCCTTTTGCGCGGCTCGTCGTCGCCGACGTGTTGCTGTACGCGATGGCGCTCTTCCTCGAGTTCGGCGCCCTCATCATGCTTCGCCGGCGCGAACCGGAGCTTCGAGGGGAATTCAGAATTCCGGCAGGCCTGGCGACCGTTGCCGCATTGGCGGCAGTACCACTCGTCATTCTTGTGGGCGTCGTCATTCTCGAAATGCGCGACGGCGACTTTGGCCTGCCGGCGGTGATCGGCGCACTCGCAGCGGCCGCGCTCGGGCCGATCGTCTACTACTTCTCGGGTCCGTCCGCCTCGTCGACGTGAGTCTCGCCGCGCCGCGCCGCGTGGCGTCTGTCGCGCATGCGGCGATCCTTGGCCGAGCGCGCTCGCAGCCAACGCCAGGTCGCGAAGACCGCGATCATGAGGATGATTACGTAGAAGGGCGCCATCAGCTCGTGAAAGTACGGCGCGGTGAGCTCGAACCAGAAAATCAGGCCGGCGACAACGACTGCAATCGTCCAGATGACAGCGAGCTGTCGCGGGCTGCGGCGGTAGCCTCCGGGTGAGTCGTCGGGCAAAGCGGGTCCGGTCTCCTAGGGATTACTGACGGTCGTATACGTATATAAGGTACGGATGGAACCGCGGGCTGCGCCAAGCCGTAAGGGCATCATTACCGGACGGGAGAGAAGGTGAAACGATCGATACTTACGCTTTGGCTCGCGCTCGTCGCAGTCGCGCCGCTCACAGCGCGCGCACAATCGGTCGAACAGGGGATCAGGCTGTTCAACGACAAGAATTACACCGAAGCGAAAGCAATGCTGACTCCACTCGGCGGCCAAAACGCCGAGGCGGCCTTCTACCTCGGCAAGATCGCGATGGTTGAGAATGACGACGACCGGGCCGTGGACTGGATGGAGAAAGCGGTGAAGCTCAGTCCGCAGAGCTCCGTCTATCACGATTGGCTCGGACGCGCCTACGGGAACAAGGCGATGCACGCATCCAAGTTCAAGCTGCTCTTTCTCGCGCCGACGGTGAAGAACCAGTTCGAGGCGGCGGTCGTGCTCGATCCCAACAATCTCGATGCGCGCGAGGACATGATGAGCTACTACCTGCAGGCGCCGGGAGTCGCTGGCGGGAGTAAGCAGAAAGCGCTCGAAGCGGCGCTGGAAATCAAGAAGCGCAACGCGTATCGCGGCGGCTACGCCGTCGTGTCGGTGTGCGTGCAGGCAAAGGATTTCGCGTGCGCGGAGCGCGAGCTTCTCGCGCTGCGGTCGGCGTTTTCCGACAGTGCGGGAACTTACGCTCAGCTCGCCGCCTTCTACGCGAACCAGAAACAGTTCGACAAATCCTGGGCGATCGTCGACGAGCGTCTCAAGGCGAAGCCCGGCGACAAGGTGGCACTGTTCGCGGTCGGAAGAACGGGAGCGCTGTCAGGCCGGAATCTGGATCGCGCCGAGGCGGCTCTTCAATCGTATCTCGCATCGCCTCCGGAAGTGAACGCGATTCCGCCGGCGAATGTGCACTTCCGGTTGGGAATGGTCTACGAGAAAAAGGGAGACAAGGCGCTCGCGAGAAAAGAATACGCGACGGCGCTTCAGCTGAACCCAAAACTCGAAGACGCGAAGAGAGCCCTGGACGCGCTCGGCCGGTAGCGTTTTTAGCCGATCAGGACCGCGCGAGTTTTTCGAGGCCCGCGCCGCTCATCCGGAACGTGGTCCAGTCATCGAGCGGCTGGGCGCCGATCTTCCTGTAGAAGTTGATCGCGAGCTCGTTCCAATTCAGCACTGACCACTCAAGCCGTCCGCATCCGCGCTCGACGGCGATCGCGGCGATCTCGCGCAGGAGAGCTTCTCCGATTCCGTTGCGCCGCGCCGGCGGTCTGACGAAGATGTCCTCGAGGTAGATGCCCTTCCGGCCGAGCCACGTCGAAAAGTTGTGGAAGAAGAGCGCGAAGCCCGCCGGCTCATCGTCGAGATACGCGATCAGCACTTCAGCGGACGGCCGCTCGCCGAACAGCTCAGTGGTCAATCCATCTATTGTAGCGACCGCTGAACCGGGCGCGCGCTCGTATTCAGCGAGCTCGCGAATGAACTCGAGAATGAGCGGGACGTCCCGGCGCGTGGCGCGCGTGATGCGAATTCGATTCCCGGCTTCGGTCATTTGAACGTTGGGTAACTGCGGCGGCTACTTCAGGCGTTGAACGCGGGATCGTACATCGGTGGCGAGTAGCGGTCGAGGAGGTCGCGCCGAAAGCCGGCCGGCTGCGGCGCCTGCGCGACGGGCGTGCCGCAAGCGATGATAAAAACGAGGAGAGCGACTGCTTTGCGAACGGGCAAACCGGAAAACACCTTCTTCATCTGGCAATCTCCTCGAGACACGACAGGCCGAGTCCGCGTATAATAGACGCAGAGCGCACGCGACTCAAAATTACCACAGATGAAAGACGGAAATTTCCGTGCGTCGGAGCTCTTCCACGGCTTACCCATCTTTGTAACCATGACTTTGAGAGCAACATTCCTTTCCGGCGTCGCAGCCGCGGCGCTGGCGTGCGCGCCGTCGAGTCCGGCGAATCAATCTCCCGCGCTGAACGAGCTGTCCGGAGGCGAGCATCGACTTCCCACCGGCGCGCGACTCGATCCTGCCGGAACGTCAACCGACCTGGGCTCATTTCCGCTGACGATGATCCCGTCGCCAGACGGCAAAAAATTCGTCGTGCTGCTGAACGGTTGGAGAGAGCAGGGCGTTCAGGTCGTCGATCGCGGAACAAAAAAAGTTACGCAGACGCTGGAGCTTCCCGCCGTTTTCATCGGCATGACGTTCAGCGCCGATGGAAAATCGCTGTACGTCGCCGGTGGGAATGGCGATGTGATCTACCGTTGCGACTGGAATGCAGCCGCCGGATCGGCCACGCTCGCGGACAGCCTCGTACTGGCGGTGCGCCCTCCCAAAAAGAATGGGACGAGATATCCCGCCGGTATCGCGATCTCGGCCGATGGAAAGACGCTTTATGCGGCGGAGAATCTGGCCGACTCGCTGGCGGTGATCGACGTCGCGTCGCATAAGGTCGTGCAGCGTTTCGCGACCGAACGCTATCCATACGCCGTGACCCGCGCGCCGGACGGGACGGTTTACGTGTCAGCGTGGGGCGGGTGGACGGTATCGGTATTCAAACCGTCGCCGGGCGGAACGCTCGCGAGCGCCGGAAGGATTCCGGTGCCGCGCCATCCGTCGGCGCTCCTTCTCAACCGCGACGGGTCGCGGCTGTTCGTCGCATCGGCAAGCACCGATCGCATCGCGGTAATCGACACACGCACGCGTCAATCGGTTGCGCTGCTGAAAGATCCGTCGCCAGGAAGTCCCGACGAGGGAAGCACGCCGGACGCGCTCGCGCTTTCGGAAGAAGGGACCAGACTCCTCCTCGCCGAGGCGGATAACAACGCCGTCGCTGTATTCGATCTCTCTGCGGGTACGTCGAATGTCGCTGCCGCCCGCGGACGGGACGAGCTCGTAGGGCGAATACCCACCGGGTGGTATCCGTCGGCGGTCTTGGTATCGGGAGACCAGCTCGTCGTCGTCGCCGGAAAGGGAAAGGGAGCCGGTCCGAACGTTCACCTGGGACAGCCGGCGCAAACCCGGCCCGACCGATCGAACCAGTACACGCTCGGGCAAATCTCCGGGACAATCAGCTTCGTTCCGCTCGCGAACCTCGAAGCAAGCAATCTGGCGGCGTTGACGGCAAGGATCGCGGCGGCAAATGGATGGGATGTGGAAGCGCCGCGCCGAGCGTATCCGCCGTTCAGGCACGTGATCTACATAATCAAGGAGAACAGGACATACGATCAGGTGTTCGGTGATCTTCCGCAGGCGGACGGGGATACTTCACTGCTCTTTTTCCCGCGGGCGGTCTCGCCGAACCATCACGCACTCGCTGAGCGATTCGGGATATTCGACCGGTTCTTCGTGAATGCCGAGGTTAGCCCCGATGGCCACGAGTGGTCCACGAGCGCGTATGTCACCGATTACTCGTCGAAGACGATTCCATCGAATTATTCGCAGCGCGGGCGGACTTACGACTACGAAGGTCAGAACCGCGGCGCGGACGCGGAAGACGACGTAGCCGGTCCGTCGACCGGGTATCTCTGGGATCTCGCCGAGCGCGCGGGAATCTCATATCGCAATTACGGTGAGTACGTCGGTGACGCGCAGTTCGATCCCAATGGAACGGCGCCGCCGGCGTACAAGGCGACCAAGGCGAATCTGCAGCGCCATACGAATCCGAACTATCCCGGGTTCAGCATGCGGATCGAGGATCAGCTGCGGGCCGATGTGTGGCTTCAGGAATTCGAGCGATACGTACGCGACGGGGAGCTGCCGGCGCTCGAGATAATCCGGCTGCCCAATGATCATACTTCGGGCGCACGCGCCGGAGAGCGAACACCGCGCGCGTTCATGGCGGACAACGATCTTGCCCTGGGGCGAATGATCGACGCGCTTTCGCATTCGCCATTCTGGAAGAACACCGTCGTGTTCGTTCTCGAGGATGACGCGCAGAACGGGCCAGATCACGTCGACTCGCACCGGTCGCCGATGCTCGTCGTATCCGCGTACAACCGTGGAGGCGTGTTCCACCGGTTCGCGAACACGACCGACGTCATCGCGACGATCGAGGACATTTTGAATCTCGACAGAATGTCGCAGTTCGACAGGCACGGACGGCCGTTGAGAGAGATCTGGTCGGAGACTCCCGACTTGTCTTCTTACTCGGCACTGATCCCGTCGCCGTCTCTCGACGAGCTCAATCCGCGGCGGGGAGCACTGGCCGATGCTTCCAAGCGGCTCGTGCTCGACATCGAGGACCGCTCGGACGACGACCTGTTCAACCGGATCCTTTGGAAGACGATAAAAGGAAAGGCACGGTATCCGGGTCCGACGAGGATTTCGCCGCTGGAGATGAAGCGGGGTCGCTGAACGCAGCTCGGTAGGACACGACTACCTGCTTCAAGGCGGAGCGGGTTAGTTTTGTCTCACGGCGCCGTGGCCAAGTGGTAAGGCGGCAGACTGCAAATCTGCTATTCGTCGGTTCGATTCCGACCGGCGCCTCTGTTGCAAAAGCCCCTTTCAAGCGCCCACCACAGTGCTGACACTGGTTTGAGGAAAGGACTCGGGCTCGTGGTACTGCTGCTCGCGCTGAGCGTTGCGGTACGCTTTGCCCGGCTGCATCTAGCGGGCGTCGAGAACGCAACCATGGCCGTCTGGCCTGGCCAGGTGATATTCGGTTTTTATTTCGCCCTCCTCGTATTCGCGCTGCAGTCCGCGCAAAAATTGTTTGCGGCACGGCACGCGCCTTCGCCGACGAGACGAAAGCTTTTTCTGCTGGTCATCATTGGGCTATGCCTGGACTTCGTTCTCGTCAACGTGCAGGAGACGGTTGCGCACGTGGATGCGTCGTACGGGTTCGTCGCTCTTTGGGACGCAGTCACTTTTTTTGCCTGGCTGAGCGCCATCGAGTCATCGCGCTCGGATTCCGAGGGTGTATTTGCGGCATCGTCGCTTGTCGCCATCGCGCCCGTCTTTGCGCTCGGACGCGAGATACTTTTTGTGCCGTATACACCGTTCTCGGGCCGGGCCTATCTCGACCTGTTTTTTGGCAATCTCGCGGTGTGCTTATGGGTCTTTGTGGTCCGGCCAGTCGCTGAACGACGTCGCAGCCAAAAGGCTGCATCGCTCGCCGTGTTTGCGGGATGCGTGTACTGGGCGCTCAACGCGGTTGAAAACGTCGCTGTGTTTGCGTGGTCCCCGCTCGCCAAGGCATTGGAGAGCCTGTTTGCGCGAACGGGCGCGTCGTCGCTTTGGCTGAGCGTCCTGTACGCTGTGATCGCCATTTCGGCGACATTAGTGGTCTGGCGTTGGGACTTATTTCGCCTCGGCACTCACTTCGGAATCGCGAAAAGAGATACGCTGGATAACGCGGCGGCTCCATAAGCCAACGGGTAAAAGCCCGCGTGCCAACGTTTTTACGGGTCGAGATGTCCAAGTGCACAGAGAACCTGCCGTGCCCCCTGCTCAGAGGTTTCGTGAGCCGCACTAGATGATCGCGCGTCCTGCTTTGATTCTGTCCGTCGTGGCGCTCCTGTCCGAGGCGGCCGGCGCACAACAATCGACGCCCGAAACAATTCGCGGCCGAGTGACCGGCGATTCCTCGAGGGCAATAGCCGGCGCGACTGTCATCCTCACGCGCGGCCCGGACCGGCTGGTGCAGCAGACGACCACGGACAGCACCGGCGCCTATCGCAGCCGCTTCGAAGAGGGCACCGGCGACTACCTCGTCTATGTGAGCGCGACCGGATTTAAATCGGCGCGTCGGCGCGTTCAGCGCCAGGGAACAGAGCGTGAGGTGGTCGCCGACTTCGTCCTCGCAAAGGAAGTGGCCACACTCGAGGCCATTCGCGTCGCCGCAAGCAAGCCGGTTCGCGCGACCAATCCCGTGATGCCGATGCAAATCGAAACGGGAGCCTCGGAGCGCTGGACCGAAGGGGTGACCGGACAAACGTCGCCGACCATCGCCGGCGATCTAAATGCGCTCGCGGGCAACATGCCGAACGTCACGCAGACCGGCGGTGGCATCTCCATTCTCGGCGCGAGCGGCGAATCGAATCTCACGACGCTGAACGGAATGGCAATGGCGGCGGCGTCCATTCCACGCGCCGCGCAAACCGAGACGCGCGTGACCGGCGCAACATACGACGCGACCCGCGGTGGCTTCACAGGAGCGAACATAGATGTGCGCCTGGCAGGCGGGAACAGAAACTATCAGCGCCGGAACGCTTTTCTCACGTTCAGTCCCGGGTCGTTCCAGAATGGAAACCCGACGGCCCGTGCTCTCGGCGCCGTGAATGGAGGCTTCCGCGGAAGCATCGGTGCGGACGGCGAGCTGATTCGCAAGGCGCTCACGTATAACGTCGCGGTGGATTTTGCGCACAACGCCAGCGACCCGTTGACTCTGGTGAGCGCGGACGCGGACGCGCTCGTGAGAGCGGGAGTGTCGCCCGATTCCGTGGCGAGGCTCATCGCTCTGGCAACTCCTCTCGGCCTTCCGCTTTCCGGGCGCGATGTTCCCCGGAACCGGCAGCACGATGCGTTTACGTGGCTGGGGCGGCTGGACGACACACGTGACACGCTTCGAACCCGCGCGCTGACCACCTACATCGGATCAACGCACGACGGAGCGCTCGGGTTCGGGCCGCTTGCCGCGCCCTCTTCCGCGGGACAACAGCGCGAGCGTACGCTTGGATCGCAGATCACGCTCGGCGATTACGTCGGGCGGGGGCGAAACATCCTCACTGAGACACGCTTTGCGGCCAGTCAGGTAAAAACCACGCGAGCGCCCTACAGCAATCTTCCGGGGGCGGAAATCCTTGTCAGCTCGCCGGTCGCCGGAGCGAGCAATGACGTTTTCGGACTGACGCTTGGCGGCGGGTCATCACTTGCGATGGAAGATACGAGATGGACGCTGGAGGGATCCAATCAAACGACGTGGAACGCGATGGGACGCCGGCACCATTTCAAGGCGCTGGCGTGGGCGAGAGTGGATGGCTTGAATGAGCAGGGTGGTGGCAACCGCTTCGGAAGCTTCACATTCAGCTCGCTTCAGGATTTCGCCGCGAATCATCCCAGCAGCTTTTCGAGAACGCTTTCCCAGCCGGCCAGGAGCGGCACAGCGTGGAACAGCGCGCTCGCGCTCTCGCACCAATTCGCTCCCACGAAGTTTTTCAGCCTGCTGTACGGGGCCCGTCTTGAGGCCGACGGATTTTCGAGAGCGCCGGCACGAAACACAGCCCTCGAGCAGGCGCTTGGAGTGAAGTCTGGAGTCGCGCCGGGGCGGCTGCACCTGAGTCCGCGTATCGGATTCTCGTATACCTACAACCGGGATCGCGACAACAGTAACGGCATGAATCGCACCTCCGTCGGTACATTCTATCGGACCACGACTGGAACTATTCGCGGAGGCATCGGAGAGTTCCGGGATCTCTTGCATCCTGGAATTTTGGCTGACGCATCGGCCGCAACCGGTCTGCCGGGAAGCACGTCGGTATTGTCATGCGTCGGATCGGCGACGCCGGCGGTGGACTGGGCAAAGTTCGACAACGATCCCGGCAGCATTCCGGCTCAGTGTCTCAGCGGCAGCGGCCCGCTGGGGGAGAGCGCGCCGTCGGTGACATTGATCGATCCATCCTACGACGTCCCGCGGAGCTGGCGGGCCTCGCTAAACTGGTCCAGCAACTGGAGAAGCCTGCTCTTGAAGTTTGACGGTCTGGCTTCATACGATTTGTCGCAGCCCGGCGTCGTTGACGCAAACTTCTCCGGAGCTTCGCGATTTACGCTCTCTAACGAAGCGTCGCGCCCGGTTTTTGTTTCGACATCGGCGATAGATCCGGCAAGCGGAAGCGTCTCCGCGGCCGAATCACGCAAATCGTCGCTGTTCGGTCCGGTTGGAACGCGAGTGAGCGATCTTCGAGGATACGGGGGGCAGCTGACATTCGGGCTCTCGCCCGACGTGTTCAAGTTCAGAAACAATCACTCTCAGTACGGCTCGGTCGCGTATACGCTGCAGTGGACACGGCGCCAGTTCCGCGGCTTCGATGGAGCGGATTTCGGCGATCCGCGAGTGAAAGAATGGGCGCCCGGTAATTTCGACGCACGCCACGTAGTCGTAATCAGCGGGGGATTCTCGACGCGAAATTTTGGCTCTTTTACGTTGTTCGGACGGACACAGGCAGGCCTTCCATTCACGCCGATTGTTCAAGGGGATATCAACGGCGACGGTCGCGGCGGGGATCGCGCCTTCATTCCGAACCCGACGACCGAGAGCGACCCCGTTCTGGCCGCCGGAATGAAGAACCTTTTCGCGACCGGGTCGGCTACGGCGCGCGACTGCCTCAACGCGAATCTGGGAGCGGTCGCGCCGCGAAACGGCTGCCGGGGCCCTTGGAGTCAATCGCTCGACATGCAATGGCGGCCGCCGATGCCGAGAAATTGGAATGGGCGCGTGATTCCAAACGTGCGAATCGAGAACCTGCTCTCGAGGGCGCAGCTCACGCCCGATCCGGTTCTGTTGGTGCCGCGCGGGTTCGACGCGGCGGCCAACAAATTTCGATATGAAGTGAACCCCACCTTCGGGAGCATGACGAACGGACGCACGCTCTGGCGGAATCCATTTCGCGTCGTGATCGATGTCGCGATCAACTTCGCGGTCAACTACGACCTACAGACGCTGCGGAGGGCTGTGGAGCCGGTACGGGTGCCGAGCGGATGGCAGCGGAGGTCGGCGGACTCGCTCACCGCGTTCTACCTTTCAAACACCTCCAGCATATTCAAGCTGCTGCTGGAGGAAAGCGACTCTCTCTTTCTTACCAATGGACAGATAAAAGCGCTGCAGAGCGCCGACTCACTCTTCTCCGCCCATGTGCGGAACATCTACATACCGCTGGGGGAATTCCTGTCGCGCGGATCGGGCAATGCCGGCAAAGCCGAGCTCGACAGCGTGGTCGCGACGCAGAAAGCGTATTGGAAGATTTTCTGGGAGCAGCCGGAAATCGCGGCTGCCCTGGTGAATCCGACCCAGCGGGATCTGCTTCCTATGGTCCCGCGAATTCTTTCGATGCCCAAGAAAGAGCGGGAAACCGGCCAATGGCAGTTCGGCCATCCGGTCACATTGGTAGACAAGCCAACGCCGCCGGGATTTCACTAACGGCGGCGTTTCATCGCGGCGGCGATTTACCCCGCGGATGCTTTCAAAAAGCCGCCGATCAAAACGCCAACTACGCCAATTGCGGCGAGCGTCATGGGATACCACGATGGCTGCCCCGTCCGCTGGGTCCGCGCCGAGACTACCGACATAACCAGAAGAAGCGCGCCGAGAATCGCCGAGTGCATCATCGGCGCATTCGGCGCCATGCGCGCCGTCAGCCAGCCGCCGACGAGCGCGGCGACGAACGAGACGGCGAGATTCGCAATCAGATACTGTCTCGGCGCCGGGACGACGGGGTTCTTCATCATCCCGAAGCCGCCCGGTATCATTGCCGCGGTGGCGGCGATGGTTCCGATCATGACGATAAGCGCCATGACGATGTATCCGGAAACAATGCTTCCGATACTGAGCCACATGATTCCTCCGGCGGGTAATTTCAGTCCGCGGAACGACGAGTGACCGGTCAGAATATAACTTTGTCGCAACCGCCCCACGTCGATGACTCTCACCCGCCGCCTTGGAACGATTCTCATCCGCGCCCTTACAGTGGGCGCGCCGTTATGCACGAGCGCGAGCGACTCGGAACTGTACGCGGTTCCGGCCGTCGCCGGCGATTACGTCCGCCACGTCAGGGTCGCGGGAGACTCGCGGAAATTCCGCTTGCACGTGCCGATGGGATATGACGCGTCGACACCGCTGCCGATCCTCTTTGCGTTTCACGGCTCGAGTGCGAGCGCTTCGGTCATCGAGAGGGAGACGTCGTTCAACCAGCTCGCGGACAGTCTCGGTTTCTTCGTCGTCTACCCCGAGGGCTTTCACCGCGGATGGAACGTGGGCAGCTGCTGCAACTACTCGTATGTGAAGCGCAAGGACGAAGGTCTGTTCGTGCGCGGGATGCTCGCGATGCTGTCTCACGGCCTGCGACTGGATTCGACGCGCGTATACGCGACCGGATATTCCGATGGCGGCACGCTCTCCATGCTGCTCGCGTGCAACTTGCCGTCGACGATCACCGCGGCCGCAAGCGTTTCAGGAACGCTCTTTGAGCCTGTGCCGAAGTGCGTGAAGTCGCGCGCGGTTCCGATGATGGTCATTCATGGCACCGGCGATCACAACATTCCTTACGAGGGGCGGCCCGGCGGATCGCGTTACGTGCGCGGCAAGCATCGCGAGCGGTCCGCGCCGGAAGTGGCGGGATTCTGGCTCGACCAGGAGTCGTGCGACAAGACACCGACACTCGCCGAGCACGGGCAGGTCATTCGCGCCGGTTATGCGTGTGCGAACGGATCGGAGGTCGTTTTCTTCACAATCAGGAACGGAGCGCACGGTTGGCCGGGTGGCGGGCGCGGATGGATTTTCAGTCCGCACCCGCCGAACGACATGGTCGCGTCCGACACGATCGCCGCGTTTTTCCTACGACACAGAATCGGCGAACCGTCGCCGCGCTGAAAAGCGTCACAGGCCGAAGCGCGCGCGAAGCAACGTCCAGCGCAGGCGAGGTATCGTCGTTCGCGTATCGATCTTGATCCGGCGGAGCGCATAGGCGTCCGCTGACGCGCGATTCACGCCGCCCTTTCCGATGACCGCCGACCGATAGCCTGCCCGGCGCGTCAGGTCGCGCACCGCCTGATTCTGTTTTGCGTAAGGGTAACAGAGCGTCGTGACGTGCCGACCCAGCATCGCTTCGAGCTCGTTGCGTGAATCTTCCAGCTCGCTCTTTGCGAGCGCCGGCGGAATCTTCGTCAGCGCGGCGTGTGTGCGCGTGTGGGATCCGAAGATCATGCCGCCCTTTTGCATTTCCAGAATCTCGTCCAGGGGAAGAAGGGGCTCCTGAATCTCATCCGTATCCCATGTGTTGGTCTTTCCGATGAGACCGGACACAAGAAAAACGGTCGCGGAGAAACCATGACTGCGGAGCAGTGGCCAGGCAATGTCGTGTGTAGAGCGGTACCCGTCGTCGAAAGTGATTATCAACGGGCGTTTCGGCAGATCGGCGCTGCCATCGCGGAAGCCCAGCCAGTCATCGAAAGTGACCGACTCGTAGCCCCAGCTCTTGAGGGCAGCCAGCTGGGCGTCAAACGCTTCCGGGAGTACGTAGTTACCCTGATGTCTCGCCTTCGGCGGAAGCAGGTTCACCTTGTGGTACATCAGAATGGTCAAGCTCGTAGAGAAACGCATACTTGAGGAAGGCGGAGTAGGCGGTGAGCGTTGACGAGAGGAGACCGTAACTTCCGTCGAGGAAGTTACCGTACGCGAGGTAGTCGCGCAGGAATCGCCAGACGGGGCGGCCGAAAAGTCCGAACGCGCTAATGTGCAGTCCTTTCGCGTGCAGATCCATGGCGCCCCAGCGCGCATACGTGATCATCTTCGTCAGCTGATGCGAAAGATCACGATATGGAGTATGCAGCACGGGGCCGCGCAGCGTTCCGATATCGGCGACATGCTCGAGACCCTCGTGCACCCGCGACTCACAGTAGCGAAGCTCCCGCCGATACACGCGCACGTGCCAGTCTCTTCCCCAGCGGCCGCGCTTGCGCTCCCGGCCGAGGTAGATGTTCTTCATGCGCACGCGGTACGCGCGATGCTTCGGCGTCGCAAGAACTCTCGCGAGCTGAGCGCGAAGCTCGTCGCTCACGCGCTCATCGGTGTCGAGCGCGAAAACCCAGGGATTGCGCGCGTTCGAGGCGCCGAGGTTTCGCTGGGCGCCGATGGTTTTTCCGGAGAGTGACAACACCCTGATTCCGGCCGACAGCGCGGCGGACACCGTTTCGTCCGTCGAGCCGCCGTCGACAACGATGACTTCATCCGCCCATGCCGAAGCAGAGCAAGCGGCTTCGCGAATTCGATCCTGTTCGTTAAAGGTCGGAATTACAGCGGTGACAGGAAGACGAGGGGCGTTCACTTCCTGAGAATCCCCGTCAGCCCGCCGCCGATGAGCGTCGCGATGTTAGCCAGAACAACCGGCCGCAGCCTGCCCCCCGGAGCGACGAGAAAGCGCGGCTCCCATTCGGGATAGAACCACTCCTTGAACTCCCGCACTCCCTGAAAATTATAGTAGCGCTCTCCGTACCCTCTGATGGCCGTTCCGAGCTGGTGCCAGATCGGCGCGTCCGCGGACGTTCGCAGTCCGGAGAGCGGCGCCATTCCCATGTTGAACCAACGGTATCCCGCCGTGCTTCCCCAGAGCATCACTTCGGCGAGCAGGTAGCGCATGATGCCCGGAGGCGCCTCCGGGAGATAGCGCATCAGGTCGACCTCAAGCTCTTCCTGCGAGCCGGATCTCCAAATCGTCGCGAACGCGATCATGCGTCCATTCTGTCGCACAATTGCGGTCGGAAATCCGGTCACGTACTGGTCCTTGAAAAATCCGAGAGAGAATCCCTTTTCGGCAGCGTGCTTGTTGGCGAGCCATGCATCGGACACCACGCCCATTTCCGCGACATGCGGGGCCACTCCCTCCGGCTCGACGATCTCGACGCAGCATCCTGCGTCGACGGCTTTGCGCCACACGCGCCGGATGTTGCGCCGCTGCGCACCTTCGAGAGTGAACCCGCTAAGCGGAACGCGAGCCTCTTCGCCGAGCTTCACGACGGTGAGACCATAATCGAGGTAAAAATGAAGAAGGAGCGGGCCTACCTTATAGAAGACGGCTATCCCGCCATGTTGATCGGCGAGTGAGACAAACGATGCAATGAGGTCCGGGGTCTCGCGCGCGGACGCAACAGGATCGCCGAGTGAGACCCAGCTGCGGCCGGAGATTCCGTACATGATGAATCCGGCTCGCTTCTCGTTGAACAGAAAGCGTTTGTCGCCGAGCGTCGCCAGCTGTGCGGCGGCCTCCGCCGACTGCGAAGCGATGCGGTTTGCGTCGAGATTGTCTTCCACACTCGGCACCGGCGGAAGGATGTGCGCGGGGCGGAGCAGCCGCATAATCGCGAAAACGATGAGAACACCCATCGTGCCAGCGGTGGTGCGGACGAAGCGGCCTTCCTCATAGTTGAAGTTGAAGAAGCCGGTCGGGACGTGTCGCACGCGGTAGGAGATGACACCGAGCAGGAGTGACGCGGCGAGCACGATGACGATCGACGCAATCCACTGTGACGTGAACCGCTCCTCGACGAGCGACGTCTTCCGGTAGAAATATTTCCGGCTCGGCACGAACGCGATCGCGAGCATGGTGAGGAAGAGGGCTTCCTCGTAGTCGAGCGCGCGCGCCAGCGAGAACGCGATCGCGGCGATGAGTGCAGTCAGCGTGAGATGATAAGCGGCATCGAGCCGCCGCTCGACGCCGCGGGCGAGGAGCAGCAACCCGGCGCCGGCTAGGTTGTCGGCGAAATGCGAGAGCTCGATCAGCGGCAACGGGACGAGCTTGCCAAGAAAATGAAGACGTCCGGCGACCGCGGGTGTCGCGCCGGAAAAGAGCAGCATGGCGCCAGCGACGAAAGTGAGAATCGCGAGACCGCGAGGCACTATCGCGGCTGCCCAATCGCCGCCCAGTGTACGCAGATGCCGGATCGGCGCGGTGTGCTGAAAGAGAGCGAGACCGAGCGAAGCCGCGGCCGTGACGATGCTCAGCACCAGAACGAAATGGTGATGAGGCGTGGGTTGGCTGACTGCTGCTGTGAAGGGCATAGGCTCGCTGGTGCAACCCAAAGGTTCACCGTTAGCGAAGGTACGCAAGAAGTGTATGCGATCAGGAAGGTTGCGTCAGGATGCGGGCGGCTTCAGGTTTGGCGTCTCCCCTACCCCACCGCATTGTTCCGTCGCTCACTCGCCGCTTCCGGCCTGGCCATCTTCCTTCTCGGGACGCGGCCAATTCAGGCACAACGGTGCGACTCGGCGGTTTCGCGTCAAGTGGTGATTTCGCGCACCGGTTTGGCCGAGATGACCGGCCGGAGAATTGATTCGGTCGGCATCGAGACGAAGGCTCCTCCGCCACTGCCGGGGCTCGCGGGAATCGCCGGGAAAGTGCACGTTACGACGCGGAAGTTCGTCATCCGCCGCGATCTCCTTTTTTCGAGCGGCGACACGGTCGACACGACGCGCGTCGCCGAATCCATCCGGCGCCTCAGGCACCGACCGTATCTCGCCCACGCGGTTATCGAGGGCCATTCCTGCGGAGCCGGTCAACCCGTTACGCTGATTGTGCGCACGGAAGACCGCTGGACTACGAAGCCGAATCTCACCGTGCAGTCGACATCGTCATTCATCGGGATCCAGGAAGACGATCTGTTCGGCACCGGCAGATCGGGGAGCCTGTCATTCGCACTTCGTGAAGGGCGCGCCGGCATTGCGGCCGGCTACGAGGACTTCTGGTTTTTCGGACAGTCACTCTCGGCAAAGCTTCGCGGCGCGCTGTACGCCGACGGCAATTATTTCCGGGGAAGATTCAGAAACCAGGAGCAAAGCGTCTATGACAAGTGGCGCTCGCAGCTGATCGTTTCCCAGTATATGCGCGATTCGCGCGACACGCCGGACAAACTCTTTCAATCATTTGAACGGCGGACAGCGCTCGCATTCGTCGGACGTCGGATCTCGGCGACGCCGATGCACGTTGACGACATCCTGTTCGGCGCCGAAGCGGAGAGGGCGGAGCTAAACGCGCCGGACCGCGCAATGCTCGTCGGGCCGCATCTCGCGAAGCGGCGATACGCCGGAGGCAAGATCGGGCTCGCGAGGCGAGCGGCGGCGTTCGACACACTCACGTGGCTGATCGAAAAACAGATTCTGATAGACGTGCCGCGTGGGTCGGAATGGGAAGTATTCGCCGGTGCGGGACACGACGCGGTCACCAAAGAGCCGGGATTGTTCCTCAACGGCTGGGCGGGACACATGTGGTCGCCGGACGAGCGCACTCTCTCGCAGATCGATCTCTGGGGCAGCGGGTATCGAATCGCTCATCGCGGAAACTGGGATGACGCCAGCGTTCGCGGCGCTTTTTCCTCGTATCGGCGAACGCTGAACGGCGTGTTTTCCGGGTATCTGCTGGCCGAAAAGCTGGTGAATCCTGATCCGGACGTGCGGGCGCTTTCGAACCTCGACATCACGAGCTATGCGATCAAGCGCGCATACCGGTTTGCGGAGGAGGCATACGCCGGGGGCGTTCAGCAATCGGTGCACATTCACGATCTGAGCAAGTCAGTGGCGCTCGACGGCGCGTTCTTCACGGCTGCGTCGTTGCGGCGAAAATCCCCGTTCTCGCAATCAGACCACGTGACGGTCGCCGTGATCGGCGCCGGACTCCGTCTGGTACCGACCACACCCGGAAGCGGCGCGCTCCGATTGGACGTCATGTATCCGGTGGCCGGCTCCCGCGGCGCGGAAAACCACGCTGTCATCGCTCTTTCGCTGTCGCCCTGGCTCGAAGCGAGCCGGCACCGCGAAGACCCTCGCCTGAGGCAATAAACAGGTCGTTATTTGATAATCATTTGATGATTGAAAAGGTGGGGATTTGATGGCAAAAAATCCCTTATTGACCGGCGCGGGGCAGGTGCCCTACGTTTGTTTGCCGGATTTTTCACGTCGCCCATCACTGAAGGAAACTGCAAGTTCATGGTCATAACGCGTGCAGCAATCGTCGCCGCCCTGTCGACGATTGCAATCGGAATTGCAGCCTGTAACAGCGACCGCGCGTATGCCCCACCCGACACCGTTCTCACCGACCGTCAGGTGAGCACCGACGTGGTCGTCAGCGAAGGCGAGGCAGTTGCGGCGGATCTCGTTTCGCTCGACGAATCCGCGAACATCAGCGGCGGAGTTTTCTCGGTCAATAGCGGCGACGATGCGCCGAGTGTCCGCAACAACATGGCGCCGTCTTCAACTGCATCATCGACCAGCTGCACATATGCATCCGGCCGGTGGTCGTGCATGCCAGCCGCCCAGAACGGCGTTACGATCGTCCGCTCCTACACGTACTTCGATGGGTCGGGGCAGCCGATGTATAGGTACGATGCGCTCAAAACAGCGTCCATCAATCACCAGCTGACGATGAATGGCACTATTGCGCGAGACACCACCTTCTCCGGGGTCGTGCATCGCGCGCGCAGCGTCACCGTCAGCGGACTGCTCGGGGCGGAAACAACGCGGCGCTGGGACGGCGCAGGCACGAGCGCCGACACCAACACTCACCGCGACTCGCGCGGCACCAGGCGGTATGCGGGTAATTCCGCGGACTCCCTGAAGGCAGTGGTGTATCTACAGCCGAGGACACCCGGCAGTTATCCTCTAAGCGGAAGCACCGTGCGCATCGTGAGCTACACGGTCACATTAAGCGGCAAGTCGAGTGAGATCCGCTCGGTCGATCGGCGAGTTGTCGCGACATACAACGGAACCGCTCTCGCGAAAATCCAGACTGGCACGGTCACCTGCACGCTCCACCTCGACACGCATCGCGTCGACGGCTGCAGCGGCTGACGCGTCGCGGATCATTCGCTTTTGTTGACGGCGTCCCTTTCGGACGCTGTTTTTTTATCCGCGATCTTCACACTCTTGATGTTTACGAACTCATGGATTCCGAAGTCGGAGAGCTCGCGGCCGTAGCCCGAGCGTTTGACGCCGCCGAACGGGAGACGTGGATCCGACGCCACCATCTCGTTGATGAAGACGACTCCAGACTCGATGCCGGCGACGAAGCGCTGCTGCTCCCACGGGTCGGATGTCCACGCGGAAGCGCCAAGGCCGAACCGCGTCGAGTTGGCTATGGCGATTGCGTCGTCGACATCCCTGGCGGTGAAGACTGAAGCGACCGGCCCGAACAGCTCCTCGCGCGCCGCCGGTGAGTTGGACGGAATTCGATCGAGAACCGTCGGCTCATAGAAGAATCCCGCGCCGGAACGTGGATTCCCCCCGCAAACGACACGCGCGCCGCCGGCGACTGACTCCATCACCTGCCTGTGCAGCTCGTCACGGATTGCGGCAGTCGCCAGCGGTCCAAGCTCGGTGGCTTCGTCCATCGGATCGCCGATTCGAATCTTCTTTACGCCGGCAACGAAGGCTTCGAGAAAATTTTCGCAGATCGCGGAGTGCACGATGAATCTCTTCGCCGCGATGCAGCTCTGGCCGTTGTTGATCATTCGCGCGGTGACTGCGGTGGACACTGCGCGCTCGAGATCGGCGCTCGGCATTACGATGAATGGATCGCTGCCGCCAAGCTCGAGAACCGATTTCTTCAGATGAGTGCCGGCGGCGGCAGCCACCGACCGGCCGGCGCCTTCACTTCCGGTGAGAGTTACAGCGGCGATTCGCGCATCCGCTATCAGCGGTGCGACCGCATCGGAAGCGAGCAGCAAAGTCTGGAAGACACCTTCCGCAAAACCGGCGCGCAGGAATATCTCTTCGATTGCAAGAGCGCACTGGGGAACGTTGGAAGCGTGCTTGAGAAGACCGACGTTGCCGGCCATCAAGGCGGGCGCGGCGAAACGAAAGACCTGCCAGAAGGGAAAATTCCACGGCATGACCGCGAGCACCGCGCCGATCGGCTGAAAGGCGACGAAGCTCTTACCACTGCCCGTGTCGGCAGGCCGATCCGCCAAGAACGTTTCGGCATTGTCGGCATAGTAGCGGCAGGCAGTCGCGCATTTTGCCGCTTCGGCAATGGCAGCCTTGATGGGCTTGCCCATCTCCAGAGTCATCAGCTCTCCGAAACGTCTCTTCTCCTTTTCGAGAATGGACGCAGCCTCGCGCATCACCTCCGCCCTCGCGGATATAGAGCTTCGGCGATGCGTCGCGAACGCGGAGACGGACATGCCCAGCCGGCGCTCGAGCTCGGCTGCGGTGATGGCTTCGAATTCCCTGACGAGCTCGCCGGTTGCCGGGTTGACAGTCGCGATCGTCAAGGTACGCTCCACTCCGGGTTCAACAGCAGCTCCTCGATACGGTAGGCGTGCAGCATGTCATGCATGGCGAGATGGCGGAACATAATGAAGACCGAATAACGGGCATACTGCGGGTGCGCGGCTTCGCGCTGCCACTGCTGCTGGGTCAGCGTGCGCAGCAGTCCGACGAGGCGGGCGCGATCGCGCTCGAATCGGTCGAGCGACTCTTCGAGGTCCGCGGCGAGCAGCGCGTCTTCGGGCTCGTCATCCGCGGGGTTGTACGGCTTAATCGCAGGGCGGTCGAGGTGCAGCATCGAGTCCAGGCGACGGAAGAAAAGCGGGTGAACTTCCGCCAGGTGAACGAGATGCTCGTGCGCGGACCAGCGTCCGGAAGAGGGCCGCCGCCTGCGATGGTCCACGGGGATCTCGAGCGCGAGCGGGATTATCAGCTCGGGCGCGCGCTCGAGTGAGTCGAGAACTGCTTTTACCGTGTTCAGGGAGAATCCTCCGTCGAAATGGCGTCTGATGCTTGCCGCCGATGTTTCGGTCAACGGATTAGAATCGCCAGCCGCTCCAGATGCATCCATACGTATCCTGACGTAGAGGCCGAGCGTGCGAAACCCAGGCCGTCACATCGAACGGCGCAGCACGCCGGGCCGTTACCCGTAGATTCTCCCTGTGCGAAAAATAGCATTTGCGAGCGTTTCGCTTTCGGCGTCGATTCTCCTGTTCGCGAGCGTCCTGCAATCACAGGATCGTTACGCGCACATATTCACCGCTCCGCCGACCATCGTTCGCGAATTTCGCGGGGTGTGGGTCGCGACGGTCGCGAACATCGACTGGCCGTCCAAGCCGGGCCTCTCGACAACCGCCCAGCAGGCCGAACTGCTTGCGATCCTCGATCGCGCCGCCGAGCTGAACCTGAACGCGGTGGTACTTCAGGTGCGACCGGCGGCGGACGCGATGTATGCCTCGCGCTACGAGCCGTGGGCGGAGTATCTGACAGGAGAGATGGGGAAAGCTCCGGACCCGTTATGGGATCCTCTCGCATTCGCGGTCTCCGAAGCGCACAAGCGTGGACTCGAGCTGCATGCGTGGTTCAATCCATATCGCGCGCTTCATCCGTCGGCTAAATCGCCGGTTTCACCGACGCATGTGAGCGTCACGCATCCCGAGCTTGTCCGAAGATATGGCACGCACCTGTGGCTGGATCCGGGCGAGGACTTGGTGCGGGCCCATTCGATTAAAGTCATACTCGATGTCGTTCATCGATATGACGTCGATGGCATCCACATCGACGATTACTTCTATCCGTACAAGGAGCGGGATTCCACCGGAGCGCTGATCGATTTTCCTGATTCGGCGAGCTTCACTCGCTACCTCACCGGCGGTGGACAGTTGTCACGCGACGACTGGCGCCGCAACAACGTCGACCGCTTCGTGTGCGACCTGTATTCCGGAATAAAGTCGCTCAAGCCGCGCGTGAAGTTCGGCGTCAGTCCGTTTGGAATCTGGCGGCCCGGATATCCGGAGCAGACGCGCGGCTTCGACGCATTCCAGGAGATCTACGCCGACTCGAGAAAATGGCTGATGAACGGATGCGTGGACTATTTCGTTCCACAGCTCTACTGGAAACTGGGGCGTCCGACTCTGAGCTTCACCGCGCTGCTCGACTGGTGGGTCTCGCAGAACACGAAGTCGCGTCAGATATACGCGGGACTCGATCCCAACAAGATCACGCCCTCACCGGACGGGTGGCCTTCTCAGGAAATTCTCGATCAGATCGCATTCACGCGACTTCAGCAGGGGACGGGCGGCACCGTCCTGTTCAGCATGCGCACATTGATGCGCTCGCCCGACAGTCTTGCGGAGCGCCTGATCGAGCGAGTGTATTCCGAGCGAACGGTTCCTCCGCCGTCATCGTGGCTGGACAGCTCGCCGCCAGCCATTCCCTTCGCGATCGTGAGCAGGGAGAAATCGGGAGCGCTTGGATTGCGAATGAAACCGCGCGGGCGGGAGAGGCCATGGCTGTGGCTGGTCCGCACCCGGAGCGCGGGCAAATGGTCACATGTAATTCTGCCGGGATGGATGCGTGAGTATCGCCTGTCGTCCGGCAGCGGAACAGCAACCAATCCCGACCTGGTTCTTGTTTCCGCCTTCGACCGCATGGCGAACGAAGGCTGGCGCGCGATCCTCTGGATCGACTGAGCCGCTACTTCGTCTTGTCCTCGCGCTCGAGGGCAGCGGAATTGATGCAGAAGCGCTGACCGGTCGGACCGGGACCGTCAGGAAAGACATGACCGAGGTGCGCGTTGCATTTCGCGCAGACCACCTCCGTGCGCCGCATGCCGTGACTCGTGTCCTCCTCGGTACGCACATTCGCTGCCGAAACAGGCTCGGTAAAACTTGGCCAGCCAGTGCGTGAATCGAACTTCGCATCCGAATCGAAGAGGGGCATTCCGCAGCAGACACACTTGTAGATGCCAGGCTCGTTGCTCGCGTGATACCTACCGGTGAACGCGCGCTCGGTACCCATCTCGCGCGTGATGCGATACTGCTCAGGCGTCAGCTTCGCGCGCCACTCGTCGTCTGATTTCCCGCCGTTGTCCGTCATGAGAAGCTCGAAGAAGGTTTTGGACGCTCAAAATCGAATATATACACCGCATTTCGAATTGAAAACGTTGCGGCGTGGTGTCCTCGACCTAGCTTGTGATCATGGGGATACTGCGAGCGATTAGTCGTATCGCACTTAGCGCGCTGCCGGTGATGACAGGTGTTGTGAGCGTCGGGTGCGCGCCCGAGGCGACCCAACTGCCTGCGCCGAGGCATTCGGATTTTTGGGGCGCGTTGTCGGAGCTTCGTCCGGATGCCGCCGCACAATTTGCGCGCACACCATCACAGCGCCTATTCGCACAGTCCGTCGAGCGCATGATGGCGGGAAACGTCAGCCAGGCGGGCGAGGGATTTGCCGATCTCTCGGCGCAGTCGGAGGACTCCCTGCTCAGAAACGCGGCTCGCATCGCATACTCGGCCGCGCTTCAGTACGAGGAGAACTGGCGGCTGCTCGCCAGTCTTCCATCATCGAGCGTCGCTGGTGGAGCGGATGACCGCGCGGCGGTCAAGCGATGGGCATCGTCCTTCGCATCGATCGGCCCGAAGGTTTTCGAGTTCCCGCGGCATTCTGTCGTCGAGCCGCTCTCATTTTCATACGCGGGGACACCGATGGTGCCGGTCCGCATCAACGGACACGATTACCATTTCTGGCTCGATACCGGCTCGAGCATGACGATCATTCCGTCGGATGTCGCGGCTGTATTGGGCGTAGTGCCAGTCAGCGCAGACACGCTCGAGATCGTGACGAACACGGGAAGGGTTGCCGCGCTTCCCACCGTTCTCGACAGAATCGAGATCGGTGAGCTGGTGATCAAGAACGCGACGGCGATGATCGTCGACGAAGGTCTGATGGAATTGCGAGAGCGTCCGCGGCTCGAAACCGGAGAGCGGACAAAAATCTACGGGATCATCGGCTTCGACATCATCCATCGTCTCGACATCGAGATCGATCACGATCAGTCGCGGATCCGGATCCGAAATCCTTCGCCGACGGCGATCGCATCGCTGGCGGGAAGAAATTTCTTCTGGCTCGGAATTCCCGTCGTCGCGCTGGCCGCTGCCGATGGCACACCGCTGAACTTCGGCCTCGACACCGGAGCCGAGCTCACGTTCGGCACCAAAACACTTATGGACAAGCTGACTTTGCGTGCCAACCGCCGCGATGTGCGACGTGTCGGCGGACTGGGCAGGGCGACAGCACTTCAGACCGGAATCGTTCACGAGCTGAGAGTGAAGGTTCGCGATCGTCCATTTTTTCTGCGCGAGATGATCATCTATCCACCTGTCTACAGAACGCTCGTGTCCCTCGACGGTATTCTTGGTGCCGACGTGACACGCGCCGGGGTCGTCCGGCTGGACGCGACGAACGGAATTTTCTCGATCAACGCGGGAGCTACCGGCGAGAGACGTCCAGTCAACTAAGCCACAGCTGCAGGGACGTGCACGCGGGTAGAGCGAGCAAAAGAAACACCGCCGGCGTTGTCCGCATTGTTGGTTGCCTGGAGAAATGGGCCGATACCGCATGGCGAGGGTCGCTGCGAAGAAGGTAAGTTGTGGCGAGCACGGTCCGGGACGCCAGAACGTTCCCGCCAACGAGGTGAGAGAATGGCTGATGTATTTCGCGCCGGGCTGCTTTCCGGCAAGATGGCGGTCGTCACAGGCGGCGGCAGCGGAATCAACTTGGCGATTGCAAAACGCTTCGCGGAATTCGGGGCGAAAGTCGCGCTCATCGGCCGCACCCAGGAAAAGCTGGATACCGCGGCGGCAGAGATAAGAGAGATGCCTGACAGCGCCAGCGCGGCCGGATACGCCGCTGACGTTCGCGATTACGACGCGCTCGCGGCAGCCATCGCCGCAGCCGCGAGAGATCTCGGTCCGATCGACATCGTTGTCTGCGGCGCAGCGGGCAATTTTCCCGCTCCCGTGCTCGGCATGTCGGCGAACGGCTTCAAGGCAGTGGTGGACATCGATCTCCTTGGAACGTTCAACACGTGCCGCGCCGCGTTCGAGCATCTGCGTCGACCGGGCGCGTCGATCATCAACATTTCGGCGATGCAGGCCTTCACTCCCGCGCCAATGCAGGCCCACGTCTGCGCTGCGAAAGCCGGGGTGGACATGCTCACCAAGTGCCTGGCGATCGAGTGGGGTAGCGAGGGCGTGCGGGTTAACTCGATCGCTCCCGGCGCCGTGAATGACACCGAGGGAATGAAGCGCCTCGCCCCGACGCCGGAACTGCGGACGAAATATTCCGACGCGACGCCTCTTCGCCGCTTCGCGGAGAAATCCGAGATCGCCGATCTCGCGCTATTTCTTGTGAGCGATGCATCGCAGTTCATTACCGGTGCGGTTCTCGTTTGCGACGGCGGTCAGTCGCTTGCCGGATTCGGCTCGCGCATTCCTCCGGCCATGTCGAAGGCGAAATAGTGGCCGAGCTGAGGCGGATCGCCGTCTTCTGCGGCTCGAACATCGGCGCGCGCCCGGAATATGTAGCTGCGGCAAAGGCGTTGGGCCGGGCGCTCGCCGACCGGGGCATCGGTCTCGTCTACGGCGGCTCGAACGTCGGGCTGATGGCGGTGCTCGCTGATGAGATGCTCGATGAGCTCGGCGACGTCATCGGTGTAATTCCGCGCACGCTCGTCGAGCGCGAAGTGGCGAACACGCAGCTCAGTGATTTGCGGATCGTGGACTCGATGCACGAGCGGAAGGCGCTGATGGCGGAGCTCGCCGACGGGTTCATCGCGCTTCCCGGCGGCATCGGCACATTGGAGGAATTTTTTGAAACCTGGACGTGGGCACAGCTCGGAATGCATCAGAAGCCGTGCGGGCTGCTGAATGCGGCGGGTTATTTCGATTCGCTCCTCACATTTCTCGATCGAACGGTGGAAGAAAAATTCGTTCGTGGGATTCACCGCCAGATGGTGATCGTCGAGGACGCTGCCGGGGCATTGCTCGATCGCTTCGCGGCGTACGAGGCGCCGCAGGTCGTCAAGTGGGTAAACGCCGGCACGATCTGAGCAGTCCGCGCGCTAAATGATCTCGTCGATCGATTTCGGCCAATCCAGTTTTAGAAGACGCGACAGCGCACGATCCGCGAGAAGCTTCCCTTCGGTCTGACAGCGCGGGCAGTAGTTGGTTTCGTTGTCCGCATAGCGGATTCGCTGAACTATTGACCCGCACGCCGGACAGGGCTTTCCGAATCTTCCGTGAACGGCCATCTCCTCGCGAAACGCAGTGACCTTCTCGGGAAATCCGTTTCCAGTTTCGGCACGCAGGCGTTCCGTCCATTCGGTCAGAACATTTCTCGTGGCGTGGAACAGGCGCTCCATTTCATCATCCGAGAGGCGTGCGGTGTGCTTCACCGGTGAGAGGCGTGCGCGGTGCAGGATTTCGTCCGAGTAGGCGTTGCCGATTCCGCTGAAGAGACGCGGATCGGTGAGGGCCCTCTTGAGAGTGTGATTCTCGGATCGCAGGCGAGCGGCGAACTGGTCCAGATCGCTGTCGAAGATCTCGAGACCGCCCCGGTCCAATTCGGCAAGCTTCGCCTCTCCGCTGACGAGGGTAATCGAGGCGCGTCGTTTCGTTCCTGCTTCAGTCAGCACGAGCGTTCCGTTCTCGAAGTCGAATGCCGCGAGGCCGATCTTCCCGGGCGGTTTTCCTCCGGCGGCCAGCCAGCGGATCCGGCCGGCGATCATCAGGTGAATGACGATGAAGAGGCCTCCTTCGAGGGCGATCACCAGGCGCTTGCCGATCCGCCGCACTCCGATGACTTCGCGGCCATGCGCCGCGCTGATGGGCGGATCGAACGAGCGAAGCACGAACGGTTTGATGATGCGAATCTTCTCGAGTGTAAGGCCGGCGATGTTTCGCTCCAAAGCTTCGACGTAAACGGTTATGTCGGGGAGCTCAGGCATGATCTGTCACATCTACCGGGGCGGCAGTGCCGGCGCGGTGCGCGAACTGCCGAAGCCGTCGCTCGAGCCAAGCGGCAGCGTGCGATCGGTCCTCTGAAGTGATGTAGTCGTTCCCGAGGGCGTGTGCACCTTCGAGTGAAAGATCGACGAGCTTCGCCGCGCGCGATCTAATCTCCGGGTTCGTCAAGCCCGCGCGTCCGGCACGCTCGAGGAGAGCTTCATCCGGCGCGCCGGCGATTGCGATCGCTGCCCTCGCGCTTGGCGCGTGGTAAACGAGACCGGTGATGAACACGAGCGGTGCCGCGACATCGGAAGGATCGATAGTATCCGCTGAGCGCAGCTCGAAATACTCCTTGGGTCTGACTTCGGGGAATAGTGTGGACAGGTGAAAATTCCAATCGTCCATTACGGCGTCGTGTAAATCCAGATGCGATCTGAAGGTGTGAAACTCGCCCGCGTCCGCCCAACCGCGAAGTGATCCCGCATTCAGCGCAAATTCAGCGTACCGTCTCGGAGGATCTTTTCCATCGAATGGAATTCCCGTCCGGCTCCGATCGAGCGTGCGCCACAGGTGCGCACGATAGCTCTGGTGGTCCGTATCGGCGTCCCGGTAGCGCGACGAATTCGCGAACAGCGCGACGACGAAGGGCGCAAGCGCGTTGAGAAGCTGCCATCGCGCGAGAGGACGCATGCCATGATCGACGCTGATCTGCAGGGCAGCGGTCTGACGCATCATCCGCGTTCCCGAATCGCCGCGGGCCTCGAAGTATCGTGTCATGCGAACGTATCGGTCGCTGTGCAGCTGAAGCGGAACGGATGCAACGTCGTTGTACGGGTCGATGCCGATGGAAAGAAGCTCTATTCCCTCGCGTTTCGCGGCTGTTGAAAGGCGATCCGCTGTTTCATTCAAAAACGCGATGAGCGCCGAACAGGATGTGTATGCACGGCTGCTGATCTCGATCTGCCCGCCCGGCTCGAATGAGATGCGCGTCGCATCGGGCAGATTCCAGGACGGCGCGCCTGAATCGGTCATTACCTCGTGCCACTCGCCGGCGGGCAGCGCGCGGCGAATGCAATCGGCAAGCGATGGACCCTTTCCGCCGTGTATGAGCGGCGGCTCGTGCGTTCGCCCGATCATCGGAAGGAGCTCGAGCTCGGCGCCGACCGTGAGCGCATTTGGATTGGCAGAAGACGCGAACAGGCGCGACGCCACGTCGAGAACCAACGACGCCTCGTCGAGGCTCACTCTATCGGCGCGGCGCGCGCGACGGCGAGGGAGAAGGCGCGATCGTCATCCGTGATCCAGCGCTCCAAGTGCATGCCCGAATCGCGGAGAATTCCGTCGATCGCATCGCGGTCGTACTTGTAGCTGACTTCGGTGCGAATCGTTTCCCCTTTCGCCATCGTCACCGTTTCCATCCCCGGGATTATTATTTCGAGGTCGCGCGCAGCAACGACGTGCATCTCGATTCGGCTGTTCTCACTACTATAGTATGCGTGGTGTGCGAAATCGTGGACGGGGAAATCCGCGCCGAGCTCCCGGTTCAGCCGCCGCAGCAGGTTCAGATTGAATTCAGCAGTGACGCCACGCGCGTCGTTGTAGGCAGCGTTGAGAACTTCCGGATCCTTTTTCAGATCGGCGCCGAGCAGGAACGCGTCGGCCGGCTCCATCAGGCGGCGTACGTGAGATAGAAAGACGGACGCCTGGCGCCGTGAAAAATTCCCGATCGTGCTGCCGAGAAATGCGAAGAGCACCGGGGGTGAAAGGCCGGGCAGCTCGAATGCCGCAGTGATATCGGAAACGACCGGAGTTATGCGGGTGTCCGGGTACTCCTTTCGGAGCAGGGTCGCCGCGGACTCGAGAAACTCGGCGCTGACGTCGATGGGGATGTAGACGTCCGCAGCTCCACGACTCCGCATCGCGTCAAGAATGATTCTGGTTTTGCTCGCGCTGCCTGCTCCGAGCTCGACGAGCGAACGCGGCCGCAGCTCGCCAATAAGCTCCGGAATGTGCCGCTCGAGGAGCGCCCGCTCGACACGTGTGAGATAGTACTCGGGAACCCGGGTGATCTCTTCGAAGAGCTCGGATCCGCGCTCGTCGTAAAAATATTTCGGGGAAAGCTGCTTGGGCGTTCGCCTCAGGCCTTCACGAACGTCGTTCAACATCTGTTCGTGTGGAGGTGTGACGACGTAAAGCGGAGACGAATCGATGGTGCGTTTGGTCAATCGTCCGCCGCGCAGCGGAAGCCGCTGAAAATCTGGCGGCGGATCGGGTAATCCCAGTTCCGGAAAGTGTTTCGTATCACGTTTGGGCGCGTCGCCCATGACCCGCCACGCAGGACTCGATAGTCGGGGCCAAAAAACTCCTCGGAGTATTCACGATACGGGAAACCCCGAAAACCCGGATATCCGCGAAACTCGCTCGATGTCCACTCCCAAACGTCGCCGATCATTCCGTAGCAGCCGAGCGGCGAGACGTTGCGCTCGTAAGCATCGACGCGGGCCGTTTCGAAAGAGAGCTGGTCGACGTTTGCATCGCCTGGTGACGGAACGTCGTCGCCCCAGGGAAACGCGCGCGGCGCCAAGTCCGCAGACCATGATGCAGCGACTTCCCATTCGAGCTCCGAGGGGAGGCGTTTTACCGCCCATCGTGCGAAAGCTTCGGCCTCGTAGTAGCACACGTGACAAACCGGCTTGTGCGCGTCGACAGTCTGTACCAGGTCCATCGTCCGCTCGAGCCACGCATCACCGTCGCGTGTCCAGAAGAGCGGCGCGTGGACGCCCGACGAGAGAAGCCACTTTCGCCCCGGAGCCGACCATAATTCCGGATGGTCGTACCCACCGGCGTTGACGAACTCGAGGTAGTCGCCGTTCGTGACCGGAGTGCGATCGATCTGGAACGGAGGCAGCACGACCTCGTGCCGCGGACGCTCGTTGTCGTACGACCAGCGGCGGTCATCGGTGCCGATGGTCACGCTGCCTCCCGGAAAGCGAACCATGCCATCGCCGTGCGCGGAGCCGCGTGGAACGATGTAGCGTCGAGGCGCGTGATACGGCTCGCCAAGCTTGAGCTGAAGCGTCTGAAGGATCGTCTCGTTGTGCTGGTACTCGTGCTGAAGGACCAGATGATAGACGTATCCGTCCCTGAGCAGCGGATTCGAATCATCGAGCTCGACTTTCTCGAGGCGCTCGAGAACGCGATCGCGAATCGCATTCATGCGCGACGTCATTTCGCCGAGGGAAGGCAGCTTCAGGGATGCGCGCTCGGCACGCGGATGCTCGAACGGATTGTACAAGCCGGGCATCTCGGTGAACTCGATCGCGCCGTCGAGGTTTCTGGTGAGCCAAAGCTCTTCGAAGTGCGCGATATGCCCGATGTCCCAGATGATCGGACTCATCAGCGGGCTGTGCTGCCGGTGAAGATCGTCCTCCTCGAGATGCGATACGAGAAGAAGCGTCCGCGCGCGCGCCTCTTCGAGGAGCCGCGTTATCCGCTCTTTTTCGGAGGAGAAATTCTGGGGAGCCGCCGGCACAGGCAGGATTAATCGAAGCGAGGGAATCCACCGTAAAATCGGCGGCGTAACGCGAATCATAGCGGACGGCCCCGCACCTTGCCAGGACGCACCGCCGGCCTACGTTTTATCGATTCAATCGCGGCCATGACAGAGAGGGGACAATCGGATGGTGAGACACGTTTTGAAGTGGGCGGGAATCGCAATGGGCGTTGTTCTGGGGCTGATCATCGTCTCGATCGCGGCGACGTACGCCGTAACTTCGGTCCACATGAACCGGCAGTACGCGCGTACGGATTCACTCGTCATTCCAACTGACCCGGTATCCGTCGCCCGTGGAAGGCATGTGGTCGAGGCGATCGGAAAATGCGCCGCGTGTCATGGCGACGATTATTCGGATCGCGCTGTTTCGGACGATCCGGCGTTCGCAGTTCTCTATTCGGCCAACCTGACGGTAGGGACGGGGGGCATCGGCGCTTCGTACACGGACGCCGATTACGTGCGTACCATCCGTCACGGCGTAAAGCGCGACGGCCGTCCGGCGCTGTTCATGCCGTCCGAGGCGTATGCGGCGATGAGCGATGCAGATCTGTCGTCGGCTATCGGATATCTCAAGACACTGCCACCGGTCGATGCGGTGCATCCGGCGCCGCGCATCGGACCGATCGCGCGGATTCTTTATCTCGCCGGCGCGTTCCCCTTGCTTCCGGTCGAGCGGATAACGTCCGAGCAGGCATCGCTTCGCACGACCCCGCCGGGGGAAACCGTTGCGTACGGGAAATATCTCGCTACTGCCGGCGGCTGCAGGTCATGTCACAATTATTCGCTGTCCGGCGGCGCCAAGATCGAAGGCAAGGTGGTGGCGGCGAATTTGACGCCGACGGGACTCGGCAAGTGGACCGACGCCGATTTTTTCAAGGCGATCAGACAGGGCGTTCGGCCCGACGGGGGGGTGCTTAGCGCGGTGATGCCTTGGCCGTATGCGAGAAGGATGACCGACAGCGAGCTCAGGGCGCTGTGGCTGTATCTCCTTTCAGTTCCGCCGAAAACGACCGGACAGCAATGACCTCCAGCGGTAATTGGATGGAAGGAAGCAGGCTGGAGCCGGTCGCCAGAAAAATTCCCTACATCGCGGCATCGATCGTCGGCGTTCTGGCGATCGCCGTTCTCGGGTCGTGGTCGATGGGGACGCAGCACACGCTGGTAATCGTCCCGGAAACGATGCCGATGCTTCCTGCGGCCGCAGTCTGCTTCCTGATTCTCGCGGTCTCCCTCGGCCTCGCGGAGGCGGCGTCCAAGAGCGATTTGACGCGCTGGCTACAGCAGCTGCTCGCGTTAACTGTCGCTCTCATCGCGATCACGGAATTCGTCGAGTACGCGCTTGAGCGTGATGTCGGACTCGACCTGCTCCTTTTTCGCGACCGCGTGATTGCGGCGCAATTCCGTCCCGCCGGCCGCATCGCCATCAATAGTGCCGCCGCTCTTCTCCTCGAGGCACTCGCGCTTCTCTCTCTGAATCACGACATCCGCAAGCGCGACTGGCGAGCGCAGATGTTCGCTTCACCGGCAATCTTCATCGCCCTGGTCGCGCTGCTCGGCTACGTGTTCGGCGTGAGAGGGCTGTATATGCTCTCACATTCATCGGGGATGGCGTTCATCACGGTGTTTGCGCACATCACGCTGGCGACCGGAATAATGTTCGCGCACCGGCAGCGCGGCCTCAGCGGTCTCATCGTCGACGAAGGCGCGGCAGGCGTGATGACCAGACGGCTGGTGCCTGCGGCGATGATCGTGCCCGTCCTTCTGGGGAGCATCAGGCTGGCGGGAGAGCGCGCCGGTTTCTACGAGACGGAATTCGGCGTTTCGATAATGGCGATCACGAGCATCATTGTCTTCATTGGAGTCGTTGTCTGGGCGGCGCGGGTGCTCCGCGATCTTGACGTTCAGCGTGCCGAGCTCATTCTGCGCGAACAGCGGGCAAGAGCGGCCGCGGAGCGCGCGAAGATCGAGGCGGAAACCGCGCGCACCGAAGCCGAAAGGGCGAACACGATCAAGACCGATTTTCTGGCGGTCATGTCGCACGAGCTGAGAACGCCGCTCACCGCGATCATGGGCTATGAAGAGCTGCTGTCCGACGGGATTACCGGTCCGGTTACCGATCTTCAGCGACAGCAGCTCGGACGGATCAATGCCAGCGCATACCACCTGCTGGGACTCATCGACGAGATTCTGACATTTGCTCGCGTGGACGTCGGACGCGAGAAGGTTCGCCTCGAGCGGGTATCGATCAACACCGCGATCCGCGAAGCGGCAGCGCTCGTCGAGCCGATGGCGGTTCCGAAGAGCATCCGCTTCGTCGTCGTGGAGCTTGCGGAAGATCAGTCGATAGAAACCGATCCGACGAAGTTCAGGCAGATGCTCGTCAATCTGCTGTCGAACGCGCTCAAGTTCACCGACGAGGGAGAAGTGAGGCTGACGGCCGCCATCCGCGAAGGAAACATTCTGGAGATCTGTGTCATCGACACCGGCATTGGCATCGACCCGGGTAACGTCGAGGCGATTTTCGAGCCTTTCTGGCAGGTGGAGCAGGGGGCGACGAGGAAGAGCGGTGGAACCGGACTCGGCCTGAGCGTCACACGAAAGCTCGCGCGCCTTCTCGGCGGCAACGTGACGGTGAAGACGGGGTTTGGACAAGGCAGCATTTTTACGCTGACCCTTCTGCTCGCTGCGTCAGTGGCGTCGAGCGGACGAAAGACGCCGACCTATTTGCGGCGAATTTG
>Ga0137373_10000866_pt1 | contig 31904 bp, 34 predicted proteins | sample SagtaG_5_FD_104912 | JGI IMG/M metagenome (GOLD analysis project Ga0137373, IMG submission 104912) | Vadose zone soil microbial communities from Sagehorn Ranch, Mendocino, California, USA - Sage1_R_80_16 metaG | ecosystem: Environmental > Terrestrial > Soil > Vadose zone | place: USA... | reverse complement strand
GGCTGCGTGCGGCGGCCAGGATAATCTTAGCCCGCTTCACCAGGGCTTGCGGGCAGGTCTGCTGGCGCATCAGCCGTTCCAGCACGAGCTGCTGGGCGGGGGTCACAGTAATTGATTGGGGTTAGGACCAGGCATTCGACTAGTAACCTCGTCAGTGATGAATAAATAGTGGGGGCAGCGCCCCGTGACTGTGTAGTATACCATAACCCGATAGGTATTTCCGCCGATATGTACTAGTAGCGTAAACGCATACATTTCAGCCGGGTCGCCGGTTATCTCAGCTAAGGAGTCTTAGATCATGAGCCGTCCTGTAGATTCGAGCCGCAAGCCTGCCTATCGCCCGCTTATAATCGCCGGCAGCACCCTGATTGGGATGATCGCAGTCGTGCTCGTTGCCATGGCGATGCAGGCGCCAAGCACGTCGCCGGCGGCGCAAGTGCCACATTTTGTCGAAGTGCCGCCAAAAAACAGTTCGCCAGATTCAGCTCTGCGGACGATGTTCATCGGCGCGAAAGATGCCCAGCTCCCGCTTAGCGGTACGGGCGGCGTGCTGCTCTCTACGCTGGTCTCCGGGCAGGTGCCGGCGGGGGCGATCAAGGCAGTCGTGCAGACCGACTCGAACTGCCAGCCGGATCAGAATGGTGTCTCGCATTGTTTCAACGAGTTGACGGTTGATGGTGTCAAGGTCGTCGTCCAGCACCATCATAAAATGAGCGAGACTCCCTGTTTGACGCCGGGCGAGACGGTCAATCTCACCGATCGGCAAAATCTAAACGGGTAGCTATCGCTTATTACCAAACATTACTCGCTGGGCCGAACATGCCTTCACTACCCTCGGCGGAAGGGCAATGACTGCGGAAGTGATAAAGCTCAGGCTTGCTTGAGCCACCGATCGAGAAACGCGTACGCCTGCGCCTTGACGTCGCCGGGAAAGCCGTGCCCGCCCGAAAACACCTGCGCGCCGAAGCGCTCCGCTGCGCCGGCCTGAGCGTATGCCGCCGCTGCTCGCTCCGCGATCAGGCGCACGCCGTCGATTGGGAAGATCCTGTCGGCGCTGCCGGCTGTAAGCATGAATGGGCGCGGGGCCAGATCGGCGACCAGCATATCCATATCGCCGATCTCCAGCAGCCCAGGCACATACAGCGCGAAATTGTGGTTGATTCGATCGCGCAGAATCGCGCGGATCATGCCGAAACCGCACGACGACACCCCGGCGCGCACGCGCTCGTCGTACCACGTCAGCCAGAGTGTCTGCTGCCCGCCCAGTGAATGGCCAATCACCCCCAGGCGGGTGCTATCGACTTCTGGTAGGCTGGCCAGCGCATCCAGAGCGCATGTCAGGTCGTGTAGATACTTGGTCTGCAGGCATGTGCCCATCAGGATGCGCTGAGTGAACACGAACCGCTCATAGCGATCGCCGTCGAGCTGTGGGTTCGCCTGGCGCTCCGGCGCGGGCGGGCGCCGATCCTCGAAGCACAGCTGATCCGGGCAGAGCACCACGTAGCCCCGCTGGCACAGATCCAGCCCGTAGTGATATGTCGCGTCGCCGCTCAGCCCGGCCGGCTCCGACTTTCCAAGATCGTACTCGCGGGCGTGCTGGTGGATCGCTAGGATGCCTGGCCGCCCGGCCGCCGGCGCAGGGCCAGCCGGGCGCAGTAGCCAGGCGGAAACGCGCTCGCCCGGCTCGACCGCGTAGCTCACGAGTGTGCGGGTATACTCGGCCTGATTCAGCGCCGGTTCTTGTGCGAGATCGAGTGACACCTTGGGCGGGAACGGACCGAGCCGGGCGAGAATTGCTTTACGTAGTGCGGTATCAGCCATCGCTATACCTTCAAGCCTGCTTTTCGTCAGCTAGCACAGCGCCGCTTATTCGAGTGCATGATTGTCGACGCCAAGCTCGCGACAGACATGGTCGAAACCGTCCTTGCCGAGGCGCATGCGCTCTGAACCGAGTATTCGGCATAGTATCTCGACGGTTGCCTGCATATGCTTGTCGCCATCGCGCAAGTAATCGGCGTAGCCGTGCTGGCGATAGAGCTCGACGGCCCACGTGCGGGTCTTTGATCCGGAGCCACCATTGGCGCGGAAAGACGAGACCACGACCCAATCGACCGCAAGGGCCAGCACATCGACCAGGCGCTCGGCATTGCACGGCAGGAGTGGCGCAATGCTCACCTGGGCGGGTATGTCGGCGGCACGAATCGTGCGGATGGCTTCGAGCCGCGCGCTTATAGAGCGCAGGCTGGCTCAAAATGGATATGACCAGCCGCAGGCTGAAGCTGCACGATCGTAGCATCCTCATTCAATCGATGTTAGACTGTGCAAGTATAACACATGTGTTCGAGTCAGCGGGACATAGCCCTCCAAACCACTCGTCACGCGGATCACCGTGGAGTTCGTGAATATCAGAAGTATCACATATGAGACAATTATCGATCATTGCCGCGCTCACGGCCGCGGTGGTGGCGGTCGTCGCGGTGATTCTCTGGGGTAGTGATCTCGAGGCGCCCGCCAAGCCGGCGATGGTTCCCGCGACTATCGAGCCGGCGACGGCTCCCACACCTGGCGAGCAGCCGACGACGATAACCGCGCCCGCCGAGCCGACGATCGTTCCAACACCTGCCAAGCCAACGGCCCTGCCCACGCCCTCTGCTCGGCGGATGCTGCCGGCTGATCGGAATCAGGTGCTGCGGTATGTGGCGCTTGGCGATAGCGCCGTATACGGCGTAGGCGCGAGCAGCCCCGATCGGAACTATGTGAGCCTGCTGGCCGCTCGCCTCCGTTCGGTCTACCCGCAGACTCAGGTCGCCAATCTCGGCGTGCCTGGCGCTACCTCGGCGGATGTGGCGGGCCAGCAGCTTAGGCAGGCGGTAGCGGCCAAACCCAACCTGATCACACTATCGGTTGGGCCGAACGACATCACGCAGGGCAAGGACGCACAGGCGTACGAGCGCAACCTCAATACCATCCTCCAGACGCTTACGGAGGAAACCGACGCCGTGATCGTGATCAATCTCATTCCAGACCTGGCCGTTGTACCGCGCTTTTCGGGGGCAATGAAAGATCAGGTTGGTCGGCTGACGGTGCGCTTCAACGCGGCGATTGAGCGCGCCACCCGCACCCGCGATGTGGTAGTAGTCGATCTATACAGGCCCAGCCAGCAAGAGATTCCGCGGCACCCCGAGCAGGTGTCGGCAGACAACTACCACCCTTCGGATGCCGGCTATGCCCGTTGGGCCGAGCTGATTTGGCACGATCTCGAGGCGCGAATCGCCACCTGATGGCGGCCTCAGCCTTCCAAATGATACGGCACGCTGGTGACGATGATCCCTTTGCGGAACAGGAGCGCGGCTTTGATCAGCAGCGCTGTCTGGTTGTGGAGCAGATGCTGCCACCATTTCGACGGGATGAACTCGGGCAGGATCACCGAGAGCACATCATCGTCATAGAGCTTATCCAGCTCGTCGACGTAGTTGAGGATGGGCCGCACCAGACTGCGGTAGGGCGACGCTAGCACTACCAGGGGGATCGCACTGGCCCATTGTGCCCACTTCGCCCGCATTTTGAGCGTCTCTTCAGGATCTAGATCGACATACAAGGCCGTGGTGTTGTCCGGCGCGAGCGACTGGGCATACTCCAGGGCTGGTATGACCCCGCGGTGAATACCGGAAACCAGCACCAGAGCCGTATGCCGCCGCACCGCCCCGATTGGCCGCGCTTGCGTGAGTGAGAGCTGGCGCGCCACCCCGACGTAGTGCTGGTGGATCGCCCGGAACAGCAGAACGATCAGCGGGATGGCGACCAGCACCGCCCAGGCGCCGCGTGTGAAGCGCGTGGCAATGATGACCATGAAGACGATCGCGGTCAGGGTGGCGCCGATCCCGTTAATGACCACGCTGCGCTGCCAACCTGGCTCATGCGTGCGCAGCCAGTGGCGCACCATGCCACCTTGTGAGAGTGTAAACGAGATGAACACGCCGATCGCGTAGAGTGGCAGCATCGCCTGCTCGCGGGCGTCGAAGATCACGATCAGCAATGCGGCCAGCAGCCCCAGGACCAAAATGCCATTCGAGAAGACCAAGCGATCCCCGCGGCTGGCGAACTGACGCGGCAGAAAGCGGTCGCGCGATAGAATCGAGGACAGGCGCGGAAAGTCGGCATAGCTAGTATTGGCGGCCAGCACCAGGATCAGCGCGGTGGCCACCTGGATGATGAAGTAGAACGGTCCCGTGCCGATGACCGCGCGCGCGACCTGCGAGACGACGCTTTCTTCCTCACGCGGGACGACGCCGGTGAAGTGCGCCAGCACGGTGATCCCCAGAAAGATCGTGCCCAAGATCGTCAGCATTGCAAGCAGGGTTGTCGCGGCATTCTTGGATTCCGGTCGCTGAAAGGCCGGCACGCCGTTGGAGATCGCCTCGACGCCGGTCAGCGCAGTGCAGCCGGCCGAGAACGCTTGCAGTATCAGAAAGAGGGTTAGCGTATGTGTTGGTGGCGGCACCACAACTAGCTCGGGCGGGTGTGGCACTGTTCCCGTCAACACAAGCTGGGCAATACCAATCCCAATGCAGGCGAGCATGCTGATCACAAACAGATAGGTCGGCGCGGCGAAGATCGCGCCGCTCTCCTTCACACCGCGCAGGTTGACGATCGTGATGATCGCGATGCACGCGAGTGAAATCTCGACCCGGTAGTCAGCCAGATGGGGATAGCCCCAGGTGGATGCGAGTGAGGTGATCGCGAAGACGCCAGCGGCTACGGAGACCGCGACCGTGAGCACATAGTCGATCAGCAGCGCCCCGGCCGCGACCAGGCCAGGAAGCTCGCCTAGATTCTCGTGTGCCACGATATAGGCGCCGCCGCCACTTGGATAGGCATGAATGGTTTGGCGATAAGAGAAGCCGACGATCATCAACAGCGTGATGATTGCGATCGCGATCGGGATCGAGAGCGTCAGCGCCGCGGCACCAGCCGTCATGAGCACCAGCATGATCGCCTCGGTGGCATAGGCATTCGAGCTGATCGGGTCGGAGGCGAACACGGCCAACGCGACGATCTTCCGCAAGCGCTGGTGCTGCTGCTCCTCGGTTGAAAGCGGCTGCCCGACTAGGATGCGTTTTAGCGAGTCGATCATAGATCCTCATAATCAAGCGATTGTGGACACAGCGCCTTCCCGGCGTCGCTGCTGAGCGACGCTAACCACGAGCGCTCGCTGTGGATATCTGCCCACAAATACTCATCATAGCGCTAACGACATTTGGAAAGTATTAGGATCTATCGAAAAGGTATAAGGATTGTATTAAGGTGCCACGGTGCCGATGCTCGCCGCATAAAGAAGAAGCGTGGAGGGCGTATCGCCCTCCACAGCTCGCTGAAACCGCAGACTCGTAACTCTTGTCGCCTGAAGGGCAGGTGGGCTCGTTTGGTTCAACTATCAGTGTGAAAGCGGTATCCAATCCCTGGCTCGGTCAGAATATGAGTCGGATGGGCCGGATCAGGCTCGATCTTACGCCGCAGTTGTGTCACGAACACGCGCAAGGTCGGCAGATCTTGCTCATAGCCGCTGCCCCAGACGGCCCCAAGTAGCATGCGGTGGGTGAGCACCTTGCCGGCTTGGGTGGCGAGCACACGTAAGAGCTCGTACTCTTTGGGCGTAAGATGTATCTCTTCGTCGCCGATCATAACAAGACGACGCGCCAGGTCGATCACAAGATCGCCGAAGTGCAGCACTGGTTCCTGGGCGATGGATGAGCGGGCGGCATGGCGCAGCGCGACGCGAATACGGGCCAGCAACTCGTCGGTGCCGAACGGCTTGGTCAGGTAGTCGTCGGCGCCGAGATCGAGCGCCGCCACCTTATCCTGTTCGGCGTCGCGCACCGTCAGCACAATGATCGGCACCTGCGACCAGCCGCGCACTTGGCGGCAGACCTCGAGCCCATCCATGTGCGGCAGGCCGAGATCGAGCAGAATCAGATCCGGCCGCCAGTTCGCCGCTCGTTCCAGCGCGGCCGGTCCATCGGCCGCGACCGCAACGTCATAGCCGCGCGCGCCCAGGCTGGTATTCAGTAGGCGCCGGATCTGCGGCTCGTCGTCGACGACCAAAATACGTGCGCTCATTCACGTCCCTCCCGCTCGTTCAGTATCGGCATGCGTGGGCCCGCAGTAGGTTCGGCCAACGGTAGGGTGAAGACAAATCGGGCTCCGCCATCGGTCATGTTCTCGGCCCACATTCGCCCGCCATGCAACTCGATAATGCCTTTACAGATCGCTAGCCCGAGCCCACTGCCATCGGCATGCCGCTCAGGGTCGGCCGCACGTACAAATTTCTCAAAAATCCGCGCCAGCATCCCTTGTGGGACTCCAGGTCCCCAATCGCGCACTTCCACCTCGATCATGGTTGGTTTAACATGCGTCTGGATGCGAATCGGCGTCTCGGCCGGCGTGTATCTGGCCGCATTCTCCAGCAGATTAGTCAGCACCTGATCGATCTGCATATAGCTGATGTGTACCGCTGGTAGATCGTCCGGCAGGTCGATTGTCACCGCACGTCCGGCCAGCTGTGGCTTTAGCCGCGCGACGACGTTTGTGGCTAGCTCGCCGATATCGTGCCAACTCCGCGCCGGGTAGGGTGCGCCGGCTTCGATCCGCGACATCTCCAAGAGATTGCCGACCAGGCGGTTCAGGCGATCGGACTCTTCATCGACCGCGTTGAGCAGGTCGCGTTGGGCCGGCGGATCCCAGACTACTGAATCGTCGAGCAGGTTGGTCACAGCGCCTTTGATCACCGCCAGCGGCGTGCGCAAATCGTGCGAGATCGACGAGAACAGCGTGGCCTTCACGCGTTCGGACTCGGCCAGCGCGCGCGCCTGGCCGGCCTCGTCGACCAGCCGCGCGCGTTCCAGCACCAGCACTGCCTGCGTGGCGATCGCCTCCAACCGCTCTTGTTCGGCCCTGGTGAGCGGTTCGTGAAGCGACCGCAGTACGACGCGCAACACCCCGAGCACCCGTGGCCCGATGCGCAGAAATGTGTCAACATTGCGAGTTGCAAGCGTGGGCGGCGCCCCAACCGTCGCACGCTCGGCGAGGCGCCCATTGGCATCGTAGAGCAGTACACTGCACGCCGGCACATTCAGCACATGCATGGTCGTTTGGGCCACCAGCGGCAGCGTACGTTCCAGTGTAACCTCGGCGCTGAGCGTCTGACTGAGACTAAGCAGCGTCGTGAGCTCGCTGGCGCTGCGCTGCGCGGTATCGGCCTGCTCACGCGCTCGCCCGGCCAGGCTGCTGGTGATGATCGAGACGGCCAGAAACGTCAGTAGGCGCACGAGATCTTGCGGATCGGACACGAAAAAGGTATGCAGCGGCAGAACAAAGAAATAGTTGAGTGTAAGAAATGCCAGCAGCGAGGCCAGAATTGCCGGTATTAATCCAACAGTCGTCGCACTAATCAGCACCACCAGCAAATATAGCAGTGCAATGTTCGTCTCATGTAGGCTGGGCAGCTGGGTCAGGATCAGAGTCGCGACCACAACGCTTCCGACACTCAACGCATAACGCTGCTGAGCGCTCCAGGCACGGGTTGTGTTCATGTATGACGAAGCCTTTCTCCAACACAGGGCTTGTGCGGTCACTTGCAAAACACGTATTTTTCTTCTTCGTATCGAACGTAATTTCGTTCTGCGAACGAAAAACGTTCGATACGAGAGTTTTTGATCCGTGGTAGTCCGATGGTCGTGTCCGCTGCGTAAGTCCTGTGAATGACAAAATAAAGTCAATCTTTATACATCCCTAATAATCTCGCTAGAAATCATAACACTTTCCGAATGCGCTGCGAAGTACAGTAGAGCTGTAACGTTACCACGACCTATCGCGCGCGATCCATAGCGAGATAGTAATCCCTGCGAGGAGCGAAACAATGCGACATCAGGCACCAAACACATATGAACACGATCAGCATGCAACCGGACGCAAGACGTGGTCGGATTACTATTTTCAAGCGATCCTCTGGAGCATCTGGACGCTGATAGTCGCCGCAACCGCCTATTTCAGCTGGCATGCCGATATGGTCGCGCAGCGCCCGTTGAATCTTGTGGGAATGACGATACACTGTGGGGTGGTAGGCATTATTGGACTGATCATCATTACGCTGATCGAGATGCGCCTGTGGCCGTGGTGGTTTATAGAATAATAGCGTTTATGAGCATGAGCGCCGCAAGCCCATAGACGCCAGCGCCCATCCAATAGGGCGCTCCGGGCATCACACTATCGTACACCGCACCTGCCCACAGTGGGCCAAGCAGGCTCACCAAGCTGTGGAGGGCCTTGATAGTGAGCCGGGTGATCTGGGCAAACTGGCCGATCGAGATCAGATCGCGCATGGATTCCTCCTTTCAGCACCACGATACAGTCATACCCAGGGGCAGAGTCAAGCGCGGAGGAGCAGGGTTTGCATCTGGAAAGTTGCTGTGGCGACCTCTTTTGTAGCGCGAGTTGCGGGAGAGCCGCCGACATTATCGATTGATTGCGGCCCGAAGAGCGCCAGCGGCGCGCCCGCAGCATTGGCCGAGCCTGTCCAAACGGTCAGTTTCGAAAGCATTTTCTTGACAAAGCCGAAACGCGAGTGCTATACTCATAGCAGCAGAACGATATTGGGCATTAGAATGGACAGGAAGCGCGCATGACATTGGAGCACCGCGAACAAGGTGAAACGCGGGAACAGATCCTGACCTTGCTCCGGCGGCAGGGCGACATGACAGCGGCTGCACTCAGCGAAGCGCTTGGTATCGGCGCGGTTGGTGTTCGCCAACATCTCGCGCTGCTCGACCGCGATGGCCTGGTGCGCACTGCCGGCGTGCGGCGCGGAATTGGGCGCCCAAGTCACCTGTATACGCTTACCGAGCATGCGCAGACGCTGTTCCCCAAGCGCTACGACCGGCTGGTCATGGATGCTCTGGCATTCGTCGAGGCGCAGGGTGGCGCCGAGGCGATCGACAAGCTCTTTGCAACACGTCGCTTGCAGCTAGCCAAGCAGTTGGCGCCGCGGCTGGCCGGCAAGAGCCGCCCAGAGCAGGTGCGTGCGATGGCGGCAATTTTGACCGAGCAAGGGTATATGTGCGAGTACCAGGCGCTGCCCGATGGTAGTTTCGAGCTGATCGAGCACAATTGCCCAGTAGACTGCGTGGCGCGCGATTATCCCCAAGCCTGCGAGCATGAATTGAAGCTCTATGAAGATGTGCTAGGCGTGCCGCTGGTGCGCGAGGAGCTTATGTCGGAAGGCGGGAACTGCTGCCGCTACCGGATCGCCGCTGAATAGCCGGCGCTGCGATCATTCTGCACATTCATAACCAACCGCTTTATCACCACATTATTCCCAAGATCTTCCAGCCGCCGTCCTAGTTCAATTGCAGATTGCAGATTGAGTGTCGCTCATAACTAAGGCGATCGCTGCATATCTGAGATCTCAAAAGACTGCTTGATTATGCCAAGGTCGGCGGCGCCAGCTTGAGTCGAGCAGCCTCTGATGCGGCCGCCCGGCTGTCTATTTGTGTGGATCGCGTGCGGATTTTCCGCACTTATGATATGTGTCAGTATTAAGGAGGTCTTTCATGGCTTTTACACTACCACCGCTGCCGTATGACTACAGCGCTTTGGAGCCGCATATCGACACGCAGACGATGCAGATCCATCACGACAAGCACCATGCGGCGTATATCACCAATGCCAATACCGCATTGGAGAGCTACACCGACCTGCAGAAATACAGCGCCGAGGATCTGCTGAAGAACATCAACGACGTGCCTGAGGCCATTCGCACCGCAGTGCGCAACAATGCCGGCGGGCATGTCAACCACACGTTGTTCTGGGAAATCATGGGGCCAAACGGCGGCGGCGAGCCGACCGGCGCGCTCAGCGAGGCGATCACTAGGGCATTCGGCAGCTTCGCCGACTTCAAGGCCAAAGTGAACGACGCCGGCGTCAAGCGCTTCGGCAGCGGCTGGTCGTGGCTGGTACTCGACAAGGGCGGCAATCTCCAGGTGCTCAGCACCGCGAACCAGGATAGCCCGCTGATGGACGGCCAGACGCCGATTCTGGGTGTCGATGTATGGGAGCACGCCTACTACTTGAAGTATCAGAATCTGCGCGCCAAATACCTGGAGGCTTGGTGGAACACGGTTAACTGGGCCGAGGTCGCCAAGCGCTTCGGCCGCTAAATCGGTGCGATGAATAGGCCACGGATGACACGGATAAGACCGATTCACACGGATCTTTTATAGAGAAATCCGTGAAGATCTGTCCAATCTGTTCAATCCGTGGTCTATTTTCTGTAATTGAGGATCGCATGGCGGTTGTTATTCGCCCCGCTGTGGCGGCGGATCAGTTCGCGATCAAGATGATTGTGCGCGCGGCGTGGCTCAACCCGACCGGGTTGGATTGGCCGCGCTTCTTGGTGGCCGAGGCGAGCGACGGATTGATCGGGGTCGGCCAGGTGAAACCGCATCGCGACGGCAGCCGTGAACTGGATTCGATCGCGGTGGTGCCGGAATGGCAGGGCCAGGGCGTCGGCACGGCGATTGTGCGTGAGCTACTAGCCAGCGAGGCCGGCGTGCTGCACCTCATGTGCGTCAGCACAAACGCGCCGTTCTACGAGCGCTTCGGTTTCCGGCGAATCGATCGTCATGAGATGCCACCCTATTTCCGGCGGATGGCGCGACTCGCGGGTGTGTTCCAACTGCTGGCGCGCGGCGATCAGAGGCGCCTGGCGGTGATGCGGCGCGAGCCGACAGCTACGTAACCGCCAAGGCGCCAAGGTTTGGGAATTGGAGATTGGAGATTCACCTAATCTCCAATCGCTGATCTCCAACACCCGGTCTCCTGTTTTTAACGAGTCACTAGCTACCCACGCGCCGCCTGAAGCACATTGCGCAGCAGCATGACATTGGTTACTGGCCCGGTGCCACCCGGCACTGGTGTGATCGCTCCGGCCACTGCTGCGGCGCTCTCGAAGTCGACGTCGCCAACCATGCGTCCATCATCAAGCACATTGATCCCGAAATCGACCACCACCGCGCCGGGCTTGAGCATCTCGCCCGTGATGATGCCCGCGCGCCCCACTGCCGCCGCCACGATATCGGCCTCGCGCACCACTGCGGCGAGGTCCGGCGTGCGTGAGTGTGCAATTGTCACAGTTGCATGCTCGTGCAGCAGCAGCAGCGCCATGGGCTTGCCGACGATATTGCTGCGCCCGACCACTACCGCGCGCCGGCCGGCTAGCTTGATGCCGTTGCGGCGCAGCAGCTCCATACCGCCTGCCGGCGTGTTCGGCAGCAAACACGGTAGGCCCTGGGCCAGCAGCCCGGCGCTGGTTGGCGTCACACCGTCAACATCCTTGCGCGGGTCGAGCTGCGCGATCGCGCCGGTTGCGTCGAGCCCTTTCGGCAGCGGCAGTTGCAGCAGAAGGCCATCGATCGTATCATCCGCACTAAGCGCGCGCACCGTCAATTCAAGCCTCGCCTGGGCGGTATCGCCCGGCAGCAGGTGATGCATAAAGGCGATCCCAGCGGCGTCGCAGGCCTTGTTGATGGTACGCACGTAGCTGTCCGACGCCGCGTCGCCGGCGACCTGGACGACTGCCAGCGCGGGCGCGGTGCCGCGGTCGGCAGTAAATTGCTGGATCTCGGCGCGCAGCTCGTCGCGCATACTCTTGGCGAGCGCGCGACCGTCGAGGATAGTAGCAGCCATTGGCTTCTTTCATTTATATGACTTAAACGTAATCGCAAACCTATTATACAATGACGCCAGTGATTCTTTATCGAAGTTTGCGCCTCTGAAAGGATACCCAATCATGCGAACGATTGATCTGCGCAGCGACACCGTGACGCTGCCGACCCCCGCGATGCGCCGCGCGATCGCCGAGGCGCCGCTGGGCGACGACGTCTATGGCGAAGACCCGACGATTAACCGGCTGGAGGCGCTGGCGGCCGAGCGCGTCGGCAAAGAAGCCGCAATGCTGGTGGTCAGCGGCACGATGGGCAACCTGTGCGGAATCCTAGCGCACTGTGGGCGCGGCGAGGAGGCGATCGTCGGCGACCAGTCGCATATCTACCACTACGAGGGTGGCGGCGCATCGACGCTTGGCGGTGTGGCGTTTCACGTCGTCGCAACCTTGGCGAGCGGCGAATTGCCGCTGGAGTCGCTGGCCGGTGCCATTCGCGATATCGAAGATCCGCACGAGGCGGTCACGCGGCTGATCTGTTTGGAGAATACCCACAATCGCTGCGGCGGCGTGGTGCTGTCGCTCGAATACATGCGCTCGGTGCATGATTTCGCGCAGCAGCATGGGCTGCGCGTGCATCTCGACGGGGCGCGCGTGTTCAATGCGGCCGTGGCGCTCGGCGTGGACGTGCGCGAAATCACACAGCATGTCGACAGCGTGCAGTTCTGTCTCTCGAAAGGCCTGGCCGCGCCGGTTGGCTCGATTTTGGCCGGCGATGCTGCGTTCATCGCGCGGGCGCGCCGCATCCGCAAGCTTGTCGGCGGCGGCATGCGCCAGGCCGGGATCATCGCCGCGGCGGGCATTGTGGCGCTCGACGAGATGGTCGATCGGCTGGCCGAGGACCATGCCAACGCGCGCATGCTAGCCGAAGGCCTAGCGAGCTTTCCGCAAATCGCGATCGACCTGGCGGCAGTGCAGAGCGATATTGTGATCTTCAAATTGCGCGAAGGCCACGGCACGCCCGAGGCGCTGGCGCACGCTCTGAGCGAGCGCGGTCTGCTGCTCGGCGGGATCGGGCGCGGCTATCTGCGCGCTGTGACACACTATGGTATCGACGCGGGCGACATCGAAGAGGCACTGGAGGTCGTGCGCGTGACGCTGGCGGGGATGTAGAGAGATCCGCGAAGGACGCGAAGCTGTTTTCAATTTTTGAGGCTATGCCCATGATCGAACAAATCACATCCGCAAACGCCGAGGGTGTATTACCCGATCTGATCGAGACTCTGCGCGATAGCGTGGCGAACGGCGCATCGGTCGGGTTTCTGCCGCCACTTTCCGAGGCCGAGGCGCGCCGCTACTGGGCCGGCGTGATCGAGGAACTGGCGCGGGCGACGCGTGTGCTCCTGGTCGCACGGCAGGCCGAGCGCTTGGTTGGCACGGTGCAGCTGGAGCTGGCAACCAAGCCGAACGCGCGCCATCGCGCCGAGGTGCAGAAACTGATGGTCCACAGCCAAGCGCGCCGGCAGGGTATCGGGCGCGCGCTGCTTGCCGCGATCGAAGAAGAAGCCCGGCGGGCCGGCCGAACGCTGCTGGTGCTCGACACACGCCAGGGCGACCCGTCCGAGCAACTGTATCTCTCGCACGGCTACACAATGGCCGGCATCATCCCGCAGTATTGTCGTAGCGCTAATGGCAAACTGGATGCGACGGTATTGTATTACCGGCTGATTTGATAGTGCAGCTTATTAAGAAATGAGCTCCCTTCTATGGAAGCGTTTGTTGGAGCGTGAGTTGATGAGGGGTAAAGCCGAGGCTTCGATAGAATGCAATCGCGTCGTGGTTGCTTGCATAGGCGGTGACGCGCAGTTCGGCGGCGTGCCGCTGCTGCGCCCAGTCAATGAAGGCTTGGGCGAGCGCTCTGCCAACGCCATGTCGCCGCCACGCCGGGCGCACCACCATACTTTCAAGCTCGGCCAGCGCGACCCGGCGAAAGGCGGTTGGGTCGTGGAAACGGGCGATCAGATATCCCACACTGTCCTGACCCTGTTCGGCAAGGAAACAGGTACTCGACGCATCGGTCACCACAGTCTGAAAATAGGCCGCGCCATGCGCGCTGGCCCATGCCGGATCGAGCGAGTGATCGCGGAGCCGCCCATCATTATCATAGAGCACGGTATAGAGATCGACGATCGTGCGTACGTCACTGGTGGTTGCTTGTCGAATAGTGATCGCGGCTTCCATCATGATCCACTTTTCTCTGAGAGATTAGAGATTCATCGAATCAATCGCTAATCTCTAATCTCTTTGCGATCGCCACGCGTCGTCGGCTGCGAGATCACTAAAAACTCCACGTCGCCGTCCGACTCGTTGAATATCTGATGCGGCACGCCGGGCGGCACTTCTAAGGCCTGCTGTGGACTAAGCGTCTCGCGCACGCCATCGACCTCCAGCGTCGCCGTGCCGGAGAGCACGAAGAACAGCTGCCGGGCGCGCTCGTGGTAGTGCCGAGTCTCGGCGGTGCCAGGCGGCATGCGCTCGTGGATCACGCTCAACTCCGGCCGCTTGACCAAATGCCAGCCGTCGCAGCCATCGCCCCAGGTGTAGTGTTCGGCGGTATTCTTACTTATCATGCTTGTCAATTGTCAGTTGTCAGTTGTTAGTTGAGATAAACTGCCGACCACGGACCATGGACCAGAGACTACGGACGGACATGCCCATCGCCCTCCACGACCCACTTGTAGCTCGTCAGCTCGCGCAGCGCCATCGGGCCGCGCACATGCAGCTTTTGAGTGCTGACGGCGATCTCCGCGCCGAGGCCAAGCTGCCCACCGTCGTTGAAGCGCGTCGAAGCGTTGACGAACACCGCCGACGAATCGACCGCCGCGATGAAGGCCTCGGCGGCCACGCGATCCTCGGTGACGATCGCGTCGGAGTGGTCGCCATAGCGCGCAATATGGTCGAGCGCCTCGTCCAGGCCGTCGACGACGCGCGTGGAGAGAATCAGCGCCATGAACTCGGTGCCGAAGTCGCTTGCCTGCGCCGGCACGATCTGCTCGCTCGTCACACCGGCGTCGCGCAAGATCGCCAGCGATTCTTCGTCGACGCGTAATTCGACATTCTGCTCCAGCAAGTCGCGCGCGATCGCTGGCAGCGCCTGCGCGGCGATATCGCGATGCAGCAGCACGGTATCGAGCGCATTGCACACACTTGGGCGTTGAACTTTGGCGTTGCGGATGATCGGCACCGCCTTGCCCAGATCGGCCGCTCGATCGACATATACATGGCACACGCCGATGCCGCCGGTGATCACCGGGATGGTCGCTTTCTCACGGCAGAACTGGTGCAGCGCCGCGCCACCGCGCGGGATGATCACATCGACGTATGTGTCGAGCTTGAGCAATTGCTCCACCAGCGCGCGGTCGGGGTCGTCGATCACCTGGATCGCGTTGGCCGGCAGCCCGGCGGCTTCGAGCGCGTCGCGGATAATCGCGACCAGCGCCGCGCACGAATGGGTAATCTCCTTCCCGCCGCGCAGAATCGCCGCGTTGCCTGATTTCAGGCAGAGCGCCGCAATATCGACGGTGACATTCGGGCGGGCCTCGTAGATCACGCCGACCACGCCGAGCGGCACCCGGCGCTTGTGGACGCGCAGGCCGTTCTCCAGCACACTGTTCTCGAACGGCTCGCCGACCGGGTCGGGCAACCGGGCGACGCTGCGGGTATCGGCGGCGATGCCTTCCAGCCGCGCCTGCGTCAGTAGCATGCGGTCGAGCAGCGACGCGGCGGTTCCGGCCGCGCGGCCGCGTTCCATATCGATCGCGTTGGCTGCGAGCACCTCGGCGGCCCGCTCGAGCAGCGCGGCGGCGATCGCTTCCAGCGCGGCGTTCTTTCGCCCGGTTGGGATGAGCGCCAGACTGCGAGCGGCGCGGCGGGCGCACTGGCCCATGGTGTTAAGATCGAGCATACGATCGTTCTCCACAAGACCTGCTATTTGAGCAACCGTACGAAGCCAGCTTGCTCAAAGTGATGATCGGTTGTCAGAGCCTCTGATATCTTGTAGTGCGACATAACAACAAAGCTCGCGGCATCCACAAGTGACCAGGACTTATCAACTCGCGTCTTGAGCAGCGCCCATGCTGCTGTATCGAGCTCGAAGTCAATGTGTACAATCTGCAGATACGGAGCTGCTTTTATTGTTTCGATATACTCAATTTGTCGAGGACGAGGGATGCGAAGCGGGCTGGTAAATAAAGCGACTAATTCGGTCAGCACGTAGTTTGTCGTAACTAGCTCGATGTTGCGCCTGCGCCATTCGTCGAAAGTCGTTCGCGCCGCGCGATAATGTGGTTCGGTTCGAATGAACAAACTAGCCCATCCCGCGGAATCGATGAAAGCCTGTTCATTTATGGCCACGCAACTTGTGGACTAACTCGCGACCGATATAGTCGTCATGTTGCTCGGCAATATCAGTAATATCGCTTTCGAGTGTACCAAAGAGTTGAATTAAAGGATCATCTTCGATAGCACTGGCCTGCTGAATCGCTTGTGTGAGCCACTCAATCGCCAATGTATCAGGCTCCTGTCCCTTTTTTTGGGCTTGGGCCTGCAGTGCCTCGTACAGTTCTTGGGGCACTTCTAATGCAACCGTATTGCTCATAGCCTCACCTTCCCACATAGTTTGTGGGTGTATGATACCTGATCTTAAGAGCGTCCGCACGCTCTTTCAATCTCTACCGCGCCGTTCCCGCGGCGGCAGATGGTCGTCTGTGTTAGAACGCATGGATGTGTGCGGTTGATCGCCATGATGCGGGCCGTCCTCGCGCTTCGGCTCAGGGTCCGGCGGCCGGTACGCTACCGCCGTGCTGGAGCCGAAGATGTTGCGGATGCCGTCGATCAAGTTCATGCCGATCTTGCGCAGCGTGCGCTCCCAGCGAGACATTGGTTGGTGTGTCATGGCAGTCTCCTTTCAGCCGCCCGGCTGGTGGCGAGGTGACAAGCTGACAGGATGCTAAGGCGATAACGTTCGAGCCTTTCAACGCTGCCAGCTCATAATAACACCATATCGTCGCGATGCACTATCTCCGGCCCGTAGTCGTAGCCAAGCGTTTCGGCGATCTGAGTCGAGCGCAGGCCTTTGATCAGCCGCAGATCGCGCGCACTGTACTGCGCCAGGCCGCGGGCGATCTCTTGGCCGGCCCCGCTGTAGATTCGGATCGTCTGGCCGCGCTGGAAATCGCCCTCCACACCGACGATGCCGGCCGGCAACAGGCTTTTGCCACCTTCTGTCAGCGCGCGAGCGGCGCCGCCGTCGGCGATCACGCGGCTATGCCGCACCGTCTCGGCCAGCACCCAGCGTTTGCGGCTCTCCAGCCGGCTGGCGATCGGCAGGAAGCGTGTGCCGAGCGGCTCACCCGATAACACACGGGCGATCGCGTTTGGCGCGCCGCCACTCGCAATGACGACTGCCGTGCCGCCGTGGGTCGCCAGATCGGCGGCATGGATCTTCGTCAGCATGCCGCCGGTGCCGCGGGCGTTGCTGCCACCGGCCAGCGCATAGATTGCATCGTCGATCGCGCGCACTTGGGGGATCAGCGTGGCGCTCGGGTCGCGGCGCGGGTCGGCCGAGTACAGCCCGTCGATATCGCTTAGAATCAGCAGCAAGTCGGCGTCGACCAGGTTAGCGACCAGCGCCGAGAGCGTGTCGTTGTCGCCCAGGCGAATCTCATCGACCGCGACGACGTCGTTCTCGTTGATGATCGGCAGCACCCCGTGCAGCAGGCATGCCAGTATGGTGTTACGCGCATTCAGGTAGCGGTGGCGGTCGCGCAGGTCCTCGCGGGTCAGCAGCGTCTGGGCCACCGGGATGCTATACAGATCGAAGATCTGCTCGTAGATATGCATCAGCCGGCTCTGGCCGACGGCCGCCAGCAACTGCTTGAACGGCAGGTCTTTACGCTTGGGCGGGAACTGGAGTCGCTCGCGGCCGGCCGCCACCGCGCCGGAGCTGACCAGCACGATTTCGACGCCGTGTGCGCGGGCCTCGGCGATCTGGCGCACCAACTCGACCATGCGCGGCCGGTGAAGGTGGTCGGTGCCGGCGGTGAGGACGTTGGTGCCGAGCTTGACCACGATCCGCCGAAAATTCACACCGTTTGTAGCGGAATTGGAAGTCATTAAAGGAATCAAAATAAAGGAACCGAAGGAACAAGAGGAACTAAGGGAACTGAAAGTACGCAGTTCCTCCTATTCCTCCAGTTCCTTCAGTTCCTTGAGTTATGGCACCATCCGATACCCAACGCCCCACTCGGTGAGCAGGATCTTGGGATCGCGCGGATCAATTTCGATCTTGCGGCGCAGGTGCCAAATATAGACTTTCAGGTAATCGTTGTCTTTGGTATATTCCTGGCCCCAGACACCGCGCAGCAGCGCTTCATGCTCCATCACCGTGCCGGCGTTTTCGGCCAGCAGCACCAGCAGATCGTATTCAGTTGGCGTCAGATCGACCTGTTCATTGCGCACGCGCACCTCGCGCTTCTGCTTGTCGATCACAATCTCGCCGTTGCCGGCGGCGACCGGCCGATTCGGCGAAGGCACCCGCCGTAGTAGCGCTCGGACCCGCGCCATAAGCTCGTCCATGTTGAAGGGCTTGAGCAGATAATCGTCGGCGCCGCTATCCAGGCCAGTGACGATATCCTGGCTTTGAACCCGCGCGGTCAACATGAGCACCGGCACTTGCGAAAACTCGCGTAGTTTCTTGCAAGCTTCCCAGCCATCCATCTCCGGCATCATCACATCCATAATGACCAGATCGGGCTGGCTTTCGTGAACCATATCAAGACATTGAGTGCCATTCTCGGCCTGGAGCGCCGCGAATCCTTCGTGCTCCAAATTGATGCGAACCAGTTCGCGCAAACCCGCCTCGTCATCAACAATTAGGATCCTACGTTGCTGCATGAAATCCTCGCTCACCTATCAGCGCTGGCTGACACTTCCTGCTGAAGTTTATTAAACAGCGCTTCGACATCATCGCCGGTCACCGCGCTGAAAAGCAGGTATCGGACATTTCCGTCCGTGTCGATCAGAAAACTGGTCGGCAGTGTATAGACCTGGTAATCACGATCCACCCGGCCATGGATATCTAACGCGATCGGGTACGTCACGCCGTTAGCAGTGGTGAATTTGCGAATATCTTCGTCGCCTTCCGGGCCTTTGCGCTCATTTTCGCGTACATTAACACCAACGATCGCGAACCCTTGATCGGCCAGTTTTTTGTAGGTGGCCGCGAGCGCTGGCGTTTCTTCACGGCAGGGCGCGCAGTTGGTATACCAAAAGTTGACCAGGACAATTTTGCCACGATAATCGCTCAGCCGCACGTTACCGCCATCTAAGCTCGGCAATGAGAAATCCGGCGCCGGGCGGTTGACTTGTGCGGCCGGTGGAAGTGCCGGCGCGGCGTTCTGCCCTACCAGCACCCACACCAACGCGATCACCAGCAAGCCGGCCAGCGCGCCACCCGCGGCCATAGTGAGCTCGCGCCCACTGAGCCCGGTTCTTCGTGGCGGTTGCGATGTCGTTGTGGCGGGCGTGCTGCCAACGCTTGCGTCGTAAGCGCGGCGGCGCTCTGGATCGGCCAGAACCGCGTAGGCGCGCTCGATTTCGGCGCTGCGCGCCTCTGCGACTCGGCGAAATTCTTCGCCAAGCGTCGCCACGCGCTCGAAGCTATAGCGTTCGCGTTGGCGCTGATAGGCCGCCTCGATCTCGGCAGCCGTCGCCTGCGCAGAGACATCTAGTACTGTGTAGTAGGTTTGCATATTTATTCAACGTAAGCGATGCCCATTTTAACACATTCAGGTACGCCTGTGTAGGGGCAATTTTAACAATTTGATCTCGTGTTCAGGTTCCCGTGTATATCCTCTGATTTGTAAGTTCGTAGGCAGTCGCTTTTCAACGTGGCTTATAGCCTGCCCTTCGGCAAGCTCAGGATAGACGGCAGCATAGTACTCCTCCATTCTCAGTTTTTTGTTTTTGCGCTCTGCGAGCGCAAAGAACGATAAGAAGATAAAGTACTACGGTTCCGGTTCCTGAGCTTGTCGAAGGGGAGCGTGCCGAAGGGCTGCCGAAAGCTAAATACACCGACTATGTAAGTCCTAATTACTATTGTTTAGATCTCTGATACTTCTCGATCAACAGCTTGACCTGCGCCGCAAACTGCGAGTTGGGATTTTGCTCCACGATCCGGCGCCACGTGGTAATCGCTTCGTCGGTTTTGGGCGGCTGGGCGCTGATGAGGCAGTGGCCCATGCTCAGCAGAACCCGCTCGTCGTTCGGGGCAATCTGGGCGGCCCGCTGCACTTCGGCGGTGCCGGCGCTCACAAACGACTGGTCGCCGGTGCCGGCCCCATAGAAGCATGAACTCGCGCCTAAATCGGCGCGCGTCGCGGCATTGTTCGGCTCAAGCGCGAGCGCCTGGCTATAGGCCTCGGTTGCCTGCAGCCAGCGCCCGAGCCGCTGCTGATACAGCGGACTGTCCGGCGCACCCTCGCGCACGATCTGGGCGCTGTCGTACAACACATTGCCGAAGTCGATCCAGGCCTGTGCGCTCTTTGGATTTTGCTCGGTAGCGCTCTGGGCCTGTGGGATCATCGCCTCGTACTGGTCGAACGGCGAGGCGGTTGGCGCGGCCGGCGCGCTCGCTGGCCCGCCACCGCCCGTCAGCAGCAGGCTGGCCGCGACGATCAGCACAACTATTCCAGCGATCACGATCGGCAGCGTGGGGCGCAGCGCCGATGTGTGCGCCGCCTCGCGCCCCGCCGGTGTCGCGAGCGCGATGGTACGGTCCGCGGCGCCGCGTGGCCGCTCCTGGCGATTGGCCGGCGGCAGCGGGCGATAGTCTAACACCTCTTCCTGACGACCGACGAACGACCCTTCGACGGAGTTTACGCTGCCCTTCGACGGGCTCAGGAGCCGCGCAGCCGAAGTGCTCAGGGCAGGCGACTGACGACCAGCGATCTTTCCCTCCGGGTGGTCGGTGGTCGGTGGTCTATGGTTTGTTCGGAGGGTGGCCTGCTCGTCATCATAGGTCGCGCGGCGCACGGGGTCGCCGAGCACCGCGTAGGCGTGCTCGATCGAATCGCGCTTGGCGCGCGCCAGTTCAAGCAGTTCGTCGGCGGCGCCGTCGAGCCTGGTCGGGTCATACAGATCACGAAGTCGCTGATATGCCGCAGCGATTGCGTCAGCATCGGCGCGGGGATGCACCTGTAGGATTTCGTAAAGGTCCTGGGCCATAATGACAAGATGACAAGATGACAAGATGACAAGATGACAAGATAACGATTTCACCTTGTCACCCTGTCACTTTGTCCTCTTGTCACAAGAATTTACATTTATTCTGTACCAACAAATCGTGCCAGCCCGCCCAGCCCGCGCGGCAGCCGCGCCCGCCGGCCATCGGGCTGCCAGCGGCCTTCGATCGTGCGCCGCAGCATGGCGATCAGCCCGCCCAGCACGCCGATGGTGACGCCGAGCCAGACCAGGAAAATCCCCGGCTTCAGGCTAATCGTCACAACCGCTTTACCGCTATCGATTGGTAGATTCAGCCCATTCACATGGATCTGCACCCAGCGCTGCACCGGGTCGAAGTTTTCGAACAGAATCGTCTTGCCGCCGGGCAAATCGGCCGGCAGGCGCTGGATGGCCTTATCCGGGTCGGTCTCATTGGCTACGAGGCGGATGATCGGCTTCACAGTCGTCTCCTGGCCCTGGTAGCTGACCTTTAGCTTGGCGCCGATGTCGCCGCTGCTGCCCTCGTGCGCCGCATCCGCGTCGAAGCCGAGGAAGGTGATCGTGTACGGCCCGATCTCGCGCTTGCCGTCAATTGTGAGCTGTGCGATACTGGGGTCCAGCGGCGGGTTGTATTCCTGCGGCGAGATATACAAATCCTGGTAGAATTCGCTCTTGATCGACGGCGTGGCCATCGTCGCGCCCATACGCGGGTTGAAGTACAGCGAGGGCGCCGCCGTGAAAGATTGGCCACCACGTACGACGGTGATGTCGAGCACACCCTTGCCTTCAGGCGTGCGCTTCCAATCGTTGAACGAGAAGTCGTAGCCGTAGGCGCTGATCGTATCGCCTTGCGGGATAGTCAGCCTCAGATCAGGTGAGGCGTAGAAGCTCGACCCGACCACGCCGGTCAGCAGCACCGCCAGCCCCACATGCGCCAGGTAGCCGCCAATCCGCAGCCAGCCGCTGCGCAGCGTGCGGATAATCATCAGCGTGTTGGTGCCGATCGCGAACGCGCCCAACCCGATGTAGGCCAGTGGCAGCGGATCGCGCGCGCCCAACAGCAGCGCCGTGCAGGTGACAATCACCGCGGCCAGGCCCGGCCAGCGCAGCGCCTTCAGCAGGCGGCGCACATTCGTATCGCGCCAGCCTAGCAGCGGCCCGACGATGACAAGCAGCACCAGAATGATCGCCAGCGGCGGCACCGTCGCGCCATAGAAGCTGCCGACCAGGCCGAAGCGGCCGTCGGTAAACTCAGGCGCATTGGGATTGAGCGCCTGCCCGCGATCGATCTCAAATGCCGCGCCAAAGAAGTTCTGCAGCGCATGCCCAACGCCAGGGATCGCCGAGATGACCGGCATGGACGTGCCGATCGCGATCACCGTGGCGATCACAATCAGCCCCAGCGAAAGCAGCACAAAGAAACTATCGCGCGAAAGCAGCTTGTCGGAGATCGGGCGGCTGGGGATATCGCGCCAGCGTAGCGCCAGGAAGCCGAAGCTGAGCACCGCCAGCACGCCCAGGAAGCCGATCATAATCCACTTCAGCCCCTCCTCGACGAACGAGTGGACCGAGAATGACGACAACACGCCGGTGCGCGTCAGGAAGGTTGCGTAGAACACCAGCACATACGTCAGAATCGCCAGGGCGAAAGTCGCCCGGCGCATGCCGCCGCTGGTGCGCTGAATCAGCAGCGTGTGCAGCAGCGCTGTCGCCGTGAGCCATGGCACCAGCGCCGAGTTCTCGACCGGATCCCAGCCCCAGTAGCCGCCCCAGCCGAGCGTCTCGTAGGCCCAGTAGCCGCCCAGCAGCAGCGCCAGGCCCAGCGCCGACCAGCCCGCCAGCGTCCAGGGTAATGCCGCGCGCGCCCAGCCGTCGTAGTCGCGCCGCCACAGCCCGCCAAGCGCGAACGCGAATGGCACCGCCAGCAGCGCATAGCCGCTGAACAGGATTGGCGGGTGGATAATCATCCAAGGGTTGTGCAGCAGCTCGTTCAGCCCTTTGCCATCGGGCGGTACTGTGGCCGCGCCCGTCGCCGGGTCGGTATACGGAATAAACGGGTTGCGAATCAGCATAAAGACCAGCAGCGAAGCTTGGAGCAGCATAAAGATGCTCAGCACATATGGCTCGTTGTGGCGCGTGCGGCGGATCAGGAATTGCGCCGCGACGAGGCCCCAAAGCGCCCAGATGACGAACGAGCCGGGTTGTCCGGCCCACATCGCGGCGACGCGGAAGCCAAACTCGAGATCGGCCGAGCTATAGTCGTAGACATATTTGATCTCGTAGTGCCGGGTGAGAAACAGATAGACGATCAGCGCGACAACCGCCAGCGCCGCGCCAAGCGCCACCCGCGTGCCAAGCCGCCCGTAGTGCAGCGCCGCGACATTGCCGCGTGGAACCAGCGCATAGCTCACGCTTGCCAGCGCCGCCGCGACGATGCCACATATGATTAACATTGAGCCGAACAGGTACATACAACCCTCATTTCAGATTGCAGATTGCAGATTGCAGATTGGTAGGCGTTATCTCAATCTGCAATCTGCAATCTACAATCTGCAATTCATCCCTTGGCTTGGTCGAGCTGTTCCTGGTATTTCGACGGGCACTTCACCAGCATGTCGTCGGCCAAGAAGGCGTTTTTTGACGCGTCGTAATGGCCAATCGCCACGATGCTGATCGCCTGCTCGAAGTTGGCCGGTTTCGGCTTGGGGTAGATCACTTGAACGATCTTGCCGGTGCTGTCCTGCATACTGAATGTGAAATTGCTATTGGCGTCGTAGCTGCCTTGCTCGCCCGGTACCAGGAAGCCAGCCAGCTGTACGCCGCGCCCGCTGCTCATCGCCTCGGTCACGCTGGTGGTATACGGGCGCAGGGCCCCTTGCAGGCCATAGTAGCCCAGCACAACCGCCAGAACGATAATGGCGATGCCGATGATATGCAGCGGCTTCAGCACAAATCCGCGCCGGCCGAGTTCGGTGGGTACGCTTGCCATCGAGAACTCCTACATTCGATCCGCTCCATTCTCACGAATATTGCGAATATTTTCTGTCTTTAATTCGCGTGTATTCGCGCAGATTAGCGGATCAATTCTATCTATTCCTCATTCGTTGCGACGCGCGTCTGCGGATGGGTGTTGCGCACTTCAAGCGTCGCGCGTGGCGCAGGCGCCTCGGCGCGCGGGGCCAGGTCAAGTCGCCGGCGCAGCTCGCGCGTCTGCCGATCGATCCGCCAAAGGAAAGCGAAGATGCCAACCCAGACCACCAGCGCTACCGCCAGCGCGGCGTAGATCGCGATGCCCGGATCAAGCAGGAAATTCGACATAGCTGCCCTCCCGTTGCGCAAGGCGCTCCTGCATAATCAATAGATCGGCGCGCAAGCGATACATCCAGAAAAACAGGCCGGTGAAGCCGAGGATCGACGCCAGGAATGTCCAGAGCGTGCGCGGATTGCTCAGCAGGCCAGTGCCGGGCGCCTCCATATTCAAACGTGCCGTACCAGTCGCCAGGTCGGCTTGCTCAAGCGCCAGGGTAAAGCGCTGCCCCGCGAAGTTTGGGCGGTTGGCCGGTTTGCCAGTGCTTAGCTCGAAGGATGGCTCCAGCGTGTCGATGATCTTGCCGCCCGGCCCAAGTACTTGCACCTGCGCTACCGCGAAATCGCCACGCTGCTCGAGCTTCTGCAAGTTCAGCACAATATCAGAATTGCCCAGTTGGCCGATTTTTGTGCCGCCGGGTTGGGTCGTCAGCGAGATGCCGTCGCACTTGCTGCCCTGAATGAACGCGCAGTTGGGATGCAGCGAGCTTTCCGCCACGCGCGGCGCCACAAACAGCAGAAACGGCATAGTGACAGCCGCGAACAGGTTATATGCCGCCGAAAGTCTGCGCCGCCGGTCGGTGTCGTCGATCGCCGAGCGTAGCGCAAAATACGCCGCGTAGATTAGCAGCAGCACCAGGATCGATGTTTCGCGCGGGTCCCAGTTCCAGAACACGCCCCAGACCACCTGGGCAAAAATCGCGCCTGTGACAGTGGCCAGGATGCAGAACATGAAGCCGACCTCGGCGGCGGCCACCGCGCTGGCGTCGCTCTCGGGGCGGCGGCGCCAGAGGTACAGCGCGCTATAGATCGCCGAGACGGCGAAGGCGACCGAGGTGACCCAGGCGGTCGGCACATGCATGATAATGATCCGGCCCGCATCGCCCAGGCCAACATACTGCGGCACGATCAGAAACATCGCGATAACGACGCCGGCCAGCCACAACCCCAGCAGGATCTTGGCTGCCTGCGCGACTTGAGTTCTCACATTCATAGAATACCTTGTGTCAAGAATCTTGTCTAATGTTTCAGTTGCCTGGAGGCGCTAAATAGCGATGGTATCATACTACGTTTGATATTGGTGAGCAAATGATTCGGACCGTGATGCCTGCAGAGTCTTGTTCGCCAAATTGATGAGCCGTTGGAATGTAATATAGTGCCTGCTTACCGTTCAGATGTCGAAGGTTGACGGTGCATAGCAACTCGGACGACATTTTTGTATGCGAAGTGGGATCGGCCCGCCGCGCGATTGTGGCAGCCGTTCGGTTCCAGTTTCGGTGGTTGTACACAACACGTAGAATCGCCAGGGTGCCGACGCGCGGCCGGCAGAATGAGACGTTCGCCGGACTACAGAGACTTCAAGTATTCGACCAGATCGCTGATCTCCCGATCGGTCAACCCTAAGTTGAAGATTGTGTTGTAGTGCTTGACCACATCCTGCAATGTAGCAAAGCGGCCGTCGTGGTAGAAGCCACCTTTCTGATGCGTCCAGAGGCCCTTGAGGGGTGATGTGCGATAGCGCTGATCGGGCGCCCGGTTCGCCTGGAAGGCGTCGATACCGATCTCGCCAGGTGTATGCATATTCCAGCCCGGTTCAGTGAAGAGCGGTGGCACATGGCAGCTGGCACAGTTCGCCTTGCCGTTGAAGATAATCGCTCCACGGGCGGCCGCCGGTCGGTTGAAACTCCCCTTCGGTGGAACGGGCGCAGGGATAGCAAGCTGATAGAAGTGCAGTGCGGCCAGTTTCGACGTGATCAGATCAGGAGTGTTCCGTACATTCCCGAACCCTGCTTTGGCAGCGATCGGAAACTGAGCGGCATCGTTCAGGCGCGGGTCGTAGAATGTGCCCTGGCCGTGCATCTCGAGATTGGCGACAAAGGCGTTCCAGTGCGTGACCGAGCCCCAGCCAGTCCAGGTATGCAAGTTCACGCCAGCGAGGCCGAACGCGGGCGGGATCAGCGTAGCCGCCGACTTCCCATCCGGACGAAACGCTTTGCCGTCCAGGATCAGCTCGGCGTCGAATTTCCCTGGGCCCCAACTGTTGAGCACCGTCCGGACCGTATCCTGATCCGTGCCCAGCAGGGTGGCTATTGGCTGTAGGTTGGGTGCCAGCGCGATGATCGCGCCGACGTTGAGATCTCGATTGGCCCAGGCATCCAGCCGATGGCCAATCCCCGGAGCCAATGAGTCATCGACGGTCGAGTGACACACAGCGCACTGAATGCCAACTGCCCGGAGCGTTCCTTGGTCGTTGAAGAAGCCGGTCAGACCCACGACCGCGTTGAGTTTGAGCAGGGCCAGGGTGGTAGCTGGATCGTCGAGGTTGACCTGTCCCTTTTTCAGTTGGTCGACCAGGCTTGAGGGTAGCGCATCCGAGTCCACTTTCAAGCCAACGCCTAGCGCAGTGCGGGGGCTGACCCCCGGACCAACGCCGCCGAGATTGGCGCCTTCGATCGCCTCGTGCAGGTGCAGTTGATCACCCCAGAAGGCCTCATCGCCGAACGTGTCGAAGCGAAAGGTTTGTCGGCCCGCCGTGATCATCGTTTGCGCGTTGTCGAGAATCGGATCGCTGGAGGCCGCGAGAGCTGGGCTTGCTGCGTAAACCTGGTCCGAAGTAGTTCTTTCCGGTGCATTATGGGCCCAAGCGATGCTCAGGGAAAGTAGGAACGTGAGCCCGCTTACGTAGAATACAACCCACTTCATCCGCATAGCCTATCTCCTGGTGTTGTGCCCGTACGGGCAGTTGACTCGGCGGCACAGGGCGCGCCGAAGGTCTTCACCAGCTAACAGCCGTCGAGAGGAAGGCGCCGTGTCAAGGCAGCGTCGGCCCGCGCCTCATCCTGCTCGAATCGGAGCTGGCGTAGCAGCACTACAGCTTCGGCCATCACCTCCTTATATTATTCTGTGGCGCCGGGCGCTGTATCAGGCGGTTCAGCTTGATTCGTGGAAGGAAAATCAGCCATGAGCATCGCTCGGACAAGCTACCTCTGAAAAGGCATGTACCGGGCGCGCCATAGCATACGAGCGATAATTGCCCAGTACCTGGCTGCTTAAAATTCTGCTAAGATGTCGGGGCCAATGATGCGGATATCTCTTCTTCTCTTGAATCAGTATACGTACCGGTTAGGCGATCAACATCTGTTGCTGAGCCCATCGACGGAAAATCTAGCATGGCACGGTCGCTATACCAACATGATCGCCGACCTACAGCGACTTCAAGTACTCGATGAGATCATCAATCTCCTGTTGGGTCAGCGCTAAATCGCCGAACAGTTCCCCATAGTGATCGACCACCGCCTTCCCGTATGATCCGTAAAAGGCAGCAAGACCTGTGCCAGTAGTGGTTCTATAAGTGACCACTAGTGATGAGTTCGCCCTGGATACACCAATGTGCCGCAAACTCCAGACAGGGAACACTGCCAACCAGCTTCGCTGGCACACTGATTGCCATGGCAGGCAGTGATCGCTCGAACAACCACAGAGACATAGGAGGCGGCATGGCTGACACCGTCGCGCTGTTGCAACAGCTTGGGTTTGGGGGCTACGAGGCACGCGCCTACATCGCCTTGCTGCAGCGCAGCCCGCTCAATGGCTATGAGCTGGCCAAAGCGTCGGGGCTGCCACGTTCGAATATCTATCCCGTGCTTCAGAAGCTCGAAGCGCGCGGCGCCGTGGTACGCCTGGAGATGCCGAGCGGCGCTCGGTATACACCCGTCCCGCCGCAGGAGTTGATGGCGCTGCTGGGAAACCAGTTCCAGCACGCACTGGACGCCGCCCAACGCTCGTTGGAAGCGTTGGTCGTACCAGCTGAAGATGTCTACGTCCAGAATCTGCGGGGACACACCGTACTGCTGGATCATGCGCAGACCTTGCTCGGTGCCGTCAATGAACGGCTGCTCGTCGCGATTGCACGCCCCGATGCTACGGCCCTGGCGGAGCCACTGACTCAGGCCGAATCTCGTGGGGTGGAGATGACGACCCTGTGCCTCGATACTTGCACAGAGGCGTGCGGGAACTGCCGTGGCAACATCTGCCCGCACTGTGTAGGGCTCGATGCGGCTGCTCGCTGGCTGGTGCTAGTGGTGGATGGCACCGAGGTGTTGGCGGGTGAGCGAGGTGACGGAGACGAGGTGGTCGCGGTCCGCACCCGCCAGCCGCTGCTCGTGAACCTGGTGAGCTGGTATATCTGGCACAGCATCGCGCTGGCGACGCTGCTAAATGACCTGAACGATCGTCTGGAGCGCGTCCTGGACCCGGAGACCCGCGCGCGCCTGCAAGCGGTTGGGCCCAGCGAGCAGGGTGGTGGTTGGCTAGCATACATGCGCCAGCTGCTCAGCCAGCGGAGGGGGTAGAGCACGTTGTCATCGCGACACTGACGTGCGCTGAGAGTACCAGCGGGAACGACGGGTACGTGAGGCGAGGAGCCAATCTGTAAATCGGAAAGGTCTCTATGCTGCGCCTGATGCGTGCCGCCCCCTTACCGACGATCACTGCTCCAACTGCGTTTGGAAGGGGCACATATTCGCAGAACTATGGCTCGCTCACGGATTCACTGCTCGTATCTCCCATAAAAATCTCCGCAGGGGACCACCAGCTAATGAATTTTGAAAATTAAATCGGGTAAAGGCCGCGCAGGCGGCCTTCGTCGTTGTAGCCAAGAGCTTTAGCTCGCTGGCGGGCCCGCCGGGCGGCTAAACCCGCCGGCTACGGCAACCAAGCCCACCTTCGTGGGCTACCCGATTATTTTGTTAATCTTCATTAGCTGGCAGTAGATGACACTCCGGAAGCTATGCCTCCCACACGCTCCCGAACAAAAACAGCGAGGCCACGAACAGCGCAACGGTGTAAGCGAGCAGCACTTGCAGCGGCGCGCGGCCCTGGCCCCAACCGGCGCCCTCGAGCGCGAGCGCGCTGCCTTTGATCGCCACAATCAGCAGCGGCGCCAGCAGCGGGAACGACAGCACCGCGAAAAGCGCGCCTTTGACGCTCGCGCGCGCGATAATTGCCGCGATCAACGTGGTGGCGGCTACCAACCCCAGGCTGCCGGCCAACAACAGCGCCGCGAACAGCCCGAGGTTGCCGATCTCGACGCGCAGCAGCACCACAAATAACACGGTAGTAAGCAGATCGAGGAACAGCAGTAATGTCAGATTGAACAGCAACTTGCCAAGGTACACCGCAATCGGTGGTGCAGATAGGCGCAGCGCCGCGGCGGTGCGCGTCTCTTCTTCCTGTACGAACGCCCGCGCCAGGCCAGTGAACGCCGCGAACAAGATCGCGACCCACAGCAGCGCTGCGTGGATTAACGGCAGGTCGCCGCTTTTGGTCAGTGGGCCGAGCCCTAGGCTCAGCGCTACCACGGTGGTAACGGCGAACAGCGCAACGGCATTCAGCGCATAGCGCGTCCGTAATTCGGCCCGCAGATCTTTACGGAAGACCGCCCATGCCGCACGTGCGAGGCTGGAGGCTTGAGGCTGGAGACTTGTATTCTCTCGATTGGTCGTAGAATCACTATGTGGTGATGATGTCTGGTTGGTTTTCAAGCCTCTAGCCCCTAGTCTCAAGTCTCAAGATGTAATCGCCAAAACGCAGCTCGCGCGGGTCGTTGGTGGCGATCACCAGAATGCCGCGCTCGCGTTGGGCGTGTACGATCCGCTCGACCACTCCCGCGCCGCGCTCGTCGAGCGTGACGGTCGGCTCGTCGAGCAAAAGCACTGGCGGCTGGTGCAGCAGCGCATAGGCGTAGCGCAGCCGCTGGCCCATGCCCGATGAATAGGCCGCCAGCAGGTCGGCGCCGCGCCCGCCTAACCCAACCTGCTCCAGCAGCGCTTCCAACTCGGCGGGCGAGCGGCGCAGGCCGCGCACCTCGGCGAAGAACTGCAAATTCTCTAGCGCGGTCAATTCACGGTAAAGCTGCAAATCCGGCGCGACCCAGCCGACTATGTCGCGGGCCTCGGCGGGGCTCAGGCGCCGCCTGCCGATGTGATAGATGATGTCGCCGGCGGTTGGGCGCTGGAGACCGCACAGCAGCCGCAGCAGTGTGCTCTTGCCGCTGCCGTTCGACCCGGCCACCACCAGCGTCTCGCCGCGCCGTAGCGCCAGGTTCAGATCGGCCAGTACGTGGCGTGCGCCATATCCAGCGCTGACCTCATGAAGTTCCAAAAGTAGATCGTCGGTGGGCTGCATACGCGTATTGTAGCGCAGGAAGGCGCATGGGCACAAGCATTAGAAATTCTCGTATCGAACGTTTTTCGTTCTGCGAACGAAAAAACGTTCGATACGAAGAACAAAAATCCGTGCCGGTGTGCTAGCGTATGATCAGTGGTATTATTCAGCCTACAGACCTGTTATGGAGAGATAAGACTATGCGAGCCAACCCGACGCATCGCGTGGTGATTACCGGCATGGGCGCGATCACCCCGCTTGGGAATAGCGTACCGGCCTTCTGGGAGGCGCTGGTCGCCGGCCGCTCGGGTGTTCGGCTGGCCACGCGCTACGACATCGCCGACTTCCCGTATGTGATCGCCGCCGAGGTCCGCGATTTCGAGCCGCGCGACTATATGGACGCCAAGGCCGCCCGGCGTATGGCCCGCTTCGCCCAGTTCGCCGTGGCCGCGGCCGGCGAGGCGCTGCGCGACAGCCGCCTGGATCTCGATGCGCTCGACCGCTCGCGCGTGGCGGTCGATATCGGCACGTCGCTCGGCGGCACCGCCAATATCGAGGAGCAGATCCAGAACTTTATGGCCAAGGGCCGCCGGCGCGTCGACGCCTTCTACCTGCCGACGTTTATCTCCAACATGGCGGCTTGCCAGGTGGCCATGAACTACGGCCTGCACGGCCCGACCACCGCGCCGGTGTTGGCCTGCGCCACCGGCACCTATGCGATTGGCGAGGCCGCCCGCGCAGTGCATCGCGGCGATGCGCTCGTGGCGGTTTGCGGCGGCACCGACGCCGGCGTGACGGCGCTGAACGCAATGGCTTTCGGCGTGATCGGTGCGATCGCCCCGCCTGGCGACGACCCGGCTGCCGCCGTGCGGCCGTTCGACGCGCGGCGGCAAGGCACTGCCGGCGGCGAGGCTTGCGGCGTGCTGGTGATCGAGCAGCTCGAGCACGCGCTGGCGCGCGGCGCGCGGATCTACGCCGAGCTAGCCGGCTTTGGCGCCACCGAGGACGCCTTCCATCTGACCGCGCCGGCGCCGGGTGGCGAGTACGCCGCTCTGGCGATCAGCCGCGCGATCGAGGATGCCGAACTGCAGCCTGAGGATGTCGACCATATCAGCGCGCATGGCACAGGCACGCCGCTCAACGACGCAGCCGAGACAGCGGCGATCAAGCGCGCGCTTGGCGAGCATGCCTACCAGGTGACGGTCAGCGGTATCAAATCGATGATCGGCCACACGGCCGGCGCGGCTGGCGCGCTGGCGGTGATTGGCTGCGTCAAGAGCATCGAGACCGGGATGGTGCCGCCGACGATTAACTACAGCGAGCGCGACCCCGAGTGCGACCTCGATTATGTGCCGAATCAGGCGCGCCGGCAGGATGTGCGCGTGGCGATCGCGAACGCCTTCGGGTTTGGCGGGCAGAACGCAGTGGTATTGGTGAG
>Ga0137373_10000865_pt1 | contig 31924 bp, 27 predicted proteins | sample SagtaG_5_FD_104912 | JGI IMG/M metagenome (GOLD analysis project Ga0137373, IMG submission 104912) | Vadose zone soil microbial communities from Sagehorn Ranch, Mendocino, California, USA - Sage1_R_80_16 metaG | ecosystem: Environmental > Terrestrial > Soil > Vadose zone | place: USA... | reverse complement strand
GTCGGCCGAGACGCCCGCCCTCGATCGCCTCGCCCGCCACGGTCTGCGCTTCGAGCGCGCCGTTTCGGCCGCGCCGCTCACGCTGCCCTCCCACGCGACGATCCTTTCGGGTCTGACGCCTCCGCACCACGGGCTGCGCAACAACGGAGCCGGGCGATTCCCTTCGGACCGGGACACGCTCGCAACGCGCCTTTCCGCGGGAGGCTATCGCACGGGCGCTTTCGTCGGAGCCTTCGTGCTCGATCACCGCTTCGGCCTCGATCGCGGCTTCGATCTCTACGACGACGAGATCGAGAGGGACCCCTCGCGCGACACAGGGCTCGAAGCGGAGCGGCCGGGCTCGGTCGTCGTGGATCGGGCACTGAACTGGCTCGAGAAGACGGCTTCCGAAGGCGGCCGGCCGTTCTTCGCCTGGGTCCACCTTTACGACGCCCACGCGCCGTACGCGCCTCCCGAGCCCTACCGCAGCCGGCACCGGGATGCGCCCTACGACGGCGAGATCGCCTCGGTGGATGCACAGGTGGGCAGGCTCCTCGAGTTTCTGGAACGGCGGCGCCTCGCGGGCAGCACGGTCGTCGCCGTCGTCGCCGACCACGGCGAGGCCCTGGGCGAGCACGGCGAGCTGACGCACGGCCTCCTGCTGTACGAGCCGACGGTTCGCGTGCCTCTTCTGTTACGGGTGCCGGGAATCGCCGCGGAGGGAGGCGTGGTCCACGCGCCCATCGGAACCGCCGACCTCGCGCCGACACTTGGGGGCCTGGTGGGTCAGAGGCTCGTCCCGCCCGGAAGCGCCTCGCCCATCGACGGCCGCGATCTCTCGGCTGAGCTCAAGAAGGGCCTCGAACCGGCGGAGACCGACCTCTACGCCGAGACGGAGTATCCCCGCATCTTCGGCTGGAGCGGGCTCTACATGTTGCGGCATGGTCGCTTGAAGTACATCGCTGCCCCGCACGCGGAGCTTTACGACCTGTCGCACGATCCGACTGAATCGGCCAACATGCTCGCTGCCGATGCCCGGCGTGTGGAACTGGACGTTCGCCTTGCGGGGCTGTTGGAGCGAGCCCGCGCGCCGGACAGTCCGACCGCGGCCTCCGGCGAGGCTCTCGCAAAGCTCGCGAGTCTGGGCTACATCGGCGGCAAGCCCCCGGCGGCAACGGCTTTCGGTGGGCCCGAGCGCCTGAAGGACCCCAAGGACATGGTGCGCTTCTTCCGGCAGTTCGAGGAAGCGAACTGGGCCCTTCAAGCCGGGCGACTCGACGCTGCGAAGAACACGCTCGAGCCGCTCCTCCTGGCCGACCCCGAAAACCCGGTCTTCCGCGGCTTGCTCGCAAAAGTCTGCCGGCGCACTGGGGACCTCGTTCGAGCGGTCGCCCTCTACCGTCAGGCCGCGGCCGCGGCGCCGGATGACCCGGAGGTCCGCTACAACCTGGCGGTTACGCTTCAGGAGGCTGGGCGAGATGCCGAGGCGCTCGCGGCTGTCACGGAAGCAATCCGGCGCGATCCCGCGCGCCCGGAGGCCCACAACGCGCTCGGCATCTCGCTCTTTCAGAGCGGCAGGCCGGCCGAAGCCCTCGCCGAGTTCGACCGCGCCGCGGCCCTCGATGCGCGAGACGCTCGGGCGCAGAACAACCGCGGCAATGTCCTGCGCCAGCTCGGCCGACTCGACGAGGCCGAGCGGGCGTATCGCCGGGCTCTCGAGCTGGCGCCCCCTTACGCCGAGGCGTTGAACGGCCTGGGGGCGCTCGAGGTGGCGCGAGACCATCCCGAGGCAGCGATCCCGCTCTTCGAGCGGGCGCTGGTTCTGGCCCCGCAATACCACGAGGCCCGGTTGAACCTCGGAATCGCGCTGGAGACGCGGGGCGACGCCTCCGGCGCCCTCGACGCTTACCGCACGTTCGTCCGTGAGTCGGCGGGCCAGCCCGGCTTTGCGGCGCAGCGGCAGATCGCCCGCCGCCTGATCGCGCATCTTTCTGCAAACCGTGTGGGCTCGGCGCAGTCCGAGGGGAGGTGAAACAGCTACACTCGGTCTGAGGTTTCGATTCCAAACGCAGTCGACTTTTAAGAAGGGGGGGTTATGAAGAGATTCTCAGGAATCTCCGGTGTCTTGATCGCGGTGGGCATCGCGGCATCGCTTCTTTTCCCGCCGGCGCTCGCAGCGCAGTCTGCCGGCGCTTCGCTCGGCGGTCGCGCCCTCGACGAGCAGGGAGCCGCGATGCCCGGAGTCACGGTGACCGCGAAGGCCCCGGCGACCGGCTTCACCCGAACGGTCTCGACGGGTCCGGACGGAAACTACCGCTTCGCGGCGCTTCTTCCGGACAAATACGACGTGACCGCGTCGCTCTCGGGCTTCAAGACGGTCGAGGAAAAGGACGTGGTCCTGAACATCGCGACCGCGCGCACTCTCAACTTCACCATGACCGTCGCCGCGGCGACGGCAACGATCCTCGTCACGGGCGCGGCGCCTCTGGCGCGCGCCGATCCAACCATCGGCGCGGTCATCAGCGAGAAAGAGCTTCAGACTCTGCCGCTGAACGGTCGGCAGTTCGCGAATCTGGCGGTTCTGGCTCCCGGCACGTCGCTCGCTTACAACGCGGACCCGACCAAGCCGGGACAGCTCACCGTCGCCTTGAACGCCGGCAGCGGCCGCAACGTCAACTACGTCATCGACGGCGGCGACAACACCGACGACACGATCGGCGGGGCGCTGCAGAATTTCTCGCTCGAAAGCGTGCAGGAGTTCAACATCCAGACGCAGCAATACAGGGCCGAGTACGGCCGCTCGACCGGCGGCGTCTTGAACGTGGTGACCCGGACCGGAACGAACGAGTTTCACGGAAGCGGCTTCGAGTACTTCCGCGCCAAGGCCTTGAACGCCGAGACCGAGACGGAAAAAATCGGAGGCGGCGGCAAGGGGGCCTACCGGCGCGACCAATACGGCGGCTCGATCGGCGGACCGATCGTCAAAGATGCCGCGCACTTTTTCGGCACCTACGAAGAGACCAACCGCCGGACCACCTACACCGTCAACACCGGTGGGGTCTTTCCGAGTCTCGACGGGACGTCGATCGCGACCCCCTTCAAAGACAGGCTGGCGGCCGCCAAGGCAACCTACGACTTGTCGGCCAAGCAGTTCCTCCAGGTGCGGTTCGGCTACCAGAAGAACAGCGACAAGTACGGCGCGAGCCCTACCACCACGCCGGACGCCTTGGGCACGGTCACCAACGAGTACAAGTCGATCCTCGCGGGCCATCAGCTCCAGGCCTCGGCCAATACCTTGAACGAGTTCCTCTTCCAGTACAGCAAGTTCGACGACACGATCACGCCGGATTCCGCGCATCCCACCCTCTATTTCCCCTCAGGCGTCCTGTCGGGCCAGAATTTCAACACGCCGCAGTCGACACACCAGACGAAATACCAGTTCAAGGACGACTTCAGTTTCTCGACCACCCTCGGCGGCCAATCCCATGACTTCAAGGCCGGGATCAACTTCATCCACGAACCGAATCTCTCGGGAGATTTTTCGACCGGCGTCGCTTCGCCGCAGTACACGCTGGCCTCCGACGACGTCAGCGGACACGTCACCGACATCACGCAGTACGGCGGCTTTCTCGGGCAATCGACTCCCGTGAACCAGTACAGCCTCTACGTTCAGGACACCTGGCGGCCGAGTTCCCGCTTTACGGCCAACGTCGGGCTGCGCTACGACCTCTGGCTCGGGTTCGACCTGCAACAAAGAACGAATCCGATCTGGCAGGTCTTGACGACACAGACCACGTACAACGAGGGCTATCTGCTCGACTTCCGCAACGCCACCAGCAGCAAGCTCTCCAACGACCACAAGAACTGGGGACCGCGGCTGGGTTTCTCCTGGGACGCGACCGGTCAGGGCAAGACGTTTGTCCACGGCGGATGGGGCATCTACTACGACTTTCCCTACGTCAACGCCACGCTTCTCTTTCCGGCGTCGGCAGTGCAGTCCAACTACGGCGTGGTCTACAACGTCCACGATTCCGCAGGAATCAAGAACGCCGACGGGAGCTTCTTCACGGTCGGCCAGCCTCTGCCACCCAACCAGCTTCCGGGAGCGGACATCCCGCCTCCCAACGAGGTGGCCTCGCCGACTTTCAAGACTCCCTTCTCGCGGCAGGCCTCCGTCGGGGTGTCGAGCCAGGTGACCGACTGGCTGGGCTTGAGCCTCGATCTCGCGAACCTCGAGTACCGACACCTCCCCTATCGTTTCCGCGGCAATCCCATCGATCCCGCGACGGGTCAGCGCCGGTTCCCGCAGTTCGGCAACTTCCGAATCTGGTATGGCCAGGGCAAGGCCGACTACAGCGCTGTCAATCTCTCTTTCCGCGCCCGCGTCAGCCAGCAGTTCTACCTGCAGGGGTTCTACACGTACGGGAACGCGCGTGGCAACGTCCTGGTCGGCGCCGACGAGTTCCGTCTGACGGACGCCGGCTTCCAGCCCGACCTAAAGGGCGGCCCGAAGAAGGACGTCACGGTCAATCCTCTGAATCCGAATTGCGGCGCCTGCTCCGGCCCGCTCGACACGGATGCGCACCATCGGGTGACGATCGGCGCAACGTATCTCGGGCCGTGGGGTGTCGGCGTCTCGGGCGTCTTCCGCTACCGCTCGGCTCTGCCCTTCATGATCTATTCGGGCACGGACTTGAACGGCGACGGTTTCAGCATCGACCTGCCGCCCGGTGTCGGACACGTCAACGAGGGACGCGGGCACAGCTTCTCGCAGTTCGACCTGCGTCTCTCCAAGGACTTCATCTTCACGGGTACCATTGGCATCGAGATCCTGGCCGAGGTCTTCAACATCTTCAACACGAAGAACCCGGCCGGTTACCGCGGCGACATCACGCAACCTGCAAGCTTCGGGCAGCCCTCCAAGTACGCCGGCGACCCACTCCAGGGCGAGCAGCGCCTGCTCCAGTTCGGTGCCCGCGTGCACTTCTAGCTTCGCGGCTTCGATTCCCGGTCAAGGCCCCGCGCGCGCGGGGCCTTTTGTTAGCTCGCCAGTCTGTGAAGCGCGTTCCGGCGCGAGGCCGAGGCGTGCGATCTCGGCCGTCATCCTTCCCCGCGCCATCAAGCCGTACATCTTGAAATCGCCCAGAAACGACCAGATCGGGTACGTGAGCGTCGCCGGCCGGTTCTTCTCGATGAAGAAGTGCCCGATCCAGGCGAGGCCGTAGGCGCTGACGAGGCCGAAGAGGACGAAGCGAGGGCGGCCGAACGCGACTCCGGCAGCGAGCCAGAGGAGGCCGGACGTCGTGCCGAGAAAATGCAGCACGCGCGTTCCGTGCCGTCGGTGCTGGCTCACGTAGAAGGGCCAGAACTCGGCGAACGTCGCGATGGCTGCCTTCACGCTACCGTCCTCAAGAGTCCTCCCCTCGAGAGCGCCCCTCACCCCGACCTTTCCCGGCGGGAGCGGAAGTCGTCCTAGGATCCCACATGCTGGAGACGGCTGGTAGATTGACGCCAATGAGCCAGCGCAAGGGGCAGGAAGCCTATGACGTCTTCGTGGTCGGCGCCGGCACGGCGGGCCTCGTGACGGCGGCCGCCATGGCGGGACTGGGCGCGCGCGTCGGCCTGGCCGAACGCGGCCGCATGGGAGGCGACTGCTTGAACACTGGCTGCGTCCCGTCCAAAGCGCTGATCTCCTCGACCCGGCTCGTGGCGCGGATGCGGCGGGCGGCCGAATGGGGGCTCGAGACCGCCGATCCACGCTTCTCCTTCGAGAAGGTCTTCGCTCGCATGCGGCAACGGCGCGAGAAGATCGCGCCTCACGACTCTCAGGAGCGGCTCGAGGCGGCGGGTGTCGAGGTTTTTCGCGGAACGGCGAGGTTCGTCTCGTCGCGCGAAGTCGCCGTCGGAGAAAGGCGGCTCGCCGCGAAGCGTTTCGTGATCGCCACGGGGGGACGGCCGGCCTTGCCTCCGGTCGAAGGTCTCCGCGACGTCCCGTTTTTCACGAACGAGACGGTTTTCGACGAGCTCAAGAGTCGTCCCGACCGGCTCGCGATCTTGGGCGGCGGGCCGATCGGGTGCGAGCTCGGCCAGGTCTTCGCGCGGCTCGATGTGAAGGTGACGATTCTCCAGCGCGCCGACCGCATCCTCGAGCGCGAGGACCGCGACGCTTCGGATGTCGTGCGCGGTGCGCTCGAAGCGGACGGCGTGAGGATCGTCACCGGCGCCGACGTCCGGCGGGCCTCTCGGGCCGGCGGCACGCTCTGGCTCGACCTCGCCGGAGGCGAGGCCATCGAGGCGGAAGCTCTCCTCGTCGCGTCGGGACGCGCCCCCAACCTCGAGGGCCTCGGCCTGGAAGAGGCGGGGGTCGCGTATACGAAGAAGGGAATCACAATCGACTCGTCGCTGCGCACGTCGCAGCCGCACATCTACGCGGCCGGAGACGTTGCCGGCCTGGGGCAGTTCACGCACCTTGCCGAGCAGCACGCGCGCACGATCGTGCGCAACATTCTCGTGCCCTGGCCGAAGGCTCGCGCCGACCAGGCGCCGCTGCCGTGGTGCACCTACACCGACCCCGAGCTCGCCCGCGTCGGACTCTCGGAGGAAGAGGCTCGCGGCCGGGGGATCGCCGTGGACGTCTTCCGATTCGAGATTTCGGAGCTCGACCGGGCGATCGTCGAGAGCGAGGAGAGAGGTTTCGTCAAGGTTCTGACGGCGAAGGGCAGGGACCAGATCCTCGGTGCGACGATCGTCGGCGAACGCGCTGGAGACGTGCTTGCCGAGATCGTGCTTGCCATGCAGGCGCGTGTCGGCCTCTCGACGATCTCGGCCACGATTCACGCCTACCCCACTTTCGCCGAGCTGAACCGCCGCGCCGCCGACGCAAAGGTCCGGTCGCGCCTGACGCCCTTTGCGCGGCGCCTGCTGGCGCTGCGTTGGGGGCACTCCTAGCCCGGCTCATTCACGGACCCCCGGCCGAAACACGTGCAGGGAATTGCGCTTAAAGAGGTTGTCGTAGGAATGCTCTTGACGCGTCGAGGTACAGCTAGTCCGCGACGGAGATCTTTCGTCCGGACGAGGAAGATTGTTTGGGCGGCCGCTCGACGCGGCCGGAGGGGGCAGAGTGGAGTTGTTGGCGCCAGAGACTGGGCACGGTGCTTGGCTCCGGTTGAGAACCTCTCGGCCGCCGGTCGCGCACCGAGCGCTCGAAGAGCGCGACAAGCGGCGGGTTCGCCGCCGCTAACCGCCGCCGCGGCCGAAAGCCGCCGGAGTCGTTCGTGAATAATGCGGGCCACGTGAGCCGCAAGAAGAAGTTTCCGACAAAGCTCCTCATGGCCGGCCTCGTCCTGCTCGCGTTGGTCGTCGCCGGCCGCGTGCTGCCGCTCGCCGACTGGCTGCGCGCCTCGCAGACCTGGATCAAGGACCACGGCGCCGCGGGAATGACCCTCTTCTTCCTCGCTTACGTCGTTGTGACCCTGCTCATGGGCCCGGCGTGGTTGCTGACGATCGCCGCCGGCCTGACGTGGGGTCTGGCGATCGGCGTGCCGCTCGTGTGGGTGTCCGCAACGGCTGGCGCCGCCGCAGCCTTTCTGCTCGGCCGCACTCTGGCGCGCCACCGCGTCGAGGCGTTTGCGAAGTCGAACGCGACTCTGGCCGCGCTGGACCGAGCGGTGGCAAAGAAGGGATGGAAGATCGTCTTCCTGCTGCGCCTCTCGCCGGTGGTTCCTTTCGTCTTTTCGAACTACGTCTACGGCCTGACCGCCATTCGCTTCTGGCCGTACGTGGCCGCGAGCGCCTTCGGGATGCTGCCGCTCACGGCACTTTACGTGGGGGCCGGCGCGGCCGGACAGGCTGCCCTCGGAGGCGGTCCGCCGAGCGGCCCGTGGACGACCGTGGCTCTCGCCGTGGGGGCGCTTCTGACGATCGGTGTGACGATCTACGTGACCCGGATCGCGAAAAAAGAGCTCAAAGAATCGCAGCGTGATCGCGCGTGATCGCCACGAGGATCGCAGCGCGATCGCAACGTGATCGCAGCGTGATCGCCGTGAATTGAAGGACGATCGGGTGAAGGCCGGGAACCACTCGCTGGGCCGGGACCTTCGTCCTTCGAACTTCACTTCGCAAATCACGTTGCGATCAGGCTGCGTTCGTGCAGCGTTGCGTTCTCGGTGCGTTCAACTCGGCTTGCAGTAGACTACGGAAGCTCCGATGGCCCAGATCTTCCACCGCAGCACCAACACAGTCTCACGCGTGTCGGTTTTCGGCGCGGTCTTCTTCATCATCTTGCTGCTGTGGCTGTTCGACGCCTTGAACCGCTCCCCCTACGCAACGCTTCAGGGCGTCGCGCGTGTCCAGCCCGTGCAGTTCTCGCACCAGCACCACGTGGGCGGCATGGGCATCGACTGCCGCTATTGCCACACGACGGTCGAGCGCACGGCCTTTGCGAGCATCCCGCCCACGAAAACGTGCATGAACTGTCACACTCAGATCTGGATCCAGTCAGCCGAGCTCGAGCCCGTGCGCGAGAGCTTTCGGAGCGACAAGTCGATCGAGTGGATCAAAGTCAACGACCTGCCCGATTTCGTCTATTTCAATCATTCGATTCACGTCTCCAAGGGCATCGGCTGCGAGACCTGCCACGGGCGCATCGACCGAATGCCTCTCGTCTCGCAGCACGCCACGCTGCACATGTCCTGGTGCCTCGACTGCCACCGGCAGCCCGAGAAGTACCTTCGGCCGCCGGACCAGATCTTCACGATGGGCTACGAGCCGGCTGGCCAGCAGATGGCGGTCGGTGAGGCGCTCGCGAAGGAGTACAACCTGCGGACGCGGCTCGAGCTGACGAACTGCACGACGTGCCATCGGTGAATGAATTTTGGATTTTAGATTTTGGATTTTGGATTGAATAAGCCGGAGCGGATCGACATCGCTGAGGTGCGCAACAAGCTCGAGGAGCTGCGCGGCAGGGAGTACTGGCGCAGTCTCGAGCAGATCGCGCGGACGGAGGAATTCCAGGAGCACCTCCACCGCGAGTTCCGCGTCCCCATCGATTCCGGCATCGACCGCCGCGAGCTGCTGACCCTGATGGGCGCCTCGATGGCGCTCGCGGGTTTGACCGGCTGCACCCGGCAGCCGGAAGAGAGGATCCTCCCGTACGTTCGAACGCCCGAGGAGCTCGCCGCAGGCCAGCCGCTCTTCTACGCCACCGCGCACGTCCAGGGTGGGTATGCGCGCGGCATCCTGGCCGAGACCCACAATGGCCGCCCGACCAAGATCGAAGGCAACGAGCTCCACCCGGGCAGCCTCGGCGCCACCGACATCTTCGCGCAGGCCTCGATCCTTTCGCTGTACGACCCGGACCGGTCGCAGACCCTCACGCGCCTGGGCGAGATCCGACCCTGGAGCGCCCTCTTGGCCGACGTCAAGCTCGTCCTCGAGAAGGAGCGCCCGGCAAAGGGTGCAGGCCTGCGGATCTTGACGCCCACGGTCACATCGCCCACGCTCGCCGCGCAGCTCTCCGATTTCCTCGCGGCTTTCCCGGCGGCAAAATGGATCTCCTGGGAGCCCTGCAGCCGCGAGAACGCCGCGGAGGGCGCGCGGCTTGCGTTCGGGGCGCCTCTCGAGACGCGCTATGCCTTCGAGAAGGCGGATGTCGTCCTCTCGCTCGACGCGGACTTCTTAGGCGGCGGTCCCGCGCAGCCGCGCTACGTGCGCGATTTTGCGAGCCGTCGTCGGGACCCGGCGGGGTTCTCCAGGCTCTACGTCGTCGAGTCGACACCGTCCTTGACCGGCGCGCGGGCCGATCACCGGCGGCCGATGCGCCCGGCCGAGATCGTCGCGTTTGCGCGCACCGTGGCCGGTGCGGTGGGGCCGGCCCGCTCTCCGGTCCAGACGAAGACCGCCGGGGAGACCGACCTGTTCACCTCGGCTGTCGTCGCCGATCTCGCCAAGCACGCCGGCAAGAGCATCGTCGTCGCCGGGGACACTCAGCCTCCGGAGGTGCACGCTCTCGCACACCTCGCCAACGAGATCCTCGGAAACGTGGGCAAGACGGTCTTCACTTCCGACCCGGTCGCCGCGGGCGCCCTCTCGGGCACGCCAGCCTTCGTCGAGCTTGCGCGCGAGATCGCCGCCGGCAATGTCGCGATGCTTCTCGTTTTGGGCGGCAACCCCGTCTTCTCGGCTCCGGCCGACCTGAAGTTCGCCGAGATCATGGAAAGGGTTCCGTTGCGGATCCGCCTCGGCCTCTACGACGACGAGACGTCGGCGCACTGCCACTGGCATATTCCGGCGGCCCACCCGTTCGAGGCCTGGAGCGACGCGCGCGCGTTCGACGGCACGGTCACGATCCTGCAGCCGCTCATCGCACCGCTCTACGACGGCAAGTCCGTCCACGAGGTCCTGGCCGCGCTTTCAGAGCAGCCCGAGCGCACCGGCCACGACATCGTGAAGGCCTTCTGGAGCAAGCAGGTCACCGCAACCGACTTCGAGCGGTTCTGGCGCCGGGCCCTGCACGACGGCGTCGTGGCCGACACGGCCCTCGCGCCAAAGACCGTCAAGGTCAACCGCACCTGGACCTCCACGAGCACCGAGCGCGCAACGCCCGGTGCCCCGTCTCTCGTCGCTCTCTTCCGCCCCGACCCCAGCATCCACGACGGCGAGCACGCGAACAACGGCTGGCTGCAGGAGCTGCCCAAGCCGCTGACCAAGCTCACCTGGGACAACGCTGCTTTGGTCGCTCCCTCGACCGCCGAGCGCCTGAAGCTCGCCAACGAGGACGTCGTCACGCTCACCCTCGACGGACGAACGACCCAGGCCCCCGTGCTCGTCCTGCCCGGCCAGGCTGAGGACTGCGTGACTTTGCACCTGGGCCACGGACGGACCCGCGGGGGGCGCCTGTCTTCCGGCGCGGGCTTCGACGCGTACCGCCTGCGCAGCAGCGCCGCGCCGTGGGCGGCGGAGGGGCTGCAGCTCGCCGCGACCGGCCGACGCCGGGAGCTCGCCTACACCTCGCACCATCACTCCATGGAGACTCCGGTCGGCAAGCGCGACATCGTGCGCGCCGCGACTTCCGTCGAATACGCCAGGGATCCCGAAGTCTTTTCGAAAATGGGCGAGGAGCCTCCCGGGCCGGAGTTGACGCTCTACCCGAAGCTGCCGACCGGGCACTACGCCTGGGGTCTCTCGATCGACCTGGCGACCTGTGTGGGCTGCAACGCCTGCGTGGTGGCCTGCCAGGCGGAGAACAACATTCCCATCGTCGGCCGGGAGCAGGTGAGGCGCGGACGCATCATGCAGTGGATCCGCGTGGACGGCTACTACGAGGGAGGCCTCGACAACCCGGCGACTTTCCACCAGCCCGTGCCCTGCATGCACTGCGAGAACGCGCCGTGCGAAGTCGTCTGCCCGGTCGCCGCGACGGTGCACAGCGCCGAAGGCTTGAACGAGATGGTCTACAACCGGTGCGTCGGGACTCGGTACTGCTCGAACAACTGTCCCTACAAGGTGCGTCGCTTCAACTTCCTGCTCTATTCCGACTTCACGACCGAGACTCTCAAGCTGGCGCGAAACCCGGACGTTTCGGTGCGCAGCCGCGGCGTCATGGAGAAGTGCAGCTACTGCGTCCAGCGCATCAACCGCGCGAGGATCGAGGCCGAAAAGGAGAACAGGCCGATCCGGGACGGCGAAATCGTCACGGCCTGCCAGCAGGCGTGTCCCGCGCAGGCGATCGTGTTCGGAAACATCAACGACCCGCAAAGCCGGGTCTCGCGAGCGAAGGCCGAGAAGCGCAACTACGGACTGCTCGCCGAGCTCGGGGTGCGCCCGCGCACGACCTACCTCGCGAGCCTCTCGAACCCGAACGCGGCCCTGTCCCAAGCCGGGACGAAGGACGAGCGCAAGGCATGAGCGACGTCGTTCTTCCGCCCGGCCGCTCGCCCGAGCCGCGGCAGTCGTCCGGTCTTCTCGCGCCGGGACACACTTTCACCACCGTCACCGACAAGATCGCCTCGATCGCGCTGGGCCGCCGCACGCCGTGGTTCTGGTGGATCGGTGCGGCTGTGGGCTTCGGCCTGACGATGATGCTGCTCGCCACGATCACGCGGCTCGTGTTCGTGGGCGTCGGGATCTGGGGCAACAACGTCCCGGTGGGCTGGGGCTTCGACATCTTGAACTTCGTCTGGTGGATCGGCATCGGCCACGCGGGCACGCTGATCTCGGCGATCCTGCTGCTGCTGCGGCAGAAATGGCGGACGTCGATCAACCGCTTTGCCGAAGCCATGACCATTTTCGCCGTGGCCTGCGCGGGCCTCTATCCGGCGCTGCACACCGGGCGGCCCTGGCTCGACTACTGGCTGATCCCCTACCCCAACACCATGGGCATGTGGCCCAACTTCAGAAGCCCGCTGATCTGGGACGTCTTCGCCGTCTCGACCTATGCGACGGTCTCGCTCCTCTTCTGGTTCATGGGCATGATCCCGGATCTCGCCACGCTGCGCGACAGGTCCAAGCGCCTTTCGGCCAAGATCATCTACGGCATGCTGGCGATGGGCTGGCGGGGTTCCGCGCTTCACTGGCAGCGCTACGAAACCGCTTCGCTTCTGCTGGCCGGCCTCGCGACGCCGCTCGTCCTATCGGTGCACTCGGTCGTGTCGCTCGACTTCGCGGTCGGACTGGTTCCCGGCTGGCACGCCACCGTCTTCCCCCCCTACTTCGTCGCCGGCGCGATCTATGCGGGCTTCGCGATGGTCATGACGCTCGCGATCCCCTTGCGCAAGCTCTACGGCCTCGAGGACTTCATCACGTTGAAGCACCTCGACAACATGGCCAAGATCACTCTGGCCACCGGCTTGATCGTCGCGTACGGCTACACGATGGAAGCCTTCATGTCGTGGTACAGCGGCAACCCCTATGAGCGCTACATGATCTGGAACCGGGCGACGGGCCCGTACAAGCACATGTACTGGGCGCTTATCTTCTGCAACGTTCTGGCGCCGCAGATTCTCTGGTTCCGCAAGATCCGGCGGAACATTCCGGCTCTCTTTGCCATGGCGATGGTCGTCAACGTAGGCATGTGGCTCGAGCGTTACGTCATCATCGTCGTGAGCCTCCATCGCGACTTCCTGCCGTCTTCTTGGGGCATGTACCACGGCACGGTCTTCGACTGGTCCATGTTCGTCGGCTCGATCGGCCTCTTCCTGGCGCTGCTGTTTCTCTTCATCCGCTTCCTGCCGATGATCTCGATCTTCGAGATGCGCACGATCCTGCCGGAGGCGAAGATGCAGGAGGAGGCATGAGCGAGAGCAACAACCTCTACGGCCTGATGGCCGAGTTCGAGAATCCCAACGACCTCGTCAAGGCGGCGCACGAAGCGCGGGCCGCGGGCTACCGGAAGATGGACGCCTACACCCCCTACCCGATCGAGGAGCTCATCGAGGCGCTCGAGATCCACGACCGGAGGCTGCCGGCTCTGGTCCTGGGCGGCGGCATCCTCGGCGGGCTCGCGGGCTACGGGCTGTGCTACTGGTGCTCCGTCATCGCCTACCCGCTCGCCGTCGGGGGCAAGCCCTTCCACAGCGCACCGGCGTTCATCGTGCCGACCTTCGAGACGACGATCCTCTTCGCGGCCTTTGCCGCGGTCCTCGGCATGCTCGCCTTGAACGGGCTGCCGCAGCCTTATCACCCGGTGTTCAACGCACCGCGCTTCGCGCTGGCCTCGCGCGACCGCTTCTTCCTCTGCATCGAAGCCGCCGATCCCCAATACGACCACGACGAGACGTGGGCGTTTCTGACGAGGCTCGGCCCGAGGGTGGTCATGGATGTGGAGGAATAATCCGGTGAATCCGCGAGTACCTTGTCCTTTGTCTTTAGTCCTTGGTCGGGAGCCCTCGACTACGGACTACGGACTAAGGACTAAGGACCGTTCGCCCGGTCGCCGAACCACAGCGATTGCAGCAGCAGCAGCCATGAGCGTGGCGCTGATGAGTTGTCGCCAGGACATGCACGACCAGCCGAAGTTCAAGGGTTACCGCGGGACGAGCCTCTTCGCGGACAAGCGCAGCGCCCGGCCCGTCGTCGAGGGCACGGTGGCTCGCGGACAGCTGCGCGAGGACGAGAAGTTCTACACCGGCAAAGCCGACGGCAAGCCGATCGCGGAGCTGCCCGTGCCCTTGACACGGCAGCTGCTCGACCGTGGGCGCGAGCGCTACGACATCTTCTGCGCGCCCTGCCACGACCGCACCGGCGCGGGCCTCGGCATGGTCGTGCGCCGCGGCTTCCGACGGCCCAACTCCTTGCACATCGACCGGCTGCGCGAGTCGCCCGTGGGCTATTTCTACGACGTCATGACCAGCGGCTTCGGCTCCATGGCGGACTACGCCGCGCAGATCGAGCCGGCCGATCGCTGGGCGATCACCGCGTACATCCGGGCGTTGCAGCTGTCGCAGCGCGCTGCGCTGGCGGACGTTCCGGAAGACGAGCGGGCAAAGCTCGCGTCCGCGCCCGAACCGACCCCGGGGCCCCAGCTCGTCGCGCCGTCGGAGGACTGGAGACCCAAGCGCGACGAAAAGCCGCCGGTCACGAGGACAGAGGAGAAGCACTGATGGGCGCCAACCCGCCGAAACGGGATCTCGCGCTGCCGGGCGCGCTCGATCGCGTGGCGCGGCCGGCCTTCGCGATCGGCGTCGTGGCGCTCTTGGTATGCGCCGGCGCGGCCTACACCGGCGGCGCCGAGCAGTTCTACCGCTCGTACCTCGTCGGATTCGTCTTCTGGAACGGCCTCGCGCTCGGCTGCCTCGCCGTCCTGGGGCTCCAGTACTTGACCGGTGGCGCCTGGGGCGTCGCGATCCGGCGCCTGCTCGAGTCGGGCACGCGCACGCTGCCCCTCATGGCGCTGCTGTTCCTGCCCATCGCGTTCGGCCTCCGGAACCTCTACGAGTGGTCGCATGCCGACGCCGTCGCCAAGGACCAGCTGCTGCAGAGAAAGGCGCTCTACCTGAACGCTCCCTTCTTCTTGGCCCGCGCCGGCTTCTACTTCACGCTATGGCTTTCGATCGCGTGGCTCTTGAACCGCTGGTCCACCAAGCAGGATTCCGGCGTGGAGGGGGCCACCCGGCGCCTGCAGCTCACGGGCGCTGCCGGCCTCGTCGTGTACGCGCTGACGGTGACGTTCGCCTCGATCGACTGGGTCATGTCGCTCGAGCCGCACTGGTTCTCGACGATGTACGGCGTCATCTTCATGGTCAGCCAGGCGCTCGGGGCGCTCGCCCTCATGGTCGCGGCGCTCGTGCTGGTCTCGCGCCACCGGCCGCTGGCGGACTTCGTGACGCCGGCGCATCTGCACGACCTCGGCAAGATGCTCTTCGCCTTCGTCATGGTCTGGTCGTACGTCTCCTTCTCGCAGTATCTGATCGTGTGGTCGGGTAATTTGCCGGAGGAGATTCCCTGGTACCTCGCTCGCTTCCGGGGCGGCTGGGGCTGGGTGGGCTTCGTGGTGCTCGTCGGACAGTTTCTTCTTCCCTTCCTCCTCTTGATCTCCCGGACGGCCAACCGCAACCCGTGCATCCTCATCACGGCGGCGGCGCTCGTCGTCGCCGTGCGATTCGTGGACGTGCTGTGGCTCATCCTGCCGGCGTTCTCGGGGGCGCGCTTCACGATCCACTGGATGAATCTCGCCGTTCCGATGGGCATCGGAGGCCTGTGGCTCGCGGTCTTCGCGGTGGAGCTCAAGAAGCGGCCGCTCCTGCCCTTCAACGACCCGGAATTCGTGGAGGCGGTCGCGCATGGCCGACACTAGGCGCTCGGGCCAGGGCGTTGCAGCCGAGCCGGATCGCGTCTTGATCGGCTCGATCGTCAAGTTCGCTGTGCTGCTCGCGGTTGTCTCGGCCGTGTCGATGGTCGTGGTGTGGGGCCTCTTTCGCCTCCTCGAGGCGCGCACCCGCTCCACGGAGGCCGGCCCCACCCCCGTCGAGGCGGAGAGGCCGCGGACGGCCGAGCAGAAGCTGCCGCCCGAACCGCGCCTCGAGATCGACCCCCGCGCGAACCTCGCGCGCCTGCGCGCTGAAGAGGACGCGCGGCTTTCGAGCTACGGCTGGGTGGACAAGCCCGCGGGCGTCGTCCGGATCCCGATCGGCCGCGCGATCGACCTGATGGTCGAGCGGGAGAAGAAGAAATGAAGCGCCTCGCCGCCGCCTCCCTCCTCGCGTGTTCCGCTTTCGGCGCTGCCTCCGCCTCCGCCCAACTACGCCCGGACGTCGGGATCGCCGCCTCTGAGCGGCCGAAGGCCCTCGAGGGCGTCGGCATCGACCAGCGCCTGGACGAGCAGGTGCCGCTGGAGCTCGCCTTCCGCGACGAAGTCGGACGCGCGGTGCGTCTTGCGGACTACTTCGGCAAGCGGCCCGTGCTTCTGGCTCTCGTCTACTACGACTGTCCGATGCTCTGCACGCAGGTCTTGAATGGCCTCGTCTCGGCCTTAAACGTCGTCTCCTTCGACGCCGGCAGGGAGTTCGACGTCGTGGTCGTGAGCTTCGACGCGCGCGAGAAGCCGGCCGACGCCTCGGCGAAGAAGATCGCTTACCTCTCGCGCTACAAGCGCCCGGGCGCCGATGCCGGCTGGCATTTCTTGACCGGCGATTCTGCCTCGATCGCGGCGCTGGCAAGAGCCGTGGGCTTCCGCTACCGCTATGACCCGGACCTCGACCAGTTCGCGCACGCGAGCGCCGTGTACGTCCTGACGCCCGGCGGTCGCGTCTCGCGGTACTTCTTCGGCATCGAGTACGCTCCCAAGGACCTGCGCCTGGGACTCGTCGAGGCGGCCGGCAGCCGCATCGGCACCCCGGTCGACCAGATCCTCCTCTATTGCTTCCACTACGACCCGAGGAGCGGCAAGTACGGCGCGGCCATCCTGAACATCGTGCGGCTCGCCGGGGCAGCGACCCTGCTCGTTCTCATCGTTTCAGTCGGACTCATGTCGCGGCGCTTCCGCCGCCTGCGTGTCGTCACGGGACAAGGAAAGTAATGCCTCTCTTCCCCGACCAGGCCTCCACGTTCGCTCCCCACGTGGACGCCCTGTATCTCTTCCTCGTCTGCCTGACGGCGTTCTTCTCGCTTTTGATCGGCACCCTCGTCGTCGTCTTCGCCATCAAGTACCGGCGCCGGGCCGAGAACGAGGTGCCGGACCTCGTGCACGAGTCCGGGCTTCTCGAGATGACCTGGACCGTCATCCCCTTCCTCATCACGATGGTCCTCTTCGTCTGGAGCTCCTGGGTGTACTTCCGCATCACGCGGCCTCCGCGCGAGGCCATGGACGTCTACGTGACGGGCAAGCAGTGGATGTGGAAGCTCCAGCACGCCAACGGGCGCATGGAGATGAACGAGCTGCACGTTCCGGTCGGACGCGCCGTGCGCCTGACCATGGCCTCGGAAGACGTGATCCACAGCTTCTACATCCCGGCTTTTCGGTTCAAGCGCGACGTCGTGCCGGGCCGCTTCGCGACGGCCTGGTTCGAGGCGACGAGACCGGGCCGGTATCACCTCTTCTGCGCTCAGTACTGCGGCACCCGCCACTCGAACATGATCGGCTGGGTGCACGTTCTGACGCCCGCCGACTACCAGGCATGGCTCTCCGGCGGCGTGCTCGGCGAGTCGCTCGCCTCGGCCGGCGCCAAGCGTTTCGTCGAGAATGCCTGCAACACCTGTCACGCCGAAAAGCCGGGCGCGCGGGGGCCGTCCTTGAACGCCATCTTCGGCAAGGTCCAGCGCCTGCAGGGCGGCCAGACCGTCGTCGTGGACGAGGCGTACCTCCGCGAGTCCATCGTCAACCCGCAGGCGAAGCTGGTCGAGGGCTATCCGTCGATCATGCCCACCTACCAGGGCCTGATCAGCGAAGAAGGCCTTCTTCAGCTCGTCGCCTACGTCAAGTCGCTCTCGCCCGCGCCGGCGGCCCCGCCCGTGGCCGCCCCGGCGCCGCCTGCGCCGGGGGAAAGGAAGGCCGCCACAAAATGAGCAGCGCCGTCGTTGGCGCCCTCCCCGTCGAGCCGCGCCAGCATTACTTGAATGTCCGCTACGGCGTGGGCTCGTGGCTCCTGACGGTGGACCACAAGCGAATCGCGATCCTGTATTTGATCGGCGTCACGTTCTTCTTTGCGATCGGCGGCGTCTTCGCCGCGCTGATCCGTATGGAGCTTTTGACGCCCCCCGGCGATCTCTTCCTGTCGGAGACGTACAACAGGCTCTTCACGACGCACGGCGTCATGATGGTCTTCTTCTTCATGATTCCGGCGATTCCTTCGGTGTTGGGAAACTTTCTCATTCCGATGATGATCGGCGCGAAGGACCTGGCTTTCCCGCGGATCAACCTGCTCTCCTGGTACCTGTACATGATCGGCGGTCTGATCGCGCTGTGGGCTCTCATCCACGGCGGCGTGGACACGGGCTGGACGTTTTACACGCCGTACTCGACGGTTTACTCCAACGGCTGGGTCGTCGTGACGGCGGTCGGGATCTTCCTCGCGGGTTTCTCCTCCATCCTGACGGGTCTGAACTTCCTCGTGACGATCCACACGATGCGCGCGCCCGGGATGACCTGGAGGCGTCTGCCGCTCTTCGTGTGGGCGCACTACGCCACCTCCATCATCCAGCTCCTCGGAACGCCGGTGATCGCGATCACGCTCCTCTTGGTCGGGGCCGAGCGGCTGTTCCATCTCGGCATCTTCGACCCGCGGCAGGGCGGCGACCCGGTGCTCTTCCAGCACCTCTTCTGGTTCTACTCGCACCCGGCCGTTTACATCATGATCCTGCCGGCCATGGGCGTCATCAGCGAGCTCGTGACCGGCATGTCGCGCAAGCCCGTCTTCGGCTACAAGTTCATCGCGGGATCTTCGCTGGCGATCGCCGTGCTCTCGTTTCTCGTCTGGGGCCACCACATGTTCGTCTCGGGCCAGTCGGTCTATGCCGGCCTCGTCTTCTCGATCCTCTCGTTCTTAGTGGCGATCCCGTCGGCCATCAAGGTCTTCAACTGGACGGCGACGCTGTACAAGGGCTCGGTGTCCTACCAGACCCCGATGCTCTACGCCTTGGGCTTCATCGGCCTCTTCACGATCGGCGGGTTGACGGGTCTTTTCCTGGCGTCCCTGGGGCTCGACATTCACGTGCACGACACGTATTTCATCATCGCGCACTTCCACTACATCATGGTGGGCGGCACGATCATGGGGTATCTCGGGGGGCTGCACTACTGGTGGCCCAAGATCTCGGGCAAGCTCTATCCAGAGGCCTGGGCGCGCGTCTCGGCGTGGGTCATCTTCCTCGGCTTCAACCTGACGTTCTTCCCGCAGTTCATCCTCGGGTACCTGGGCATGCCGCGCCGCTATCACGCCTACCCGGCGGAGTTTCAGGTCTTGAACGTCATGTCCACGGCCGGCGCCTCGATCCTCGGCATCGGCTACATGATCCCGCTCGTCTACTTCTTTTGGTCGATGCGCTACGGAAAGACCGCCCCGGCGAACCCGTGGGGCGCCACCGGTCTCGAGTGGCAAACGCCCTCACCCCCGCCGACCGAGAACTTCCCGGTGACGCCGGTCGTCACCCGGGAGCCCTACGACTACCTCACCAAGGAGGAGCCCGCCGTTGGCTGAAGCTCACGCCGCCGCCCCGCACGCGGCCGATCCCCGGCTCCAGCACCATTTCGCGGACCTCGCCGCGCAGAAGGAGGCCTCCACGCTCGGGATGTGGGCGTTCCTCGTCACGGAGGTTCTCTTCTTCGGCGGCATGTTCGCGGCCTACGTCGTTTACCGGGCGCTCTTCACGAGAGCCTTCGAGGGAGCATCGAACCTGCTCGACATTCGCCTCGGCGCCTTCAACACGGCCGTGCTCATCCTTTCCTCATTGACGATGGCCATCGCTGTCCGGGCGGCCTCGCAGGGCAGGAAGAACCTGATCATCCTGTTCCTGGTCTTGACGATCGTCCTCGGCTCGACGTTCCTCGGCGTCAAGGTCGAAGAGTACAGACAAAAGTTCGAGCATCACGAGGTTCCGGGGCCGCACTTCGTTGTGCCCGAAGGCCTGCCGCGGCAGGCGGAAATCTTTTTCTCGCTCTACTTCTGCATGACGGGGCTCCATGCCCTGCACATGATCATCGGCGTGGGTCTCCTGACGTGGCTCATCGTCAAGGCCCGAAAGGGCGCGTTCACCGGTTCCTACAACAGTCCCGTCGAGATGGTCGGGCTCTACTGGCACTTCGTGGACATCATCTGGATCTTTCTCTTCCCGCTTCTCTACCTGCTCGGGAGGCACGCGCCGTGAGCGCCAAGGGGCACGCGCATCCCACGCTCAAGGTTTATTTCGCCGTCTTCGCGGCCCTGATGATCTTCACGGCCTTGACCGTCTGGGCGGCCTTCGAGCACCTGGGGATCTGGAACACGCCGGTCGCGCTCGCGATCGCGGTCACCAAGGCGACGCTCGTCGTGCTCTTCTTCATGCATCTGCGCTACTCGCCGAGGCTGACGGCGGTCGTGCTGTCGTCGAGCCTGGTTTGGCTGGTGATCCTCTTCGTCATCACGCTCTCCGACTACCTCTCGCGCCCCTGGCTGCCGATCTACAACCGCTGACCCGCCGGACGATGAGATCGACTTCCTCAACGCGTCGTTGTCGCTGGGCGGGCAACGACTCGTTGATGATCGCCTACCACGACAAAGAGTGGGGCGTGCCCGTCCGCAACGATCGCCGGCTCTTCGAGTTTCTCGTGCTCGAGGGCGCCCAGGCGGGCCTCTCCTGGTCCACGATTCTGAAAAAGCGAGAGAACTACCGCCGCGCGTTCGCCGGGTTCGACCCGTCGACGGTGGCGCGCTTCACGGCCCGCAAGCGCGCGAAGCTCCTTGCCGATCCCGGCATCGTGCGCAACCGGGCCAAGATCGCCGCCGCGGTCGCCAACGCCCGCGCCGTCCTCGCCGTGCAGAAGGAGCACGGCAGCTTCGGCGCCTACGTTTGGGGCTTCGTCGGAGGAAAGCCGATCGTCAACCGCCGAAGGTCGCCGAGGGACGCTCCCGGAAAGACACCGGAGTCGGCCGCGCTCTCGAAGGACCTGGCCCGACGCGGCTTCCGCTTCGTCGGCCCGACCATCTGCTACGCCTTCATGCAGGCCGTGGGCCTCGTCAACGATCACCAGGCACGATGCTTCCGGCATCCCGAGCTCGCGCGGCCGCGCCGCGGCCCGGCACGGCCACGAGCAGCACCCCGACCAGAATGAGCAGGCCGCCCGCGAGCACGCGGGCGGAAAGGGTCTCGCCCAGGATCGCCGCGCCGAGCAGGACGGCCACGACGGTGTCGACGAGCGGGATCGTTCCGATGACCGCCACGGACACGCGCGGGATGAGCCAGAAGAGCGCCACGAAGCCCAATGCGGTGCCGAAGAGCGCCAGGTACAGCATCGCGAAGACGGATGTCGGGGTCCAACGCATGGGCGAGCCGCGCTCGAAGACCAGCGCGAGCGCCCCGAGAAAAACCGAGCCGACCAGCGTCTGTCCCCAGACGTTCTGGTACGGAGACACCCGCGCGAAATGTAGCTTGTTCAGCACGTTGGCGATCGCCGCGGAGATGGCGGAGCCCACCATACAGAGCCCGCCGATCAGAAGCGGACCCGGCCGCGCCCGAAGCGCCGCCGCGGCGGCCGGCCCCTGAATCACGGCCACCCCCGCAAGACCCAACACCGAGGCGACGAGCGCTCGCTTGGTGAGCGGCTCGTCGGCAAGCCAGACGTGCCCGAACAGGCCGATCCAGATCGGAAACGTGGAGAAGAGAATCGCCGCCAGCGCCGAGTCGATCCACTGCTCGGCGGAGAAGACGAAGGCGTACGCGACGCCGATCTGAAGCAAGCCGCAGATGCCGATCCAGAGGACCTCGGAGCGCGTCGGCCGCCGCCCCGCGTGCCGGAGCGCCAGCGGCGCCATCAGAGCGCAGGCGATCGCCATGCGGATCGCAGCGAAGCGGAACGGCGGCAGATCCCTCAAGCCGACCTTGATGACGAGCCACGTCGAGCCCCAGACGGCACAACAGAGGCCGTATGCGGCGAGCCGCCGGCCGTAAAGAGCGGCCATCTACGAAGGCTCCCCGTTCCGGCTCGGCTCCGGTCTTGAAAGGTCTCGGCCGTCGTTCGCGAAGCGAACGACGCGGCCGAAAGCCACGAGCGCGACGCCCGCCAGGATGAGCGCGCCGCCGCCGGCGGCACGCGGCGTGAGCACTTCGCCTCCCAGCAGGCTGCCCCAAAGGAGGGCGAGCACCGTGTTGATGAGCGGCAACGACCCGATCACCGCCGCCGGAACTCGAGGCACGAGCCACTGCAAGCCGACGAACACCAGCGTTCCGACGGCTCCGAGGTAGCCGACGGTCCCCAGAGCGGCCGGCGTAAACCGGGGCGACGCCCCCCGCTCGAAGACGGCCGCTGCCGAGAGCAGGACCGCCCCGGCGACCAGAGACTGGCCGAGGACGTTGGTCACGGAGGAGACCCGTTTCAGGTGCATCTTGATCAGGACGACCGAGTAGGCTGAGACGACCGAGCTTACGACCATGAGAAGGCCTCCCACAGCGACCGGCCCGGGTCGGCTGGTGAGAGCGCGTCCGACCGCGGGGCCCTGGATCACGGCGACGCCTGCCACGCCGAGCAGCGCCGCCGTCACCGCTCGGACCGTCAGCGGCTCGTCTTTGAGGAGCCAGTGGGCGAACAGGCCCACCCACAGCGCGAACGTCGCGAAGAGGAGAGCCGCCAGCCCCGACTCGATCCACTGCTCCGCCGTGTAGACGCAGGCGTAAGACACGCCGATCTGAAGAAAGCCGACGAGCGCGATGAAGCGGACCTCGCGGCGCTCGAGCGGCTCGCGTTTGCGCGCGAGCACGATGGTGCCGAGCAGCACGCTGGCGAGCACCAGCCGAAGCCCGGCAAAGAGAAACGGCGGCAGGTCGGCGAGCCCGATCCGGATGACGAGCCAGTTGCCGCTCCACAGCGCCGAAAAGAAGAGGTACGCCGCGAGTTCGCGGCCGCGAAGGGCACGCATGGCGCGCGATCGTACTCGACGGAGGCGACACCCGAGTAGAATCTGCCCGTGTTCACCGCCCAGACCGACCACACGCAACCCAAGGCGCTCTTCTACAAGGACCTCACGGCCTCGCTGGCGGCGCTGCTGGAGGGCGAGACGGAGGCGGTCGCGAACCTTTCGAACGCCTCGGCGCTGCTCGCACAGGCGCTCGACCGCATCAATTGGTGCGGCTTCTACCTGATGCGCGGCGGCGAGCTGGTGCTCGGCCCTTTCCAGGGCAAGCCCGCCTGCACCCGGATCGCGATCGGCAAGGGAGTCTGCGGCACGGCCGCCGCGCGCCGCGAGACGCTCGTCGTGCCTGACGTCGACGTGTTTCCCGGGCACATCGCCTGCGACGCTGCTTCGCGGTCGGAGATCGTCGTCCCGATCCTCGAAGGGCGCCGGCTGCAGGGCGTCCTCGACGTCGATGCACCGGAGCGCGATCGCTTCGACGAGGCGGACCGGAACGGCTTGGAGAGCTTCGTGGCCGTGCTGCTTCCCCGCATCGACTGGAAGAACCTATGAGGAGTCCTTAGTCCGTAGTCCCTAGTCCTTGGTCAGACCCGACGAAGGACTAAGCACTAAGGACAAAGCACATGAAGTCGTTCGGCGGCAAGGTCACTTGGTTGGGTCAGACATCTGAGCGGGCGCTCGACGCGCCCGGAAATGAGCGAAGGGCTGTTTGTGGTGGCTGAGAAACGATTCGGTGGAAAGATCACCTGGCTCGGTCATGCGGCCTTTCTGTTGGAATCGCCCAACGGGTCGCGGATCGCGATCGATCCATGGATCGGAAACAACCCGAAGTTCCCCAAAGACTTCGATTACGGGCGGCTCGACGTCGTGGCGGCCACGCACGGCCACTTCGACCACTTCGGCGACGACGGCATCGCGCTGGCGAAGAAATCCGGCGCGACGATCGTGTGCGTCTTCGAGCTTGCTCTCCACTGCGGCGCCAACGGCGCGGAGAAGGTCTCGGGCATGAACAAGGGCGGCGCGCAAATGGTGGCCGGCGTCGAGTTCCGGATGGTCCAGGCCGTTCACTCCGCCGGCACCTCCGGCGCCGGCAGGGAGAACAACCCGCCCGCCGACCCCTGCGGCTACGTGATGACGTTCGAGGACGGCTTCCGCGTCTACCACGCGGGCGACACGAACGTTTTCATGGACATGGCGCTGATTGGCGAGCTCTATGCACTCGATCTGGCAATTCTGCCGATCGGCGACTTCTACACGATGGGACCGCGGGAAGCTGCGAAGGCATGCGAGCTCTTGAGAGTCTCTCGCGTCATCCCGATGCACTTCGCGACGTTCCCGGCGTTGTCTGGATCGCCGGCCGCGCTGCGCGACCAGCTCACGCTGCGGAAACTCGCGACCGAAGTGATCGAGCTCGCGCCCGGCGGCTCGTGGCCAGCCTAGGAAGTTCAATGTTCAAAGTTCAAAGTTCAATGTAGCCGGAGGCTTGGTCCTACTTTGAACCTTGAACCTTGAACTTTGAACTATTGAAGCGGCACGCGCCCCGAGAACCCCTCCTCGTACCCGTGGAAGTGGCCGAGCGAGGGCTCGGGATACTTCCAGCAGTAGTAGCCGGCGCCCGAGTCGAAGTCCACGAGCCACAGACCCTTGATCTCGGCACCCAAGGCCACGACCTGCCGCGCCCACTCCTCGACGACCTGGTGGCGCGCCTCGTCGGTTTCGATCCCGCCCTCTCCGAAGCGCGCGTAGCGTGCGGCGGCCTCCTCGGTCAGCTTGCGGACCTTCGGCAGGAGCGACCGCGCTTCGGTGAGCGTGAAGGTTCGGTGGGGACCCCCCGGAGCGGTTCCGAAGCCCTCGAACCCCTCCGGAACCCCGCCGCGTTCGCGCACCGCGGCGACCAGCCTTCGGACAGCCTCGGCGTCTTCGTCTTCGGCTTCGTCGGCGTAGTCTTCCAGCGCGGAGAGGGCCTCCTCCGGTCGCCCCGCCTTCATCAGCAGCAGCCCGCGCTCGCGCACGAACGAAACCTGTGAAGGATCGAGAGCCTCGGCGCACTCGAGCGCGGCCAGCGCGTCTTCGAACTGTCCCCGTCGTTCCCAGCTCGCCTTGAGATTCAGGAGCACCCGCGTCAGGATCAGGCGGGGCGAGTCCGGTGCGAAGACCTCGGGCGGCAGCTCCACGGGCGAGCCGAAAATCGTCGACACGCGCTGCTCGAGGTCTTCGGCGTCCTGAAACTCCCCGCCGGCGAACGGATCGAGATACTCGCCGGGCGGAAGGTCTTCTCCGCCGACCACGAAGTGCCCGGGCAGGCCCACGCCTTCGAGCCCGAGCCCTGCCCGGCGGCCGACCTCGATCGTCAGGATCGAAAGGGTGATGGGCATGCCCCGCCGCGTCGAGAGGACCCGAGCGACGGAGGAGTTGGATGGCTCGTCGTAGGTCTCGACGTCGCCCTCGAAACCCTCGTCGTCGAAGAGCACCTCGCGCAGGGCGTCGATGGGCCTCCGGACCGTGCCGCGGCGCTCCGCGACCCGCAGGGCGAGCTCCGCCACGAGCCGGCGGGCGGCGTCCAGATCCTCCGCCGGGTCGATCAGGCGCGAGATCAAGAGCGCGCCCTCGAAGACGTCCACCTCGCCGTCGGCGAACCTCCGAAAAGTGCCGACGGCTTCGTCCCGCGCCGTCCGGAGCGTCACGACGTCTTCCGCGCGATCGCCACGCCGTCGCGCAGGGGGACGATCACGCTCGTGAAATCAGACCGTGCGAAGAGAGCTCGGTTGAACGCAAGGATTCCCTCCGTCGCGGCGTCGCGCACGCCTTCGTCCACGACTCTTCCGGACCACAGCACGTTGTCGGCCAGCAGGAACCCGCCTTGGCGCACCCGCGACGCCGCCGCTTCGAGCGCCCGCGGGTAGCCGTCCTTGTCGATGTCGATGAAGATGACGTCGAAGAGCCCGGACGTCGCGTCGAGCAGCGACACGGCCTCGCCCGTCAGGATCTCGACGCGGTCGAGCAGGCCCATTCGCGAAAGATGCCCGTGCGCTTCGCGGGCATTGTCCGGGCTTCCGTCGGTGTAGTAGACATTTCCCTCCGGCCCGACGGCGCGGGCGAAGAAGGCCGTCGAGTAGCCGATGGCGCTGCCCATCTCAAAAACGCGCCGCGCGCCGATGGACTGCGCGAGCGTGGCCAGAAGCGTCGCCACCGCGGGACCCACGATCGGGATGTTCCGCTCCTCGGCCTCCCGTTCCATATCCCCGAGAATCGCGTCGCGAGGCGGCAGGAGCTCCCGGATGTACCGATCGAGGTCGGGCGAGACGAGTGGCACCATCGCTCCCATCTTATGCGCTTCATATAATCCCGGCGTGGCTTCCGCTCGTCCGCCGCTCGAGACGCTTCTCGCCGGCTTTCCAGCGGCCGAGCTGTCGACGCTGATCGAGACGCGGCGCGACCTGCACCGGCATCCGGAGCTCGGCTTCGAGGAACGGCGCACCGCCGGGATCGCTGCGGAGCGCCTGAGGCGTCTCGGTCTCTCGCCGCGCACCGGTGTGGGCGGCACGGGCGTCACGGCCGATCCTCCTTCGCGCTCCGCGCTTCGGAGGATTCTCCTGCGAGCCGACATGGACGGCTTGCCGCTGTCCGAAGAGACGGGGGCACCCTACGCCTCGACGATTCCGGGAGCGATGCACGCCTGCGGCCACGACGGACACGTTTCGATCGGGCTCGCGCTGGCCGAACGCCTGTCGGGCGCGCCTGCCGCGGGACGCGTGCGCCACCTCTTCCAGCCGGCCGAGGAGGGCGCAGGGGGAGCACGCGCGTGCGAGGCGGACGGCGTCCTCGAGGGTGTGACGGCCGCCTTCGGATTGCATCTCTGGAACCAGCTTCCGGTCGGGAAGGTCGGGGTGAGCCGCGGCGTGCTGATGGCCGCCGTCGACGAGTTCGGGATCGACGTCGAAGGTCCCGGCGGGCACGGCGCGGCGCCGCACGAGACCTACGACGCCATCGTAGCCGCGGCGCGCATCGTCGAAGCCCTCCAGACGATCGTTTCGCGCGAGATCTCACCGCTCGATCCGGCCGTCGTCTCGGTCGGAAGCATCCATGGCGGTTCCGCCTTCAACATCATCCCGAAGAGCGTGCGCCTGACCGGCACGGTCCGCTCGTTCTCCGAGGCAGCCTTCCAGGCGCTGCCGGGAAAGATGGAGCGGATCGTCCAGGGCACAGCCGAGGCCGCCGGCGTCTCGGCGCGTCTCGACTACCGGCGAGTCAACCGGCCGACGGTCAACAACCCCGACATGACGGACCTCGTCATCGACGCCGCCCGGCGACTGCTCGGGGACGAGAACGTCGAGACCGAGACGCGCACGCTCGGCGGCGAGGACATGTCGGTCTTTCTGGATCGCGTGCCCGGCTGCTTCTTCTTCGTCGGCTCCGCGCCCGAGGGCCGGCACCGGCCGCACCACTCCCCTGTCTTCGACATCGACGAGCGGGCTCTCGCGGTCGGCACTGCGCTGTTCGAGGCCGTGGCGATCGAAGCGGCGAAAAGGCTCTGATTCCCGACCGAGGACTGAGGACGGAGGACTGAGGACTCAAGTGTCTCCCGCCGAGATGTCGCTCGCGTGGCGCCGGCCGTTCGAGTCCTCAGTCCTCAGTCTCCAGTCCTCAGTCGCCCTCTCATGACGCTCACTCTCGCCCTTCTCGCCGTCTACCTCGTCACCGTGTTCGTCGTCGGCGCGGCGCAGCGCCGCAAGGCGGGGCGCGACGACGCCTCCTACTTCGTGGCCGGCCGTTCTCTCGACACCTTCTGGAGCACGATCGGCCTCGCATCGCTGACGACGGGCGGCTCGACCACGATCGTGCTCGCGGGCCTCGTGTTCGTCCATGGGGTCTCGGGGCTCTGGTTCGACTTCGCGGGCGCGGCGGGTCTCTTGATCCTCGGGCTCTTCCTCGCCAGACGCGTGCGCCGCCAGGCCGTTGTGACGCTGCCCGAGATCGTGGGCCGCGCCTACGGACCTCGGGCACGTTGGGCGGCCGCCTTCCTGGTGCTCGTCTCGGAGATCGTCTGGTTCGCCCTTCTGACCGAGGCGACGCAGGTCGTCCTGACGGCGGCGCTGGGCCTGGCGCCGACTGCGGCCCTCGTTCTCTCGACGGCGGTTTTTGTCCTGTACACGTCGCTCGGAGGGCAGTTCGCGGTCGTCCGCACGGACCTCGTGCAATACAGCCTCATGGTGGTGGGCATCCTCGGTATCGCCGGCTTCTGCGCCGTGCGCGGCGCAGGAGGGCTTCGGGGTCTGCCGCCCGAGGTTTGGAGCTTCCCCACTTCGCCCACTCTCGGCTGGGCCGATATCGCCGTGTGGCTGGCGCTGGTCGGCCTGCCCCATCTGGTGGGCAGCGACGTGTACGCCAAGCTTCTGTCCTGCCGCGACGAGGCGACGGCGCGCCGCTCGGCCATCCTGGCCGCGGCCTCGAAAGTCGCCTTCGGCCTCGCGGTGGCGGCCGTCGCGCTCGCCGCCCGCAAAGCCCTGTCGCCCATGCCCCCCTCCACCGTGCTGCCAAACGCCGTCCTTGCGTTCGTGCCGCCGGCGCTGGCGTCCTTCGTCCTCGTCGCGCTCGTCGCGACCATGCAGTCGTCGGCCGACATCGTTCTGCTGTCCGCGTCGGCCGTGACGTCGCGCGATCTCGCCCCGCCGCTGCTGGGCCGGCCGCTGCCGTTGTCGGCCGCACGAGCCTTGACGCCCGTTTTCGGCGCGCTGGGCCTCGGTGTGGCGCTCGGGATGGATCGAAACGTGCTCGAGACGCTGAAGCTCGGTTACTCGATCTTCGCGGCGGGCCTGATCCTGCCGGTGCTCGCGGCGCTGCTCTCCGAGCGCCCGCTCGTTCCGATCGCCGGCGCCGTGGCCGCCATGATCGCCGGCGGCACGGTCGCCGCCGCCGGGCGCTTTGTCCCGGCGCTCGCCCTGCACCAAGACCCGGTACTCGCCGGCATGGGCGTGAACCTCGTGATTCTCGTACTCTCAGGCGTCGCGGCGCGGTTCGCGCCGGCGCCGGCGCGCGCGGCATGACTCGCGAGACGCCGCCTCCGGCCGAGTCTTATCCCGATCTTCTCAAGCCCACCGGCCCGAATCTCGGCCTGGCGCCGCCGCGCGGGGCGACCGCGCCCCGGCGCGGCATGTTCAGCTCGCTCGTTCACAAGCACTTCCGCCATTACCTCTTGGGCCTCGGCCTCTCGAACGTCGGCAGTTGGATGCAGACGGTGGCTCAGGGCTGGCTCGTGCTGACGATCTCGAACTCTGCCTTCGTGCTGGGCGCCGTCACGTTCGCCGGCTCCATCCCGACGCTGCTCCTGGCGCCCGTGGCGGGAGTGGCGGCCGACCGGTACGACCGGCGCAAGCTTCTGCTCTTGACTCAATCCGTCCAGATGGCAGCGGCGCTCGTGCTCGCCGCGGCCACCGGTTGGGGGTTCGTATCGGTTCCCCTCGTCGCCGCGATGGCGGTCATCGCCGGAGCCGCCGGAGCCATGACGACGCCCTCGCACCAGTCGCTCTTTCTCGATCTCGTCGGGCGCGACGACCTGATGAACGCGATCGCCATAAACTCCATGCAGTTCAATCTTTCGCGGGTGCTCGGCCCCATGGTGGCCGGCTTCACGATCGCCGCCTTCGGCGAAGCAACCTGTTTTCTCATCAACGCGCTGTCGTTCGTCGCCATCCTGGTACCTCTTTACGGACTGCCGCAGCAGGCCAAGCCTCGTTCCCGCCGTCCCAGCGCCTGGGTCGAGGTGCGCCTCGGCCTGCGCTTCGCCCGCAAAAGCCGCCTCCTGCCGCAACTGCTCGTCCTCTCCGCGGCGCTGGCCGTCTTCGGGACGCCGGCCGTCACACTGGCGCCGCTCTTCGCAAAGAAACTGCTCGGCGTGGGTCCCGAAAAGCTGGGTGGCATGCTGGCGGCTGTCGGCCTCGGCGCGGTGGGGACCGCGCTGGCTTTCGCGTCGCGCGGGGACTTCCGAAGGAAGGGCCTCGCCGTCGTCGTGGCGGCGGCGCTCTTCGGCGTTTCGCTCCTCGGCTTCGCCTTCGCGCACCACTACGGGACGGCCCTGGCATGGCTGGCGCTGTTGGGCGGCGCCATGATGGCGTCCTCGTCGCTGGTCAACACGCTGATGCAGAAGAACGCGCCCGACCGGTTGCGCGGCCGCGTCATCTCGCTCTACGCGCTGGCGTGGCTCGGCCTCCTGCCGATCGGCAACCTCTTCGCCGGTTCAGTCGCCGAACGCTTCGGGCCCGCCGCCGCTCTCTGGACCGGTTCCGCGGGGATCTTCGTGACGCTCACCCTTCTCGCGTTGCTTCGCCCCGTTCCGCTCGACGCACATTGAGTTGCCCTACCTCTCGATCTCCAGCGGCGGGGAAGGCTCTTGACCGTTCCGATGCCGTCCACGAGGGCTTCGAAGATGCCGTCGCGGTCGAGATCCACCTGCTCGATGTGGACGATTCGGGAGAAGGCGATGTGCGGACCCTCGAAGCGTGCCAGACGCTCCCGCGTCATCCGGCCCTTGGCCGCCGTTTCCTTGACGCGCGCCGGGGCCGAGGGTGGAGGGCCTGTGCCGCGGCCATCGTCGCGCACAGCCCGAGCACGGCCACCCCGCGGATCCGTGGTCTCATAGTCCGCCGATAGGCTACCCCGAAACAACGAGGAGCCCGGCCGATGCGCGTCTTCGACTGCCACGTCCATGTTTCCCCGTGGGGGATGATGCCGCCCGCAACCCGCGAGCTCTTCTCGCGCCATTGGCGCGACAAAGAGCGGCTCGAGCAGGCTCTGGCGGAGCCGGGCGCCTTCCTGCGCATGATGGACGAAGAAAAGATCGAGCGCGCCGCCCTCGTCAACTACATCTCTCCGGAGGTCATGGGTTTCGACGCGAGCGTGAATGACTGGGTCACGGATTTCACGCGAGGGCACGAGGATCGGTTGGTGGCGATAGGCTCGGTCCACCCCCGCCACACTCGCGACGCCGCCGGGGACTCGGCGCGGATCTTCGAGAAGGGCGTCCGGATCTTGAAGATCCACCCGCCCCACCAGCTCTTTGCCGCCAACGACCATGTCCGTGGAGACCAGGCGCTCGCGGCGATCTACCGCGCGGCCGAAGAGCACGGCCGCCCGGTCATGATCCACACGGGCACCTCCATCTTCCCTGCGGCCCGCAACCGCTTCGCGGATCCGATGGCGGTCGACGATGTCGCCGTGGACTTTCCCGGGCTGACGATTCTGCTCGCGCACGCGGGTCGGCCGCTCTACATGGAGACGGCGGTCTTTCTGGCCCGGCGGCATCCGAACGTGCACCTCGAGCTCTCAGGCATCCCTCCGAGGAAACTGCTCGAGTACCTGCCCCGCCTCGAGGAGCTCGCTTCCAAATGCGTCTGGGGCACGGACTTCCCGAGCCCGGGTGTGGCGTCGATGAGGAAGAACGTGGAGGAGTTCGTCTTGCTGCCGCTGTCGGACGCCGCCAAGGAGCGCATCCTCTGGAGCAACGCCGCCGCGCTCGTCCCCTAGCAGGTTGCTGAAAAATGGATGCGGGCGTCGCCTCCGGCCCTTTGCACGCCGCAACATGAGACCCGGTCGGGCGCTCAGATTTCCATTACTTCTGGGCTGCGGGCAAAGGGCCGTCCGCCCTTCGGGTTGCGGCGGCGCGGGGCTGTCTGCGGCGTCGCCGCTCCTCGACGATGCACCCCGGCATCTCCTGCGTCGCGGCTCCTGGCATCCAGCCCCGCGGCGCTCGCAACGCCGCCCCACACCATTTTTCAGCAGCCTGCTCGCGTCCGTATAATCCGCCGCAGTGAAGATCGAGCGCGTCTTCGTGGTCGGCGGCGGAACGATGGGGCGCGGAATAGCCGGATTGACCGCGCTCACGGGCTACGCGACCGGTGTCTACGAGGCCGATCAGG
>Ga0137373_10000863_pt1 | contig 31952 bp, 34 predicted proteins | sample SagtaG_5_FD_104912 | JGI IMG/M metagenome (GOLD analysis project Ga0137373, IMG submission 104912) | Vadose zone soil microbial communities from Sagehorn Ranch, Mendocino, California, USA - Sage1_R_80_16 metaG | ecosystem: Environmental > Terrestrial > Soil > Vadose zone | place: USA... | reverse complement strand
CTTCGTTCATTACGGGCGAGGTGCTGGTCGTCGACGGCGTTCTGGTGATGTGAATGGAGGAAGACTCAACGGTCGACGCAGGGTCGTGATAACCGGCCTCGGCGCCCTGACCCCGCTCGGCAACGACGTCGAGACGAGCTGGGAGAACCTGATCGCGGGGCGTTCCGGTGCAGGCCCGATCACGCAGTTCGACTCGAGCGCTTTCTACGTCCACTTCGCCTGCGAGGTGAAGGGCTTCGACGCCACCGACTTCATCGAGCGGAAGAAGACGCGGCGCATGGACCGATTCGCGCATCTGATCGTCGCTGCCGCCCGCATGGCGGAGCAGGACGCCGGTCTCGAGATCTCCAAGGAGCCGGATCGGATCGGCGCTGCGATCGCGACCGGCATCGGTGGCCTGAAGGCCTTTCAGGACTGCCATGCCGAGCTGCTCGAGCGTGGGCCAGACCGCGTCAATCCGTTCTCGATCCCCGAGATCATCCCCAACATGGGCGCGGCCTGGGTCTCGATGCAGCTCGGGACGCAGGGGCCGCTGAGCTCGCAGTGCACCGCCTGCGCGGCCTCGAACATGGCGCTCGGCGAGGGCGCGGACGCGATCCGGCTTGGCCGCGCGGACGTCATGCTCTGCGGGGGCACCGAGGCGCCGGTGACCGAGGTCGGCATCGCCGGTTTCAGCGCGATGCGTGCTTTGTCCCGACGGAACGACGAGCCCGAGAAGGCGAGTCGTCCGTTCGACGCGCAGCGAGACGGCTTCGTGATGGGTGAGGCGGGCGCCGTGGTCGTGCTCGAGGACCTCGAGCACGCCAAGGCGCGCGGGGCGAAGATCTACGCAGAGCTGCTCGGCTACGGCGTCTCGTCAGACGCGCGCCACATCACCGAGCCCGATCCTTCCGGGCAGAACCCGGCGCGCGCGATGACGATGGCGTTCCGCGACGCGGGCATCTCGGCGGACGAGGTCGGCTACGTGAACGCGCACGGGACGTCCACGCCTCTCGGCGACGCGAGCGAGACGCGGGTGCTGAAGATCGCGCTCGGCGAGGAGAACGCGCGCAAGACACCGGTTTCCTCGACCAAGGGCGCGACCGGCCACTGCCTCGGCGCGGCTGGCGCGGTCGAGGCGATGTTCACGACGCTGGCGGTCAAGCGCGGCGTCTTGCCGCCCACGATCAACTACGAAGATCCGGACCCCCAGTGCGACCTCGACTACATCCCGAACGAATCCCGCGAGTCGGACCTGACCGTCGGCGTCTCGAACTCGTTCGGCTTCGGCGGCCACAACGCCACCATCGTCGTGCGTAAGTTCGACGGTTAGCTGCAGGCGTCAGCGTAGAAGCTCAGGTACTGAGCGAAGTGCGCGTCCCAGTAGAGACCGTTGTGGCTACCGGGCCAAACGTGGAAGCTGACCTCGTCGTGGTCCGCCTCTAGCTCTCGGGCAAGTCTCGTGACGGCCGGGCGAAGCTCGTCGTCGCCGCCCACGTCTATCCAGACCGGCGCGTCATACGGAGAGCTTTTTCGCGCCAGCCCGAGCAGGTCGTGGCGTCCGAAGTCGGCGGCGTTGTCGAACGCAAACTCGGCGTCGGCGGAGCCGCGCGTAAAGATCGCGGGCGAGTGGCCGCCGACCGCGCAAAAGCGCTTCGGCTCGATCCGCCCGAGGTCGAGCGCGCCGAAGCCGCCCATCGAGATGCCGCCGATCGCGACCCGGCGCGGGTCGGCGCCAGAACGCGCAAGCGCTGCCGGAATCGCCTCCTTGAGGACGTATGAGCCCCACGGGCCGTTCTCGTCGTCATGCCACCAGCCCACGTCGCCCTCGGGGAGGAAGACGACGGGTGCCTTGTCGCCGAGCCTGCGCAGCGCCTTGAGGAACGCGAGGCTCAGCGTGTCGCTCGGCGAGGCGCCGTAGCCGTGCAGGAAGACGAGCAGCGGCCGTCCTTTGCCGCCGCCGGCCGGCGTGACGAGGACGTCGAACACCGGCTTGCCCAGCAGCTTGCTCTGCAGCGTGAGGTTCGCGATCTTCGCCGGCACCGCCGGTTTCGCGTGCTTCGAGCCACAGCCGCACAGGGCCGCCGAGGCGGCAGCGAGGACGAGCGGCACGAGACCCCGCTTCACGGCTAGCTCTCGAACAGCGGGAGGTGCCCGAGCGTGATTGTTTCGCCCTTGTCCGCGTCGCCCTCGGTGAACACCGCCGCTTCGGCCACGACGTCCGCTCCGGCGCGCTCCATCAGGCGGCGCATCGCCTCGACGGTGCTGCCGGTGCTGATGACGTCGTCGACGAGCACGACTCGCCGGCCACCGACGAGCTCGCGGTCCTTCTCGTCGAGGTGGAGCGTCTGCGGCGCGCCCGTCGTGATCGAGTGCGTCTCGTCAGCGATCGTCTCGCCCATGTACGGCTTGTAGGCCTTGCGCAGCACGACCCAGGGCTTCCCGAGCAGGCGAGCCAGCTCGTAGACGAGCGGCACGCTCTTGGTCTCGGCCGTAACGAGCGCTTCGTGCTCGAGCCCGCCGAGCTTGTCGGCCAGCCCACGCGCCGCAGCCTCGACGACCTCGGTATCGCCGAGGAGGTTGAAGACGGCGATGCGCACGCCGGGCGCGACTTCGAACAGCGGCAGGCGCCGTTCCACGTCGCCGATCGACACGGTGTAGTACTCGCGTTCAGTCATTTTCGGAACCGCTCCATCATGCACAGGCCGCTGAATAGAAGCGGAAGTACGGGCGAACGTGCCAGCGCTTCCGGAATCGCCTCGTGCAAGACGTATGAGCCCCACGGTCCGTCCGTCCGGTCGTGCCAGTAGCTGTGGTTGCCGCCGTTCGCGAGGAGCACATCAGGCGCGCTTGAACCGAGCGCGTGGAGCGCTTCGAAGAACGGGTCACTGAGCCACGAGTCGGGGGAAACGCTTCGGCCATGCAGCAAGACGAGCAGAAACCTTCCCCTGCCGCCGTGCGGCGTGACGAGGATCTCGTCGAGGTCTCGCCGGAGCAACCTGCTGTGCAACGTGAAGTGGTCGACCCGTGCTCCGTAGGTGCGGTGGTAGCCCCTCAGCGCGTCGCGAACCGCGAGCCACCCGATAGTCGCGGCGAAGACAACGACGGAGAGCGCGAGCCAGCGTCGCATCCGCGCGGCGACGGTATTTCGTGCCGGTATACCGGCGGTAAGCTCGCGGCGTGACGGGTGAACGATGGACAACCTTCGATTGCTACGGAACGCTGATCGACTGGAACGGCGGGATCCGGCGTGAGCTCGCGCGCGTCTTCGGAGACGAGCGTGCGGATGAGCTGCTCGCGCGGTACCACGAGCTCGAGCCGGAGCTCGAAGCTGACGGGACGCGCAGCTACCGCGAGGTGCTGACCGAGGCGATGCGCCGTCTTGGCGCACCGCCGGACGAGGAAGAAGCGCTCGCCCGCTCGCTGCCGGGCTGGGAGCCGTTCCCGGAAGTGCCGCAAGGGCTGCACGAGGCACGGAAACGCGGTTGGAAGCTGGCGATCCTCTCCAACACCGACCGCGACTACATCGACGCCTCCATCGCTCGGATCGGCGTCCCGTTCGACGAGGCGATCGTGGCGTCCGAGATCGGCTCCTACAAGCCGGCGCTCGGCCACTGGCGGGCCTTCGAGGAGCGGGTCGGCCGACCACCGGACGTCCACGTCGCCGCAAGCCTCTTCCACGACATCGCCCCGGCGAACGAGCTCGGCCTGCGCTCTGTCTGGATCAACCGCTTCGGGGAGGAGCCGGGCCCGGAGCCGACGCGGGAGCAGCCGGACCTGAGTGGACTGGCGGACACGCTCGATGAGGTTGCAGCGTGAGTGTCGAGCTGCGCCCTCCGCGCCTCGCGGACGCTGCCGCGATCTCGCGCATGTCCGATGAGTTCCATCGAGAAGCGGGCGGCGATCGAATCTCAGTGCCCATCGCGGAGGCGTGGCTCACCACGCCGTCGCTCGATCTCGAGCAAGACGCGCGAGTCGCGCTCGCCGACGGAGAGATCGTGGGGTTCGCCGACGTCTTCGACCCCGAGCGCGAGAGGAAGCGCTTCTGGAGCGAGCTGCGCGCCGACCCGGCTCACCCGGAGACGTGGCAGCTCTTGCTCGACTTCGTCGAGGGCCGCGCTCGGGAGCTCGGCGCACCGGGCGGCAGGCTCCAGATCTCGGTGCCCGAGGGCGCGGTATCGCTCCGGAAGCAGATCGAGCCGCGCGACTTCGCTTTTCAGTGCTTCTCGTTCCGGATGTACGCCCTTCTCGATGGCGACGTGCCGGCGCCTCGCTGGCCTGACGGGATCGAGCCGCGGTCGTTCCGGCCCGGCGAAGAGCAGGCCGTCTACGACGTACACGAGGAGACCTTCTCCGAACATCCGGACCACACACGCATCACGTTCGAGGATTGGCGACATTGGGCGTTCGCCGAGCCGTTCGATCCGGAGTTGTGGACAGTCGCGCTCGCGGAAGACGAGCTGCAGGGAATCGTGCTTTGCCGCCCGGAGTGGGGTGGCGATTCCGAGGTCGGCTGGATCTCCGTCATCGGCGTCCGCAGGCCGTGGCGCGGCCGCGGCCTCGGTCTCGCGCTGCTTCAGCACACCTTCCGGCGTCTGCGCGACCGCGGCAAGAAGCGCGTCGGTTTGGGGGTCGACGCCGAGAACGCGAACGGCGTACGCCTCTACGAGCGAGCCGGGATGCACGTCGAGCAACGACGGCTGCTCTACGAGAAGCAGGCGAGGTGAGGGCTACGGGCATCGAGGTGAAAGCTCCGGGCGACGACGCCGCGCCGGCGATCGCCGCCCTGCTCGAGGAACACGCGCTCGAAGCCTTCGGTGAGCCCGAGCTGAGCGTGGAGGAAATCCGGAGCTGGTTCACGCGGCCGAAGCTCTCGATTCGCGTCGCGGAACGAGACGGTGCCATCGCCGGCTACATGGATCTCGTCGCCGAGGACAGTGGACGGTTTCCCGTCGACCTGCGGACGCTTGATCCGGAGGCCGCGAACCTGTTGCTCCGGGAGGCCGAGCGGATTGGCTGCAGCGAGGCAGGCCAGTCCCTGCGCGCGTTCGTCCAGGGCGACGACCCTGTGCTTCGGCCCGTCCTCGAGGCGGCCGGCTGGCGGCCGATCCGCCACTCGTTCCAGATGCGCATCGAGCTCGACGACGACCTCCCCGAGCCGGTCTGGCCGGAGGGTCTCTCGCCGCGGAACGTTCGGCCGGGCGAGGAGGAGCGTGTCTACGAGGCGAGCATGGACGCCTTCGCCGACCACTGGGAGTTCCACCGCACGTCGTTTGAGGACTGGCTGGGCTACAACGTCAGCGACCACAGCTTCGAGCCGTCGCTCTGGTGGCTGGTCGATGACGGCGACGAGCTGGCGGGGATCTCGCTCAACTCCTGGCACTTCTCCGGCGACCCACAGTTCGGCTGGATCGGCACCCTCGGCGTGCGGCCGGCCTGGCGGCGGCGCGGACTGGCGACGGCGCTCCTGCGCCACTCGTTCCGGGACTTCCGCGCCCGCGGCGCGACGCGGGTCGGGCTCGGAGTCGACGGCGAGAACACAACCGGCGCCGTCCGGCTCTACGAGAGCGTGGGCATGCGGGTGGCGCGCCGCAACGACACCTACGAGAAGGTGCTCCGTGACACTTGAGCTGCGCGCGCCGACGCTTGGCGATCTCGACGTGCTCGTGCCGTTCTTCGAGCGGGAGCGCAAGCGATACGGCAGCCAAGCCATGACCGAGGGACGGCTCCGCGACACACTCACGACCGAGCGGTGGAAGCCGGGCGAAAACCTCCGAATCGCCCTCGACGACGGACGCATCACCGGCTGGGGCTCGCTCTGGTTGCCCGAGGGCCAGCCCGAACGCATCTTCCTCCATGTCAGGGCTGCCGGCCGCGAGCTCGCGGCCTACCGCCCGCTGCTCGACTGGGCGGAGGGACGCGCCATCGAGATCGGCTCGGGAGACACGGTCCGCGTGCAGGCGGGGGCGGAGCACGACGACGAGGTCCTGCTCGCAGAGCTCCGCCGCCGCGGCTACGAATTCGTGCGCCACTTCTTCGAGATGGAGATCGAACTCTCCGATGAGCCTGGAGCGCCGGTCTGGCCGGAGGGCCTCACCGTCAGGACCTTCTCGCACGAAGACGCGCGCGCAATATTCGAGGCCGACATGGAGGCGTTCGAGGATCACTGGGACTCCTTCCACGTCAGCTTCGACGAGTGGAGCGCGTATTTCCTCGGAAGCTCAGAGTTCGACCCCGAGCTGTGGTTCCTCGCCGAGGACGGGGATCAGCTCGCCGGCTATGCCCTCTGCAGCAACAAAGGCGGCGAGGCCGAAGGCGCGGTGAGCGTGCTCGGTGTCAGGCGTCCCTGGCGTCGGCGGGGAGTCGGGACGGCGCTGCTGCTGACCGCGTTCCACGAGTTCCGCCGCCGCGGCCGCCGGAAGGCCGGCCTGATGGTCGACGGCGAGAACCTGACCGGCGCGGTGCGGCTCTACGAACGGGCGGGAATGCACGTGGCGCGGCGCGTCGAGCGCTTTACGAAGGAGCTGCCCTGAGCCGCCTGCGTGCGAAGTGCCCCGACTGCCGGACGTTCACGGCCGTCGCGATCGGGCCCGGCTACGAGTGCCACGCGTGCGGAACCGAGTTTCCGGCTGGTCTCGTGCGGGTGCCCCGGGCCTGGGGCGAGGGCGGCGAGCCGATCGCCGAGGCCGCCCGCCTCCCGTTGCCGTATCCCGAAGCCGCGGTGGTCGAAGAGAACACGCTGGGCGAGCAGACGCTGGCGATCGCGAGCGAGCTCCCGGAACGGCCGCTCGTGCTCGGCGGATGCTGCTGCGCCCACGTCGGTGCCGTAGAGGCGCTCGCCGCCCGCTACGACCGCGTCGCGCTCGTCTGGATCGACGCCCACGGCGACCTGAACACGCCGGAGAGCTCGCCGTCGGGGAACCTCTGGGGAATGCCGCTGCGGATGATCCTCGACTCGGGCGCGATCGACCCGCAGGACACGATCCTGCTCGGCGCTCGCAACCTCGACCCTCCGGAGGAGGAGTTCATCGCCGCGGTCGGGTTGCGCACCGATCCGGACGACCTGGAGGATGCGCTCGACGGGACGGACGGGGTCTACGTGGCCTTCGACGCCGACGCGCTCGAGCCCGGCGAGGTGCACGCGTTCATGCCCGAGCCTGGCGGCCTCAGCCTCGACGAAGCCGAGGCCCTCCTCCGACGAGTGAGCGCGCAGACGCTGGTCCTCGGCGCCGGCCTCTCCGCGCTGACCCCCGATCCGGCCAACCTCGGGCCTGTCACGCGCCTCTGCGCGGCGCTGGGGCTCTAAGGCGCCGACTCGGCGGCGCCGACCATGGAGGCCGTGCGGGCTTTGCTCGCGCGGCCGTCCAACGCACTTTCTTGGAGTCCGGAGGCGTGTCTCATCGAGCGAGATGCCTCTAAACTCGCGAAGTCGTGTCCGAACGGATCGACGTCTCGATCGAGCACAAGCACGCGCCGCCTGATGACAGCGGGCGACCGCACCCGAACACCTGCCCGGGTTGCGGCTCCCACTACCGGGACGACGAGCTCGACGCGAACCTGCGCGTCTGCCCGCAGTGCGGCCATCACTTCCCCGTCCACGCCCGCGAGCGGATCCGCCAGCTCGCGGACGAGGACAGCTTCTCCGAGGAGGCAGCCGAGCTCCGCTCCGACGACCCGCTCGGCTTCTTCGACCTACGCCCCTACACCGAGCGGCTCGCGGAGGCCGAGCTCTCGACGGGGCTCGGCGAGGCGATGGTGATCGGCCGCGCCGCGGTCGAGGACCACCCCTGCGAGCTCGCGGTGATGGAGTTCGGCTTCATGGGCGGCTCGATGGGACGCATCGTCGGCGAGAAGTTCGCGCGGGCTTGCGAGAGCGCGGCCGAGCGCGGCGTGCCGCTCGTCTCGGTCACCGCTTCGGGCGGCGCGCGCATGCAGGAGGGGATCCTCTCGCTGATGCAGCTCCCGAAGACCGTGTGCGCCGTCGAGGACCTGCACGACTCCGGCGGCACGCTGATCAGCGTGATGGCGCACCCGACGACGGCCGGCGTGCTCGCCAGCTTCGCGAGTCTCGGCGACGTGCTCCTGGCCGAGCCCGGCGCGCTGCTCTCCTTCACCGGCCCGCGCGTCGTCCAGCAGACGACGCGCGAGAAGCTCCCGGACGACTTCGGGCGCGCCGAGGCCAACTACCGGCACGGCCACGTGGACGCGATCGTCTCCCGACCCGAGCTGCGGCCGACGGTCGCGCGGCTGCTGCGGCTCTTCGCCGATGGCGCGTGAGGCCGAGCTCCGCTTGCGGGAGCAGCTGAGCCGCTTGCGGAGCCTGCCGCTCCTGCGCGGAGCACGTCTCGAGGGGGAGCTCGAGCGGCTCCAGCGGCAGCTCGACCGGCTGGTCGACGAACCGAGCGACGAGGAGATCTGGCGCTCGGTCGAGCTCGCCCGGAACCCGGACCGCCCGTACACCCTCGACTACGTCGAGCGCCTGCTCGACGACTGGTTCGAGCTGCACGGCGACAGGGCCCACGGCGACGACGCGGCCGTCGTGGCCGGTCTCGGGCGCTTCCGCGGGCGGACGATCGTGCTCGTCGGGAACCAGAAGGGCCGCGACGTGAAGGAGCGCACCGACCGGAACTTCGGGATGGCCTACCCCGAAGGCTACGGCAAGGCGATGCGGGCGATGGAGCTCGCCGGCCGGCACGGCTTTCCCGTTGTCTCGCTCGTGGACATCCCCGGCGCGTACCCGGGCGTGACCGCGGAGGAGCACGGGCAGGGAGGGGCGATCGCACGCTCGCAGGCGCTGATGTCCCGCCTGCGCGTGCCGATCGTGACCTGCATCATCGGCGAGGGAGGCTCCGGGGGTGCGATCGCGACCGCGCTCGCCGACCGCGTGCTGATGCAGGAGAACGCGATCTACACGGTCATCTCTCCTGAGGGCTGCGCCGCCATCCTCTGGCGCGACGCCGGCGAGGCGCGCAAGGCCGCCGCCGCGTTCAAGCCCGACGCCGCACACTGTCTCGAGCTCGGGGTGATCGACGCGGTCGTGCCCGAGCCCGAAGGCGGAGCGCACGACGACCACGACGAGGCCGCGCGCCTGCTCGGGGAGGCGCTGGCCGAGTCGCTGGAGTTGTTCGAGGACGTTTCAGGGGACGACTTGCGCAAGCAGCGCCGCGTCCGTTTTCGAACGATCGGACAGCTTCCGGCACCCGCCTAATGGCCGCGCGCCTTGTTGGGCCGGGCGCAATTTGCCTTCTCCAAAACAAGCGGTTGAGCGGCGCTTTTCCACAACTTCCACAGGCTTATCCCCGGCCCGTACACATGCCGAGGCCGGCTTGTAGCCGGCCTCGACCCTAACCCCCCGTTGGGTGGAGAAGCTTTACGACGCTGTCGCGTCTATTTTACAACTCATATGGTACCGCTAGACCCGCGTTCCTAAACACGCGGTTTTCGAGCGGCGCCAAAGCGGGAACGAGCAGCCCATGCCTCGTTCGCTCTGGACCGGAACGATCTCCTTCGGCCTCGTCAGCGTGCCGGTACGGATGGTCGGCGCGACCGAGTCGAAGGAGATCCGCTTCCACTTCCTCGACAAGCGCGACCTGGCACCGATCGGCTACGACAAGGTGCGGCGCGACAACGGCGAGCACGTCGACAGCGAGGACGTGATCCGCGGCTTCGAGGTCGAGAAAGGCCAGTACGTGCCGCTCGAGGACGAGGACCTCGACCGCCTCGACATCGAGCTCACGAAGACGATCGAGATCTGCGACTTCGTCGACCTGGACGAGATCGACCCGATCTACTTCCGGAAGGCCTACTACCTGCTCCCGCAGGAGGGCGGCGAGAAGCCCTACCGGCTGCTCGTCCGCGCGCTGGATGAGACCGGCAAGGTCGGGGTCGCGAAAGTCGTGATCCGCAACAAGCAGCACCTCGCGGCGGTGCGGCCCTACGAGGGGATCCTCGTCCTGGAGACGATGTACTACGCCGACGAGGTGCGGAAGCCGGAGAAGATCGACGGCAAGGCCCAGCTGCGCAAGCCGGAGGTCGAGATGGCGAAGTCGCTCGTCGAGAACCTGAGCGAGTCGTTCGACCCGGAGAAGTACGACGACACGTACCGCAAGGAGCTGCTCGAGCTGCTGCGGGCCAAGGCAAAGGGCAAGCCGCTGCCGGAGCCCGAGCAGGAGGAGCAGGGCGAGGTCGTCGACCTGATGGCGGCGCTCCGCGAGTCGGTCGAGAAGACGAAGTCACAGAAGTCGTCGCGCAGCAAGAGAAGCCGTAAGGCAAGCTAGCGGGGTGACCCCCGAAGAGGCGAAACGCTTGCTCGAGCGCTCGCGCGAGCAGAGCTGGGCCTTTCCGTCGTCCTTCGGCGACCCCGGGCCACCAGAGGCCGGGATGCCCGGGCGGGAGGAGGCGGTCGAGGCGACCCGCGTGCTGCTCGAGGCCGGCGAGGACCAGGCAGCGACCGCGCTCGCAGCAGTTGCCTGGCGCCTTTGGATGGTCCATCCCCGCGATGTCTCCGGCGGCCGCGCCTTCGTGAGCGGCGTTCTCGAGGCAGCTGACGGCGAGCCTGCCCGCGAGCGCGCCTTGGCCCTCTACGGCGCCGGGCTGCTCGCTCTCCGCGCCGGCGACCGTGAGGAGTCGAGGCGTTGGCACGAGGAAGCGCTTGAAGCGGCGCGCGCCTCGGGAGACGCTGAGGCACTGACGCTCGCGCATCTCGGTGCGAGCCGCGAGGCTCTCGAGGACGGCGACGCGGAGGAAGCGCGAAGCCACGCTGTCCAAGCACGTGAGCATGCAGAGGGCCTCGGGCCGGCTTTCGGCCAGGCGCTTTTGCACATGCACGCCCAGGCGCTTCGGCTCGGGGGCGACCTCGCGGGCGCCGCCGAGCTCTTCGAGGAGAGCCTTGCGCTCAACCGACGGATCGGCGACCGAGGCATGGTCGTGGTCGAGCTCCACAACCTCGGCCACGTCGAGATCCGCGGCGGCGGGGCCGAGGCTGCCGAGCGCTACTTCGAGGAGCTGGCGCGGACGCCGGTCTCACTGACCTGAACCGGGCTGCTCTCGCCTATGTGCGCGGCGACCGCCAGACCGCGAGCAAGCTCCTCACGCGGATCGATGACGCGGAGGAGCTCCCGCTCGACGACCGCGCGGAGCTCGAGTGGCTTCGGAAGCAGGTTTCGTGATGGCCGAGTTGCGCGAGTATCGCCGCAAGCGCGATCCGAAGAAGACGACCGAGCCCTTCACCGGCAAGAGGAAGTCGAAGCAGCCGAGCTTCGTCGTTCAGCGCCACGACGCGCGCCGCCTCCACTACGACTTCCGGCTCGAACGCGACGGCGTGCTCGCGAGCTGGGCGGTGCCGAAGGGCGTGCCGCTCGAACCGGGCCAGCAGCACCTCGCCGTCCACGTCGAGGATCACCCACTCGACTACGGGACCTTCGAGGGTGAGATCCCGAAGGGCCAGTACGGCGCCGGCACCGTCGAGATCTGGGACTCGGGCACCTACGAGCTCGTCGAGGAGAAGCGCAACGGCGGGCTCACCGTCCGGCTCCACGGCAAGAAGCTCGACGGGACCTGGGCCCTCATCCCGGCGAAGCTCTCCGGCGACGAGAAGAACTGGCTGATCGTCCGCAAGCGCGAGGATGGCGGGGCCGAGGCGTCGCGCAGGGACTACAAGCCGATGCTCGCCACGCTCGAGGACGAGAAGAACATGCCCAGCCAGGGGAAAGGGTGGGAGTTCGAGATCAAGTGGGACGGCTACCGAATCGTCGCGCGCGTCGCGGGGGCCGAGGCCGAGCTGCGGACTCGCAAGGACCAGGACTACACGCAGCGATTCGAGCATGTCGCCAAGGAGCTCGGCAAGGCGCTCAAGACCCCGGACTGCGTCGTCGACGGAGAGGTCTGCGCGCTCGACGAGGAGGGGCGGCCGAGCTTCTCCGCGATGCAGCAGGCGAAGCCCGGGACGCCGATCGTCTACTACGTCTTTGACCTGCTCGAGGTGGAGGGCGAGCCGGTCATCGACCTGCCGCTATCCGAGCGCCGGGGACGGCTCGAGAAGCTGCTCGACAAGCGCAACCGAACCATCCAGTTCTCCGAGTCGTTCGACGACGGGCGCGCGCTGCTCCGTGCGGCGAAGGAGCGGCGGCTCGAGGGGATCATGGGTAAGCGGCTCGACTCCCGCTACCTCCCGGGCAAGCGCACACGCGACTGGCTGAAGTTCAAGACGCACGGCGAGCAGGAGTTCGTGATCGTCGGCTACACGAAGGGCAAGGGCAGACGTGAATGGTCGTTCGGCTCGCTCGTGCTCGGCGCGTACGGGCCCGATGGCCTCGAGTACGCCGGCAACGTCGGCACCGGGTTCGACGAGGCGGAGATCGAGCGCCTGCTGAAGAAACTACGGCCGCTGGAGCGGAAGGACTCGCCGTTTCCGCAGCCGCCGAAGATGCCGCGCGTGCGCAAGGGCGACGTGGTCTGGGTCGAGCCGAAGCTCGTCGCCGAGGTCTCGTTCGCCGAGTGGACGCACGACGGGCGGCTCCGGGCGCCCGTCTATCACGGTCTCCGGGAGGACAAGGAACCGCGCGAGGTGCGGCGCGAGGTCCCGGGCGAGGTACCTGCACCGATCCCCGACGTCATCCGGAAGGGCAAGCGGGTCCTCCGCCTGTCGAACCTCGACAAGCCGTTCTGGCCCGACGAAGGCATCACCAAGGGCGACCTGCTCGCCTACTACCGCGACGTTGCCGCGGTCGTCGTCCCGCACGTCCGCGACCGGCCGTTCACGATGAAGCGCTACCCCGACGGCTGGCAGGGCAAGTTCTTCTTCCAGAAGGACAAGCCGCAGGGGATGCCGGACTGGATCCCGACGGTGAACATCGAGGTGAGCACGCGGGACCGGCCGCGGCAGCGACGGCGTATCGACGCGCCCTTGGTGAACGACGAGCTCGCGTTGCTCTGGATGGTGAACATGGCCTGTATCGACCTGAACACGTGGTACTCGCGGGTCGACAAGCTCGACCGGCCGGACTTCGTGCTCTTCGACCTCGACCCGTCGCCGGACGTCGGCTTCCGCGAGACGGTGCAGGTCGCGCTCCTGGTCAAGGAAGCGCTCGACGCGCTCGGGCTCGCGTCATTCTGCAAGACGAGCGGCGCGGACGGGATCCACGTGCTCGTTCCGATCGAACGGCGGAGCACCTACGACGACACGCGCCAGTTCGCCGAGATCGTGGCGGGCGCCCTCGCGGCGACGCACCGGGGCCTTGTCACGACGGAGTGGTCGAAGGCGAAGCGGCGCGGCGTGCTGATCGACGCGAACCAGAACGGCGAGGGGAAGACGATCGCCTCGGTTTACTCGGTGCGGCCGCGCGCGGGCGCTCCGGTGTCGACGCCGCTGCGCTGGGAGGAGGCCGACGAGTCGCTCGATCCAGCCGCGTTCACCATGGACGTCGTGCGCCGGCGAATCGCGGAGCACGGTGACCTCTTCGAAGGAGTCTTGAAGACGCGCCAGTCGCTGGCCGCCGCCCTCAAGTCGGTCAGCTGAGCGCTAGAACACCGCGCAGCCGACGTAGCTCGCGTCCCCTCGCTTGCCCCGGGTGAAGAGCATGAACGGCCCGGCGCTATCGACCTGCCACGTGACGGTTCGGCCGTCGAGTTTCGCGTCAGCGTGCTCGACCGACGCCTCCTCCGGTGTGTAGCCGAGGTGCGCCTGAACCTGCTCGCCGCGGTCGACAGTGACCTTGGGAACGCCCTTCATCCCGCACTCCGGAGCAATCATGTCGGCGCACATGCCGGTGTGACCCTTTGTCCAGCACCAGCTGGAGAAGCCGAGCCAGTAGGTGCCTGCCTTCGTCTCGATCCAGGCAGGCGGCGGCCCCGCAGAACCACTCGCAGGCGCGGGACCCCGCGAGTGAAGGCTGGTCGAGGAGCCGCACGCAGCAGCGGCCAATCCAAGCGGAAGCAGGAGGGCGAGCCTCATTACCCGACCTACGTCGCTGCTGGTCGACTTCGTCACAGGTCGCGGCGGGAGAAGCCGATCGCTGCAATGACCCCGACGATCAGGAGGTACGCGACCGCCCAGAGGCGGAGCGTCGTGCCTCCCGTGTACCCGCCGCCGAATGGGCCGAGCTGGAGCAGGAAGCCCGTCAGGCCGCTCGTCTCGGCGGTGAGCTCGCGCAGCGCGTCCTGGTAGAGCGCCTCGAACGGCAGCAGCCAGGCGGCGATCTTGGCGGCACGCTCGAGCGTGTGCGAGTTGAGCACATGCCCGATCGAGCCCAGCAGCCCGGCGACGAGACCCGCGCCGAAGAGCATGAAGACGGCGATCCCGTTGGCCGTCGCGGTCAGGAAGACGGAACCGAGCAGCGACATGGCTGCGACGAGCGCGACCCCGGCGGCCAGTTCGACTCCCGGCACGACCAGGTGGTCAGGCCACCAGTGGCCGGTCAGGCCGGTGATCAGCATCGTCGAGAGGTAGACGAGCCCCACGTACGGCGCGCACACCGCGACCGCGCCCAGCCATCGGGCGGCGAGAAGGGTTATGCGCCCGACCGGACGGACGATCAGGGGTTGCAGGAGGCCCCGCTCGGCGTCGCCGCGGACGGCACCGAGGGTCAGGAAGATCGCGAGCACGACTCCAAGGAACAGCGTGCCGAACATCGCCAGCCCGAAGAGCGTCGCGCCGGCGAAGGCGCGCGCGTCGATGCCGACGGGAGGGTTGATGCCCGAGATGTTCTGGAAGAGGAAGTGGTTGCCGAGCCAGAAGAGGACCAGGAAGCCGGCCGTCAGCAGCAGCACGACGACGAAGACCTTCCTGCGGAGCGCCTCGCGCAGGCCGTAGCCGGCGATGACGAGGATCTCCCTCAAGAGGATTCGCCTCCGACCGCCTCGAGATACGTATCCTCGAGCGTCGACGTCAGGACGGAGACGCCGTAGACCTTGCGGCCGGCGGCGACGAGCTCCGCGACGAGTTGCGGGACGTCCTCGCGGCCCACGCCCTCGAAGAGCCGGACGCCCTCGTCCGTCTCGATCTCCACTCCGCGCGGCTTGGAGAGCTCCGCCGGCGAGCCCTCGGCCACGAGCCGCCCGCGGAGAAGGATCGCCACGCGGTCGCAGACGAGCTCGATCTCGCTGAGGAGGTGCGAGTTGAGCAGAACGGACGTCCCGCGGCGCCGCAGCTCCTCGAGAAGCACGCGCACCGTTCGCCGGCCCACCGGGTCGAGCGCGCTCGTCGGCTCGTCTAGGAGCAGCAGGGGCGGCGACCCGACCAGCGCCTGCGCGACGCCTAGCCGCTGTTGCATGCCCTTGGACATCTCCTCGACGCGGCGCTGCGTTGCGTCGGAGAGGCCGACCAGCTCGAGCAGCTCGTGGCGCTCGTGCGCCCCTCCGGCCGATCCGCTCAGCTTCTGGTGCAGCTCCAGCACCTCGTCGGCCGAGTACCACCCGGGGAAGCGGAAGAGCTCCGCCAGGTAGCCGAGCGAGCGGCGGGCCTCCCGGGAGCCCGCACGAAGGCCGCAGATCTCGGCCGAGCCGCGGGAGGGGCGAACGAGCCCGCAGGCGATCTTGACGAGCGTCGACTTCCCAGCGCCGTTTGGGCCGAGCAGCCCGACGAGCTCCCCTTCGCGGACTTCGAGATCGACCCCGGCAAGCGCCTCGACGGCCCCGTAGCGCTTCGCGAGCCCGCGAACGGCAAGCGCGGCCATGGCCAAACCCTACGTGCAGTACTAGAGTCGTAGCTCTCGACAGAAAGGGCCCAGCCACGACCGCAGCGCGCCTCATTGCTGTCTCGGTACTCGCGCTCACCGTCTCGGGTGCAAAGGCTGCCTCGCGGTCCGTGGAGCCCACGCGAGTGCAGTCGGGGTTCGCCTTCACGCCCGCGGTCGCCTTCGACGGCACGAACTATCTCGTCGCCTGGATGGAAGGTCGGGACACCCAGTACTACGACATCTATGCCGCCCGCGTGAGCTCCGGCGGCGCTGTGCTCGACCCGGGCGGGTTCGTGATCTCGACGGCCGATCGCGAACAACTCACGCCCGCGGTCGCCTTCGACGGGACGAACTACCTCATTACCTGGACGGACAACCGGTCCGGTACCGAGACCGACATCTACGGCGCCCGCGTGAGCCCGTCCGGCATCCTGCTAGACCCGGCCGGAATACCGATTTCGACCGCTGTGGACTACCAGGATTCGCCTGCGGTCGCCTCCGATGGCACGAACTCCCTCGTCACCTGGCGGGACGCGAGCGACCGCATCTACGGCGCGCGCGTGAGCCCGGCCGGCACCGTGCTCGACCCGACTGGGATCGCGATCGCGAACTCGTCGAGCGTTAGGGAACCAGCCGCCGCGTTCGACGGCACGAACTACCTCGTCGCTTGGGGAGAACGAGGCTACGACATCGTCGGCGCGCGCGTGAGCCCCGCCGGCACGGTGCTCGACCCGGCTGGGATCGCGATTTCGACGGCGGTGGGCTTCCAGTTCCAGGATTTGCCCGCGCTCGCCTTCAACGGCACGAACTACCTCGCTGTCTGGCAGGCCGACCGCTCGGGCACCAACGACATCTACGGCGCACGCGTGAGCCCGGCCGGCGCGGTGCTCGACCCGGACGGGATCGCGATCTCGACAGCGGCATACCGCCAGGAAACGCCGAGCGTCACCTCCGACGGCACGAACTTCCTCGTCGCCTGGGAGGACGCGCGCTCGGCCACGAACTGGGACCTCTACGGGGCGCGCGTGAGCCAGGCCGGCGCGGTGCTCGACGCAGACGGCATCGCAATCTCGACGGTGGCGGGAGAGGACCGCACGCCCAGCCTTGCCTTCGACGGCATGAACTACCTGGCCGCCTGGGAGGGCTTCCGCTTCGGTTACGAGATCTACGGCGCGCGTCTGAGCCAGGCCGGCGCGGTGCTCGACCCGGCCGCCATCCTGATCTCGGCGGTGCCCCCACCCCCACCGCCTCCACCTCCACCGCCGCCTCCGCCCCCACCACCTCCACCACCTCCGACGCGCTGCAGGGTGCCGAGGGTGATCGGCCTCAGGCTCCGGCCGGCGCGCATACGACTCTTGAGGAGACACTGCTCGGTTGGCCGCATCCGCCGTGTTCGGTCGAGGCGAGTAGGTCGCGTCATTGGCCAGAGCCCAAGGGCGGGTGCCGTCAGACGCTTCGGTTTCCGGGTCAAGCTGGTCGTCGGCCGCCGCTAGGTGTTCGGAGCTACGAACTTGACGTAGTAGCCGAGCTCGTCGAAGCCGAGCCGTTCGTACCACTTCTTCGGCCAGTCCTCGTAGTCCGCGACGAGAAACACGAACTCCGCGCCGTTTTCGCGGGCAGCCGCGATCGCTGTGAGAACGACCGCGGTTGCGTAGCCATGTCCGCGGTGCTCGGGCAGCGTTCCCACGTCCTCGATCTGGGCGCCGGCGCCGTCCTGGTAGAGATCGGTGTAGCTGACGACCTCGCCGTCGACCTTCACCGCGAAGAAGCGCGCTTCCATCAGCCGGCCGATCACGTGCTTGCCGGCGAAGAGTTGCTCCATCACCTCCGGCGCTCCCCACGGCTGGCCGGCGTTCAGGCGCGCGCGAGCGGGCCGGAGCTCCTCCTCGGGAACTTCTTCGACGCGACCGAGCTCGACCCGGAGCTCAGGCTCACGGCGCTGGGCCATCACGATCACGCGGTTCACGCGCCAGCCGCGCTTGGCGAAGTACGGCGCGATCCGCTCGCCCAGCTCGGTGTCGGGGACGAAGATCATCCGTCGCTCGAGCCGCCGCGCCTCGGCCTCGATCTCGTCGGCCTCCGCCTCGCGCTCGACATGCAGGAAGTTCGCGTCCAGGCGCCGCGGCAGCTCATCCAGGTAGACGGCGGTTCCGACCGTGGAGGGGGCGCTGCGGCTCCCGTACATGTCGCCGCGGGCGAGGAAGGCGTACGCGCGGGCTAGGCATCGCTCGCGATGCCTAGCTTCAGGATGCGTGGCTTTGCCGCGCATCCGTCTGAAATGACCGGTCGACACGTTGGGTGGTCGCATCCACGCTAACCAGGTCGCTGTCAGCCATCGCCGAGGCGCCGTGGGTGGCCGAGCATTCCGAGCTCGGCGATGTCGCGGCGGAAGAGGAGGGAGACCGTCCAGTCGACGACGACACGCAGCTTTCGCGAGAGGAGCGGCAGCTGGTACAGGTGGTACGTCCTCGTCACGAACCAGCCGAGGAAGCCGGTCAGGCGCAGGTTGAGCACGGCGGCGATGCCCTTGTAGCGGCCGAGCGTCGCGACCTGGCCGAGCGAGCGGTAGCGGTAGGGCTGGGGCGTGCCCGTGAGGTTCTTCGCGAGCCGCCGCGCCTGGCGCAGCGCGTGCTGCGACGTCGGCGGGTCCGGCTCGCCGCTCGCCTGGTTCGGGACGCCGGCGCAGTCGCCCAGTGCCCACACGCCCTCCACGCCTTCCACGCGCAGGGTCTCGTCGACGCGGACTCGATGCCGGTCGTCGAGCGGCAGCCCGAGGCTTGCCAGCAGCGGATTGGCGCGGACGCCCGCCGTCCAGACCAGCGTCGCGGTCGGGATGCGCTCGCCGCCGGAGAGGACCGCCGCCTCGTCGTCCATCGACTCGAGCGTCGTGCCGACCCGGATCTCGATCCCGCGCCCGGCGAGCTGCTGCGCCGCGTAGTCACCCAGGCGGCTCGGGATCTCGGGCAGGATCTTCGGCGCGGCGTCGACGAGCACCCAGCGCTGCGGCCGCTCTCGCAATTCCGGGTAGTAGCGAATCGCATCGGAGACCAGGTCGGAGAGCTCGGCCAGCGCTTCGACTCCGGCGTAGCCGGCCCCGACGAAGACGAAGGTCAGCTGGCGCGTGATCTCCTTGTCGTCCACCGCTGCCGCGACCTCGAGCCGGCGCAGGACGTGGTTGCGCAGGTGGATCGCGTCTGCGAGGTCCTTGAAGCCGAGGCCGTGCTCGGCGAGCCCGGGGATCGGCAGCGTCCGTGGGACGGAGCCGAGCGCGAGCACGAGACGCTCGTACGAGGCCTCCAGCGGGCCCGCCGCCGACTCGACCGCCACGGTTCGCCGCTCGGTGTCGAGGCCGGTCAGGCGTCCAAGCAGCAGCTCGGCGTGGGGGCACATCACGCGCAGCGGGACGACGACGTGGCGGGGCTCGAGCGTTCCCGAGGCCGCCTCCGGGAGCATAGGCGTGAAGAGCATGAAATTCTCGGGGCTGACGATCGTCACGCCGCGCTCGCCGAGGTAACGCGCGACGTACGCACCGGCGAACCCGCCGCCCGCGATGAGCGTCCCGCCGCGTGCCGTCCGCACATTCACGGCTCTACTATCGCGGTGTGGGCGCGGTGCAGGTGGCGGTGATCGGCAGCGGCGCTGAGCACGAGGCGCGTGGGGAGGAGGTCGGGCGGTTACTCGCCGAGCGGGGCTGCACAGTCGTCACGGGCGGGCTCGGCGAGGTGATGGCCGCGGCCGCGCGGGGCGCAAAGGCGGCGGGCGGGACGACGATCGGCATCCTCCCGGGCGAGCGGTGTGAGGACGCGAACGAGTGGATCGACCACGTCGTCGTGACCGGAATCGGCCACGCGCGCAACTTGGCGGTGGTCGCGTCCGGCGATGCCGTGATCGCAGTCGGCGGGAGCTGGGGCACGCTGGCCGAGATCGGCTTCGCGTCGCGGATGGGCCGCGCCGTCGTGATCCTGGAGCCCGGGCTCTCGGTCGAAGGCGTCCCGCGGGCCTCGTCGCCGCAGGAGGCGGTCGAGCTGGCGCTCAGCCGGCTCGGAGGAGCGGGCACGTGAGGCAGGTTGGCCCGCCGTCGCCCTTGCTCAGCTCCGCACCGGCGTAGACGTCGACCTCGACCCCCGCACGCTCGAGTCGCCTGCGCGTCTCCGGGTTGCCGTCGACGGCGAGGGCGACGCGGGGGGCCAGGGCGAGCACGTTCGGCCCCATCGTCTCGAACTCGTCGTCGGGAACCGGGACGATCTCGATCTCGCGCTCCTCGAGCAGCTCCGCGAGCCGCACGGGCAGGAGCGGCGGGTAGGCCACGACGAGGTCATCCGCGAGCGGGCTGAGCAGCGAGAGCAGGTGCATGACCTCGCTGCGACCGCGCCAATGCGGGAGGTCGAACGCGAGCACCTCGACATCGGGCAGGAGCCGCCGTAGCGCTTCGATGCCGTCGTCGTTCGTCCGGTAGCCGCGGCCGGCGAGCAGGGTGCGCTCGTCGAGCCGGATCAGGTCGCCGCCCTCGGCGTGCTGCCCACTCTCAAGCTGGGCCGCGACAGGAACACCGGCGCGTTCGAAGTCTTCGGCGAGCCCCCCAGGCTCGGAGCGGCGGCACTCCTTGCCAGGGTTCAGCAGCAGTGCGCCTTCGTCCGAGACGAGCGCCGGGTCGTAGGTGTAGATCGCGTCCGGGTTGCCGTCGGCCGCCGACTCGGCGAGCACGACCTCCGCGCCGGCGTCTTCCAGGATCCGGCAGAACGCTTCGTGCTCGCCGGCGATGCCGGCGGCGTCCGGCTCCGCCCGCCAGCCGCAGGCGCGCCACCCGTGGAGATCCTCGGCGCGCGGCGCCCGCACGAGTACTCGGCGCAGCTCGCCGGTCATCGACTGGCAGCCGTAGAGCTTTGGCTCGACCCTCATCCGCCCAGCGTAACCTCGGCCAGCCGCCGTTCGAGAAAGACGCGCTCGGCCGGCTGCGCTGCGAGCTCGAGTGCCCGCCGGTAAGCATCGGCGGCCTCGGGGCCACGCCCGAGCCGCCGGAGAAGGTCGGCGCGAGCGGAGTGCAGGTGGCGGTAACCGTCCAGCCCTTCGATGCGATCGATCAGGACGAGGCCGCGCTCGGGCCCTTCCGCCATGGCGACGGCGACGGCGCGGTTGAGCTCGACCACCGGCGAAGGGGAGAGCTCGGAGAGTCGCCCGTAGAGCGCCGCGATCTGAGGCCAGTCGGTCTTCTCCTCGAACTGCAGCGACGCGACGGCGGCCTGGAGCTGGTACGGGCCGGGCCGGCGGAGCCGAAGCGCCTTCTCGAGGGCGCGGCGGCCCTCGTCGATCCGGGCGCGGTTCCAGAGCGAGCGGTCCTGGTCGGCGAGCAGTACGAGCGCACCGGCCCCGTCGAGCCGCGCATCCCGGCGTGCGTCGTGCAGAAGCATCAGCGCCAGCAGTCCATAGACCTCCGGCTCGTCCGGCATCAGGACGGCAAGAACCTTCCCGAGCCGGATCGCCTCGTCGCAGAGCTCTCCGCGTGGAGGCGGCCCGTAGCCCTCGTTGAAGATGAGATAGATCACCGCGAGCACGGCCCGTAGGCGCTCCGGCAGCAGATGGTCGGGCGGCACGCGGAACGGGATGCCCGCCTCGCGGATCTTCCGCTTCGCGCGCACGAGCCGCTGCGCCATCGTCGGGTCAGGCACCAGGAAGGCGCGTGCGATCTCCTCGGTCGTCAGGCCACCCAGTGCGCGTAGCGTCAACGCGACTTGCGCCTCCCTCGCCAAAGCCGGGTGGCAGCACGCGAAGATCAGGCTCAGCCGTTCGTCAAGCCTACGGCTCCCGGAATCCACGTCGTCACCCATGGCCATAGCTGCTGCGAGCAGCTCCGTCTTCCGCTGCAGCGTGCGGTCGCGCCGGATCCGGTCGATCGCACGGTTCCGTGCCGTCGTCAGCAGCCAGGCACCCGGGCGCTCGGGGACGCCGTCGGTCGGCCAGCGCTCGAGCGCGATCGCAACCGCGTCCTGGAGGGCGTCCTCGGCGAGGTCGAAGTCGCCGAGGACGCCGATCAGGCTTGCGAGGACGCGGCCCCACTCGTCGCGGAAGACGCCCTCGAGCTCGGTCAGTGCTCGATCACCGGCCTGACCTCGATGGCTCCGCCGGTGCGCGCGGCCGGGATCTTCGACGCGAACTCGATCGCCTCGTCGAGGTTGTCGCACTCGACGAGGTACAGACCGCCGAGGTACTCCTTCGTCTCGGCGAACGGGCCGTCGGTGGTGAGCGTCTCTCCGTTGTTCACGCGGACCGTCGTCGAGCTCGAGAGCTCACCGAGGTCCGCGCCGCCACGCGTCTCCGGCCTCTGGCCCAGCTCCATGTATTCCCGCATCTGGGTTTGCCGCTCGTCGTCGCTGAGCTGCTCCCAGCGGCCGGGTTCGCCGTAGATCAAGAGCGCGTACTGCACGGTGTCCTCCTTCGGTCGCTTACGACGATACGACGAACGAGTCAGCCGGATTTCGACATTCGCTCGAGGAGCGTCAGCGCGCCGGCCTTGTCGAGCGGCTCGTTCAGGTTGCCGCACTTGGGGCTCTGGACGCAGGACGGGCAGCCGTGCTCGCAGGGGCAGCCGGCGAGCAGCCTCGCCGTGTCCGCGACCCAGCCCTCGAAGGCCTCGAAGCCGCGTTCGGTGATCCCGACGCCGCCGGCATGGCCGTCGTAGACGAAGATCGTAGGGCGACCGGTCTGGAAATGGAGGTTCGTCGAGAGCCCGCCGATGTCCCAGCGGTCGCACATCGCCCACAGCGGGAGCAGCGCGATCAGCGAGTGCTCGGCGGCGTGCAGCGAACCCAAGAGGCGCGGCTCACGCTCGAGCCCTTCCAGCATCCACGGCTCCGGGAGGAACCAGATCGCCTCGGTCTCGAACTCGGTCTGCGGCAGTTCGAGCGGCACGACCTCGATGCTCTCCTGCGTCTGAATCGACTTCTTCTGGTAGCCGACCACCTGCTCGGTGACGACGACGCGGCCGAACGAGAGCTCGAGCCCGAGCCGGCGTCCGGCCCGCGCGGCCTCGACGATCGCGGTGGAGGTCTCCTTCTTCGCCTGCGTGTAGTAGTCGCCTGAGAACGGCTGCACGACCGCTGCGCGTGAGCCGAGGTCGAGCTCGTGGACGCGGTAGCTCTCGCCGAGGTGGAGGTAGATCGCTCCTTCGTGCACGGTCGAGTACGCCCGCTCCTGCTCGACGATCCCGAGCACGGTGCCGCTGGACGCGTCAACGATCGTGAACGACTCGGGACCCGTTGAACGGAGAGAGATTCGAGCCGCCGGGTACTCGCGGCCCGCCCAGACGTAGCCCGCCTTCGTCTTGCGAAGCTCCGGTAGGAGGGCCGCCCGCTCGAGCGCCCCGTCGCCGAGCACATCGCGGTCGCGGTCGTCGAGCGGCGCCTCGAAGGCCGCCGCGAGCACGTGTCCATCGAGCACGCGCGGGTTCTCGTGGTCGAGGATCGCCGCCTCGACCCGGCGCTCGAGCAGCGCCTCCGGCTCGCGCATGAAGTACTGGTCGAGCGCGTCCTCGCTCGCGACGAGCACGGCCAGCCCGTGGCCCCGGCGCCCGGCGCGCCCCCACTGCTGGCGCAGGGACGCGACCGTGCCGGGGAAGCCGACCGAGAGCACGCAGTCGAGCAGGCCGATGTCGATCCCGAGCTCGAGCGCGTTCGTCGCCGACACTCCGAGCAGCTCACCCTCGAGCAGCCGGCGCTCGATCTCACGCCGTTGCGCCGGCGTGTACCCGGCGCGGTAAGGTGAGAGCCGCGAGTCGTCCCCGAGCCGCTGCGCGGTGAAGCGGTGGATCAGCTCGGCCGCGCGGCGGCTCTTGGCGAAGCAGAGCGTGCGCAGGCCGCGCGAGACGAGCTCGGCCATCAGGCGCGACGCCTCGCCGAGTGGGCTCGCGCGGAGACCCAACTCTTCGTCCGTCAGCGGCGGGTTCCAGAGGGCGATCGTTCGCTCTTCCCGCGGCGCGCCGTCATCGCCGATTACCGTCGCCTCAGCGCCGATCAGGCCTCGCGCCAGCTCGTCCGGGTTCGCGATCGTCGCCGAGGCGAGCAGGAACTGCGGCTCCGCGCCGTAGACCCGCGTGAGCCGGCGCAGCCGCCGCAGCACGTTTCCGACGTGGGAGCCGAAGACGCCGCGGTAGACGTGCGCCTCGTCCACGATCACGTAGGCGAGGTTCGTCAGCACGTCGCCCCAGCGGTCGTGGTGGGGCAGCACGCCGATGTGGAGCATGTCCGGGTTCGAGAGGACCAGGTTCGCCCACTTCCGCACCTGCCAGCGACGCTCGGCCTCGGTGTCGCCGTCGTAGATCGCGGCATGGAGCCGCGGCAGGCGGAAGGAGCCGAGCGAGCGGAGCTGGTCCTGCGCGAGGGCCTTCGTCGGGTAGAGATAGAGCGCCCGCTGCTTAGGCTCGCGTGCTAGCGCATCGAGCACGGGGAGGTTGAAGGCGAGCGTCTTGCCGGACGCCGTGCCCGTCGTGACGATCAGGTGCTCGCCGCGGGCAGCCGCCTCCCAGGCCTTGACCTGATGCGTATAGAGCTGGTCGATCCCCTGCCCGGCGAGGGCCTCGCGCACGCGCGGGTGGAGCTCGTCCGGAAGCGCGGCGAGCCGGGGATCCCGTGGCGGCTCCGAGCCCAGATACGCCAGCTCCTCGCCTTGCAGCAGCTCGGTTGTGACGCTCACTTGCGCGCTCTGAGTGCGACGACGTGTGGATAGTCGCGGTCGCTGATCTCCTCGAAGTGTTCGATCCGGAGCCCGGCTCCCGTGAACGCGGCGGAGAGGTCGTGCAGCGTGAGGTGCACGGCACCGACGCGGGCGCGCACGCCGTCGGGGTTGGCGACTCCCGGCGCGGAGGCGTCATAGCGCCTCGACGGCCTGTAGCCACGATGGAACTCGGGAACGCCCTCGGCTCCGACGAATACCGAGTGAGGGCCGACGAAGCAGGGGTGGACCCCGATGTAGACGAACGGGGCACCGGGCTTCAGCACGCGTACGGCCTCCGCCACGGCGTCCGCGAAGCCGTCGATGTCGGTGTGCGTCAACACCGAAACCGCTGCGTCGAAGGTTTCGTCTCCGAACGGCAGGTCGTCCGCTGGGGCCTCGACGACGTCCAGCCCGCGGGCTCGCGCGACCTCGAGCAGGTCCCTCGACACGTCCACCCCGACGACCGACCAGCCGAGCTCAGCAATCGCCGCCGTGGGCACGCCGGTGCCGCAGCCAAGGTCTAGGCAGCACCCGTTGCCCGGTCCCAGGAGCCGTTCGAGCGCGTCCGTTTCCTCCTCGCTCAGCACGGGCTGGAACTCCTCGTACCAGGGGGCGAAGCCGTCGTAGCGCGCAGCGCGAGTCATGCCGCCGATGCTAGCCCTACATCTGGAGCACGCAGGTCGTGTAGACGGCGACAGGCGAGAAGCCGAGTGCGCGGTTGAGAGCGAGCATGGCGTGATTCTCTTCGGCGTTCGTAGTTGCGACGAGGCTGACGTCCGGCCGGTCGCGCTGGAGCTGCAGGAGCGATTCGAACTTGACCCAGCGGCCGAGACCACGGCGACGATGCTCCGCCACGACCGCGGTGTCTTCGGTCCCTGCGACGGCGCCGGCCCTGCGCGAGACGCGCAGCTCTGTGGACGCGACGACTTCCCGCAGACCGTCCAGCGCAACGGTGACCCTGATGTCTCGGTTGCGGAGCTCGAGCGCAGCCTCGAGGTCGCGAACGAAGGTGGCGTTCCAGACAGCTTGCTCGTCTTCGAGCTCATGTGGTGCATCGCTGATCGCCTGCCGCGCGTGGGCGTAGGAATCGAGCAGCTCCGCAGGCGCGGCACCGACCCAGCTGCGGAGGCTGTAGCCGTCGACCGCACGGATCGCCAGGTCTTCGCGAAGTGGGAGGCGTAGCAGTGAGCGGACTTCGCGGTGCGTCTCCACGGCGCCGATCGCCGCAGCGAAGCGGGAACCAGCCTCGGTCGCGTGACCGGCGGTCAACTCTCGCGCCCGGCGCGCCCTTGCCTGCTGCACGACGGCGCCGAGCAGCGCTATGCCGTGTCCGCGGCGCCGGTGGTCCGGGTGAACGAGAAGCTCGACGCGGCCTCTCGTCGCCCCGCGCATCATCGACAGCTGCGCGAACCCGACACAGTGCCCCGACGACTCGGCGATCCAGTAGTCGCGGTCGTCTGCGTCTGGCACGTGACGGAGAAACGCCTCCGTCTCGGATTGTGTCCGGGGCGGTTCCTGCGGGTTCTCCTCGGAGTGGCAACGCGCGACGACCTCGTAGAGACCCCGCATGACGTCGTCGGACAGAAAGGATGCGTCGAGCACTCGAACGGCCATGGCCTGATATTGCGCGTTCGCTAACGTTGGTTCTACCGGGGTGCCCCCGACGGGGCTGAGATCACACCCGTAGAACCTGATCCGGTTCGCACCGGCGAAGGGAGCGCATGACAGTTCCACGTTGTCTGACAATCGCTGGGTCGGACTCCGGCGGCGGTGCCGGGATCCAGGCCGACCTGAAGGCCTTCGCGGCCGCGGGCTGCCACGGGATGAGCGCGATCGTCGCGCTGACCGCGCAGAACACAACCGGCGTGACCGCCGTTCACGAGGTGCCGCCGGCGTTCGTTCGCGCCCAGCTCGAGGCCGTCTTCTCCGACCTCGGCGTGGACGCGGCCAAGACCGGGATGCTCTTCTCGGCGCCGCTGATCGAGACCGTCGCGGACGTTCTTGCCGAGCACCGGGTGCCGCTCGTCGTCGACCCGGTCATGGTCGCCAGCTCGGGGGCGCGGCTGCTGCAGGACGATGCAGTCGAAACACTCGTGTCGCGGCTCTTTCCACTTGCGACCGTGATCACGCCGAACCTGATGGAGGCGCAGGCTCTGGTTCCAAGTAACACCGTGGTACTAAGTCGTTCTGAGCTGGCCGAGGCGCTGCACGGGCTCGGGGCCGCCGCGGTCGTCGTGACCGGGGGCCATGGCGACGAGCCCGTCGACCACTTCTTCGACGGCGAACGACACGTCGAGATCCCGGTCGAGCGGCATGCTGTCGCTGCGACGCACGGCGCGGGCTGCACGCACTCGGCCACGCTCGCGGCGCTGCTCGCGCGCGGCGAGAGCCTCGAGGACGCGGCCCGCGGAGCGGCGGGGGCGGCATCGCGAGCGGTCGCGCAAGGTCTGGTCGAGCTCGGCGCGGGCGAAGGCCCGGTGGACGTGATCGGGCTGCGAGGGGCGGCGTGAACTCCGGCGCCGACCTCAGAGCAATCCGGGAGCGCAAGCTGCTTGTCCACCAGATCACGAACTACGTGGTCATGAACGAGACCGCGAACGCCACACTGGCGCTCGGCGCGCTGCCGGTGATGGCCCATGCCGTCCAGGAGGTCGAGGAGATGGCGGCCGCGGCGTCGGCGCTCGTGCTGAACATCGGGACGCTCTCGGACGAGTGGGTCGAGGCGATGCTGCTCGCCGGGCGGGCGGCGAACCGTGCCGGTGTGCCGGTCGTTCTCGATCCCGTCGGCGCGGGAGCCACGACCTACCGGACGGAGACTTCGCGCCGGCTGCTCGCCGAGCTCGAGCTCGCGGTCGTGCGCGGCAACTCGGCCGAGATCGCGACGCTCACCGGCCGGGAGGCTGAGATCCGCGGGGTCGAGGCCGTCGGTGGCGGCGGGGGGCCCGAGCTCGCGCGCGAGGCGGCTCGGTCATTCGGCTGTGTGGCGGCGGTAACCGGCCCTGTCGACCACGTCTCGGACGGCGAGCGCACCATCGCGGTCGCGAACGGCCACGAGCTGCTCGGCACCGTGTCTGGCACGGGCTGCATGGCAACGGCGATCACCGGGTGCTTCCTCGGCGTCCGGGCGGACGACCGGCTGGCTGCGGCAGCCGAGGCGCTGGTCGCCTTCGGAGTCGCGGGGGAGGACGCGGCCGTGAGCGCTAAAGGGCCGGGGACGTTCCACGTGGCGCTCTACGACGCGCTGGCCGCCCTCGACCCGGAGACGCTGGATTCGCGGGCGAAGCTCGAGTGAAGCTGCACGCCATCGTCGAGGACATCGAGACCGCCAGAATCGCTGTCGAAGGCGGCGCCACAATCGTGCAGCTGCGGCTGAAGGGCGCCTCGACCGGCGAGCTGGTCGAGACCGGTCGACCCTTCCGTGAGCTGCCGGCGAAGTTCGTCGTCAACGACGACGTCGAGGCCGCGATCGAGCTCGGCGCCGACGGAGTCCACCTCGGCCGCGACGACCGCGGGGCAGAGCGCGCGCTCGAGGCCGGGCTCATGCTCGGGCTCTCGGCGGCTTCGGTCGAGGAGGCTCGTACGGTCGAGAACGAGGGCGCGTCGTACATCGGGGCGGGGCCGGTGTGGAAGACGCCGTCGAAGCCCGACGCCGACCCGCCGATCGGGCTCGACGGCCTGGCCGAGATCTGTACCGCCGTGTCCCTTCAGGTCGTCGCGATCGGCGGTGTGGACGCGTCGAACGCGGCCGACTGCATCCGCGCGGGCGCGGCGGGCGTCGCGGTGATCCGCGCCGCCAAGGACGCCGCGGCCTTGTGCGCGGCGATCGATGCGGCTCTCTGAGCTCGGGGAGCTCGGGCTCCTGGCCGAGCTCGAGCGCCGCGGCCTCGCGCGGGGAATCGAGCACGACGCGGCGCGCCTCGGAAGCGACCTCGTAGTCACCCAGGACGCGCTCCTCGAGGGCGTCCACTTCCGGCTCGACTGGATGACCCACCGCGAACTCGGGTACAAGGCGGCCGCGGTCAACCTCAGCGACCTGGCCGCCTCCGGCGCCGAGCCCGAGGCACTCCTCGTGACGCTCGGCGCAGCGGCCGGGACCGAGCTGGACGACGTGCTCGAGCTGTACGAGGGCCTGAACGAGCCGGGAGTGCCGGTCGTCGGCGGCGACACGACCAGCGCGGAGCTGCTCTACCTGTCGGTGACCGCGATCGGCCGCTCGAGCCGCGTCCCCGGCCGCGCAGGGGCCCGTCCCGGAGACGACCTGATCGTGACGGGGCCGCTCGGCGCGGCGGGGGTGGCGTTCAGGGAGGGACGGCACGCCCGCCCCCCGCTGCGGCTCGATGCGGGCCGCCGCCTGGCGGCAGTCGCGCACGCGATGATCGACCTCTCCGACGGGCTCGCGGTTGACGCCGGACACATCGCGGAGCGCTCGGGCTGCAAGCTCTCCATCGAGCTGGAACGCGTCCCGCTTGCCGACGGCGCCACGGTCGACGACCTCGGCTTCGGCGAGGACTACGAGCTCCTCGCAGCCACCCCCGATCCCCTGGGCTTCCCGGCGATCGGCCGCTGCGGGGCTGGCGAAGGCGTGGAAATCCGCCTGCACGGTGAGCCCGTAGCCCTCTCCGGGTGGGAGCACTTCGGCGACTTGCGCTGACCGCCGCCACGCGAAAGGCTGTGCCCTAAGTGCTGGTCTTCATCGTCAGGCGGCTTTTCTGGGCGGTCCTGCTCGCGGTGGTGATCACCGTGATCACATTCGTGATCTTCTTCCTGGTTCCGAACAACGCTGCCACGCTTCGGGTCGGAAGAGGCGCCCTCGCGCAGAGCCTGCAGACGCAGTTCAGCCTCCAGGGCTCGCTGCCCGAGCAATACGCACGCTTCGTCGGCCACATCCTCACCGGCGACTTCGGCCGCTCGACCCGCACGCGCGACCAGGCGAGCGACGCGATCACGGAGGCGCTGCCGGTGACGGCCTCGCTCGTGATCGGCGGCGCACTGATGTGGATGCTGATCGCGTTTCCGATCGGCCTGCTGTCTGCCTTACGCCCGCGCTCGCTGCTCGACAAGGGGCTGATGGTCTTCGTCGTGATCGGCGTGTCCGCGCACCCGGTCTGGCTCTCACTCGTGCTCTCGTACCTCCTCGGCGCGAAGCTCCATCTCCTGCCAGTGGGCGACTACTGCAACTTCTTCGCCGATCCGTCCGAGCGCTGCGGTGGCGCGGTTGACTGGGCGTCGCACCTCGTGCTGCCGTGGCTGACCTTCGCTCTCCTGTTCGCGGCGCTCTACGCCCGAATGATCAGGGCGTCCGTGCTCGAGTTGATGGACGAAGACTGGGTTCGCACCGCCCGCGCGAAGGGCGCCGGCACCTCGCGCGTGCTCCGGAAGCACGTCCTCCGGAATGCTCTTCTTCCGGTCGTCTCGATGGCCGGGATGGACGTCGGGATCGCCTTCGCCGGCGCTCTCTTCATCGAGTCCGCGTTCGGGTTGCCCGGAATGGGTCAGCTCCTCTACCGGTCGGCAACCTCCACCGACCTGCCGGTGACGATGGGCGTGATGCTCGTGGTGAGCTGTGCGGTCGCGCTCTCGAACCTGGTCGCGGACGTCCTCTGCTTCGCGCTCGATCCCCGCATCCGCGAGCGCCCGCTGGGCTCGGGGAGGCGTTGGAGACCCACTTCGGCCTGGCTGCGCCGCGAGCCCGCGCCGGCTCGCGTCACCGGGACGGCGACGTGAGCCAGGCCGCCCAGGCCTCCTCGAACTGCGAGCGGGGCCGGGCGCCGATCACCGTCTCGCGCGGCTCGCCGTCCTCGAAGAGGATCGCCGTCGGGATCGACAGCACCTCGTAGCGCGACGCGGTCTGGAAGTTCTGGTCGATGTCGAGCTTCCCGAACTTCACCCGCTCGCCGTGCTTTTCCTCGAGCTGGCGGAAGATCGGCTCGACGGCGTGGCAGGGGCCGCACCAGGGCGCCCAGAAGTCGACGATCACCGGGCGGTCGGACTGCAGGACCTCCCGCTCGAAGTTCTCGTCGGTCAGCTCGAGCACGAGGTGATGCTACAAGCGCCTCGCAAGCGCGCGGAGTCGTAGCACCGGTACCTTCCAGAACCCCTCGAGGACGATCCCGCGGCTCATCTTCGAGCCGCCGCGCTCTCGGTCGACGAACGTGATCGGCACCTCGACGACGCGGAAGCCCGCTCGCAGCGCCCGGTAGGTCGTCTCGATCTGGAAGGCGTAGCCGCGCGAGGAGATCGCGTCGAGGTCGATCGTCTCGAGCACGGTGCGGCGGTAGCACTTGAAGCCGCCGGTCAGATCGCGCACGCCGACCCCGAGCAGGAGCCGTGCGTAGAGCGATCCGCCGAAGGAGACGAACCGCCGGACGACTCCCCAGTTGGGGATGGAACCGCCGCGGACGTAGCGCGAGCCGAGGACGAGGTCGGCATTTGCCGCCGCCTCGATCAGGCGCGGGACGTCGGCCGGGTTGTGCGAGAAGTCGCAGTCCATCTCGAGCACGAGCTCTGCTCCGTCCGCGAGCGCCCGGCGGAAGCCCGCCAGGTACGCGGGGCCGAGGCCCTCCTTGAGCTGCCGGTGCAGGACGGCCACGTGGTCGAGCTCGCCTGCGAGCCGGTCGGCGAGCTCCCCGGTCCCGTCCGGCGAGTTGTCGTCGATCACCAGCACCGAGACGCCGTTCTCGCCCAGGGCGCGCACCATCGGCTCGAGGTTCTCGCGCTCGTTGTACGTGGGCAGGCAGACGGTCGCGCGCACGGCCGTATCATCGCCGGGGTGGCGACGACGCTCCCGCGCAACGCGGATGTGGCCGAGCAGCTCGAGCTTCTGGCCGACCTGCTCGAGATCGAGGGCGAGGCGGCCTTCCGCGTGCTCGCCTACCGCCGTGCGGCCGCGCGGGTACGCGAGACCGGCGGCCCTGTGGCGCAGCTCGCGCTCGACGGGAAGGCGAAGGAGCTGCCGGGGATCGGCCAGACGATCCAGGAGAAGATCGTCCAGATCGTCGACAAGGGCGAGATCGAGGCGCTCGCCAAGCGGCGCAAGACGATCCCGCCGGAGGTGGTCGACTTCCTGCGGATCCCCGGGCTCGGGCCGAAGACGGTGCGCCGCATCTGGCAGGAGCTCGGGGTCTCGACTCTCGCCGAGCTGAAGGAAGCGGCTCGTAAACAGCGCCTGCGCACTCTGCCGGGGCTCGGCGCGAAGCTCGAGGAGAACGTGCTCAAGTCGGTCGGCCGCAAGCGGAAGGCCGCCGGGCCACCGCGCACGCTGCTCGGCCGCGCGCTGCCGGCCCTGCTCGCGGTCGTCGACGTGCTGCGCGAGCACCCGGCCTCCGACCGCGTCTCCGAGGCAGGCAGCGCGCGCCGCCGGAAGGAGACTGTTCGCGACCTGGACATCATCGCGACGGCCCGAGACCCGGGCGCCCTGATCGACTACTTCACGAAGCTCACCTGGGTCGCCGAGGTGGTGGCCAAGGGCCCGACGAAGGCGACCGTCGTCTCGCACGAGAGCTTCCGCTTTGACCTGCGCGTGGTGCCGCCGGAGTGCTACGGCAACCTGCTCCAGCACTTCACCGGCTCGAAGGAGCACAACCTCGCGCTGCG
>Ga0137373_10000853_pt1 | contig 32043 bp, 33 predicted proteins | sample SagtaG_5_FD_104912 | JGI IMG/M metagenome (GOLD analysis project Ga0137373, IMG submission 104912) | Vadose zone soil microbial communities from Sagehorn Ranch, Mendocino, California, USA - Sage1_R_80_16 metaG | ecosystem: Environmental > Terrestrial > Soil > Vadose zone | place: USA... | reverse complement strand
TATCTGTGGTCGCTGACCAACCTGGACCGAGAGGGCCGCCCACGGGCACGATGGGTGGGCAGCGCGAGACGCGCGGAGGCGGGGTCATGCGTCGGCGCACACATTCACGGGCGTGGCGGTTACGGTACCGGCAGGCCCGGTGCCCGCGGGTGCGGGTGGTGGCCAGGACCCGCCGCCACAGGATGGTGTACACAGGCCAGGCATGGGTGCTGGTGCTGATCTTGGCGCTCGCCGGCGCCTCGCTCGCCGTCAGCGCCGCGGCCGGGCACCCAATTGTTGGTGGGGTCGTTGCAGGGCTGGAAGTGGCTGCATGGCTCGGCTCTCAGTCGGCCTGCTGCGGTGCCTGTACCCCCCGGCCCAGCCGCACGCCGCGGTTCGGTTGGTTCTCCACGCGGTGGTCGTCCCCCGGTTGTGTGGCGCAAAGTGTCGTACCCGCGACCTACAGTCGGTACCGGCCTCGTCCCATGGGACCGAGGCCCGGTATGACGTGGTGACGCACGAGCGTTTCGGGGTGATCGAGCGGGTGTGAGCGTGAGTCAGCAGACGCCTGTTCGTGAACATGGGCATGCTGCTCGAAGCGCTTCGGTAAGCGCTTCGAGCAGCGGTACGTGTTCAACCTGTCCAGCGCGGCGGGGATCATGGTCGTGCAGCGGTTGGCGCAGCGCGGCGGTGTGGATGAACTGATCACCCTGCTGGACCGGACCCGGCAGGAGGTGCGCTCCGGCCGGGCCAGCCGGGTGGTTCCGCAGGAGAGCCTGCGGTCGGCGCGGCGGATGATGTCGGTGTGCGGGGACTACCTGCTGCGCCTCGTGGAGGGCGGCGCTATCGATCAGCTGATCGAGGAACGCCGCCACCACGAGCACGCGTCGCTCATGAGCGACGTGCGGGAGCTGACCAGGATGGTCACCGACCTGTACGCCGATCTGGACCCCGACGCGTACGCCTTGGTCGGGGAGGCCCAACGGTATGTCGCCGCCCGGGAGCAGTTCATCTCCCGGCTGCTGGACGAGGGTGCGCGGGCCAAGGACTTCTCGGTGCTGGATCCGGAGGAGTACCGGACTGCCGCCCGTACCGCCCCACCGGCCCAGCTCGCGGTCGGCCTGACCGGCATCGTCTTCGACCTGCCAAGCCCGTGGGTGGATCCGGCCACCGTGGCGGCCGCGGTGGAGTCGTTCCAGCCCCGGGTCCGCCTGCGGCGCCGCCCACCGCGGCCGGCTGGCCAGCCGCCGACCGATGACCCGCTGCATCGGGTGCAGGAGCGGGAGGAGCAGCGGCGGGACCGGCAGGCGCGCACCGCGGAACTGGCGCTGGACGGCAGGCAGGTGGTCGACTACACCACGCAGCTGATCTTTGCCGGTTGGCCGAAGGCCGGTGAGCTCCTGGTGGACTTGATCGCCGCGGGCGCCGACCCCGACCAGCCGTACGCCGTCGTGATGGATGATGCGCTGCTGGTCGAGCCGGACACCGCCCTGACGTACGTCACCCCGGTTGAGGTGCGCCGGCTCGCGCCCCCACCGAACCACCCGTACCCGGCCCGCTACAGCCCGAGGAGACGGGCTGGGGCGTGAGTGAGGTTGTAAGCCACGGCGCTGGCGTTGGCGCGGCTACGTGCGGCCGGTGCCTATCCACCGCCGGCCGCGCCGTCGGCGGCGGTGCACCTGCACGCCGCCGCCGCACGCGCCGGCCGCCGGATCGTGGACGCCGGCCGGCCGGGCGTCCCGCTGCGGGCCTTGGGGTGGCTGGAAGGCAGCGAACCGGGCGCCGGCCCGGACACCGGGGTCGAGCGCAACCCGGCGGCGACGGTGCTGCTGCTGACCTTCGCCGCGTGCATGCGCTGCTGCTGGACCGATGCACAGGCCCACCTGTGGCCTGGACGCGAGGAACACCGCGGAGGCGGCCAGCAGCCAGGGCCGCCACGGCTGCAGCCGGGCGGCGGCCAGCACGCCGCCCGCGCCGAGAACGGTGTAGGCGACCGGGCCGACACAGCAGAAGGTGGCCAGCAGCGAGGTGGCGGCCGAGCCGAGGGCGCCCACGACGGAAGCCATGGTGGTGCCGGTGCGCACGGCGGGGGTGGACTCAGACATGGCGGATGCCCTCCCGCCGGGACGATGCATCTGGCTCCCCGCCCAAGTTGTGTCGGCGCACTTCGACGCCGTCGACGGGCAGGAACAGCAGGCAGCCGATCTGGTCGTTGCGGCGCAGCAGCCAGTTGGAGATGGCGAGGACTTCGCAGCCGGCGGAGCCGCGCACCGCGGCGAGCAGCATCGACGTGCCATAGAACAGCAGCGCGGCGTCGCTGGTGAACGACAGCGCCGGCGCGTAGTACGGGGTGAGGTAGAGGGCGACGAACACGGCCACGATGGCCAGGTGAGCTACCGGCCCGGTGGCCTGCAGGCGGCCTGGCGTCAGTCGCGCCCGGCGCTTCTGCGAGCCGAGGATCAGGCCGGGAAACACCACCGGCCGACCAGCCACGGCAGCGGGTGGAACGCCCGCAGGTGGCCCGCGACAACGCTGCCGACGAGGGCGACCCCGACGACGACCCGGGCAACTATGCCCGCGACGCCGATCTGGCGGGGCGCGTGGTGCCGGCTGAGACCTCAGTGGCCATGACGAGCTACCCCTGGATCCAGGCTTAGTGTCGAGCGGACGGCGTGGCGGTGTCGTGGGGGTGGTGGTGCGGTATCTGGGCCGCGGCGACGCGGTGTTGGTGGCCTGGTAGTGGGGTGCGGTAGAGGCAGGTGTCGCAGTTCATCCTGATGTCGCCGGCGAGGGCTTCTCGGTACCGCTCGATGACGACGTCGGCCAGTTCGTCGCAGTCGCCGATGACGTCGGCACACGACATGGGTACGGCCGGGTGCGCGTCGGCCCAGGTCCGCGCCTGATCGGCCACTCGCAGCGGCAGGACGCCGGTGAATAGGAAGTAGGGCAGGACCACGATGCGCGTGGCGTCGAGGCGTCGGCAGCGTTCCAGGCTGGCGGTCACGTCGGGTGGGGCCAGGGAGACGAAGGCGTACTCGACTCCGGCCACTTGGGTGGTTTCGGCCAGCAGCCGCGCGATTTTGGCGACCTCGGCGTTGGCGTCGGGGTCGGTGGAGCCGCGGCCGACCAGCAGCACGGTGGTGTGCGGGTCGGCATCGGCGGTGGACAGTCGTTGTCGCAGCACGGTGAGGATGGTCGGGTGCGGGCCGAGTGGTCGCCCGTACGCGACGTGCAGGCCGGGGTGGCGTTGCTGTTCGCGGGTCAGGGCGGCTGGGATGTCGCCCTTGGCGTGGCCGGCGGCCACCAGCACCAGCGGTACGGCGGCCAGCCGGTCGGCGCCGGTGGCGACCAGTTCGCCCATGGCGTCGCGGATCGGTGGCGGGGACAGCTCGATGAAGCCGCCGGCGACCGGAATCTCCTGCGGTGCGAGGCGTTTGGCGACCCGGTCGGCGAAGAGCCGGAACTGGGCCGCTCCTGCCGGGTCGGCGCTGCCGTGACCGGCGATCAGCAGACCGATCATGGGTGCTCCCTCCGCGGTTCGTCGGTGGCGAGAGGGTCGCCGTAGAGCAGTGCGTTGACGGCGGCGGCGGCCACGGCCGCGCCGCCTTTGGCGCTGCGGTTGGACAGCTGGGGCAGGCCGGCAGCGCGCAACGTGGCCTTGGCCTCGACCGCGCCGACGAAGCCGACCGGCAGTCCGACGATCAGGGCCGGGCGGACCGTACCGTCGGCGCATAGCCGCAGCAGTTCGACGAGGGCGGTGGGGGCGTTGCCGATCGCCCAGACCGCGCCATCGGCGGCGCGTTCGGCGGCGTGACGGATGCCCGCGGCGGTGCGGGTCAGACCGTCGCTCGCGGCCGCCGCATCGAGGCCGCAGATCGACGGGTACGCGGTGATGCCGGCCGCCACCATCATCACGTCGACGACCAGTGGTGCCCCGGCACGGAGCGCCGCCGCCCCGGCAGCCAGTGCTGTCTCGTCGAGCAGCAGTTCCTCGACCCACTGTGGGTCGGCGGTGGTGTGCACGATGCGCTCGGCCACGTCGCGGGCGTGTTGTGTCAGGTGCGTGGTGTCCACTGTGGAGCGCAGGATGTGGTAGGACTGCGTCTCGATCGGGTGCACGATGCGGCTCATCCGGCCGGCTCTGTCGGATGGATGGTGACGGCGTCGACCGGGCACACCTCGACGCATTCGCCGCAGCCGGTGCACAGGTCGTCGCGGGCGACCAAGTGTCCGCCGTCGGGCCGGATGGCGTGGGTGGGGCAGGTGAGCAGGCAGGCACCGCAGCCGGTGCAGCCGGCGAAGCGGCCGTCCGAGGGCGTGGCGGAGCGGAGCCCGAGGTCAAGCGGCCGGAACGTGACGGCATAGGTCACGGTTGCCATCGGTACCCCCGTGGGGTGACCATGCGTCCGGCGACGACCCGGGTCCGGCTGGATCCGACGATGACCACGCTGTGCATGTCGACGATGGCGGGGTCGAGGGCGGCCAGCGTGGTCAACGTCGCCCGTTCGGCGGGCCGGGTGGCGTCGCGGACGATCCCGACCGGGGTGTCGGTGGGGCGGTGCGCGGCGAGGATCGCGATGGCTTCGTCGAGCTGGCGGGTGCGCCGGGCGCTGCGCGGGTTGTACAGGCACACCACCAGGTCGGCCGCGGCACAGGCGCGGAGCCGCTCGGCGATGGTCGCCCACGGGGTGTGCAGGTCGGACAGGGACAGGTAGGCGTGGTCGTGGCCGAGCGGCGCCCCGAGGCGAGCGGCGGCGGCGACCGCGGCGGTGATGCCGGGTATCACCGTCACGTCGACGGTGCCGTCGGCGAGTTGCAGGGCGGGGGAGGCCATCGCATAGATGCCGGCATCGCCCGAGCCGACCACCGCCACGGCGTGCCCGGCCGTGGCGAGGTCGACGGCGGTGCGGGCTCGTTCCTCCTCGGCACCCAGTGCGCTGTCCAGCACCCGGGTGCCAGGGCGGAGCAGGTGGCGGACCTGGGCGACGTACTGGTCGAGGCCAACCACGACCGACGCGCGGCGCAGCGCCGCGACGGCTCGGGGGGCGCGGAGATCCTCGGCGCCCGGGCCGAGCCCGACCAGGGTAAGCCGCCCGCGGGGGATGAGCCGGGCGACGGCGACGGTACCCATCGCGCTGGTGCGTTTCGGTGCGACCAGGCTCGCGTCGCGGCCGGCGCGCCGCGCGGCGAGCAGCGCAGCCGCCTCAGCGACGCTGGGGGTGCCGACGGCGGCCCGGACCACCTCGGACGGGCTGGGCACGTCCACATCGGACAGTTCGGCAGCGGTGAAGGTCGTCAGCGGCCAGTCACGGCGGTGCGCCACGGCGCGGATTCCGGGCTCGTCGGCCTTGACGTCGATGGTGGCCAGGCAGCGCACCGACTCGGCCGCGAGTCCGGCTTCGCCGAGCACAGCGGTGACGAGGTCGTCGAGTTCATCGGCGGGAGCGCCGCGGCTGGCGCCGATGCCGACGACGAGGGATGGCGGCCGGTAGACCAGGTCGGCGGTGCCGTCGAGGCGGTCGCTGACCACGATGGTCACCGGCGAGGCCGCCGGGTCGCCGGCCGGCAGGGCAGGCAATGGCCAGGTGGCGTCGGCGAGCACCGTGACAGGTGCGCCGTCGAGCACAGCCGCGCCGACCTTGGCGAGGGGCTGCGGGTGGGCGATGCGGAAGCCGAGGTCGGCGCCGAGCTGGTCCAATGCGGTGATGCCGACGGCGTCGGTGGCGGTGGCGACGACCGGCTGGGCGCCGAGCACCTCGGCGACCCGCGCGGTGAGGGCGTTGGCGCCGCCGGCGTGCCCGCCGACGAGGGCGATCGCGTAGCGGCCGGCTTCGTCGACGCAGACCACGCCGGGGTCGGTGTGCTTGTCGGCCAGCAGCGGCGCGAGGAGGCGGACGGTGGCGCCGGTGGCGAGGAAACACACGATCGCCTGTGCCGAGTCCCAGGCGGCCCGGAGTTGCTCGGCCACCGGTCCACGGTGGATGGTCGTCTCGCCGGGCCAGGCGGCTGCGAGGCGTCGTGCCATCTCCCGACCTGCGTCGGTGGTGGTGACTAGGGCGATCATGCCGGCTCCGCCCAGAGCACGGTGACCGGGTTGAGGGCGGCCAGCCGGTGGGAGCCGTCGGGCAGCTCTGCCAGCCGGCTGGCCTGGAGTTGGGTGCCTTCGGCGCGGTATCCGGCCGCGCGCAGGGCGGCTATTGCCGGGCCGAGGTGTTCGACGGCGGCGTAGGCGGCTACCAGGCGGGCCGGCCCGCGGGCTGCGCATGCGGCGAGCACGTCGGGGCCGCCGCCGCCGACGAAGACCGCGTCCGGTTCGGGCAGCCGGTCCAGCGCGTGCGGCGCCGCCGCATGTACCACGTCGACGGCGACGCCGAAGGTGGCGGCGTTGCGTCGGACGAGTTCGCAGGCGGCGAGGTCGCGGTCGACGGCGACGACCGCCGCGCCGAGCCGGGCGCACTCGATGGCCACCGAGCCGCTGCCGGTGCCGATGTCCCAGACCAGGTCACCGAGGCGGGGGCCGAGGCGGGCCAGCACCAGGGCCCGGACCTCGGCCTTGGTGACCATCGAGTTGCGATGCGCGAACGCGGCTTCGGGCAAGGCCCAGCCGGCCGGTGGCGGCTGCGCCCCGGCCGTCCAGCAGGCGTCAGCGTCCACATCGGACAGCGCCAGGACGACGGTCGGCTCCGGCCAGGACGTGCCGTCGTAGTCACCGACCCGCTCGTCGGTGCCGCCCAACCGGGAGGCCACCACCAGCCGGCGGCCGGGCAGCGCGGCGGCCAGCTGGGCCGGACCGGCGCTCGGGCCGGTGAGCACGGCCACCTTCGGGTACGCCCGGCAGACGTTGACCGCCCGGCGAAGGCCGCGCTCACCGACGCTGCCGTGGGCCGAGACGACGACCGCGTCGTCCCAGGGCAGGCCGAGGCGGGCGAACGCGACCGCGACCGACGAGACGGCCGGCAGCACCTCGGGTCGCAGGCCCGCACGGTGCAGTGCCCGCACGATGCCGAAGAAGCCGGGGTCGCCGCTGGCGAGCACGACCGCGGTCCCGGCGTGGGCCGCGAGCCGCGCCGTCGCCGCGGCCAGGTCGCCGAGCACCACCCGTTCGGCGTGCGAGGCGAGACCGTCCACGGTGGACAGGTGGCGCTGGCCGCCGACGAGTAGGGTCGCCGCGGCCAGCCGCTGCGCGGCGAGCGCGGGCAACGGGCCGCCGTCGCAGCCGACCACGGTGATCATGTGACCCATGCCGGTTCGGTGGCGGCGACCACGGTGTGCCCGGTGAAGTCGACCATTACCACGTCGGTGGGTAGGCCACCGAAGCGGACGAGCACGTCGCGGGTCCGGTGGCACAGCGCGTCGCCGGCCGCGCGGAGCACGCCGGCGTCGTCCCACAGCTCGTAGGCGTGCCGGGCGGTGTTGGCCCGGTCGATCTCGGTGGCCAGCGTTTCGGAGCCGCCGGCCTCGTGGGTGAGCCGGCCCAGCAGGCCGGTGTCGACGGTGGAGCGGGTGTAGTGGGTCATCAGTACGCCGGATGCGAGCTTGGTGAGCTTGCCGACCATGCCGACGAACACCACCCGGGCAATGCCGCGTTCGGCCGCGATGCGCAGGGCCGCGCCGGTGAAGTCACCGACCTCGACGAAGCAGACCTCGGGTAGGTGGGGGAGTAGGGCAATGGCGCCGCGTTCGGTGCGCCCGCCGGTGCACAGCACGATGGTGTGCTCGCCCTGCGCGGCGGCCACGCAGACCGCCTGCACGACGCTGGCCCGCCAGGCGGCGGTGGAGAACGGCCGTACGATGCCGGTGGTGCCGAGGATGGAGATGCCGCCGATGATGCCTAGCCGCCGGTTGGTGGTCTTGCGGGCCATCTTTTCACCTTCGGGGACGCTGATCACCACGCGTACCCCGCGGTGGCCGACCACCTCGGTGACCGCCTGCGTGATCATCGCGCGTGGCACCGAGTTGATCGCGGGTCCGCCGACCGGCAGGCCGAGGCCGGGTTTGGTGACCGTGCCGACGCCGTCGCCGCCGGCCAGCTCGACTCCGGTGCCGGCACGCCAGGACACGGTTGCGGTTAGGTGGGCGCCGTGGGTGACGTCGGGGTCGTCGCCGGCGTCTTTGACGACGACCGCCTGCGCGCCGTCGGCGACCGGTTCGCAGCGCTGTACGGCGAAGGTGACCCTTCGACCCGAGGGCAGGCCCACCTCGACCCACTGCCGCGGTCGGCCGTCGTTGAGCAGGTGGGTCGCCGCCTTGGTCGCCGCCGAGGCGCAGGTGCCGGTGGTCCATCCGGTCCGCAGTGCCTTGGGGCGGACCTTGGCGGTGCGGGGCAGGTCCGGCTCGCGGAGGTTGGGTTGTTCAGGGGTGGTCACGGCCGCTCCCGCAGCCGGGCCCGCGCCTGTGGTTCGGCCCGCCGGTACCCGTGGAAGTGCCCGGGGTGGTAGAGGTGGCTGCGGGTGCCGGCCGCGGCCAGCGCGGGGCCGACCAGGAACAGGGTGTGTTTCCACAACCGGTGCGCTTTGACCGTGTCCTCCAGCGTGGCGACCGTGCACCAGAGCAGCAGCTCGTCGGGCCAGCTCACCCGGTAGGCGACCAGTACCGGGGTGTCGGGCGGGTAGCCGCCGGCGGTCAGCTCGTCGGCGAGCTGGCGGCTGCGTGCCGCGGACAGGAACACGGCCATCGTCGTGCCGTGGCGGGCGAAGCCCGCCATGCTTTCACCTGCCGGCATCGGCGTCTTGCCCCCACCGAGGCGGGTCAGCACGACCGACTGGGCCACCTCGGGCACGGTCAGCTCCCGCCCCACCGCGGCTGCGGCTGCGGCGTAGGACGACACGCCGGGCACCACCTCCATGACGAGGTCGAGCCCGGTACACGCGTCGAGCTGCTCCTGCAGCGCCCCCCACAGGGCCGGGTCGCCGGAGTGCAGCCGCACCACGTGTAGCCCGTCGACGGCCGCGCGGCGGTAGATGTCCACCGTGGACTCCAGCGTCAGGGTCGTGGAGTCGACGGTCTGCGCCGACGGGCCGGCGTAGGCCAGGACGTCGGAGTGGACCAGGCTGGCCGCCCACACCACGACGTCGGCGGCGGCGAGGGCGTTCGCCCCGCGCACGGTGATCAGGTCGGCCGCGCCCGGCCCGGCACCGACGAAGGTCACCCGGCCGCTCACAGCTTGCCTCCGCGAGCCGCACGGCGGGCGGGCACCAGCACGGTGGACAGGTACGGCGCCATACCGTCCACATTGGACAGCTTGTCGATCCGCTCGTCGGGCAGGCCGACGTGTGCGCCGTAGATCGCGTCACGGTCTGCCCGCCGGATCAGGTCGGCCAGTTCGGGCAGGTGTCGGCCGCCCTTGTACACCACGACGGTGCCGTCGGCGCCCAACACGTCGCGCAGCGGGTCGACCCCGGCGGCCAGTGGCAGCAGGGTCAGCCGCTCACCGCCCTCGACTAGCGGGGTGCCGCTGGCGGCGGCGAGGGCCTGCATCGCGGTGATGCCGGGCACCGTGTCGACCACGACCCCAGGCGCGAGCGCGGTGACCGTCTGGGCCAGGTAGGTGAAGGTGGAGTACACGTTGGGGTCGCCGATGGTGGCGAACGCCGCTACGCCGCCGGTGTCGGCCAGCCATCCGGCGACCCGGGCCCCGGCCGCGTCCCAGTACCGTTCCCGCCGCCCGACATCGGCCCGCTCGTTCAACGCGAAGACGAGGCGTTCGATGCGGTCGTGGCTGGAGTGCGCGCGGACGGTCGCTTCGGCACGGCCAGCGTCGGCCGGGTCGAGCACGGGGACGAAGACCCGCCCGGCATCACGCAGGACCCGCACCGCCTTGACGGTGACCAGCTCCGGGTCGCCCGGGCCGACGCCCACCCCGATCAGTCGCATGAGCCCACCTGCGCCGCTGCGGCCACCAGCCGCTGGGCGATCTCCGGCCGGCCAGCCCAGTGCAGATGCAGGTACGACGCATGTACCCCGCCAGCGACGAAACCCTGCGGGGGCGCGTCGTGCCATTGCCAGGCCGGTGCTGCCACCGGCAACGCGTCCACGGCGGTGCGGTGGAACTCGTGGCCAGTCACGCGGGTGCCGACGTCGGCCAGCCAGCTCGGGGTGACGGCCACGGCGTCGCGGTAGCCCAGGGTGAGCCGGTCGGTCATGGTCGCTTCGACGTCGAAGACCCCGCACATCGGGGCGCCGTCGAGGCTGCGGCACAGCCACAGCAGCCCGGCGCACTCGGCGGCGACCGGTGCGCCGCGGGCGGCCAATGCCGCCACCGCGGCGCGCAGCGGCGCGTTGGCGGCAAGCTCAGGTGCGTACACCTCGGGGAAGCCGCCACCGACGACCAACGCCCGCGTACCGGCGGGCAGCGCCTCGTCACGCAGCGGATCCACCATGGCCACCTTGGCGCCGGCGCCGGCGAGTAGTTCAGTGGTTTCGGTGTAGGAGAAGCTGAACGCCGCACCACCCGCGACGGCGACCACCGGCCGGCCGGCCGTCGGCGAGGCCTGCCGCGCCGACCACGCCGTGGCCGGCAGCGGCGGCGCCGACTGCGCGACGGCGAGTACAGCGGCGAGGTGCACCGACGCGGCTATGAGGTCGGCGAGGGCGGCCACCGATGCCTGTGCCTCGGCGCGGCGCTCCACCACCGGTACCAGGCCGAGGTGGCGGGCGGGTGCGGCGACCGTGTCGGCGCGGCGCAGCACGCCGAGTACCGGTGTGCCGACCTCCTCCAACGCCTCGCGGAGCAGGTCGGCGTGGCGCTGCGAGCCGACCCGGTTGAGCACCACACCGGCGATCCGGGTGCCGGGTGGGAAGGAGCGGAACCCGTGTACCAGCGCGGCGACCGAGCGGCCCTGTGCGGCGGCGTCGACGACGAGGACCACCGGGGCGTCGAGCAGCCGGGCCACGTGGGCGGTGGAGCCGAAGTCGCCCGCCCCGGTGCGCCCGTCGTAGAGGCCCATCACCCCTTCGATGATGGCTAGGTCCGCGCCGGTCACGCCGTGGGCGAACAGCGGCGCGATCCGCTCCTCACCGACGAGGACCGGGTCGAGGTTGCGGCCGGGCCGGCTGCTGGCGAGGGCGTGGTAGCCGGGGTCGATGTAGTCGGGTCCGACCTTGAACCCGGCGACGGTCAGTCCACGGGCGGCGAACGCGGCGAGCAGGCCGGTGGCCACGGTTGTCTTGCCATGCCCGGAGGCGGGCGCGGCGATGACCAGCCGAGGCGTGTCTACCATGCTGCTACCACTCAGCTCCTACCACTCAATGCCTTGCTGGCCCTTGCGGCCGGCGTCCATCGGATGCTTGACCTTGGTCATCTCGGTCACCAGGTCGGCGGACTCGACCAATGCCGGCGGCGCGTCGCGGCCGGTGACCACCACGTGCTGGGAGCCGGGCCGTGCGGTGAGCGTGGCGACCACGTCGGCGACGTCGACCCAGCCCCATTTCATTGGGTAGGTGAACTCGTCGAGCACGTAGAACCGGTAGGTCTCGGCGGCCAGGTCCCGTTTGATCTGCGCCCAGCCTTCGGCGGCCTCGGCGGCGTGGTCGCGCTCGTCGCCCGGGCGGGCCAGCCAGGACCAGCCCTCGCCCATCTTGTGCCAGGTGACCGGGCCGCCCTTGCCGCTGTCGCCGAGGGTACGTAGGGCGGCCTCCTCGCCGACCCTCCACTTCGGACTCTTGACGAACTGGAAGACCGCGATTGGCCAGCCGATGCTCCAGGCGCGCAGCGCCATCCCGAACGCGGCCGTGGACTTGCCCTTGCCGATGCCGGTGTGCACGGCCAGGATCGGCTGTTGGCGGCGCTGGCGGGTGGTGAGCCCGTCGTCGGGGACGTGTTCGGGTACTCCCTGCGGCATCAGGCGGCCCTCCTTGTGGCGACGTCGCGGAGCACCTGGGTGGACAGCTGTTCCAGGCGCAGGTACTCGGCCTGCAGCGCGGCGGACAGCCGCGCGGCCAGGCCGAGGCGGATCGGGCCGGACTCGCAGTCGACCACGACGCAGGCCACCCCGCGCAGCGCGGCGGCGGCGGTGGTCGGGTCCGGGCCAGTGGTGGCCCGCCCGTCGGTGACCAGCACGACCAGGGCGCGGCGTTGCGGGTCGCGCAGCCGGTGCACCCGTACGGTCGACGCGGCGGTGTGCAGGCCGGCCGCGAGGGGGGTGCGTCCACCGGTGGCCAGCTCCCGCAGTCGGATCGCGCCGATCTCGTGGCTGGTCGTGGGCGGCAGCACCAGTTCGGACCGCTCGCCGCGGAAGGTGACCAGGCCGACCTTGTCGCGGCGTTGGTAGGCATCGCGCAGCAGCGACAGCACGGCTCCCTTGACCGCCCGCATCCGGTCGCGGGCCGCCATCGACCCGGACGCGTCGACGACGAAGAGCACCAGGTTGGCCTCACGTCCCTTGTGGACAGCCTGCCGCAGGTCCTCGGCGCGCACCCGCAGGCCGCCGCGTGCGGTGATGTTCTCCGCCGCGGCGGTCAACGTCGCCGGCAGGTGCAGACTGGTCAGGTTTCCGGTCGGTCGCCGGGCGGCGACCACGCGTCCACTGCGGGTGTACGCCAGCGAGCGGCGCCCGGCCCGTGCCCCGCTGCCGATGCCGGGCACTGCGAGCAGCCGGGTCCGGTATGGCGGATCGGCCGGCGCGGTGCGCTGCCCACCACCGGTCGTGGCCGCGCTGCGGTTGCCAGTGCCGGCGTCGTTGGGGGAGTCGTCGCCGGCCGGGTCCGGGGCGCCACCGGGAGCCGGGTCCGGGTCGAGATCAGGGTCGTGATCGGGGTTGTGCGGCTCGCGGGCGTCGTCCATGGCCCGATCGAGCGCCTGCTCGTCCAGACCGGGCGCGTCGAACGGGTCCCGGCGGCGGCGGTGCGGCAACGCCAGGCGAGCCGCGTCACGAACCTCGGCCTCGGTCACCTGGTCGCGGCCGTGCCAGGCGGCCAGCGCCACCGCGGTACGGGCGACCACGATGTCGGCACGCATCCCGTCGACGTCGAAGGCGGCGCAGACGGTCGCGATGCGGGTCACCTCCGCGTCCGGCAGCCGGACATGCGGCAGCCGCTGCCGCGCCGCGACGATGCGGGCGGCCAGGTCCGCGTCAGTGGTCCGCCAGCGTTCGGCGAAGCCGGCCGGGTCAGCCTCGTAGGCCAGCCGCCGGCGCACCACCTCCGCCCGTTGCGCGGTGTCCCGCGGCGCGGTCACGTCGACCGCGAGTCCGAACCGGTCGAGCAGCTGCGGACGCAGCTCGCCCTCTTCCGGGTTCATCGTGCCGACCAACAGGAACCGCGCGGCGTGCCGCACCGAGACCGCGTCGCGTTCGACATAGGCCCGGCCCATCGCGGCCGCGTCGAGCAGCAGGTCGACCAGGTGGTCGGGCAGCAGGTTGACCTCGTCGACGTAAAGCAGCCCGCGATGGGCGGCCGCGAGCAGGCCCGGCTCGTAGGCCTTCACGCCTTCGGTCAGCGCGCGTTGCAGGTCCAGGGCGCCGACGAGGCGGTCCTCGGTCGCCCCGACTGGCAGCTCGACGAGGCGTGCCGGGCGGTGGATCGCGGGAGAGTCCCGATCGTGTGGGCCGTCCGGACAGTCCGAGTCGGCTGCGGACGGGTCGCAGCTGAACCGGCAGCCGGCGACCGCGTCGACCGGCGGCAGCAGGCCGGCCAGGGCACGCACGATCGTCGACTTGGCGGTGCCCTTCTCGCCGCGCACCAACACGCCGCCGATCACCGGCGATACGGCGTTGAGCAACAGCGCCAGCCGCAGGTCGGGCAGCTCGACCACCGCCGAGAACGGGTACCGCTCGCTCATGCTTGCTCCGCTCGGCCTTCGAGGTCGCCCTCGGTGGCCAGGTAGGTGCGGCGCAGCTCGTCCAGGGCGGCCGGGTCCGGTTGTGCCCACAGGCCCCGGTCGGCCGCCTCCAGCAGCCGCTCGGTGATGCCGCGCAACGCCCACGGGTTGGACTGCTCCAGGAAGGCGCGGGTCTCGTCGTCGACGACATAGGCGGCGGCCAGCTGCTCGTACATCCAGTCCTGCACGACGCCCGCGGTGGCGTCGTAGCCGAACAGATAGTCCACCGTGGCGGCCAACTCGAACGCGCCTTTGTACCCGTGTCGGCGCATCGCCGCGATCCACCGCGGATTGACCACCCGGGCCCGGAACACCCGCGCCGTCTCCTCGGCCAGCGACCGGGTGCGTACCTGGTCCGGCCGATGCGAGTCGCCGATCACCGCGGTCGGGTTGCGTCCCGTCAGCGTGCGGACCATGGCGATCATCCCGCCGTGGTACTGGAAGTAGTCGTCGGCGTCGGCGATGTCGTGCTCGCGGGTGTCGACGTTCTTGGCGGCCACCTCGATGCGCCGGTACACCCGTTCCAGGTCCTTGCGCGCGGCCCGGCCGTCGAGGTCGCGGCCGTAGGCGTAGCCGCCCCACACCGCGTACACCTCCGCGAGGTCGCGGTCGTCGCGCCAGTTGCGGGCGTCGATGAGTGGTAGCAGTCCGGCGCCGTAGGCCCCGGGCCGGGAGCCGAACACCCTCGTGGTGGCGCGCCGCCAGTCGCCGTGCTCGGCGCTGTCGGCGCGGGCGTGGGCGGCCAGGTAGTTGTCCGCGTCGGGTTCGTCCAGGCCGGCCACCGCTGCGATCGCGTCGTCCAGCAGCGTCACCACGTGGGGAAAGGCGTCGCGGAAGAAGCCGGAAATCCTCACGGTCACGTCGATGCGCGGGCGCGCCAGTTCGGCCAGCGGCACGATCTGGAAGCCCGTGACCCGCCGGGAGGCGTCGTCCCACACCGGCCGGCAGCCGATCAGCGCAAGCACTTCGGCGATGTCGTCGCCCTGGGTGCGCATCGCGCTGGTGCCCCACACGGTCAGCCCGACGGTGGCCGGCCACTGCCCGGTGTCGGCGCGGTGGCGGGCCAGCAGCGAGTCGGCGAGCGCCTGACCGACGTCCCACGCGTTGCGCGACGGGATCGCCTTCGGGTCGACGGAGTAGAAGTTGCGCCCGGTGGGCAGCACGTTGACCAGGCCCCGGGTGGGGGAGCCGGACGGGCCGGCCGGCACGTACCCCCCGTCGAGGGCGTGTAGCACGGCCGCGATCTCGTCGGTGGTGGCAGCCAGCCGCGGTACCACCTCGGTGGCGGCGAAGCGCAGCACGTCGGCGACCGTCTTGTCGGTGCCGCCGAGGACCTCGGCGACGACGGCGGGCACCTTGGCGGGGTCCCAGTCGGCACTGTCGCAGCCCTCGACGAGGCGGCGGGCCAAGGTTTCCAGCAGGTCCACCGCGTCGGCGCCGGTCCGGGCCGGACCGTCCACAAGAGACGACAGCGCCTCGGGTACGACCGCCGCTGCGGCGCCGTCCAGCAATGCCGCCTCGGACAGGTCGAACCGGGCGGCGAGCGCGACCCGCAGGCCTGGCAGCGCCGCACGTCCGCCCCACATCTGATTGGCCCGCAGGATCGCCAGCACCAGGTTGACCCGCGCCTCACCGATCGGTGCGGCACCGAGGATGTGCAGCCCGTCGCGGATCTGCGAGTCCTTGATCTCGCACAGGTACCCGTCGACGTTCAGCACGAACTCGTCGAACTCGTCCTCGCCGGGCATCTCGGCCAGGTGCAGGTCGTGGTGCAGCTGCGCGGCCTGGATCAGCGTCCAGATCTGGGCCCGGACCGTCGCCACCTTCGCCGGGTCCAGGGCCACCACCGTGGCGTACTCGTCGAGCAGCTGCTCCAGCTTGGCCATCTCGCCGTAGGTGTCCGCGCGGGCCATCGGTGGCACCAGATGGTCGACCACGGTCGCGTGGGCGCGGCGCTTGGCCTGGGTGCCCTCGCCCGGGTCGTTAACGATGAACGGGTACACCAGTGGCAGAGCGCCCAACACCGCGTCCGGCGCGCACGCCGCCGACAGGCCCAGTCCCTTGCCCGGCAACCACTCCAAGGTGCCGTGCTTGCCCAGGTGCACGACCGCGTCCACATTGGACGACAGCCATCGGTACGCGGCCAGGTAGTGGTGTGACGGCGGCAGGTCCGGGTCGTGGTAGATGGCGATCGGGTTCTCCCCGAACCCCCGCGGCGGCTGGATCATCAACGTGACGTTGCCGAAGCGCAGCGCGGCCAGCACGATGTCGCCGCCGTCGACGTAGAGCGATCCGGGCGGCTCGCCCCAGTGCTCGCGCATCCGCTCCCGCAGCAGTGCCGGCAGCGCATCGAACCACCGCCGGTACTCGGCCAGCGGTACCCGGGCCGGTGCCGCAGCCAACTGCTCCTGGGTGAGCCATTCGGTGTCGTGCCCGCCGGCGGCGATCAACGCGTGGATGAGCGTGTCGCCGTCCTCGGGGAACCCGTCGGTCTCATAGCCCGCGTCGTGCAGCGCCCGCAGCAGCGCCACTGCCGAGGCCGGCGTGTCCAGGCCCACCGCATTACCCACCCGCGCGTGCTTCGTCGGGTAGGACGACAGCACCACCGCCACTCGACGGCGGGCCGGCCGGAGGTGCCCCAGCCGGGCGTACCCGGCGGCGATGCCCGCGACCCGGGCCGCCCGTTCCGGGTACGCGACGTAGCCGGGGATGCCGTCGGTGCCGGCCTCCTTGAACGAGAACGGCACCGAGATCAGCCGGCCGTCGAACTCCGGGATCGCCACCTGCATCGCGGCGTCCATCGGCGACAGCGCCGCGGTCGAGTCCTGCCACGCCTGCCGCGACGAGGTCAGGCACAGCGCCTGCACCACCGGGACATCCAGCTCGGCCAGTGCCGCCACCGACCAGGCGTCATCGTCACCACCCGCGCCGGCCTGCGCCGCGACCGTACCGCCCGCGGCGAGGACGGTAACGACCAACGCGTCACAGCCTCGCAACATCTCGCTCAGCTCATCCGGAACGGCCCGCAGCGACGGCACGTACACCGCGCGGGCGTTCGCGCCGGCCGCCTCGATCGCCTCGCACAGAACGTCGACGAAGCCGGTGTTGCCCGACAGCGCGTGGGCCCGGTAGAACAACACCCCAACAGTGGGCCGACCCGGATCGGCCGCATGAACGCCATGGACCCCGAATGCCGGCGTGGGTTGCGGCGCGGCGAAACCCTCGCCGGTGAGCAGCACCGTGTCGGACAGGAACCGGTGCAGCTCCCGCAGGTTGTCCGGGCCGCTCTCGACGAGGTAGCGCTGCGCGTCGTGTGCGACCCCGGCCGGCACCGTCGACAACGCGGTCAACTCCGCGTCCGGCGTAGCCTCACCGCCGACCGCCACCACCGGAGTACCCGCGGCCAACACGGCGGCCAGTCCCTCCGGCCACGTCCGCCGCCCGCCCAGCAGGCGCACAAGTACCAGTGCCGCACCGTCGAGCAGGGCCGGCACGGCAGCGGCGTCCAGGCGGCTGGGGTTGGCCACCCGCCACCCCACCCCGCTGGCTCGCGCCGCGAGCAGATCCGTGTCCGCTGTGGACACCAACACCAGGCCGGCCGTCATGCCGCACCCGTCCCGGCCGGCAGCGGGCAGTCGCCGCACATGCCGCCACCGTCGAGCCGGTAGAACAGGCAGCAGCTACGCCGCATGAAGCACAGCTGACCGCCGTCGACCCACAGGCGGCCCGCGTTGCACAACGGGCCACAGTCCAACATGGACAACCCCGCATCGTGGCATCGTGTCAACTGCACCGCACCACTGGCTGCGAGCGTGCGAAGGGCGCCGGCTATGCCGGAGGCGACGTTGCCCCACAGCAGGCCGGTGGCCACCGGCACCACCGACCGCACCGCGGCCACCACCGCGCCGAGGTGCTCGTCAATCACGTCATGGCACCACCGCACCTGCAGCGCCGCCGGTGTGCCATGCCAGCCGGCCGGCTGCGGCACGGCGAGCCGGAACCCACGCTCCGATGTGTACGAGTACCGGACCTGCGCCGGACGCAGGTCGAGCAGGATCGCCTCGCGCAGCAGCACCGCCACCGACGGGCCGACCAGTCGGGCCGAGTAGCCCAGCACCACCATCGAGGCGGCCACCCGCCGCTCCGCCGTGTCCAGCCAAGCGCCGACCGCATCGACCAGGGCCGCCGCGGCGGTCCTCGCAGCGCTTGCGCCGACGACGGCGGCCTGGAGCCGGTTGGCCGGGAGGCCCGCATCCGCGCCGGTGTCCGGACCCGCGTCGAGGCCGAGCAGCGGATTGTCCCGGCCGGCGCGCTGTACCGCGGTCGCGGCTTCGGCGCCGGCGACCGCCACCAGCGCAGCCGGCACCGCCACCGACGTGCTCACCCCGCCGGGACAACGTGCGCTGCGGCGGCACGCCGCCGCAAGCTGCGCTCGGTCAATGCGCCGAACAGCAACCCGAAGGTCGTCCACAACACCAGCTGCGTACCCACGGACGCCAGCCGAAAGCGCCACAACACGGTGGCCGGGAAGTCACCGGCGACCTCATCAATGCGGGGCAGCACCAGCCCGGCCACGGCCACCACCGCCACGAACGTGCCCACACCCAGCAGCACCGCGTTCCACCGGGCCAGCCTCGCCGCCGAGGCCCGGCCGACCAGAACTGCGCCCACGGCGGCCAACACGGAGATCAGCACCATCAACAGGTACAGCGTGGACCGCCGCCCGATCGTATCCGGGTGACCGACCGCAGGCGGATTGGCCGGATACTTCACGAAGGGCACCAGGTACACCGCGACGAACCCGACGGCGGCGACCAACACCGAGGTGGCCCGGGCGGCCAATTGGCCCAGGCGGCCGTAGACAAACGCGAACGCCAGCGCGAACACCCCGCCCAGCGCCGCACCATAGAGCCCGACCGCGACCAACAACCCGAAGGTCGACTGCACCGCCCGACTGACCAACTCCGGCCCGTCGGCGCCATGCACGTGGGCACCCTCGAACGCGATCGCCTGATCGATCGGCGACTCGCCGAACAACGACGCGAACCCGAACGCCAGAACACCAGCGACCAAGCCCACGAGCATGCCGCGCACCAACAACGTCCGTGCCATCACCAGCCCCGCCCCTCAGTGGCAGGGGAAGCCGAGCAGATGCCGACCATCGTGCACGAACTCATGCACGTTCTGGCCCGACACCATCGACACCGCGCCTTCCTCGGCGCCGACAAAGTAGATCAGAACGAGAGCCAGCAGCAGCCCGAACACCGCCCACGGCAACAGCTCCCGCAACGGGATCGCCACCGGAACCGGCGCGGACTGGGGAACGGCAGACACTGAGGCCTGGGTCATCGTGAACCTCCCTGGGATCGTGCGTCCCACCTGGTGGTCTCCGTGACAGGGCAGAGTCTGGCTCCCGGCCCCAACAACTGGACCGGACACAGTGGCGCGACCGCGCCGGACTCTCACCGGCTTCCTGCACCGTCACACAGTGCCTGGGAGGCTACGGGCCGCCGTTCTCCCATGTCAACCAGCATCGCCCATTTGAGAACGGCCGGCCGAGAACCTCCAGAACATTGACAAACATCGAGCAAGCAGTTGACACGGCGCAGCTCAGCGCGATCAGGAGGCCAACGGCGCCAGCTGGCGATGGCGAGGCTCGGTGTGTCGGCGGTTCGCCTGTACCCGATCTGTTCTCGAGCTGATGGCCGCGGCGATGGACCGACGCGATCTGCCACCGGCGGTCGACGCTCGCCCGGTCATATGGACGAAGACCGCCGAGGAGATCATCGAATCTCTTGGCCGATTATTCAACGAATCTCAGGCGCGGGACACTAGGTCGGCGAGTTCGTGGTTGGGTTCTTCGGATGGTTGCGCCGTGGCGTCCCGCGCCGGCATGAGCATCGCGATGAACACGGCGCCGGCGAGCGCGACCGCCGCGCAGCAGGCCAGCACGATGTCCATCGCCTGGGTGTAGGCGGTGTGCGCGCTGGCTGCCAGCGCCGGGTCGGAGAGCCGGCCGGCCAGCGCCACGGCCGCGTTGACCGAGTCTCGGGCGACGCCCGCCGCGGGCGCGGGTAGCCCGGTGACATCGAGCCGGCCGGTGTACGCACTGGCGGAGATGCTGCCGAGTAGGGCCACCCCGAGGGCGCCGCCGACCTGGCGCACGGTCATGGTGACCGCGGTGCCGGAGCCGGCCCGCGCCACCGGCAGCTCGCCCAGGACCGCGTCCATCGCCGGTGCCAGCGTCAGGCCGGCGCCCGCGCCGACCACCGGCAGCCAGCAGGCGGCGAGGGCGTAACCACTGTCCACGGTGGTGGTGGCGCCGAAGGCTAGGCCGCCGGCGATCAGTACCAGCCCGGCCGCGATCGACACCCGGGTACCGATCCGCACGGTCAGCGTCGCGCTGGTGCGGGCGCCGACGATCAGCCCACCGATCAGTGGCAGCAGCCGCACCCCGGTGCCCAGCGCGTCGCTGCCGCGCACCGCCTGGAAGTACTGCGGCAGCACGAACAGGGTGAACGAGGCGACGGTCATGGCCAGGGTGCCGAAAAGGAAACGGCGCCGGGCGAACAAGCCGAGATCGATCATAGGGGCGGCGGCATGCCGTTCCCAGGTGGCGAACGCGGCGAGCAGCAGCAGACCCGTCCCGAGCATGCCGAGCACGACGTGGTCGCCCCAACCGCGGCCGGGTGCCTCGATCAACCCGTACACCAGCGCGACCAGTCCGAGCGTGGACAGTGCGGCGCCGACCAGGTCCGGCCGCGGCGGCGCCGGGTCGCGCGACTCAGGTACCAGCACGGCGACCGCGACCAGTGCCAGCGCGGCGACCGGCACGTTGATCGCGAACACCGAGCCCCACCAGAAGTGCTTGAGCAGGTAGCCGCCGACGATCGGGCCCAGCGGAAGGCCGAGCCCCATGCCGATGGCACCGAACGCGATGGCCTTCGGCCGCTCGTCAGGCGAGAAGATCACCGGGAGCACCGCCATCACGACCGGCGTCAGCACCGCGGCGCCGATCCCCATGACCGCCCGCGCCGCGATCAACTGTCCGGTCGAGCCGGCGTAGGTGGCAGCCGCCGACGCGGCGGCGAAGAAGGCCAGGCCAACATGAGCAGCCGCTTGCGGCCGTACCGGTCACCGAGCGCGCCGGCCGGCAGCAGCAGGCCGGCGAAGACGAGGATGTACGCGTCGACCATCCACTGCAGCGCACCCGTGCTGGCGTGCAGCGCCAACGCGAGCGTGGGCAGCGCGACGTTGAGGACCGTCGCGTCGAGGCTGACCGTGAGCACGCTGAGCACGAGCGCGGCAAGCGCCCACCAGCGTCGCGATCCGAGCCGAATCATGACCGCACACCTTCCGAGATCGAGGGTTAGACGTGCCCGATCAGGGCGCCGACGCCGGCCACGACACAGCCGCCCAGGGTGACCTGGATCAGCGAGCGGTGCAGGGGTACCTGCAGGAAGCGCCGGCGTACCCAGGCGATGCTGATGAGTTCCATGCCCACCACGGCGTAGGCCACCTTCAGCGCGGTCTGGGTGTCGCTGATCAGGAAGGGGAGGGTGTGGAAGGTTCCGCCGACGAAGGTGGCCACCCCGGTCAGGGCGCCACGGACCGGAGCGCTGCCCCGCCCGCTCAGTTCACCGTCATCGGAGAGCGCCTCCGACAGGCCCATGCTGATCGCGGCTCCCAGCGAAGCCGCCAATCCCACCAGGAGGGCGGCGTGCGAGCCGGTCAGGAAGGCGGTGGCGAAGATCGGCGCGAGGGTGGAGATGGTGCCGTCGATGAGGCCGATGAGAGACGGCTGGACGAAGCGCAGGATCCGGGCGCGCTCGCCATGCCCGCGCCACCGTTCAAGGAGGTCACTGGCCGTTCGTGAGAAGGCCCTCAGCGGCCCGCTTCGCGTCGTGACGGCGGAGGTCGCGGCCACCGGCAGGCTGACGGTGATTCTGGTCTGCGTCGCTGTGGTCATGGCTGAAGCAGGGCCATCACCCACCATCGGGGGTCCCAGTGGCAGTGTCAGCGCGATCACCGCCGTCGGTCGGCCGGGGGCTGGAGCGGCTGCCACGATCGAAGTGAGGACATATGCCGCTGCCAGGACGGCGGCCTTGTCGGGTGAGGATCCCTGGTCGCATGGCTTGGTCCCTTCCTTGCACCTCACGGCACACTCGGTACAGGCATCCATCCAAAGCAGAGCAGCCGACTGGTCCCAAAGTCATGGGGACGTGCTCCCCGAACTGGTCATGAACCGCTGGGGCCGGCGCCCGGGACAGGCCACCGGCCCGGGACGGCCCACCGCCCGTACGCGATGATGTCCGGCCTGCGTGCAGCGCCCCGGATTCATGGGGAGAGGTCCGCTCATGGCGACTGTCGGCGCCGCCCGCGCGGCCGACCGCCCGGTGTGACTTGAGATCGCGAGGCACGCCTCGTCGTCAGGGACGACTGTCGAGCTGGGGGATCACAGCCTGGGCGCGTTGCGACACACCGCCTCGGTAACGGCGCTCCCTGCCGAGGGGTGGGCAGCAACGGCTGCCGTCGTTCAGGTACGCGTCTTGCCGTCCCACCCGCGCATGCAGGTCGCGTGGCCACTCTGTCGGTAACGGATCTCGATGGCCCGCGTAGCTTCGAACGGCACGTAAGGTGTGCTGTTGCGTCGCGGCTATCCGCAACCGACACAGTCCCGGGCGCCGCCCGGCCGGGTCGGGACCGGTTCGGGAGCACGTCCCCATGACTTTGGGACCGGCCGGCTGGTCCGCTGAGGGTACCGGGCGACGGGTTCCGGTTGCCGCCGCCGGGCGGTGCTCATCGAGGAGCTGGCTGGTTGCCATGAGTTGGAACGCGCAGAAGTGGACCCAGGTGACGCTGTCCAGCGTGGCCGGGCTGGGGGCTGGACAGGCATTTGTCGGGCTAGTCGTTGACGCGCTGGAGGATCGGGGGTCGATCGGGGACGCGGTGGGCCATCTGGTGGGGCTGCCGCTGGCGTTTGCGGCTTTCGTCGTGGCCATGGCGGCGGTGCTGCGGCCGGGACGCCGCACGGTAGTGAGCTGGCTGCTGGCGACCGCAGTGGGGTCGACCGTCGCCTATCTGGCCGGGTACGCGTTCGCCGGACCTCCCGTTGACTTCGCAGCCAGCATCCTGCTGGCCGGGCTGATCCTCGGCGTGGTCGAGTGGCGGGCGCTGCATCGCCGGTCTGCCTCGGGTGCCGGCCGCTGTCTCGCCTCTGCTGTGGCGGGGTACACGCTCGGCGCGGTCGCCGGGGTGGCGGCCGCGGTCGCCATCGCACCGCACCTTCCCGACGGTGCGTTGTGGTACGGACTACTCACCGCCATACTTGGCGCTGTGGCGGGCGCCGTCGGCGGTGCCGTGAACGGATATGTTCTGAGTAGGTTCTGGTGGGCGTCGCGAGTGCCGGCGAGCCCGGTTGCGCAGTGGTAGTCAGCGGCGACGTCTCGGCCCGCACACATACGGGCCGAGACGTCGCGTCCGCCGCGTGGCAACGCGCGCCGATCGGCGCGCTGCTGCGGATGGCTTGGTTGCCGGTCGCCCTGCTGTGCGCGATCCTCATCGCCGTTGACGCGACGATCCGCTACACGGGGCTCGCAACGCTCTCCCTCGGCGTCCCTGCGGGCTGGACTGCCGGCACACTGGCTGACACGCTGCACCGGCTGGGCCTGACGCCGGGCGGCTACGCGGCGTTCGGCGCGGCGCTGACGGTGCTGAGCGCCGCGGTCTGGTTCGCGGTCGCAGGCCTGGTGGCTTGGCGCGGGTGGACGAACCCGATGGCCCGCTTCACGGCGTACTTCCTGGTGGTCTTTGGCACCAGCTGGCTTATCGAGGCAAACCGGATGCCAGCCAGAATCCGGCCGGCAGTGACCGTGCTGGACGCCATCAGCTGGACGGCATTCGTCCTGTTCTTCTTCTTGTTCCCGTCCGGCCAGTTCGCGCCGCGGTGGCTTCGCTGGCCGGTGCCGACGCTGCTGGCGGCCGGGTTGGTCGTCCAGGTGACCGCGTCGAGGCAGGTTCCCGGCGCAACGATCGTGCTGTGGCTGGCCATTCTCGTGCTGGCCGCCACCCTGCAGGTCTGGCGGTATCGCGCGGTGTCCGGCCCGACCGAACGCCGCCAGACCAGGTGGCTGGTGTATGGCTTCAGCGGCACGCTGCTCGCGGTCCTGACCTGGATCGGGTTGGGCGATCTGTTCCGGATCCGACCGCCGACGCCCGGTGCGCTGGTCTACGAGTTCGCCGGCCAGTCAATGGGCACACTGCTATTCATGCCGATCCCGCTCGCCGTCATACTCGGCATGACCCGGCACGGCCTCTGGGGGGTCGACGTACTGGTCAACCGGGCGTTGGTGTACGGCGGACTATCGGCCCTGGTCGCCGTGGTGTATGGGCTCGCCGTCGGCACCGGCTCGGTGGTGGCCGGCGGCCGGGGTCTCGCGCTGTCGATCCTGGTCGGCACGCTCATCGCCGTATTGGTCAACCCGGCGCGCTCAACGCTTCAACGCGGGGTGAACCGGCTCATGTACGGCCACCGCGAGGAGCCGTACCGCCTGCTCGCCCGCCTGGGCGACAAACTGGAACGCATCGCCGAGCCAGGCCCGCTCCTGGCGTCCATAGTCGACACTGTGACCGACGGTCTGCGGCTGCCGTACGCCGCCATCGCTGTCCTCGGCGCTGACGGCGCCCGATCGGTGGCGGCCGAGTCCGGCGTGACCGGACCTCGCGTGCTGCGGCTGCCGCTGGTGTACCACGGCGGAGAGGTCGGGGAGTTGCTGGTGGCGGCCCGATCTGGCGAGGACGAGTTGAGCCGCGCCGACCGGCGGGTGCTAGAAGACCTGGCTCGGCCGGTCGCGGTGGCGGTTCGCGCGCGGTCCCTGTCCGAGCAGCTGCAACGCGCCCGCGAGCGCCTCGTGGTGGCCCGCGAAGAGGAGCGCCGGCACCTACGCCGGGAACTGCACGACGGGCTGGGCCCGGGACTGGCCGCGCAGCGGCTCAAGCTGGGCACCGCCCGCGCCTGTCTGGCCGTCGGCGATACCGACGCGGCTGCCCGGATGCTCGGCGAGCTGGACGCCGAGATGGGCCGATCGGTCCACACCGTGCGGGCCGTCGCTTACCAGCTGCGGCCTCCGGTCCTCGACGAGCTGGGGCTGCTCGCAGCTCTACGAGCCGCGGCCGACGCGCCGGCGCCTCCCAGGGTATCGATGAGCGTCGCGGATGTGATCTCGGAGCTTCCGGCCGCGCTGGAGGTGGCTGCCTACCGCATCACCGGAGAGGCCCTCACCAACGTACGGCGGCACGCTCAGGCAGGGATCTGCGAGATCACGCTGCGCACTACGGACGCCGCCCTCGTCGTGACCGTCAGCGATGACGGATGCGGCATGCCGCCGGATCTGCGCCCCGGGGTGGGACTCACCTCTATGCGTGAACGTGCCGAGGAGCTCGGCGGTCAACTCGCGGTTGGGGCCCGTCCAGGCGGTGGCACCCGCATCGTCGCCACGCTGCCGTTCCCCGGAGGACAGCCATGACGTCCACCCCGGCGATCCGGGTTCTCGTCTGCGACGACCATCCGATGTTCCGAGAGGGCGTACGAGGCCTCATAGCAGCCGCGCCGGACCTGGAACTCGCGGGCGAGGCCGACGCCGGCGACATCGCGGTCGAACTCGCTCGCGCCACGATGCCCGACGTGGTCTTGATGGATCTACAGATGCCCAACCTCAACGGCGTCGAAGCGACCCGGGCGATCACCCAGACCAACCCCGACGCGGCGGTGCTGATGCTCACCATGTTCGACGACGACTCCTCGGTTTTCGCCGCGATGCGCGCCGGGGCCCGCGGCTACGTCCTCAAAGGAGCCGGACCCGAAGAGCTGCTCCTCGCGATCCAAGCGGCCGCACACGGAGAGGCGATCTTCAGCCAGCAGATCGCCCGCCGGCTCATCGACTATTTCGCCAACCTCCGCCCACCCACCACGCCACCACCGGCGTTCCCGCAGTTGACCAGCCGTGAGCGGGAAGTCCTCACGCTGGTCGCCCAAGGCCACCGCAACGCCGACATCGCCCGCGGGCTGTTCATCAGCACCAAGACCGTCACCAATCACATCACTAACATCCTGAATAAACTGCAAGTCGCCGACCGCACACAGGCGATCCTGCGGGCCCGCGACGCTGGCCTGGCTTAATTACCGTCGAGGACCGTGGCGGCTCTGTTGCATTAAGCGATCGGAGCGATCAGCGCCCGCAGATCTTCCTGTCGAGATCAATTTTGGTCGCCGAGAGCGGCTACACGAACCGGGCGAAACTGCGCTCTTCGGACTGCATGACGTTAGCCAGATGACGGCAGCACCAACGGCCAGTGCCCGCTTGACGGAAGATCTGCGGCGTCTCGCGTGGCCGATCGCTCAATGCAACAGAGCCGGTTCAGCAGCAAGGCGGCGGTGTGGGCGGTGTGCAGGTAGTGGTCGAGGATCCGGTGGGTAGCGGCTTGGCGCTGTTGGTCGGTGTCGTGGGTATGGGCACGGTCTGCGGCGTAGGCGCGGAGCAGGTCGTGGAAGCTGTACCGGCCGGAGATGTGCTCAACGAGCAGGCTGGCTCGGGTCAGCTGGGCCAACAGGGGTCGCACCTCGGTGGCCGCGATCCCGGCGAGGCTGGCCGCGGCCGGCGCGGCGATGTCCGGGCCGGGATGAAGGCCAAGCAGCCGGAACAGCCGCGCCGCCTCAGGGGTCAGAGCCTGGTAGGACCAGGAGAACACCGCCCGCACGTCGGTGTGCGGGTCGTCGGTGGTCAGCGTGTCGAGGCGAGCGCCCGCGTCGCGGAGTTCGGCGGCCAACGCCGCACCGCCGAACACCTCCTGCACCACGGCGCGGACATCAACGCCGTCCCTGGCTATGCGGCGCGGACGGCCGCAAACGCCGTCAGGACAGCCACGACGAGCAGGAAGCCCTGGCGCTGGCCCGGTCGAGGTAGGTTGGCGGCTTCGTTCTCCGGTTGGTCGTCGTAGCGATCACGCGTCCACGATAGTGAGCCGACCGGTGTGCCGAGAGCGGATATCAGGGGCTGGTCAGGCGTGTTGGGCGGCGGTGATGACGCCGTATATGGCTTCGCGGATGCGGTCGGCGGCCCGGTCGGGGTCGGGTTGGCCGGCGTCGAGCCAGGCGGTGACTGCGGCGATGGCGACGGTGGGGACGAGCTGTGCCGCCCAGGCCGCCCAGACCGGGTTGGGGATCTCCGCGGCGAGGTGCTTGTGCGCGACCCGGGTCATGTCGGTGTGGAACTGGTCCATCGCTTGCCGGAACTCGGGTTCGCGGGCGGCGTGGTGGAACAGCAGCCGGAACCCGGCTGGGTCGTCGGCGGCGGCGTGCAGCAGTCCGGCAATGCTGGTCTCGGTGAACTCGTCGGCGCCGGTGGCGGTGATGAGTCGGCCGCAGGCGCTGTCGAGGACCGCTTGGTAGAGGTCGGTCTTGGAGTCGAAGTGCCGGTAGAGGATGGCCCGGCTGATGCCGGCCTCGGTGGCGATGTCGTCGAGGTTGGTGGCGGCGAAGCCGGTACGGGCGAACGCGCGGGTGGCGGCGGCGATGATCTGTTCCCGGCGTTGGCTGCGGGGTAGCCGCCGCGCCGACGGCACCCCGGTCGATGGTGGTGCGGCGTCGGCCACCTTCGTCTCCCTCCATTGTCCGGTCCACGGAGTTTACAACCACACATGTACACGCTAGCGTCTACATTCTGGAGTAGACATGTGCGGGAGGCGCCGTGGACGAGCCGATCATCGAGGTGGACGGCCTGGTCAAGACCTTCCACGGCGGGGTACGCGCATTGGACGGTCTGTCAGTGGCTGTGCCGCCGGGCGTCATTTATGGGCTGCTTGGACCGAATGGTGCTGGCAAGACGACGCTGATCCGGGTGCTGGCCACGCTGCTGCCATTCGAGGCGGGAACGGCGCGGGTGGCCGGCGTCGATGTGGGGCACGACCCCGCTGCGGTACGTGCTCGGATCGGGCTCGCCGGGCAGTACGCGGCGGTGGACGACTACCTAACCGGCTGGGAGAACGTGGAGATGGTTGGCCTGCTGTACGGGTTGGCCCGGCGGGAGGCCCGGCGCCGCACGACCGAGGTGTTGGATCGCATCGGGCTGGTCGAGGCGGCGGGCCGGCCGGTGAAGACGTACTCGGGCGGGATGCGTCGTCGCGTGGACCTGGCCGCGTCGCTGGTTGGCCGGCCGGCGGTGTTGTTCCTGGACGAGCCGACCACCGGGGTCGATCCGGCCAGCCGCCGGGAGTTGTGGGAGCTGATCCGCGATCTCGTGGACGCCGGTACGACGGTGCTGTTGACCACCCAGTATCTGGACGAGGCGGACCGGCTCGCCGACCGGATCGCGGTGATCGACCACGGCCGGCTCGTCAGCGAGGGCGCCGGCGATCAGCTCAAAGACCAGGTCGGCGGGGCGGTGGTCGAGCTGAGCGTGCCCGACACCGACCGCGCCCGGACAATGGCTGCGCTGGCGAACATCGGCGCCGACCCGCACGGCAGCGACAGCGGTGCCGTCGTCGTGCCGGCGCCGCTGGGCGCCCGGTCACTGCACCGAGTGCTGCGTGATCTGGAGGCCGCCGGGGTCGAACCGGAGCGCATCGGTTTGCGCAAGCCGACCCTCGACGAGGTGTTCCTCACCCTGACCGGCCACGCCACCGGCACACCCGTGTCCAGCGGGAAGGCGGCCTGATGGGCGCCGCCGCAGCGGCCGGCTGCCCGGTGGTGCACCCGCCGGGGCTGCGCCGCACCGCACGGGACATCGCCGTCATGACCCGACGCAACCTGCGCCACACGGTGCGGCTGCCCGGGGTGCTGCTGTTGTCGAGCATCATGCCGGTCGTATTCATCCTGATGTTCACCTACGTGTTCGGCGGCGCCGTCGCGCAGGCGCTGCCGCCGGCCGCCGCCGGGAGGTACGTCAACTGGCTCGTCCCGGGCCTGCTGGCCCAGTTCGCGCTGTTCGCTGGCGCCGGCACGGCGGCGGGTCTGGCCGACGACCTCGCCAAGGGCAGCATCGACCGGTTCCGGTCGCTGCCGATGGCCCGCGTCGCTGTCCTCGCCGGGCGGACGTTGTCCGACCTGTGCCGCTCCGCGCTGACCCTGACGCTCATCAGCCTGGTCGGGTTCGCCATCGGGTTCCGGTGGCAGACCGACCTGCTCGGCCTGCTCGCCGGCATCGGCGTCGCGTTGGTGTTCGGGTACGCCTGGTCGTGGGTGATGGCCACCGTGGGTCTGCTGGTGCGCACCGCCGAGGCGGTCCAGGCCGCCGTGTACATCGTGGTGTTCCCGCTCGGCTTCACCAGCGCCGTGTTTGTTCCCGCCCAGACGATGCCGTCCTGGCTGCAGCCTTTCGCCATGCACCAGCCGGTCACGGTGACCGCGAACGCGGTACGCGGCCTGATCCTCGGCCCCGGCGCTCTGCCGGCGGGGCAGACGGTCGCCGGGCAGGTCGGCCTGTCGCTGCTGTGGGCCACCGCGATCACGGCGGTCTGTGTCCCGCTCGCGGTGCGCGCCTACCGCCGGACCGTCACCTGACGCCTCATCTTGAGAAGGAGTTACTGCGATGGCTCTTGACGCGATCGCCCGCAGCCGCCGCCTGTGGGACCGGATGGCGCCCCGCTACGACCGGGACATGCGCCGCCTGGAACCGCTGCTGTTCGGCCGCGACGCCCGAGCGTGGGTGTGCGCGCAAGCCAGCGGCGACGTGCTTGACCTCGCCATCGGCACCGGCCTGAACCTGCCGCACTACCCATCCGGCGTCAGGGTGACCGGGGTGGACCTGAGCCCGGTGATGCTCGCTGCCGCCGCGAAGCGTGCCGCCGACCTCGGCCTGACGATCGAAATGCGGGAGGCGGACGCCGAGCATCTGCCGTTCGACGACGCGTCGTTCGACACCGTGGTGTGCACGCTGTCGCTGTGCAGCGTGGGCGATGACCGTGCCGCGATCGCCGAGATGCACCGGGTCCTGCGCCCCGGCGGGCAGCTACTGCTGCTGGACCACGTCGCCGCCACCAACCGGATTCTCCTTGTACTGCAACGCCTGTGGGAGCAGGTCACCCTACGGTTCGCCGGGGACTACCAGACCCGCCACCCGCTGCCCCTGGTCGAACAGGCCGGCTTCGTCGTGACCGACAGCCACCGAACCAAGCTGGGCACGGTCGAACGGCTCCGCGCGGTCAAACCCGTGGTCTGACCCTGAGCACGGGGCGGTCTCGTCGGGTCTCGCGGGCGGCGACGGCGCGACCGCCAGGCCGGTCACCGCGCTTGCGCCGGTATCTGGCGCACGTGCTCTCACCGGCGACGGTCGGTCAGCAAGGCTGGCCGACGTAGCGGATGCCGTTGGCCTGAATGTCTGCGTTGTCGATGGCGGCCTGCTCCTCGGCCTCGGTGGTGTCGGCCAGGTCGGCGAAGAAGTACGGCCCACGCTCGCGCATCCGGCGGTGGAACCGCGCATCGAGCCCGGCGAGGATCTGCTCGCCGGTGTGCAGGCCCTCCTCGGCGGCCCAGGACCGCAGGTACTCCCGCCACGGCAGACCGGAGTCGGACCACCGGTGCCGGTGCCGGTGCAGCCAACCGGCCTCGCTGTCATCGGTCGCCAGCGGGGGCCGGTTGAAGCACCACCGAGCGGTCGGCTCATCGAAGCGTTCCCGCGCCCACTCCACCACGATCAACGTGTCGCCGGGCGCGAGCTTGTCGCGGATCCGGTCGACACCGCGTCGAGGTCGGCGACGTGGTGCAGCGACGTGCAGGCCGCCACGGCGTCTGCCGGCCGCGGCGGTCGGTAGTCCTCGAACCCGACCTGGCGGTAGCCGGGCTCGTCGGGCGCCTGCGGATCGACACCTTCGGCGGTGTACCCGGCGGCGTGCAGCGCCGGGACGAGGCCGCCAACTGGCCCGCATCCGATCTCCAGGATCCGCGCCGGCACCGCCGGCACGTGGGCGCGGACGAACGGCCATTGCGCGGCGAGCCAGCGTGGTCAGCGTCCACCGGCTACTCCTACGCCCCCTGCTCGGCGATTGGCAAGCCGTCAGGCGACCGCCGCGCTCCCAACGGCATGGGCGCGTAGGCACGCCTGCCGACACCACGCCACCGGCAGCGACAGCCGACCATCATGGTCACGCATTCGCGCGGGTCTCGTACATGCGCCACCAGGCGTACAGGCCCGAGGCGGCGGTGAGCGCGGCGACGGCCCAGGTGGCGGCGCGGATGCCGTAGGCGTCGGCGAGCACACCGGCCAGGACGGCGCCGACGGCGAAGCCGCCGTCGCGCCATAGTCGGTAGACGCCGACGGCGCGGGCGCGCCAGGTCGGGTGGGCGATGTCGCCCACGGCGGCCAGCAGGGTCGGGTACACCAGAGCGGTGCCCGCGCCGAGCAGGACGGCGGCCATCGCCCAGACGGTGAAGGAGTGGGCGGCGGCGATCAGACCCAGCGCGGCGGCCTGGATGAGCATCCCGGCGACGATGAACGGTTTGCGGCCGTAGCGGTCCGACGCCGCCCCGGTGGCCAGTTGCCCGAGCCCCCACACGGCAGGGTAGAGCGCGGCGAGGGCACCGATGCGGGTCAGCGAGAGGCCGGCGGTGGCGAACAGGATCGGGAAGAGGCCCCAGGCGAGGCCGTCGTTGAGGTTGTTGACCATACCCGCCTGGCTGGCCGCGGACAGGGCGGGTTCGCGGAAGCTGACCAGGGCGAAAACCTGACGGGTGGACAGCCCGCCGTGATGCGCGCCGGTGGCGGCGATGCCGGTGGCGGCCTCGTGGTGGGCGTGCCCGCGCGTCTCGCGTACGGACAGCGCGGACAGGCCGAGGCCGAGCGCGGCGTAGGCGGCGGCGAGCAGGAACGGGGCGGGCCGCAGCCCGTAGTGGGCGGCCAGGGCGCCGGTGGCCATGGCGGTGCCGGCGAGCGCGGCGTAGCCGGCGGCTTCGTTGAGTCCCATCGCGAGGCCACGGCGAGCCGGGCCGACCAGGTCGATCTTCATGATGACGGTGGTGGACCAGGTCAACCCCTGGTTGACGCCGAGCAGGATGTTCGCGGCGACGATCCAGCCCCAGGACGGTGCCCAGATCAGCAGGAGCGGTACCGGGATGGCGATGAGCCAGCCGGAGAGCAGGACGGGTTTGCGGCCGTAGCGGTCGGACAGGGTGCCGGCGAAGAAGTTGATGGCGGCCTTGGTGGCGCCGAAGGCGAGGATGTAGGTCAGCGCGGCGGTGTAGGCGCCGAGGTGGAAGG
>Ga0137373_10000851_pt1 | contig 32058 bp, 32 predicted proteins | sample SagtaG_5_FD_104912 | JGI IMG/M metagenome (GOLD analysis project Ga0137373, IMG submission 104912) | Vadose zone soil microbial communities from Sagehorn Ranch, Mendocino, California, USA - Sage1_R_80_16 metaG | ecosystem: Environmental > Terrestrial > Soil > Vadose zone | place: USA... | reverse complement strand
TTGGGATCGCTGGTGCGCTGGCGGTCGTAGTCGATCCAAGGTTCCAAGGAGCGAAGGTAGGCCAAAAACCTGCGCCTGTCGTTCGCGAGTTCAGGATGCTGGCGCAGGTCGACGTGGAAAGTCGAATAGGCCGGGTCCAACGCGACGGTGGCGCGGCACTGTCCAGGCGCCGAGTACAGCATCACGGCGGCACGGACTCCGGCTCGGCGCAGCTGCACATTGAGGGCGCTCGGGTCATGGAGCTGGTTCCAGCGAACGGTCACGTCCACGGTGCCGTCGGCGTTCCTGGTGACGGCGTAGGCAGCCATGAACGCTCGGCCGTGCGACCAGGGCAGCGGGATGACACCGGCGAGCGCGGTCACCGCCACTGCCGCAATCGCCGCTCCGGCAACCACCAGCCGGCGGATGCGGCGGCGGGACCGGTCGGGCCGGGCCAAGCCGCGGTCGTCGGCCGAGCTCAAGATCTGGGCCAGCACCACCAGCGCCTGCGGGTCGGTTTCCAGCGCCTCGACCGGCGTCGCGGTGGCCGGGTCGGCGTTGCGCAGCCGAGACAGTGCAGCCTCGAGGGTCATGCTCATGCTCTCACCTGGCCTTCCGGTCGTGGAGGCGAGACTGTTGCGGGTCGCTGGTCGCCTTGGGGCCCAGGGCCGGGTTCGGCCGCCGCCAAGCGGCGGGCGAAGCGGCGCCGGGCGCGGTGGAGCCGCACCTTGGCGGCCGTGCGTGAGCAGCCGAGCACGGCGGCTGCCTCGGGCAGGTCGAGCCGCTCCCATTCGGTCAGCCGCAGCACCTCCTGGTCCATCTCCGAGAGCGATTCGAGCACCGCACAGACCCATAGCTGCTCGGTGACCACCGCGGCGTGGTCACCGGCGACCGCGCGGTCCGCCGCGCAGTGGTCTCGGGCGTGCCTGCTGAGCCGGTCCCGGCGCTGCCTGGCCCGCAGTTCGTTGGCGATCACGTGGCGTGCGGTCGCGTACAGCCAGGCCCTGGGGTGGTCCGCCGGGACCTCGCGCAACCGGCGCCAGGCGATGAGGAACGTCTCGGCGACGACGTCACCGGCCGCGTCAGCCCCTACCCGACGTTGGGCGAAGCGCAACAGCTCCCCGTAGTGGCCCACAAAGAGCCGCTCAAAGCGAGATCGCGCCTCTGCCTCGGCCGAATGCGATTCCATGCACCGAAGATGTCCGCCGATGGGCGAACGGTTACACCCCGCGCACCATCCTTTCATGAGGCGAGATCCAGCTGTGAGGCCAGGCCCGGGGCTGCCGTGCTGGTCGAGCCGCTCGATCTTCCCACCGCCGGTCGTCCCTTGGGCATTGGAGGAGGCGGTACCGGCGCCTACCGGATTCCTTCCCCTAGTGCGGCGGGACTTCGGCCCGGGTTTCCCTCCACCGGCACTGTTGCAACTGGCGATCAGCTGCCTCGATATCCTCCACTGAGATCTCGGAACGCTACGAATGGCCCTCGCGATCGACCGCTTTGAGAAGCTCTCACAGGCTCAACATGGGCAGAGGCTCCACTTGGAGACTCGTCGGCCATGCACTTCGCCCAGATGCAACAGTGCCCTTGGCGGCATCACCCCGGCCAGCAGCACTAGCAGCTGGATGGAGCGGCACCCGATCAGGTAGGCAAGCTTCGGCAGCACGCAGCGGGCCTCCGAGCCGGTCAGCGGAGGCGCCACACTACCGCGCCACGCACCGTGCGAACTGCCAGCTCACAGGCCCTATTCGAGTTTGCGTACCCTACGCGTCTGGATGAGAAGAGACTCCACCCACGGACTCATCGGTGATGCGGTCTGCTCAGATGCAACAGTGCCGGGCCGCGACCGTGGGGAGGTATCACTCCGCCAGCGGAGCCGGACAGATTAGCTATCAGACGAATCGTTGCGGCCGAGAGCGCGCCCCGGCGACGATCCTTCCCGCCAGGCGCCGGGCGCGGCCGAAGGGGATGAGCCTCGTCGCCGACACCCTCCACGTCGGCGACGAGGCCGCCGCTCGTGGCGATCCGGATGAGCAGACGGCCGTGCGAGTCATCAGACGCTTCGTCCGACTGTCCAGCCCTATAGTATGGGAGGTTCGAATGCGTCGGATCTTGTATCTCATTGTCGCCGCTACGTGGGTGGCTTGCGCGGTTGCCCCGCGGACATCGTTGGCGGCAGAGGCGCCGGATCCCAATCCGAATCCGGCGCTGTTCGCGCAGGACGCGCACCCCTACGGCGCGAGCATGGCGACCTGGGGCGAGAGGGCGTCGCAGTGGATCTACGGTGAACCGTACTATCGCAGCCCGCTGTTCGATCAGACCGGCGCCAACTGCGGTGTCGATCAGCAGGGGCCGGTCTGGTACATCGCGCGAATCGCCGGGCCGCCTGTATTCAGCGGCACACGGCATTGCACCATTCCCCACCAGAAGGCGCTCTTTCTGTACATCGGGGCCGTCGTCGACGTCTACCCGTGCCCCGACCCCAACTTCCAGCCCGCACCGGGTCAGTCGCTCTACGACTTCTTGAGCGCCGACGCCAAGGCCATCATGGACACCGTCAATGAACTGGACGTCTCGCTCGACGGCCAGCTCCTCAACGACGTATTCAGCTACCGCTACCACTCGGACGATCTGTTCTCTATCACGGGCGACTTGAGCCTGCGGCTGGTCATGGACTCCTGCATCACCGGGCAGCCGCAGCCGGCGATCGTGGACGGCTTCTTCATGATGTTCAAGCCGCTCGACCGGGGCGAGCACGTTGTCCGGGTGCACGGGACCGCTACGGGTGGCGACGACAAGACATTCACCTATTTCTTGAAGATTACGTGAGGGGCCGACGGACCCATCCCGTGTGCAAATAGCTGACTGCCGTTGAGCGACGGGTTGGTGGTCGGACATCGCCTACCAGCCCGTCGCCGGGCTGCCTGCACCGGCGACCTCGGCGTAGCACGATGCATCGACCGAGCGACCGAGCAGGTTGCGGTCGTTTGTTGATTAGAGGGTATCCGAAATGCTGGTAAAGCGGGTGTTATTAACGTAGGTTGCGCTGAAGCAGCGTCGAGGTGACGCCGCCGCGTCACCGCTACCCGACCGACCTCACCGATGCGCAGTGGGCGCTACTGGCCCCGCTGATCCCCAACCCAAGCCCAATGGCCGCCCGGCCGTGCACAACTGTCGGGAGTTGGTTAATGCCATGTTCTAGATGGCTGCGCGCCGGCTGCGCCCGGTCGCGCGTATCCGCGCCACGGTCGAGCGGCTGCGCGCGGTCCGCGGCGTGGCCGAGATCACCGACCCGGTCACCATGCCCGCGCGCGAGCTGGCCGCCGGCGACGGCCGCGCCGGCTCGGCACCCCGCGCGCGTCATCGCGACTAACAGGAGGCTACCCATGTCCAGCGTGAATCCGCCTGACCTGTCACCACACATGCCGAACACATCGCGATCAGCGCCCGACCCAGCTGGGACGCCGCCGCTGCTCGGCAGCATGTGGGCTTCGTTGCGGGGTTTCTGGGACGACGCGCAGGGCTACCAGCGCCTGGCGTACCTCGTCGGTGTGGCGCTGATCGCCACCGGGCTGGTGCACGCCGGGATCTGGGCGGTGGTCGGCGGGTCGGCGAGCGGACCACTGTCGTGGCGCAAGCCGACGACCTTCGGGATCTCGTTCGGCCTGACCACGCTCACGCTGGGCTGGGTCGGCTTCTACCTGCCGGTCCGGCGGACGGCCGGCTGGGTGGCCGCGTGGCTGCTGGGTGCCTCCAGCACGTTCGAGGTCGTCTGGGTCTCGCTGCAGCACGCACGCGGGGTGCCCTCGCACTTCAACACCGCGACCACGCTCGACGACAGCCTGTTCATCATGGGCGGGGCGGCCATCGCCGTCACCATCCTGGTCACCGCCGCCATGACGCTGACGGCGGTCACCCGGACGACCGCGGCCCCGCCGATGGCCTGGGCGATCCGCTCAGGGTTGGTGGCGCTGCTGGCCGCCCAGGCCGTCGGCGCCTGGATGATCGCCCACGGCGTGGCGCTGGTGGACGCCGGCGCCGATCCCCGCACGCAGTCGATGAGCACCTACGGCGATGCGGGGGCGATGAAGGCCGCCCACTTCGTCCCGATGCACGCGATCCAGGTGTTCGCGGTGCTGGCGTGGCTGCTGTCGTTCTCCGGCCTGCCCCAGCGTCGGCAGTTGTGGCTGGTGGCGCTGGCGGTGGCCGGCTACGCGGTGCTGTTCGGCGTCGTGCTGCTGCGCACCGCCGACGGGCTCGAGCCGTTCGACCTGCGCAGCGCCTCCACGGCTGGCTATCTGATCGCGGTCGGCCTCCTGGCCGCCGTCGCTGTGGCCGTGGTCGTGAGCGTGGGTCGCCGCGTCGCCCCTCCCAGGAGCTGAGCCTCATCGACGCCGCTTGGGTCAACCCACACCCCCGGTTCGCAGCCGTTACGCGGCGCCGCTCGTGGCGCTGGACTCCGGTATCGCGCCGCCCGGCTACCGCGACGACCTGCTGGTCTCCCTCGGCCTTGCTGGCCGGCCGACCAGCGCCAAGGAGGTGTACGCCGCCGCGCCTGGCCACCGGCGTGGTTGCGCTGCTGGAATCGCACGCGGACAGGGTCACCCGGCTGCTGCCCAGGTTGCTGGCCGAGCGCACCAGCGGGCCGGTGTTCTTCGCAGATCGCCGCTCGCCCGCCTCCGGTATGCGGGCACGCGCCCTGGCCGACATCGACCCGGCCACCGACGAGGCCGGCTGTCCTGGGGCCGTTGGCAGCGGTACAACGGCTGCCGGCGGCGACCAGTCAACCATGGCCTGCAGCGGCGGGTGGTGGGGCTGGTCGACCAGGATGAAGCGCCGCAGGATCGCACGGGCGCTACGAACCTGGAAGTCGGCCCAGTGCGAGCCGCTCGGTCGGTTCGTCCAGGGCGACGACGGCTGCTGGCCCCCGCCGATCCCGAGGCCCGGCGGTCTGGATGCTGGACGCCCTGGCCGGCGCGGCCTGGGCCGCCGGCAGCCAGGCGCGCCGCAGCCAGGTCCGTCAGATCCTGCTGGCCGAGGGGATGCGCTGGCGGCGGACCCGGTCGTGGATCCGCAGCACCGACCCGGACTTCGTCCCAAACCAGCGGCCGTCCTGGCCTGCGACACCGACCCACCGCCCGAAACGACCGTGGTCTGCGCCGACGAGCTCGGCCCGGTGATCCCCACGCAGCTTCCCACCCGCGCCGGGCTGGACCGTCGACGGCCACTGGGTCAAAGCCGAGCTGGACTATGGCCGCGGGCCCGAGAAGACCTGGTGTTCGGTGCCCTGCACCCTTGTGATGGCCATGAGGTCACCCTGACTGGCCCGTCGCGCAACAGTGCCGGCTACCAGCGGCTGCTGGCCGAGGTCGAGGCCGCCAACCCGACCGGCTCGATCGTGGTGGTCGCCGACAACCTGTCCACCCATAGCAGCTCCTCCACCAGGCCTGGCTAGCCGACCACCCCCGCATCTGCCAGGTGTCCTCCCCACGGGGCGTGCTGGTTGATCCTGCAGGAGGGCTGGTGGCGCCTGTTTCGCCGTGAGGCGTGCCGGGCAGTCCTTCGCCAACCCCGGCGAGATCACCTGGCCACCCAGGTGGCGACCACGCAGCTCAACGCCCGCGCCCGCCCGTGGATCTGGGGCCGGCCACCGCCACCTCCCACGCTACCGACGCCGCATCCTCATCTACCGAATTTGACGAACGGAGCAGTAGGAAGCGGCGAGGCCGCAAACGGACCGGGATTACGCAGGGTTCCCCGAAGCGATGTCCAGAGCGGGAGCGCTGGCCGCCACGATGCTGGTGGCGAGCGGTGTGCGCTGGTACAGCACGCGACGCCCGGAACGCCACGACGTCACCAGCCCACTACGCCGCAGGACCGAGAGGTGCGTACTGACCGCGGGCGTGCTCTGGCCGAGTTCGCGCGCCAAGTCGGTCGTCGACTTCGGCAGCGCGACGCTGATGAGGATGGCGGCGCGGCTGCGGCCGAGGAGCGCACCCAGGGCGTCCTCACCGGTCACCTCCGCAGCGGCCGTCGGCCACAGCTCGCCGATCCCTCGGGGACCGTAGGTAATGCTCGGCGAGCCGGCCGTGCCCGGGTCGACCATGATGTGCGGCCAGGCAAAGACACACGGCACGAGCAACAGCCCAACGCCGCAGAGATCGTGTTCGGTGCTATGCCGCGAGCTGACGATCTGAATCGCGTGCTCGGCCAACTCGAGTTCCGGATGCAGATCCGAGAGCAGCGCTTCGATGCCGCCCCTGGCGAGGCGGGCCGCCCGGTAGGCAATATCGGCATCGAGGACGGCGCGAATCTGTCGCCAGTGCGGCTCGATGGCGACTCCCCAGTATTGCCACAGGGCGTCGGCGAGGTGCCTCGCGCCGCTAGCGCCATCGGCGACCAGCTGCTCTGCGGCCGGTGGCAAGTCGCCATGCCAGACGACCTCGAGATCCGCGCGCAACCGATCCGCTGGGCAGTCGGCGACCAACTTCAGCTGCTGCTCAATGGTCGTCGCGGGGTCGGTCGCACCGCCGAGGAGGAAACTGGCGACGTGCGGACGCGGCGCGGGGACGATGGCCCGCAGCAAGGCCATGTCGACGCGACGCAGGCCGTCACGCGCCATGTCGAACCAAGCGCGATGCAGGCGGTGGATGCGCCCCGAGTTGACCATGTACAGGCTCTCGGCCACCTCGGCGAGCGGCGAATAGGCAAATCGCATGCGCTCGAGGTCGGTCGCGCTCATCCGCAGGCGGATCATCGCGCCATCCTTGTCAGCTCGCCTGCAGCGGCCAGACGCACGCGTGCACACACAGCCATTCGCCGCCGCGCCGCTCGTAGGTGTCGATGTATCGGTTGCTCTTGCCGGGACGACTCTGCGTCCGCGCGGACGCGACCGCCGTGTCGCCATCCACGTGGATCGCCAGCTGGTCGATGACGAGCGTCGGCGCCGGGTTCTCCCGGAGATCCTTGATGTAGCGCTCCATCTCCCACACCTCGCCGGTGGCTCCATCGAGGTACGCGAAGGACGGCGAGAGGATCGGTTGCAGCATCTCCCACGAGCCCTGGCGACATGCCTCGATGAACCGCAGGTTACGATCGCCGAGAGCCTCCACGTCGTCCACCACAGCCTCCATGTTGATGTTGGGCCTGCGCGTGCCCGCACTCCGGAACAGCCTCGGGCGCGCCCCTGGATTCCTTCGCACATGCTCGCATTCCGCACGGACGGGCCTCAATGATTCGATCCTGGTGGAATACGTGGCCAAGGCTGCTGCGCGTTCACGCGAGTGGAGCGCGGCTTCACCGCGCTGCCGGTGGTGGACGCCAGCGGTAGAAGGCGCCGCGTCAGGCGCTGGCGGCCTGCTCGCTGACGCGCCGGCGGACGTCCTCCATGTCCACCGCCCTGGCCTTGGCGATCAGGTCCTCAAGCGCCGGCTCGGGCAGCGCGCCCGGCTGTGCGTACAGCACGACCCTGTCCCGGATGACCATCAACGTGGGGATCGACATGATCCCGAACGCGGCGGCCAGCTCCTGCTGCGCCTCGGTGTCCACCTTGCCGAAGACGATGTCACTGTGCCGCTGCGCGGCGCGCTCGAACACCGGCGCGAACCACCGGCACGGCCCGCACCAGGCGGCCCAAAAGTCGACAAGCACCATGTCGCTGCCGGTTGTAACCTCGTCGAAGTTGTCGTTGGTCAGCTCGACTGTCGCCATGACGACCACCTTTTCCAGTCCAAGAGATACCCCCTGGGCATGGGAACAGCCCCGAGCGACACTCCATTCCGCACCCTCCACTGCCGCCGATGGAACCAGACGGCGTCCGGCTGCCTGTTTGAGGTGTGAAGCGGCGAGCGGGTGGGAGGACGGGTGCGAGACAGCGAGGGCTTCGACGAGTTCTACCTGGCGTGCTACCAGCGGCTGGTCGGGCAGGTCGCCGCGGTCGTTGGGGACCTGGGGGACGCCGAGGACGCCGTGCAGGAGGCGTTTGTGCGGGCCTCCCGGCACTGGTCACGGATCCGCGCCTATGACCTGCCGCTGGCCTGGGTCCGCCGGGTGGCATTCCGCGAGGCGCTGAGCGGCCTTCGTCGTCGTCGCCGCCGGCTCGCCCTGCTGGTGCGGCTCGGCCCGCCGCCGGCCGTGCCGGAGCTGTCGGCCGACGGCGTGGACATGCACCGCGCCATGGCCCGGCTGCCGCTGCGCCAGCGTCAGGTGCTGGTGCTGTTCTACGTGGCCGAGCTGCCGGTCGAAGACATCGCCGCCCAGCTGCGCGTCCCGGCCGGCACCGTCAAGAGCCGGCTCGCCCGCGGCCGGGCCGCGCTGGCCGGGATGCTCGACGGTCGCGACCCCGCTCAGGCAAAGGAGACCCACCATGGCTGATCAGGAACTGCAAGCCAGGCTCACCGCCTACGCCGAGACATTTGCGGCTTCGACCCACGGGCCGGACCCGGCCGCCGTGCGCCGGCGAGGCCGCCGGCGCGCCCACCGCCGCGTCGCCGTGGCGGCGGTGGCCGTGGTCGCCATCGCAACCATCTCGGCTGGGCTTGTCTCCTGGCTGCCGACCCGGCCGGGCGGGGACGGCGCGGTGCCGGCGTTCCGGCCGGCGGGGCGGGAGCCTGGCGAGCCGCGCACCTTCCTCGGGATCGGCCGCAACGGCCGTGTCGCCGTGGTCGAGACCGCCACCGGCCGGCCGCGGCGCTACCTGACCCCCCCGCTGGTGCGCATACCGGTCCTGGACGCCGCCCATGGCATCGTCTACTACGCCGACAACGCCGACGCCTGTGGCAACGCCTTCCACCAGGTCGACGTGGCGACCGGGAAGGTGCGGCCGTTCCTGCCCGGCGAGCGGTTCGTCGAGGCGCTGGCCATCAGCCCCGACCGGACCCGGATCGCCTTCGCGCGGGCGGTCGCCCAGGAAAGCGGGAGCGGCGATGCTGTCAGTGTCGACTGCCACGACGGCGAGCTGGTCGTCGTCGACCTGCGCACCAACACCCGACGGGTCTGGACCGTCCCAAACAGCTCCCTCACCGACCTGGACTGGAGCCCCGACGGCACCCAGCTCGCCTACGGGCTGCAGACCAGAGACGTCGGCGCCAACACCGCCCGGGCCTACCTGCTCGACCTGACCACCGCCAACGGGCCTCGGCTGGCCGGGCGCCTGCTGGCAGCCCCCGGCCAGGACTGCCAGCTGCTGCCGCCACGGTTCCAGCCGGGTAGCGACCGGGTGGTGGTCGGCTCGACCTGCCAGCGCAACCACGACCAGCTGCTGGCATACGACCGGCACAGTGGCAGGCTGGCCGGCCGGACCACGCTGGCCAGCGGTCAAACCGGCGGAATCCTGCAGAGCATCGCCTTCGACGCCTCAGGCACCCACCTGCTGTTCACCCTTGCCCGCCGGCACGGCAAGGCCGAGGCATGGGTCCTGCGCGGCGACCGCGCCGTGATCGTCTCACCCGATTGCGACATGGCCGACTGGTAGCCGGCACTCTGGCGGCGGCACCCGCTGGTACCGGTAGCTGAGCCTTTCATACCTCCAGCCCGGTCTTGCTCCTGATCGTGGCCAGGGTGTTGTGGATGGCGCGCCCACCTGCGCGGCCGGCATTGGGTGCCGAGGCGACGATGGCGGTGCCGGCTGGCCCGATGACCTTCAGATGCCCGCCCGCCGTGCGCTCCACCTGCCCACCTGCTCGCTGCACGGCAGCGACGATCTCCTTTGCCTCCTTGGAGCGCCAGCGCTTCGGGGTCGCCTGCTTCTTCAGCGCCATGCCAGGTGATCCTCAGCCTCTCGGGACACTTCACGATCCCCATCGTGGACAGCGCACTCCCCGCTCGCAAGCCCCACGGGCGCTGTTGCATCTGCGATGAGCGCCCGGGCGGCGCTGGCGGGAGACCGCTACGCCAGCTCCAGGTACCGGCGGACCTCCCACTCGGAGACCTGCTGCCGGTACTTCTCGACCTCGAACCGCTTCATGACCAGGTAGTGCTCGATGAAGTCCTCTCCGAGCAGCTCCCGAGCGAGCGGGCTCCTTTCGAGGGCCTCGAGTGCGTCCTCCATCGTCACCGGGAGCTGCTCGAACCGCTCGGGGACCGCATACGCGTCCCCGGCGAAGGCCTCCGCCGGCTCGATCTTCTCCTCCACTCCGTAGAGCCCTCCGGCGAGGCAGGCCGCCATCACGATGTACGGGTTGGAATCGGCCCCGGGCATCCGGTGCTCCACCCGGGCCGTCGCCGGGGTCTCCATGAGCGTGCGGAGGCCGGTGGACCGGTTGTCGAAGCCCCAGCTCACGCTGCTCGCCGCCCAGGAGTACGGGGCGTTCCGCTTGTAGGAGTTCGGGGTCGGCCAGAACAACGCGCTGAGCTCCCGCATGGTCGCGAGCAGGCCGCCGACGTAGTGGCGCGCGATGGCCGAAGCGCCGTGGCTGGCGGCACTGCCGAAGAACACGTTGCGGCTCCCGTCCAGCTCCCAGAGTGACTGGTGGACGTGGCAGGACGAGCCCGCCCAGTCGCGCCGGGGCTTGGCCATGAACGAGGCGAGCATTCCATGGCGCGCCACGATCTCGCGCACGCAGTGCTTGTAGAAGAAGCCGTCGTCGGCGGCTCTCATCGCCTCGGAGTACCGGATGTTCAGTTCGAACTGCCCCGGCCCGCTCTCCGGGTTACAGGCCTCGATCCAGACGCCGGCTGCGGCCATGTTCCCCCTGATGTCGGCGACGACGCCCTCATCCAGGCTGCCGCCGTACACGCCGTAGGTGTAGGGGCGGACCCTGATCGGGTCGAGCTGGTACCCGGACTCCTGGAGCGACCGGAGATCTCCACGGAAGATGTAGAACTCGTACTCGAGCCCGAACCTGGCCTCGAACCCGGCCGACCGGGCTCGATCGACGACCCGACGGAGCACGGTTCGAGGAGCGATCGGCGCCTCCTCCCCGGACGCGAGGTGAAAGTCCCCGGTCAGCCCGACGGTGCCGTCGTGCCACGGGAAGTACCGGGCCGTGGCGAGATCGGGTCTGAGGAAGACGTCGCCGAACCCCAGCTCCTTCCGCGGGAAATAGGAGGGGAACTCGGCCCCGCCCGGCGGCTCGACCAGTTCCTGGCCCTCGTCGGTGTCTTCGGAATGGGTGATGACGAAGAGCACGTCGCTGAAGGGAACGCCATGGTCGGAGGCGCGCACCAGGTCCTCGACCGGTAGACGCTTGCCTCGCCAGATCCCGTGGGTGTCGGCCGCCCCCACGATCGCTGTGTGCACGCCGTGGTCCTCACACCATTTCGCGAACCCATCCGGGTCAGCCGGGACCGTGACCGCACGCATGGCTCTCATTCGGCCTCCCCCCTACCCTCGTGTCCCTCGAAGTCGGGCTGGAAGTTGAAGATGAACGGGTAGCCTCTCGGGACCACCTCGACGTCGAGCTGCGTGGCGCACCCGGGGCAGTAGAACTCCCGCAGGACCGTCCAGGATGGATCGGCCCTGCGCGGGCCCCGGTACACCAGACCATCTGACGCGTCTCGCTCGTGGACGAGCGCGGACTCCTTCCAGTTGCGCCGGTGGTCGCCGAACTCGTGACCGCACTCGCAGCGGACGGTCCGAGAGCCCTCCGGCCGCTGGACCACGTAAAGGTGCTCCTGCAGGCAGAGCAGGATCCGGTCGGTCCAGCCGAGCCGCTGCTGTTCCACGGCCAGCACCGTCTGGAAGCGACTTGCGTCCTTTTCGTGGCGCTGCAGCCCCCCGATCTCGTCGCTGGAGAGCCGACCCCGAAGGAGGTCGGCGATCAGCTCCCTCGGGTACTCCGGCATCACGCCATCTCCTGGGCCAATCGGTCGGGATCGGGCATCCGCCATTCCTCAGGCAGATCCCAGAACTCCCGGAAGGCGCTCTGGAACACCTCGGACGCCCCGAGCACGGCGTGGTACATGCGGGCCACGGGCGGCGGGAAGTCCCCGCACAGCACTCGCTCCCGCTCGCGGGCCTTGTATTGCTGGGCTGGGATCCCCATCCGCATGCGTTCCTCCCGCCGCGCGGCGCGCAGCCGTTCGGTCTCTTGGCGGTCGACCTCCAGCGTGTCGGGATCGACGGCGATGCAGTAGACGTTGCGAGCGGTCCACGGGGTGGTCACCTTGTTCTCGAGGTCCCGGCGGACAAGCTCTGGGTCGCGCTCGATCGGGTCCCCGAATCCGCCGCCGTCCCCGGTCATCGCCGTGAACAGGTCGCCGGGCCGAGCGGGCGTGCCCACTCGGTTGTGGCCGTGGACCAGCTCCCACGTGGCCGCCACCTGTCGGACGAAGTCCGGGGTCTCCGGATCCTCGCCCTCACCCGCGGGGATCGGCCTGCGCTCCTCGATCAACTGGCGGATGTTCGTCCGGCTCCCCACCCACATGTAGACCGCGCCAGCGGGATACCCGCCCATGAGCCCGGGCGCGGAGAAGATGGGAGCGGCGCCGAACCCGCCGACGTCGATCTCGTCGGTGCCCCAGACCTGGTAGAGCGACAGGACCCCGTTCCCTCCGCGGTACCTGCCGAAGCCGCCGCCGTCGATGTGGATCTCCCGACCGAGGTAGACGGGAGGCAGCACCTGCTCCCAGATCTCGGCGTCGCCCATCTCGCCCTCTGGGTTGAACTCGACCCCGGCCGTGTCCAGCCCGTCCGCCACCGCGCTGGCGAACAGCCCCGCCGCGGCGAACTCGAAGTTGTGGGCGCCAAACGGCCGCCCGTACTGGTCGACGCCGCCGGCGGTATAGGCGCAGGACAGCGCGCTGGTGGCGTGGACCTCCTCCCGGTACCCCTGGGCGTAGTAGGCTCGGCTGAGCGCCTGCCCCGAGGCGAGGCCCGCTCCGTAGGTGATCCCCCACAAGGCGGTGGGATAGAAGATGGAGGGCGGGTTCCCAGCGCTTCCCTCCGGGACCTTCAGGTCCACCACCATCAGCACGCCCTCGTTGTGCTTGAGGTCGTAGAACAGGTGCTGGATGAGCACGTTCATCACGAGGCCCTCGATCGTGGGGAGGGTCCCCTGGAACGGATGGCGGCCGGCTGGCGACATCCCCTGGTAGTCCAGGACCAGCCGCCCCTCCGTGCTCACCGTCAGCTCGACCGGACCGTGCAGCAGCGTCTCCTGCCGCGGCATGACGCTGCCCCGCCACCCCACTTCCCGGTACCGGCCGGGGAACAGCACGGTTCGCACCCGACGCTTCGCCGCCCGGCGGGTGTCCTCGATGTACTCCCGACAGGCCTTGCCGAAGTTGTCCGCGCCGAACGGCTCGATCAGGCCCTTGATCTCCTGGCGGATCATCTGGGTCCCGGTGATCTTGGCCCGGTTGTCGGTGAGCCAGAAGATCGGACTGCGGATCCCGCGCTCGACCAGGATCTCCAAGTCTCGCTTGATCCGGTCGTTCTCGGCGATCTTGACGCATGGCAGGAACAGACCCTCATCAAAACGGGACCGTGCGAAGGGGATGAACCCGCCGGGCTCCGAACCCCCGGTCTCCGGGGTGTGGGTCAGCCCGCCCGCCCAGGCCACGAGCTCCCCCTCCCAATAGATCGGCGTCACGATCATTTGGTCCGGGCAGTGCGCTCCCCCGATGTAGGGGTCGTTGTTGAAGTAGTAGTCCCCCTCGTTGAAGCCGGGGTCATCCTGGTAGTCGTTCTCGATCATCCACTTGATCATCCGGCTCATCGTGTGAATGTGGATGAGGAGCCCACGGGACAGGGCCACCGCGTCGCCCTCCGGCGTGTACAGGCCGAAGATGATCTCCCCCAGCTCGCGGCTCATGGGTGACGCGGACACCAGCCGCGCCACCTCGTGGGCGCTGGTCACCGACTGCAGGATCCTGGAGTACAGCAGCTCGAACGCGATCGGGTCCCCTTCCTTGAGATCGAGCCTCTCCTCGTACACGCCGAGCTCCGCCACGCGGCGGTCCCGCTCGTGCAGCCGATCCTTCAGCGATCCTGGGCTCACCGCTCCTCCTCCAGCCAGATGGTCCGGTACCCATCGAGACGGATCCGCCGGGCCGGCGGCACCACCAGCGTGGTCGTGGGGTCCTCGACGATGATCGGCCCCGACAGCTCGTTGCCCGGACGCAGGCGGCTCATCTCGTAGACGGCCGTCTCCTGCCAGCCCCCCTCGAACCACGCCGGCCTGAGCCTTTTGGCAGCGTCCTCTGGCGGCGCGGACAGCCCTGGGGCCTCGAACCGCAGCTTCGGCCGGATCTTCTCGGTGTAGGCCGCCAGGCCGACCTCGAGGATCTCGTAGCCGGCCTGGGGATACTTCGCGGCGACGGCGAAGACCCGGGTGTAGAGCTGCTCGAAGGCCTCGATCAGGCGGTCCCAGTCCGCCGGCGATCCGATCCGGTCGACCGGCGAGGTCACGATGAGGTCGTTGAGCTGGCGTCCGTACCGGATCATGGCGAGCGGACGGAACTGGATCCGGGCCCGATCGAAGCCCTCATGCTCCATCTGGCGGCTCCCCCGGACCCGCAGCTCCTCCCAGGCCTCCGAGATCCGCCTGCCCAGTGCGAGCTTCTCCTCGTCGGAGACGCGGGGTGGCACGATGACGTTCACCGCCCGGGTGTAGTGGTGCTCGTAGTCGGCGGACGCGGCCCCGAAGGCGGAGAACACGGCCGAGAACGGGAAGACCATGGTTCCCGCCAGCGACAGGCCCTTGGTGTAGTCGGCCACGTGCGACGGGCCCGCCCCGCCGAACGCCAGCAGGTGGTAGTCGGACAGGTCGAACCCCCGGGTCGCGATGAGCCCCGAGATAGCGTCACGCATCTTGGCGTCAGCGATGGTCCGAATACCCTCGGCGGCCTTCTCGATGCTCATGCCGAGCGGCTCGGCGATCCGCTCGCGGATGGCACGCCGGGCGGATCCGGCATCGAGGACGATTCGCCCGCCGATGAAGTAGTCAGGGTCCAGGTAGCCGAGCACGAGATCGGCATCGGTGACCGTCGGCTCGGTCCCTCCCCGTCGGTAGCACACGGGCCCCGGCTCGGATCCCGCCGACTGGGGTCCGATCTCCAGGCGACCGGTGAGCGGATCGATCCGCGCGATCGTGCCGCCGCCCGCGCCGATCGAGAGGATCTCGATCATGGGGACGCCCAGGAGCATGCGGGCCACCGCCGGCTCCCGGTTGACGTTGATGAACCCCTCCGAGACGAGCCCGACGTCGAAGCTGGTGCCTCCCACGTCGGTCGTGATGAGATTCTCGAACCCGTAGATCTCGCCGATGTACCGTCCCCCGATCACGCCGCCGGCCGGTCCGGACTGGATCGTCTCCACGGCCTTGACGTACACCGCGGGCGCGAGTCCTCCCGTGGACTGCATGATCTGGAGCTGCCCGCGGAACCCGCGCTCCTCCAGTCGGCCCTGCATGTCCTGGAAGGCCGCTCGGGCCAGGTCGCCGGTGTAGGCCTCCAGGATGGCCGTGTTGACTCGGGGCAGCTCCCGGATCATTGGCGACACGTCGACCGAGGTGACCACCTGGACCTGCCGGCCCCGCTCGCGGACCACGTCCCGGACGATCTCGGCCGCTCGCCGCTCGTGCGATGGATTGAGGAACGACCACAGCAGGCAGATGACGATGGCGTCCACCCTCGCCTCGACCAGCTCCTCCGCGGCGGCCCGGACGTCGTGTTCGTACAGCGGGATCACCTCGCGCCCGAGACTGTCGATCCGGCCGGTGACCCCGCGGATGAGGCGGCGGGGGACGATCGGGGAGTTGTGGCGGTGGGTCATGGGGTGCAGGCGCGCGGCCCGGTCCAGGTCCACCCAGGTCTGCTTGCCCCGCTCCATCAGGAGGATGCCCTCGAACCCGCTGGTGGTGATGAGGCCGGGCGTGCGCCCCGACCGGGTGAGGATGGCGTTGAGGACCACCGTGGAGCCGTAGCCGAGCACCTTGAGTGAGCGCAGGACCTCCTCGACCGTCATCCCCCAGCTCTCCGCCGCCGCGCCGATTGCGGCGAAGAAGCCCCTGGCCAGCTCCCCGGGCGTGGAAGGGGCTTTGCCCGTCACATACTCACCCTCAGCGTCGACGATGAACGCGTCGGTGAACGTCCCGCCCACGTCGATGTAGCAGAGCTCGGGCCGCCGACGTGACTCGATGCTCACGCGGGAACCTCCCTTGCCTCGTCCACAAACGACCGGAACAGGCCGTAGCTGGGGTCGTCCCGACCCAGGCACTCGGGATGCCATTGGACGCCCAGGCAGAACCGGGCCTCCGGCAGCTCCACGGCCTCGACCACGCCGTCCTCGGCCCAGCCCACCGGGCGCAGACCCCGCCCGATCCGGTCCACTCCCTGGTGGTGGATGCTGTTGACCGGGGCCTGCCCGCCGAGCAGGCTCCCCAGCCTGCTCTCCGGGTCGGTGCGCACGACGTGGGAGCCGCGGTCCCAGCGCTCGACGTCCCGGTGGTTGACCCGGCCATCGAGCACGCTCGGAAGGTCCTGCGTCAGCGAGCCCCCAAGGGACACGTTCAGCACCTGGATCCCCCGACAGATGGCAAGGATCGGGAGATCCCGATCGAGCGCCTCGCGCACCATCTCGATCTCGAAGCGATCCCGGTCGGGGTCGACCCCTTCGGTGCGTGGTCCCCGCTCCTGGCCGTAGATCGCGGGATCCACATCCCCTCCTCCGGTGAGCATCAGGCCGTCCAGCCGCCTCAGCACCTCTGGGCTCGGCTTGACGTGGACGGGGAGGATGACCGGTGCCGCCCCGAGACTGGCCACCATCTCGAGGTAGAGCTCCGGGACCGTCTCGTGCGGCAGCTCTCCGAATCCGCTCCTGGCCCGCTTGGGAATCGAGGTCACGCCCACCACCGGGATCATCGGACCGCCCTCCCGCGGTAGGACGGGTCCCGCCTCTCCAAGAACGCCCTGAGTCCCTCCAGGGCCTGGCCCTCGGTGAAGCACGACAAGATGGCCTCCACCTCGAGCCGCAGGGCGGGCTCCAGCCCCCCCTCCTCGCTCGATACCAGCAGCCGCTTGGACAGCGTCACGGCGAGCCGCTCCGCCTCCGCGACCTCCGCGCAGACTTCGACGGCCCGGCGCGCCATCGCCTCCGGCGCCACCACCTCCTGGACCAGGCCGATCCGCAGGGCCAGCTCCGCATCGACGGTCGCTGCCGTCAGCAGGAGCCGGCGGCCCCAACCCGCACCCACCAGGCGCGGAAGCAGCCAGCTCGCCCCGCTCGTGACCACCAGCCCGATCCGGGACTCGGGGAAGGAGAACGTGGCCTCGGTGGAAGCGATCCTGATATCGCACGCGCACGCCAGCTCGCACCCCGCGCCGACCGCCGGGCCGTTCACCGCGGCCACGACTGGCACCGGGCATCCACGGATCACCCTGGTGAGCTCCTGGATGCCCTCGACGAAACGGCGGAACTCCCCCGGCGTCGATCGCGCCATGAACCCCACGTCGGCCCCGGCCATGAACGCGCGGCCCGCTCCGGTCAGCACGATCGCCCGGACCGAGGAGTCGTCACCGAGCTCCCGGACCGCTCGGGTGAGCTCCTCCAGCAGCTCGGCGTTCAAGGCGTTCAGCACGTCGGGGCGCTCGGCGGTGAGGATGGCGAGGGCTCCTTGTCTGTCCAGGCCGAGCACCGTGGAGCTACCCACGGGCCACCCCCAGGATCCGTCGTGCCTCGTCCGGCGTGGCGGGCCGGCGCCCGAGCTCCTCGGCGATCCTGCGCGCCCGCGCCACCAGCTGGGCATTGGACGTGGCGAGCTCGCCGCGGCGGTAGTAGATGTTGTCCTCGAACCCCACGCGCATATGGCCCCCCATCGCCGCCGCCAGGGTGGTGAGGGGGAGCTGGTTGCGGCCGATGCCGGTCACGGTCCACCGACCCGGCCGCGGACGGTTGTGCAGCAGCGCCAGGAGATTCTCCGCGGAGGCGGAGATGCCGCCGCGCACTCCCATGACGAAGTTGTAGAGAGGGGGATCGTCGACCAGCCCCGCGTCCAGGAGCCGACCCACGGCGCCCAGCATGCCGATGTCGTAGATCTCGAGCTCAGCGCGGACACCGTCTTCGCGCATCCGGTTCGCCAGCGCCTCGATGAGCCGCGGGGAGTTGTCGAAGACGTCGTCGCCGAAGTTCATGCTCCCGCAGTTCAGGCTGGCCACCTCGGGGGCCGCGTCGAGGACGCGGATCCGCTCCCGCTGGCTCATGCCCACCTCGGCGCCCGTCGACATGCCGATGACGACGTCGGTCCGGTCCCGGGTCAGGCCCGCGATCCGCTTCAGGATCTCGGGATCGGTGGTAGGCCGGCCATCGTCGTTCCGGGCGTGGACGTGCACGGCGGAGGCGCCCTCTTCGGCCGACCTCACGATCTCCTGGGCGATCTCCTCCGGAGTGATGGGGAGATGCGGCGTCTGGGACCTGGTGACCTCCGCCCCGGTCGGCGCCACCGTGATGACCACTGGTTCGGTAGACCAGCTCACGCCTGGTACTCCTCTCCTGGTGCCTAGATGGCGGCCTCCGCCCCCAGGGCCGCCGAGACGTCCTGAGCCGTCCGCACGACTCGGCCGAAGTTGAAGTGAAACGCCCGCAGCGCGGCGTCGTGGGCGTCCTCGTCGTAGTCGGCGGTTCCCTCGTCAACGATCACGCAGGCGAACCCGCGGTCGGCGGCGTCGCGCGCCGTGGTCTCCACGCAGCAGTTGGTGGAGATCCCCGTGATGATGAGCGTCCGCACCCCGAGCTCTCTGAGGACCTGCTCGATCGGCGAGCTGTTGAACGCGCCGAAGGTCGTCTTGGCGATGACGGTCTCGTCGGGGAGCGGCTCGATCTCCTTACGGATGGCGAACGCCGGGTTTCCCGCCCAGAAGATGTCAAGCACCCCGCTCTCGTGCTCGAGCTGGCGGATCCACCGCCTGAGCCGGTCGGGGACATCGCGGAGGTCCCGGTACTTCGAGCCCAGCGTCAGGTATACCACCCGCAGGCCCCGTGACCGGAAGAACTCCAGGAGCCTGCGGATCGTCGGGATCACGACCTCCTCGTTTCGCTTGTTGAAGTAGTCCATGCAGCCGGGGTCCAGCTTGTCCAGGGCCAGGTTGAACCCGTGGTCGGGCGAGGCGTCGTGGTACTGCATGTCGATGATCAGCAGGGCCGTCTCCTGCGGGCGCATCGGGATGGGCTGGACGAAGGTCCTGCCATAGTCGAAGAACCGCTCACCTGCCATCGGCTTCCCCTCGTGAAGCCGCTGGCTCCAGCCCGGGCGGGCGCTCCCCCAGGTAGGTTCGGAACACCCTCCGGCTCTTGTGCTCGGTGCCGAGCCCCAGGCGGCCCATGGGGACGGCCCGGACCGAGCATCGGCACTGCAACCGGGCGCGGACCGTTTCCTCGACCCGCCGAGCCAGATCGGGAGCGGGGTCGTGGAACTCGACGACGAGCGGGATCGGCGGGATCGGCGTGGGGTCGTCGAGGAGGACCGCGAACGCCCCGTGTCCCACGGCGAGCTCGCTCAGCACGGCCTCAATCGCCTGTGGGAACACGTTGACGCCTCTCACGATGAACATCGAGTCCGCCCGCCCCAGCAATCTGAAGCGAGGGGTCGTCCGACCGCATGAGCACTCCCCGAGCATCCGGACCACGTCGCGGCTCCGGTACCGGACGAGCGGAGTGGCCTGGCGGCGAAGGTGGGTGTAGACGATCTCTCCTTCCGCGCCGGGCTCGGCCGGGACCGGTTCGCCGTTGCCGGGATCCACCAGCTCCCACCACAGGGCGTCGGGCGCGGTCATGTGGAAGCCGTCCCTGGCCTCGCACTGCCCCGCGAAGGTCGGCCAGACCTCCCCCAGGCCGTACGCGTCGCCGACCTCGGCCCCCCACATCGCCTCGAGGGACTGGCGGATCGAGGGGACGTCGCCTCCCGGCTCTCCTCCAACCACCACCAGCCGCAGGCCGAGCGTCCTCGGATCGACCCCCCGGCGTCGCGCCACCTCGGCGAGGTGCCTCGCATAGGACGGGGTGCAGAACATGGCCGAGGGACGAAGATCCCACCACAGATCCAGCACCCGCTGGCTCTGGCCGATCCCGATCGGCACCATGGTCGCGCCGATCCGCTCGATGGACAGGTGATCGGCCAAGCCGCCAACGTACAGGGCGTAGTTGAGGCAGTGGAGCAGCACGTCGTCCTCGCGCACCCCGGCGGCCCAGTAGGCGCGGGCCCCCACTTCGCAGGACAGCTCGAGGTCGGCGCGGGTGAACCCGATGGCGAGCGGCCGGCCGGTCGTCCCGCTGGTCACGTGGAGCCGAACGATGTCGGTGAGGCCCGCCGCCCGCATCTCGCCGAAGGGCGGGTCCACCGCCTGGGCCTTCCGGAGCTCGTCCTTCGTCGTGAAGGGGAGCTCCGGAAGGTCCTCGGGACCGAGGTCGGGGCCGCCGCCGAGCTTGCGCCGGTAGAACACCGACGCCGCCCGGACGTAGCGGAGCTGCTCGACCAGGAGCCGGCGGGCCGTGCGCTGGGCCTCCTCCCGCTCGGCCAGCTCGACGGCGGAGAACGGGCGCTGGCTCATGCCCGGAACGATGTCGCTTCCCCGCCGCCCGTCGGCTCGGGCTCTCCTCCCGCCATGAGGGACCCCACGCGAGCAATGGCGTCAGGCCGGGACCGCCGCAGGTAGAAGAGCACGCCAACCCCGATGACGAGCCACCCGATCAGGTACAGGGGGAGCGTCCTGTACACCCCGGGCGGCAGCGGGCTGACCGTCCGGTACAGGGGGTAGGCCATGAGCGCGGCCGCGGCCAGCGGGATCACGACGTGTGTCAGCGGGTTCACAGTGGGGAACGCCCGCTTGTCCCGAAACGCGGTGAAGATCAGCCCGATGGCGGTCAGCCCGTACAGGACCAGGAACGCGATCGAGATTAGGAACCCGAAGTAGAACCACACGTTGAACGCACCGACCGAGAAAGCCAGCGGGAACGCCAGCGCGACCGCGACCACCGTCATGAGCGCGATGGAGACGTGCGGGGTGTGATGCCTGTGGTGGGTCCTTCCGAACACGTGAGGCACCACGCCCTCTCGACCCAGCGCGTAGATGACCCGGATCCCGGCGTTGAACGCTGTCTGGGAGAACGCGAGGATGCTCGAGAGGGCCGCGAGGACCACGAAGGTCAGCCATACCTTGCCGCGCCCTTCTCCGAGCGTGAGCAGCGGCGCGGGGTCCTTGGAGAACTTGGCGAAGTCCCCGTAGCCGATCAGCAGCGCGTAGGCCGTCAGGATGTAGAAGGCCTGGGTGATGAATCCCGCCCAGACCATGCCGCGCCCGATGGTCCGCCGGGCGTCCCGGGCCTCTTCCGACATGGTGGAGGCCTCCTCGAACCCGACCGACGACAGCACGCCGAACGTCATGGCCAGCCCGATCGCGGCCCAGCCTCCTGGTGAGGACGAGGGAAGGAAGGGCTTGGACGTGAATGCGCTCACCCCGGCAGGGTGATCCCCCCAGACGTAGGCGGCGAAGACGAACGCTACGATCAACTCGAAGGCGAGCAGCACGAACGCGCTCCCGACGCTGGTGCGGATGCCGAAGTACGCCAGGACGCTGGTGTAGGCGATCGCCGCGAGGGAGAAGATCCACCACGCGATCTTCACTCCGAAGATCGTCTCGATGTACTGCTCGCCCCATCCCCCGAACACCGCGAAGCCTGCCGCGGCGAACACCAGGTAGGACCCGGCGAACAACCATCCGTAGACGAACCCGCCGTTGTTACCGAAGGAGCGGACCGCCCACGCGTAGAGTCCACCAGCGCTGGGGTAGTGCCTGGCGAACTGCGAGAAGCACAGACCCAGCAGGACAATGCCGACGAGACTCACCACGAACGCCAGCACCAGGGCCGGGCCCGCGAAGCTCGCCATCGGGCCGTAGTTGAGGGCGACGACGGACATGGGCCCAGTGGCGGCGATGGCCACGATCAAGACATGACGAGGGGTGAGGACGTTTCGCCTGAGCTCACCTGCCCCCGCCACGCGCTCACCGGACGCCGCGACCTGCGGCGCGCCCGCCGCGCCGGTCCTCGACACCGGCGATCCGGCCCCTGATACGGGTGACGTCGAGTCTGTCATCTTAGGCACCTCCCGCCAGGACTCCACGTAGGAACAGGTCGGTGTAGATGTCCGCGACCCGCTCGAGGGAGAGTCGACCGTGCGGCCGATACCACACGGCAACCCCCGTGCACATGGCCATCAACGCGAAGACGGCCAGCTTTGCGTCGGGGACCCGGAACCGGCCCTGCTCCGCGCCGTCCCGGAGTACCTCGGCGAACAACTGCTCGTACCGATCCCGGGTCGCCACCACGGCGGCGTAGTTCGCCGGCGCCAGCGCCCGCAGTTCGGCGTCGACGACGAACGCCTCTTCCCTGCGCTTGGCATGGAACAGGATGTGGGCCCGGATGGCCGCTCGAAGCCGTCCCTCGGGATCCGCGGCCTTCGCGATCGCCCGCTCCACCGTCGCCATGAGGTCGCTCATGGTCCGCCGCATGATCTGCATCAGCAGATCCTGCTTGCTCGGGAAGTAGTAGTAGAGCGAGGACATCTGCAGCCCTACTTCGCCTGCCACGGCCCGCAGGGACGTCCCGTGGTACCCGCGCTCGAAGATCAGCCGAACGGCAGCGTTGTAGATGCTCTGCTCGGTGATCCGAGCCGGCTCCCCCGTCGCGGCTGCTGACGCCGATTGCATCATCTGCCTATCGATCGTTCGATAGATACGGCCGCAACAGGTTAGGATCGGGAGCCGTCCTCGTCAACTCGTCAGCTCGTCAGCGACCGGTCGGCGCGAGCCGGCCATGGCGATCGAGGATCCCGAGTACCCGATCGATCGGGAGCTCGTGGAGAACGTGCCCCACCCGCCCGCGGGTGGTCGTCGCGGTGAAGAGTGCGTTGGCGACGGCCTCCTCCACGGTCTCGATCGCCCCGACGAACAGCGGATCGAAGACGCTGGGGAGGTGCCAGAACGCCCCGTCCAGCAGGGCCCGGACCTGGAGGGTCGAGTCCTCGGTCTGCCGCGGGACCACCTGGGCCGTGGAGAAGGCGATGAGCAGCTCGCCCGATCCGTTCGCACCTATCGACCCGCACCTGGCAAGTCCCAGCCCGCCCCGCGCCGCGAGGCGGCGGAGCTGGTGAGGGAGCATCGGTGCGTCGGTCGCAAGAACCACGATGCACGAGCCTTCCCCATGACCCGCGGGCAGGAGGTCGGAGATCTCCCGGCCCACTGGAACCCCCTGGACGAGCAGGTCTGGCCGTGCCCCGAAGTTGGTGCACACCAGGGCACCCACGGTGAAGCCTCCCTGCTCTGCCGGCAGCACGCGCGAGGCCGTTCCGATTCCTCCCTTGAAATCGAAGCACTGCATCCCCGTGCCCGCCCCGACGCAGCCCTCGGCGACCTGCCCGTCCCCCGCACGCTCCAGGGCCTCGAAGACGTGCTGGTCGGACAGCGGAAAGGACCTGGCATCGTTCAGGAAGGAGTCGTCGCACTCAGTGACCACGGGCATGAACACGTCGTCGGTTCCCTGGGAAGCGTCGTGGCCGGCGATCCAGCGGGCGGTGGCGTCGTAGGCACGTCCGATGGCGAGGCTGGAGGTGATCACGACCGGTGAGTGAAGGAGCCCCCACTCGTTGATCTGGTTGATGCCGATCAGCTCGCCGTACCCGTTCAGGACGGAGGTTCCGGCGTACACGCGGTCTCGCCAGGGCGCCCCTGCATGCGGCCAGATCACCGTCACGCCCGTGCGCACCGCCTTCGCGTCGGCCGTCTCCTCCCGGCTGACCGTGACCTGCCCCACCCGGACACCCGAGACATCGGTGATGGCGTTGCGCCCACCAGGGGGGAACCGGCCAAAGCTCAACCCATAACGGCGCGCCCTCATCCGCTCCATGCTTCACCTCCGGGCTCGACTCCGGGCCGAAGATGCTACCGCGCGCCGTCGCAAGCGTTGGGGGCCCAGCCATTGCCAGACCGGCGAGCACGCCAGAGCCTATTGACAATACTATTGTCAATATGACAACTTTGTTGACAAGGAGGCCACATGCCCGACCAGGTCACTGAGCTGCTCGACGAGGTGCGGATGCTGTTCCACCTCGCCACCCAGGTCGCCGAAGACCTGCACGCCACCGAGCCGATCACGGTCAGCATGCGCGCGGTGCTGGAGCTGCTGCAGCGCACCGGACCGGCCACCGTCCCAGCCATCGCCCGCCGCCGCCACGTCACCCGCCAGCACATCCAGACCCAGGTCAACGCTCTGCTCGTCCAACGCCTGGTAGCGGCCGAGGACAACCCGGCGCACCGGCGCTCCCCACGTATCGCCCTCGCCCCCGCCGGCGCCCGGATGATCCGGCGCATCACCGACCGTGAGCGGCGCTTCCTCGCCCGGCTCGACCCGCCCCTGGACCCACAAGAGCTCGCCCACGCCCGCCACACGCTTGCCACCCTGCGCACCGCGATCGGAGCAGTCCATGAGCAGCAGCGGTCTTCGCGGCAGGCTTCGTAGCCGCATCCTCGGCCAGTTCCGCCACCCTACCGGCGCCGTGGGCGCGCTCGCCGGTGTCGTGATGGCCCGCCGCGACAGCAACCAGCGGCGCAACGCCTGGACAGTCCAGCTGCTGGACCTCCAGCCAGGCGACCACGTCCTCGAGATCGGCTACGGGCCGGGCCTCGCCGTCCACCACATCGCCCAGCTCGCGCCCCACGGCCAGGTGGTCGGCATCGACCACTCCCAGGTGATGCTGCGCCAGGCGCGGCGCCGCAACCGCCGCGCCGTGGCGTCGGGCCGGGTGCGACTGCTGTGCGGCAGCGTGGCCGACCTGGCCGGCTGGCCGGCCACCTTCCACAAGGCGCTCGCCGTCAACGTGCTCGGGTTCTGGCCAGACCCGGTCGCGGTGCTGCGCCAGGTCGCCGGGGTGCTGCTGCCCGGGGCCAGGATCGCGCTGACCACGCAGCCCCGCGGCCGCGGCGTCACCAACCAGCACACCCACCAGGCCGGCGAACGCATGGCGGCGGCGCTGCGGGAGGCGGGTTTCACCGACATCCAGGTGCACATCCTCCCGCTGGAACCCGTCGATGCTGCCTGCGCCGTGGGCGTATGGCCCCTCAGTGGTGGCGGGACGCTGGGACCAGTGGCTCCGTCATAGCGACCTCTCGCGATTGCCGACTATTGCCGTGCCAGGTTCGGCGCCGCTTCACCCAGCACGTACTTCTGGGTCTTCCCTGCAGAGGCTGACAGGCACGGACGGTGCCCCTGCAGCTCATCGGGCTGCACGGCCTCGCCCCTGTCACCTGGAAGCGCGAGCCTTTGTACACAGGGCACGGAAGACTATGCTGCGCCTGACGTCAAGACGCGGCGCAGCGTGGAATGAAGGGGTGCATCCGTGACCGACAGCTCGCTCACCTCCGGCGACCCGCAGATCGAGTCCCGGCTCGACACGAGCGTGGCGCATACCGCGCGGGTCTGGAACTACTGGCTGGGCGGCAAGGACAACTACCCGGCCGACCGGGAGGTCGGTGAGCAGATCCTCCAGTTCCTGCCAAACATGCGGACCACCGCCCGCGCCGACCGGGCCTTCCTCGGCCGCGCTGTCCGATACCTGGCCGGCGAGGCCGGGATTCGCCAGTTCCTCGACGTCGGCACCGGCCTGCCCACCGCGGACAACACCCACGAGGTCGCCCAGGCCGTGGCGCCGGAGTCGCGGATCGTCTACGTCGACAACGATCCGCTGGTTCTGGTTCACGCTCGCGCCCTGCTGACCAGCACTCCGCAGGGCGCCACCGACTACATCGACGCTGACCTGCACGACCCCGACAAGATCCTGCAGGAGGCCGCCCGGACGCTGGACTTCACCCAACCGGTCGCGCTGACCCTGCTGGGCGTGTTGAACTTCATCCTCGACGACGACGAGGCGCAGGCAATCGTGAACCGGCTACTCGATGCGGTGCCGTCCGGCAGCTACCTGGCGATCGCCCACGCCAGCAACGAGGTGAACGCCGAAGAGGCGGAGGCGGCACGGCAGTTCTGGAACGAGAATGCCAAGCCCCCGATCACCTTCCGCGCCGCGCAGCAGATCACTCGTTTCTTCGACCGGGTGGAACTGCTCGATCCCGGTGTGGTCTCGTGTTCACGTTGGCGGCCCGCGCCCGACGACCTCGGCGCTCCCGAAGTGGATCAATTCTGCGGTGTTGGCCGACTCGCAGGGTAATTCTGACTTTCGCAAGATCCATCGCAACCTACAGAGGTTCGCGCTTCCCCGTGACAGCGTCCAGGCGCTGCATCCGTCTCATCTGCAGGGGCGCCGTCCGTGCCTGTCACCGGAACGGGCGATCCTCTTGTATGGCAGTCTTTGGGAGTTCAACGCTCGGCGCCTTGGACATCCGAGAGCCGGCGCTCACCCGGGCATGCAAGGCAACCCGAACCCACCCGGATGAGCTGGACGGCCTCCTCGGGCTGGGCGGCAATGTCCGGCTCGGTGGCGATGGCTGGCTGCTCGGCGGGCGCAGCCTGGGAGCTTGCGCGCACCCCCCGCAGCAGGACCGTAGCCCCCACCGCGATACCGACCGCGACGGCGGCGCTGATCGTGGCGGTCACCTGCAGCCCCTGGGTGAACGCCGCGCGGGCGGCGGCAAGCAACGCCGCGGCGACCCCATCGGGGAGCTGGTGGGCGACGCCGACGGCGCCGCCGAGGGTGTCACGGGCGGCCGCTGCGGCCGCGCTGGGGACACCGGCCGGTAGGGTGTCGGCCAGCTCACCGCGGTAGACGGCCACGCCGATGCTGCCAAGGATCGCGATGCCCAGCGCGCCGCCGAGCTCGGCGCCGGTCTCGGAGATCCCCGAGGCGGCCCCGGCCCGCTCGGGCGGGGCGGAGCTGACGATCAGGTCGGTGGTGGCGGTGAACACCGGCGCCAGCCCCAGCGACACCACCAGCGACGCGGCCGCGAGGATCGCGAGGTCGGCGTCGGCGGAGCCACCGACCTGGGTGAGCACCCCAAGACCGACGGCCGCCAGTGCCAGCCCGGCGCCGATCACCCAGGCCGGGCGGATGTGGCGCAGGATTCGGGGAGCCAGGTTGGACCCCACCACCAGCCCGCCGGCCGACGGCAGCGACCACAGGCCCGCCCGCAGCGGCGACAGCCCGAGCACCAGCTGCAGGTACTGCGCGACGAACAGGAAATAGCCGACCACGATGAAGATGCCGAGCAGATTGGTCGCCAGCGACGCGGTGAACGCCTGGGTCCGGAACAGCCGCAGATCGATCATCGGGTCGGCCAAGGTGAGCTGCCGGCGCACGAACCCGACCCCGACCACCAGCCCGGCCAGAACCGATGAGGCAGCCAGCCAGCCGAGCCCGTCCTGGGCGATCAGCTTCAGCCCCAACACCACCGCCAGCACGGCGGCCAGTAGCATGGCCGCGCTGACCAGGTCCAGCCGGCCAGCACCCGGGTCACGGTACTCCGGGAGCAGCCGCGGTCCCAGCACCAGCAGCAGCGCCATCACCGGCACCGCCAGCAGGAACACCGAGCCCCACCAGAAGCGTTCCAGCAGCACCCCACCGAGCACCGGCCCGACCGCGCCACCGACCGAGAAGCTGGTGATCCACACGCCGATGGCGGTCGAGCGCTGGCGCGGGTCGGCGAACATGCTGAACAGCAGCGACAGGGTCGACGGTGCCAGGGTCGCCCCGGCGATGCCCAGCAGCGCGCGGGCGGCGATCAGCATTTCGGGGCTGGTCGAGCGCGCGGCGAGCACCGAGACGACCCCGAACGCGGCGGCGCCGGTCAACAGCAGCCGGCGGCGGCCGATCCGGTCGCCCAGGGTGCCCATGGTGACCAGGAACCCGGCGACCATGAACCCGTAGATGTCGGTGATCCACAGCAGCTGGGTGCTGCTTGGCCGCAGGTCCGCGCTCAGCGACGGCACGGCCAGGTGCAGCACGGTCAGGTCCATGGCGTACAGCACGCAGGCCAGGGCGAGCACCGCCAGCCCGATCCACTCGCGCCGCCCGGCCCGCGTGGCAGCAGGGGCGGTCACGTGCTCAGTTTCCTGGTCGATGGGTCCATGAGCGTTCTCCCGCTCCCTGTCGCGGCACGCTTCGCCGCTCGTGACCTCAGCGGCCGGTCGTGGAGCTCTGGTGGATGGCGTGGGTGGGGTTTCCATGGCGGATCATACGGTCTTGCCGTGACAGCCAGGGTCGAGCAGGCCAGGCTCGGCGGCGGTCGGTGCGGTGTCGCTCTCACCCGCCTCACGGCCGACTCGCACCACGGAGAGCTGGGTGAGGATGCGACTGGTTACCTCGGCGGAGGATGCTTTCGCCCGACACCACAGAATTCATCCACGTCGCGCCTGCCGTGGTCGCTGGGGTCGGGCCGCCACCGCGTGGTCGACACCACGCCAGGCTCCAGCAGCTCCAAGCGCTCGAAGAACCGCGCGATCGCCTGGGGGGTGCGGAGGGTCATCGGGGGTTTGCCGAACTCGTTCCAGTGCCGTACGGCCTCGTCCATCGCGGCGCCGGTGATCTCGTTGGTGCTGTGGGCGATCACGAGGTAGCTGCCGGAGGGTACAGCGTCCAGCAACCGGTCGACGATCGCGTACGCCTCGCGGTCGTCTGTTATGTGGATCAAGACTCCCAGCAGCATGACCGCCACCGGTTGGGTGAAGTCCAGCGTCCTCGCGGCCTCCCGCACGATCTTGTCGGGGTCGTGCAGGTCGGCGTCGAGGTAGTCGGTCATGCCCTGGGGGGTGCTGGTGAGCAGGGCGCGGGCGTACGCCAGCACGAGGGGGTCGTTGTCGACGTAGACGATGCGACACGCCGGGGCGACTTTTTGCGCGACTACGTGGGTGTTGTCAGCGGTGGGCAGGCCGGTGCCGATGTCCAGGAACTGGCGGATCCCCGCCTCACCGACCAGATGCCGGACGACTCGGCCCAGAAACGCCCGGTCGGCGCGGGCCAAGCGGACGATGTCCGGGAACATCTCAGCGATCTGGTCACCGACCCTGCGGTCGACAGGGTAGTGGTCCTTGCCCCCCAGCCAGTAGTTCCAGATCCGAGCCGAGTGCGCCACGCTGGTGTCGATCTCCTTCATCTGCCGCCGTCCTCCCTTTGAGCGCTCCTGGAGATTATGACCATGCCCTCCCGCATCTGCCCCACGTGCGCCAACATGGAGGCGAAACGGCCAGCGGGCTGGGAACAGCCGTCATCCCCCGGAAGGGGCGGGGTAGGACGGTTCGACTTGCGCTCGTGGCGGAACAGGGAGACCTGCCCTGGATGCTGCGACCGGCTCATCGAGGCGGGCCTGGCGATGCACCTCGCTGGCGCAGCTACACGCCTTCGTACCGGTCACCTTGGGTGCCGAGCGCCTGGGCGATGGCGACCCACGTCCGGGCATGGGCGGCCTTCACCTCGACTCTGCGCAGGTGCTTTTCGATGTCGACGTTCGAACGGCCCTCCTCCGCATCGATCTCCTCGTAGAGCCGCTCGGAGAGGCTGACCGCCTCGTAGGCCCGCTGCATGGCCTTGTCCCAGGTCAGCTCGTTCCACGGCGCCATGGCGTTGGCCCCCTTTTCCGTCGGTCAGCAGCCACTGGTGGCTCGTGGCCGCCGCTACCACGCCACCGTAGCCCACCCGGGCGCCTCGCACGGCGCGTGACCGTGACACGGCGTCGCCCGGCTACCGTGCAGATCCTCGGGGGCACCGCCTGCCACGGAGTACACTCGCTGCGACCGGGGGCTCCATGCTGGCGCCGAGACGGACCTCTCCTGTTCCACGATGGACACTGTGAACGTTCCGTTGCCTTGCGCCGGCGGGTCCATAGGTGCCGCACCTCCAAAGCGCTTCGCACCGTCGGTGGTCTACGCCCGAGTGGAGGCGGTCTTGATCCGCAGAGCCCTCGTCAGCGTCGCGACAGCGGCGGTGACCGTGCTGTCCGCGGCCGCCGTGAACCAGGTGTTCAGCCCCCAGCAGCACCTGGCCCTGCATGACACGAGGTTGAGAAACAGGCACCAAGCGTCAAGCCAAGGAGACTCCTGTGCCAACCGCTGTGCTTCCAGGCGCCACGGCGCCGATCTACCTGTGGGTCCGCCCTGAGGAGGTGGAAGAGCAGGCGCTCGCGCAACTCCAGCGGATCGCCGCCCTCCCGTGGGTGTTCCACCATGTGTCGGTCATGCCGGACGTGCACTTCGGCAGGGGCGCTACCATCGGCTCGGTGATCGCGATGCGGGATGCGGTCGCGCCGTCCGCGGTCGGTGTCGACATGGGCTGCGGCATGGCCGCCATGCGGCTGGACCTGCGCGCCGAGGACCTGCCCGACGATCTCGGGCCGATGCGGGCGGCGATCGAGGCGGCGGTCCCGGTCGGCTTCGCCATGCACCCCGAGCCGCTGGAGGACGAGGACCCGCTGTGGCGCGAGTTCCGCCAGCTCAGCGGGCCGGTGCAGGACCTGTTCGAGCGTGCCCGGCGGCAGCTCGGCACGCTTGGCGGCGGCAACCACTTCATCGAGCTGTGCCTGGACACCGACGGCGGGGTCTGGATCATGCTGCACTCCGGGTCGCGCAGGGTGGGGCTGGTGCTCGCCGAGCACCATATGGAGGTCGCGCGCGGGCTCGCGCACAACGCGAACCTCCCAGACCCGGACCTGGCAGTGCTGCTCGCGCAAACGCCGCAGATGGCCGCCTACCGGCGCGACCTCGAGTGGGCGCAGCGCTACGCCGCGGCCAACCGCGAGGCGATGCTGCGCCTGGTGCGCGGCGCCATCGCGACCACGCTCCGGCGCGAGGTCCCAGTGCTGCGCACCGTCCGCTGCCACCACAACTACGTCGCCGAGGAGCTCCACTACGGCGAGATCGTGCTGGTGACCCGCAAGGGCGCGATCCGCGCCGGCGCCGGGGAGTGGGGGATCATCCCCGGCTCGATGGGCACGGGCTCCTACATCGTCCAGGGTCTGGGCAACGCCGAGTCCTACGAGTCCGCCGCGCACGGCGCAGGCCGCCGGATGAGCCGCAACAAGGCGCGCAAGACCTTCTCGCCCGCCGACCTGGCCGCCCAGACCGCCGGCGTCGAGAGCCGCAAGGACGCCGCCGTGGTCGACGAGATCCCTGGCGCCTACAAGGACATCGCCGCAGTGATCGCGGCGCAGCGTGACCTGGTCGAAGTCCAGGCGGAGCTCAAGCAGGTCCTGTGCGTCAAGGGCTGAGCGGGGCGCGTCAACCGCCCACCCGCGGTCGTCCACCCCAGCCACTCCTGGCGCGACCTGGCACGACCCTAGAACCGGGTGGCAAGGGTCGCCAGCGCGCGCACGATCTCCCGCCGCGCCGGACCGATCGTCGCCCGCTCCAGCGCCCGGCCGGCGAAACCACCGATCGTGTAGCGAACGTGCAGCTCCAGGCGGCAGCCCCGCTCGGCGGGATGGACCGTCACGACAATGGCAAGATCCAGGCCGCTCTCCAGCACGTAGACGGCCCGGCGCGGCGTCTCGAGCTCCTGGCAGACCAGCACGCCGTGCAGGCGGTGGCCGGGCACGTCCACCTCGGCCTGGTAGCGGGCGCCGACGCCGTGGACCGGTCCCCCAATGTGCCGCAGTCGGCGCACCGCCGGGAGCCAGTCCGCCCGGGTCAGGTCCGTGGCTTCCTCGAACGCCCGCGAAGCGGGAACGGGGAGGACCGTGTCAGCGTGCGCCTCGACCATGCCGTCAGGCGGCGTGGTGGGGTTCGGCCCGCGGCTCGGGCTCGGGCTCTACGGTCGCCGCGGCCGGCGTCCTGCTCGGCGCGGGCAGCAGGAAGGACGCGGCGGCGGCCAGCGCGACGATGGCGGCGCCGGCCATGAACGCCCTGGCGTAGCCAGCGGTGAGGGCGGCCGGCGGGGTGGCCGAGGCGAGCATGGCCTGGCTGCGGGTGGTGGCAACGGTGGCCAGGGCGGCCAGGCCGATCGCGCCGCCGACCTGGCGGGTGGTGTTGAGCAGCCCCGAGGCGAGGCCGGCCTGCTCGCGGGGCACGCCGGCGGTCGCGGCGAAGGCGACTGGGGCGAACGCCAGGCCGAGGCCGAGCGTGACGAGCACGCTGGGGCCGAGCAGGCTGCGCAGGTAGGTCCCGTCGGCGGTGATGCGCGACAGCCACAGCAGCGCGACCGCCGAGACCAGCGGCCC